>Ga0316231_1001900_pt1 | contig 21556 bp, 16 predicted proteins | sample TBH18027metaG_FD_206002 | JGI IMG/M metagenome (GOLD analysis project Ga0316231, IMG submission 206002) | Freshwater microbial communities from Trout Bog Lake, Wisconsin, USA - TBH18027 | ecosystem: Environmental > Aquatic > Freshwater > Lake > Hypolimnion/Profundal zone | place: USA: Wisconsin... | reverse complement strand
CTCAAGTCTCCCAACCGGCCGATTGGCAGCTTCCTGTTCCTTGGGCCTACCGGCGTTGGCAAGACGGAGATGGCGCGAACGCTGGCCCAGTTCCTGTTCGGGTCAGACAAGGCGCTTATCCGCTTCGATATGTCGGAGTTCATGGAGAAGCATTCGGTATCGAAGCTGATCGGTTCGCCTCCGGGATATGTGGGCTACGAGGAAGGCGGCCAGTTGACGGAACGCGTCAGGCGCTCGCCGTACTCGGTGGTTTTGCTGGACGAGATTGAGAAGGCGCACCCGGACGTATTCAACATCCTGTTGCAGGTGTTTGAAGACGGCCAGTTGACAGATGGCCTGGGCAACACGGTGGACTTCAAGAACGTAATCCTCATCATGACGTCAAACATTGGCGCGCGGCACCTGATGAAGAAGCAGGGACTCGGCTTCCAGAGCGAGCGCGAAGACATTGTGAGCGACAAGGTGGAGGAACTGGTGAAGCAGGAAGTGAAGAAGACCTTCAATCCTGAGTTCCTGAACCGTCTCGACGAAGTGATCCTGTTCCAGTCGCTTTCAGATGGCGACCTGATCCAGATTGTCGAACTGCTGGTGCAGAGCTTGAACGCAAACCTGGCGCAGAAGGCCATCACGATCTCAGTGACGGAGGAAGCCAAGAAGTGGATTCTGGACAAGACGCTGGGCGACCGCAGTTACGGCGCGCGCCCCTTGCGCCGTGCCCTGCAGCGGTATGTCGAGGACCCGTTGTCCGAGGCGCTGATTGCCGGAAAAATCACCGACAGGCCAGCGTTCCTGGAAGTCTACCTGGAAAACAACCAGCTCTTCTATCGCCCGGTAAGCGCGAGCGACGAGAACGCTGGCGAGGAAAAGGCAGCGGGGATTTTATTGTTCAGCAATTGATGGAAAAGCCGCTGCTAACGCAATGGCGCAAAAGCCCCGGTCATTGGCCGGGGCTTTCTGTTTGCATAAACAGTGTGTCACTAAACAGTGATCAACAAGCGTGTGAGCCCGCCATCTAACCGACTCAAGACTCATACGCTTACATAGAGCAGGTATTTGCAGAAACCCCAAAGCTTGCCCGTGCGTGGAGGACTTGCACTGCCAAGTCAGTATGCCCAGTATCTGGCTGAGTAAGCTGAAGCTCTGACAGGTAAGCTCTGTCTTAGAAGCTGTACTTCACACCAACGTTGGGAAAGATCGGCATTTGAGTTACTACCGTATCGGGTATTCCGGGTGTGGCAATGGGAGTCAAGCCGCAAACCGACGCTGAAGGAGCGTGGCAATTACCCATCCATGCAAGCCCCAGGAAGTTTTGACGGTTCAGGGCGTTTTCGACTCCGGCGTGAATTCTGAGAATCCCCTTGTGGATGCGAAAGTCGCGAATCAAATCGATGTCAAGGCGATTGTAGGCCGGGCCCCGCAATGCGTTGATGCGGTCCAAGTCGTAAACGCCCCGATACTGCTGCTCGGAAGCCAACAAATTAAATGGAGTGTAGGGACGACCAGTTGCATACGAGTCTCGAGCAGAGATTTGAAAAGCCCATGGGAGCCGGGTGCTTGCCAGACAGTTGAGTACCAAAGGAAAGTCAAAATTGCCGGCGCGCAGAACTCCGTCTGCCGCTGCGTAGAGCGTTCGCGCGTAACTTGCTGACCCCAGCATCTGGAAACGGCCTGCCACGCGGGCGCGCACTAACAGTTCAACTCCTTCGGCGTGTCCGTGCCCCCCGCTCTTCAGCGGCAGCCAAACAAACTGCTGTCCCAAAGTATCGACCATGTTGGCCAACATCAGGCTTGGGTATTCCGTAGACACCGGCTCATTGGAATAGCGTTTGTGATACGTCTCCATGCTCACTGTACCCCAGCCAGCACGCCACAGGTCTGCCCCTACCATGAACTGCTCGACTTGCAAGGGCCGAAGGCGAGCGTTCTGAGCGTAGCTGAGAATATTGATAGACGGCGCCAATTGCGATGACCGGCCATACGCTCCATTTACAACTTGATGTTCGCTGATGCGAAATGCGACAGAAGCACGCGGCTCGAACACATGCGCTCCAGTGAGCGCAAATGTCTCTTCTCGCGCCCCCGCAATCACTGTCCATCGTGTGCCAACTCGCCCGGTTGTTTCAGCATAAGTACCCGATTGACCGGTTAAAAAACTGCGCGTGAAGTTGTCGGCATCGGTCCAGTTGGGATTGGGATTGAAGGGAGACTGCTGACCCAGGGGCTGCGTGACTGCATAATCCATCCGCACCAGCCGCCCCGTTGTTCCGAAGGAAGAGTACCAGTTGCGTCGATCGAATTGCAGGCTATACCCGACATTCGACGAGCCATCCCTCGTGTGTTCGCCATATACAACGGTGGTTGGGTTGAGTTCGCTCTGGCACGTGGATTGATGAGTGATATCCGAATATAATGCTTGCTGCCCAATAGTTTGATTCTGTGCAGAATAACTTGCGGTCAGTGTCGAGACAGTAGTGGTGTTGTGAAAGTGCTGCCAGACCAGACCGTCGGTCGACCTGATTCCGCGATAACTGGTTTGAAAAGGAAGTACTAGTCCGTCGTCACAGGGGGTTGGAGTTATGTAGATTGAGTCAGCTCCGTTCAGGCTCAGTGCGGATACATGGTTCTTGCCACTCGGTAACCACTCGAACCGCGCCAGGCCATTTGTATAGATCGGGACGCCATTCAAACCAATGTCATTAGTCAAAAGGTTTAGAACGCTTCGGTGCGCAGCGAGCAACAGACTGCCTTTGGTTCCAAAAGGACGTTGAAGAAATCCACCAACCCCGCCAATACCAACGTTGATCTCCCCCGTGCGCGCGGTTCCCTGGTTTTCGCGGGTACGGATCTCGATCAATGAGGAAAGGCGACTCGAATAGCGTGCATCATAAACTCCCGCCTTCATGTCAACGCTGCTGATTGATGCGGAATCGAGCATGGATGTAAATCCTCCAGTTGTTCCTTCAACAGCAAGATGGTTGATGTTTGGAGCCTCGATTCCATCGATAACATAGAGGTTCTCCGACGGGTGCCCGCCGCGCACCATAACATCATTACTCATATCTGTATTCCAGACCACGCCGGGCAATACCTGAAGGTAACGGGTGAAGTCTTCCCATGTTCCCGCGGATGATAGTACCTCGGCGCGAGTTATGTGATACGGCACAGCGAGTCCATTACGGAGAGTCTGCTCTCTCGCGTTCACCTCAATCGTGGTGTACACCTGACGAACTTCTGTAGGACTGGAGGCGGGCTTTGGGCTGTTAGTCGAATCAGGAGTTGTCGGGCCCGTTTCAACGGCAAAAGAGTTATCCGATTTCCGCGAAACGAGCGGCAGTTTCTGCACAGAGGCAGAGATCTGTGCAGCAGGAGCAGTTGCCTGCTGAGCAATGGCCTTGGGAGTTGCGCCATGCCCACAGATGATGCCGGCGAGAACAAGCAGACGAATGCGGTAGGTGTGGTGATTTGAATGCATCGAAGCCTTTCCATCGACCTTGAGGCCTGGGGGACTATCTCGAAAAGCAGCTTCCTGAACTGAACTCCCGCGGATCGAGAGGCACCCTGGAATCTTGAACAAATACTTAAGATTCTGCGCAGACAGGACTGCACTTCATCAACAAGGGATTCCTTCGTTGAGTGCGGAATTCGGGACGTCTTCGTGGATAAGTGTATTCACGCATCTTTCTTGCCACCCACTTAGAAGGAAAGCTGGAAGATACTGCCCTATTAGTCAGAGAGTGGACACTAACGATGAGAGAAAAACTGTGTAGATCAAAAAGAGCTGAAGCAAAACCTATGATGCCGGATGACAGCAAATCCAAGTGAGCGAAGCCCATTGAGACGCGCGATGGCACGCTCAAAAGCAACGGCTACTTAGGATGATTACGTTACGTGTCATGATAAGTTGATGCTGCGATGTCATAATGAATCATCAGGCGACAACCTGCGCCGAAATGTGCATGTTACTCGGGAATTGTCAGCGAGCAACATGAGAGATAGATATCCTTAGTAACCACGCACTAACCCTGCTGTGGGGCGGTGGCAATGAGGGTACAGCGGCAGACAGATGGGTCTGTGCGCAATGAGATACGGCGTAAGAGCTGGACTGGGATAACGGCAAAACCTGCCGGTCAACAGAAACTCATGCACCACAGCAAAGTTGCCACGAGGATGAACGCGCACTTAGCCGTGTCTTTTCAAAGCAGTGCCTTTTAGCAAAGCGCCGATTGTGGCAGAACTATTGCCCTACGGTGGCGAGCTGTTTGATTGCTCCCCATTTGGGCTGCGCTTCTGCCGAGGCGGCAGGATTGGCCGCGTAAGCACTGTCAGCGTCGATATCGTAGGCGATGTCGGTGGCGAGTCCCCAGGTATCCTCTGAGCACAGCTTGAAATAGAAGAAGGTTTTGCCGCCCTGCGCAAACCATGTGTCAAAAAGAGTGGTTGTGATTCCGCGCATGGCGGGGATTGTTTGCGCGGCAATGGCTCCGCTGGTCCAGTACAGGGCTCCCTGGCCGCCTTCATAGGCGAGCATTCCTCCCTGCAGGTGATAGCCGGATAACACGGAGGAGAGGCTGCTGATCCAGGGCACGATGTTGGTGGTTTGGTAGGCCTGCATGCCGCTGATGATCTGTGCGCCGGTGAGGGTGTTTCCGTATACGTCGCCGCTGAAGTCAACATAGGGCGCGCCGCCAATGGCCCACACATACTGGTTTGCGCCGCCGTGGCGCGACTCGAGATAATCCAGCCCTGCAAACGAGGCGGTGTAGGCTATCTGGCCGCAGAAGACGGGGCGGTAGATTGTGCCAAAGGCAGAGGAACCGTAGACGGCGGCAAAGGCATTGGCGATGAGCATTGTGCCCTTGGCGTTGATGCGCAACTGGATGTCGTAGTTGTTGGAGTCGTGGTCCCAATCGAGATCCGCATCTCCGGCGGCGATGGCCGCGGCAGCCTGCTGCTGAATCCATTTGGTCTGGTTGCCGACGCCGGACCAGAACTCGTTGGAGTATTCGATGTATACATGCAGGCCGGGGTTGAGCGGGGGATTGACGGGGCCGGTGAGCGGCTGCGGATTTGTGCCGCTGGTGCCGTTCAGCCCGGTGTAAGGGGTACCGCTTGCGTCTGAACCATATTTGAGCAGAAGCGCCAGATTGGTAGCCCAGACGGTGGAGGAGAATGCGTAGGTTCCTCCGAATGCAAGGTGAGGCACGTTGAGCCACAGGTCTTTGCCGGTCTGGTTAGCAAGCCGGATGGCGTACTCGTACGAGGCTCCGGTTACATACTGGGGGCTGATGTTCTGCGATGCGTGCGGCGGCACCTGCTGCTGGCTGGCGTAGGCGGGGATTGCGCGGTCAGCCCACACCGCCTGAGAAGAACTGTCGGCGAGCGTGTAGTCCTTCATGCGCATGGCGGAGAAGTATTTGAGGCGGGCGAGAAAGCGGTCAGTGAAGAGAGTTCCAACGGCATGGGGCATGCCGTTGATGGTTGGCCGCATGAGGGAGACGTTGGTAATGCCGGTGCCCGCGGCGCTGGTTGCGGTGCGCTTGGTGCCGGTGAAGACGAGATAGAGATTCACGTAGGCCGGCCCCACGGTAACCGTCGCCGTGCTGGTGTTGGTAGCACTGTTATAGGTAACTGCGCCGACGCTGACGTTGGGGTCGTCCCAGGCTTGCACGGTGGCTTGGCCCGTAAAAGACAGCGCGTAAGCGCCAGCGGACCAGGCGCCCTGGTTGCCGATGATGATGGCGACCCCGGAATCCTGCGTAGGCCAACCCAGTGAGTCGATGGTAGCGCTTTCGTCGTAGGGAGTACTGACGCTTCCGAATTTGCGGGCTTGCTTCATGGCGTCGGCAAACATCTGTGTACGGTCCCAGTCGTTTACCCAGCCTATGTTGATTCCCAGATCAACGGCGACCGATGTGGAGGGATTTACGGTGACGGAAAGGGAAGAGGCAACGGTTGCTCCCGCAGAGTTTGTGACGGTGAGTGTGTAAGTAGTGGTGGCCGCAGGCGCGACAACTACGGGCACTCCGCTGCTGACGCTGAGGTTTCCAGGTGTAATGACACCGGTTCCGTTGCTGAAGATAGCCGTGATGCTGCTCGATGAGCCGGACGAGATGGTTGCGGGGCTGGCTGTGAAACTGGTGATGGATGGCGCGGCAGGAGAAGCCGGAGTAACACTGACGGTAGTTAAAGCGGTGGCGGTTGCTCCCGCAGAATTTGTGACGGTGAGGGTGTAGGCGGTTGTGGTGGCGGGCGCGACGGTGACTGGCGTTCCGCTGGTGAGGGAAAGATTGCCCGGCGTGACAATGCCGACGCCGTTGATAAAGACTCCTGAAAGAGCGGCGGACGCGCCAGCGGTGATGGTTGCCGGATTGGCTGCAAAGCTGTACACGGCGGGCGCAGCGGGCGCGGATACGCCGGAGGACAGGGACGAACCTCCACAGCCGGTAATTGCGCCGAGAAGAGATGCGCCGAGAAAGACCAGAATGGCAATCAGGCGGCTGTCGCCTGCTTGGAATTGCTTCATGGCGCCACCACTTATGCGGGAGAGTCCAGTTGGAGCCAGGTTGCTGAGGCTGGATACCGCGCATGCGTCTATTACTACACAAGGTTGGATGCGGAAGACACTCAGAGCGATGGTATGCGATGGAAAGCGACGGCGTGCGGGAGGTGGGGACAATTTTGCGCTGGATGCGCCAAATTGGGACGCATCGTGATGATGTTGAACGGATTTGAATGGCGAACAAGGAACAAGTTCTGTGCAACGAATTACACGGCTTGCTCTGAGAGCAACTCGTGCACTTGCAGGGCGCGGTCCAGTTCAGCTTGATACTCAGAGACCTTGGCGCGGCCCTCGTCGGTTTGCGGAGCGGCGGCGATGTCGCGGCTGAGGCGGAGGATTTTGAACTTGGCGCTGGCCTTGATCTGCAAAAGGATGAAGCCGCAATGCCAGTGAGTGCGGCGGTCGACGTCGCCATTTTCAAGCCAGTTGAGCGCCATGCAGGAAGGGCAGGCGGCTACGAAAGGACACTCGACGCAGGGGGAGGGTTTGGATTTTTTGACTTCTTCCCAGGTTTTGATCGGAAAGGTGAGGGGGCCCTCATAGATGCGGCCGGTGGAAATGGAAACGAAGCGATGGCATGGGAGGGGGCGGCCTTCCACGTCGTAGCAGATCATGGGGCTGCCCGAACCGCACCAGCGGGGGAACTCATCCTCACCCTCCGTACCGACAAGCTTTGAGAAGGGAAGGTCGATGAGCCGCGACGGTTCAAGGTCTGGGTGGAGAAGATAATAATCCACCAACTGATCCAACTGCCCTGCAAAGGAGATCAGCGACGACTCGAGGCGATCTCCCCAGATATTTTCGTAGGGGACGTTGGCGTCGACTTTGTCAAAGCCCATTGCGTGGAGTTCGAGAATTCCCTCGGCCATCATGGGAACAGTATCCGGGCCAATGGTCATCTTGACCCTGGGCTGGATCTTGAGGCGCGCGGCGCGCTCGAGCGCCCAAGGAACGTGCTGAATGGCGCGATCGTAGGAACCGCAACGATTTTTGTTGTGCGCCTCGCGCGTGCCGTCGATGCTGAAGGAAAAAGAAATGCAGTTGTGGCGATCGAGCCACGCCTTGATTTCATCGTTGAAGAGGGTTCCGTTGGTGGAGAAGGAGAAGCTGTGTTCCTTGGGCCAATGGCGCTGATGAACAAAGTCAACGACGCCAACGATCCGGTCCCAGGCAAGGAGGGGCTCGCCCCCAATAAAATCGAACTCGACTGTTTTGTGCGAGCCCTCCTCGGTGAGGTGCCGAGCGGCAATTTCCTGTGCAGCCGCAAGTGAAATAACCTGCGAAGACCGTGGCGCCCAGGCTTCGTAGCAGTAGGAGCAACGAAGATTACAGGTATCGGTCAAGTGCAACTGCACTGTGCGGAAATCGAATCTCTCGGCCATGGGTTGCTATCTAGCACTCCCTTTGCAACTGTCGCTGCAGCCGCCGGCGCAGGTTCCCTGGCAGCCGCCGGTGCAACTGGTGCACTTGTTGCCGCAACTGTCGCTGCAGGTGCCCGTGCATCCTGAGCAGCCACTGCAGTCGCAGCCGTGATAGCCGCTGCTAACAGGCTCGCCGCTTTGCGAGGCAGCGGCTGGCGCTCCCTGCGCCAGTTGTGCGCGCCGTGCCGCATCCATGTCCTGGGAATTGAGCTGAAGGCTCTGCGCCAGGACCTGGCGGCTTGCCGAGGTTAGCAACAAAGCCGCTGCTCCTCCAATTTTCATTGCGTTGCGGAGGAATTGCCGACGATCGGCGGACTCAGCCATGTTGGTTTCTTCCCTATCGCTCCTATTCATCGTCATTCAGATACCTCTCTTTCCAGGTACGTTCAGGGCTGCCGGAGGAACCAGACGATTTCACTCAACAATCCTGAGTGCGAACATAGTACACCCGCTCATTCAAAATGGATGTGATGGAACGACTCAGAACCAGAGACCGCACTGCCTATCGTTCCCATTCTGTGAGAGGCCGGTTATCCTACGCCGGTGCCCTGGCAGGTACCCTCGCAACCGCCTTTGCATCCCCCGGCGCAAGCGCCCTTGCAACCGCCGGAGCAGCCTCCGAGGCAGTCGCCGCTGCAACTATGTGTACACGCGCCGCTGCAGCCCTTGCAGTCGCCCTCGCAGCCGCCGGAGCAGCCTCCTGCACGCATTGCGGCCGTGGCAGACCTGGCTACAGCGCGGCGGGCATCCTGCTCGTCATACGATGGCGCCCCGGGTGTTTGTCGCGCTCGCCGGGCCGCTTCCATCTCCTGCGAATTAAGCGTCAGGCTTTTTGCCAGCAGATCGCGGCTGGCCCCGGTGAGCAGCAGGGCCGCTGCTCCTCCAATTCTCATAGCGTTGTGAAGAAATTGCCGGCGATTGGCAGATTCGGGCTTGCAGCTTTCTTCGTGTTCGCTCCTGTCGAGTGTCATGCCACACCTCACTTTCATTGCAGGCCGAGAGGCGCGATGAAAGTGCGCGAGCCGGCTGAAGAATCTAAAGCGCAGAAATAATACACCCGCCTGTCAAGCTGAGGATGTGATCGGGCACAGATGAATCCAGCGGGGGCCTGGAACTTGAATGATCTGGGCACGACCAGGCCGCAGGCAGGAATCTCCCACGGCGCGCCGGCGCGCGAAGCCTTGCCGCCCTGGGCAGGCTAGCTGTTAGCTCCCGTGCAGCCGCTGGCGCAGCCACCCTTGCATGTGCCCGAACATCCGCCGCTGCAACCGCCGCTGCAACCGCCGCTGCAACCGCCGGTACACGCACCGGTGCAATTCCCTTCGCAACCGCCCGAGCAGGTTCCGGAGTGACTTGCGGTGATGGCTTCAATCCGCTCGGCACTGGGTGGAGCGCCCTTGATTTTCTGTGCGCTGCGTGCTGCCTCCAGGTCATGCGCATTGAGGGTGAGGCTGGCAGCCAACAGCTTGCGGCTGGCGGAGGTGAGCAGCAGGGCCGCCGCACCGCCAACCTGCATGGCGCTGCGCAGAAACTGCCTGCGATCCGCGGATGTGACTTCGCGGATATTTTTCTCGTCGATTTGGTTCTGTGTCATGGCAATCCTCTATCTACACGAAAGGTGATATCCGTGCGGAGCCTGAGCGGCCCGGCGGAAAACTTGAATCCACCTGAGCGATGCAACACCATTTGCCAGGGCTGCCGCGCGCAAACTGGCTAAAGGTTGTATCCGGAGCAGCCGGAGCAATGGCCTGAGCATCCTCCATGGCATCCACCGCTGCAACCTCCACTGCACCCGCTGGCACAACTGGAGGTGCAGCCTGAGCAGCCGGTGCAACTGGTGCATCCACCAGTGCATGCGCCTGAGCAGGACCCCTCGCAGGCAGTGCAGCCCATGCTCCTCTCGGTGCGGGCTTCCCGGACTGCGGCATCCCGTCTTGGATCGTGGGGTGCTTGTTGAGCTCGGCGGGCCGCCTCAAGGTCCTGAGCATTGAGCGGGAGGCTACTTGCCAGCAACTGGCGGCTTGCGGAGGTGAGCAGCAGGGCCGCCGCCCCGCCAATCCGCATTGCGTTGCGGAGGAACAGCCTGCGGTCGGCAGACTCCATACTGTTGGCCTGGTCCTCGTTCTTCCCCTTGAGAGTCACGATGCACCTCGCTTTCAGTGGCGACTCAGGACTGCCGGAATATCTCGCGGCAAGATCAGAGAGATCCTAAGCGGAAACATGATACTCCGGTTTGAGAAACAGTGAATATGGGTCGATTTGGCTCGGGGTATGTTCTGGTTCTGGGAAAACCAAGCAAGATATCGCCTGAATTGGGACCTATTTGCCCCCTAAAGCGCGTAGCTAACCAATTGAGCTGCTTCCTTATACCGGCTTGTAACCTCCATTTGCCCCGCGCCATTTACACTGGTAAACGGAGATAACTGTGTTTTTCGATAAAGTTCTGACGAAAGTCTTTGGCACTGCGAACGAGCGGATAATCAAGCGGCTGATGCCTGTTGTGGCTGAGGTCAATGCCTTGGAGCCGGGCATCAAACAGCTCTCAGATGAGCAGTTACGGGCCAAAACGGTTGAGTTTCGCGAGCGGATCAAGGCGAAGCTGGAAGGAATTACCGACGAGGAAGAGCTGAAGGCGGCTGAAAAGCTGGCTTTGGACGAACTGCTTCCAGAGGCGTTTGCCGTGGTGCGCGAGGCTGGCTGGCGCGCGGTGCAGATGCGCCACTTCGACGTGCAGTTGATCGGCGCCATGGTTTTGCACCAGGGCAAGATCTCAGAGATGCGGACGGGCGAAGGAAAAACGCTGGTCGCCACGCTCTCGTGCTATCTGAACGCGCTCGCCGGGCACGGTGTCCACGTGGTGACGGTGAACGACTACCTGGCCAAGCGCGACGCCGAGTGGATGGGCAAGATCTACGAGTTCCTGGGGCTGAGCGTGGGCGTGATTGTCCACGATCTCGACGACAGCGAGCGCAGAGCCGCCTATGCCTCTGACATCACTTACGGAACCAATAACGAGTTCGGCTTCGACTACCTGCGCGACAACATGAAGTTCGAGATCAAGGACTGCGTGCAGCGCGGGCACTACTACGCCATTGTGGACGAAGTTGACTCGATTTTGATTGACGAAGCGCGGACGCCGCTGATCATCTCCGGGCCTACGGACCAGACCACGGACAAATATGCGCGTGTGCGCAAGATTATTCCGCAACTGGAACTGGGCGAAGAGGTTGAATACAGCGACCACAAACGCCAGCGGGAACTGGGAATCCAGCTCAGCGAGGGCGAAAAGTTTTTCAGCGGCGACTACATTGTGGACGAGAAGCAGCGGACGATCGGCGTTACCGACCACGGGTGGGAGACGATTGAAAAGCTGCTGGGCATTGGCAACATTGCCGACGCCGAGAACTGGGAACTCAAGCACTACGTGGAGACGGGCATCAAGGCGCACGCCCTCTACAAGCGGGATGTGGAATATGTGGTGAAGGACGGCGAAGTGATTATCGTCGACACCTTTACAGGGCGTTTGATGCCGGGCCGCCGCTGGTCAGACGGGCTGCACCAGTCCATCGAAGCCAAAGAGGGCGTGAACATTCGCAAGGAAGACCAGACGCTGGCGACGATTACGTTCCAGAACTACTTCCGCCTCTACAAGAAGCTGAGCGGCATGACGGGCACGGCGGAAACTGAAGCAGCCGAGTTCGAGAAGATCTACAAGCTTGAGATCGTGGTTATCCCCACCAACAAGGTGATGCGCCGGCTTGAAAATCCCGATGTGGTTTTCAGAACCGAGAAGGAAAAGTACAAGGCGGTTGCAGACGACATCGCCATCCTGCATGAGAAGCAGCAACCGGTGCTGGTGGGCACTACGTCGATTGAAAAGTCGGAGCGGCTGTCGGGCATTCTGCAGCGCAAGGGTGTGCGCCACGTAGTGCTGAACGCCAAGTTCCACGAGCGCGAGGCCGAGATTGTGGCGCAGGCGGGACGGCTGGGGATGGTGACGATCGCCACCAATATGGCCGGCCGCGGCACCGACATTCTGCTGGGCGGCAACCCGGACTTCATGACCCGGCAGGAACTGGTGAAGAAGAGCAAGGCGAGGGCTATCAGCGTAGCCGAGGGGGCCATTAATCCGATGGCTCCGCCGGGATTTTTGCGTTTCTACTACCAGGGCCAGGAGTTCGAGGTTAGCGAGCCGGAGTGGGCAGAGAGCAACAAAGGCCACGCGGAAGCCGCGCTTAAGGATCACGAGCAGGTGATCGCGGCGGGCGGGTTGTTCATCCTGGGCACGGAGCGGCACGAGTCACGGCGCATCGACAACCAGTTGAGAGGCCGCGCGGGCCGCCAGGGCGATCCCGGCGAGTCGCGGTTTTATCTTTCACTGGAAGACGACCTGATGCGCATCTTCGCCAAGCAGTGGGTGAGCACGCTGCTGGAGCGGCTGGGCATGGAAGAAGGCGTGCCCATCGAGTCGAAGATGATTTCGAAGCGGATCGAGGGCGCGCAGAAGGCGGTTGAAGCGCAGAACTTTGAGTCGCGCAAGCACCTGCTTGAGTACGACGACGTAATGAACAAGCAGCGCGAGGCCGTCTATGGCCTGCGCCGGCAACTGCTGGAAGAAGCCGACCAGAAAGAGCTGATTCTTGAGGATTACGTTGGCGGGATACTCAGCGCATTTCTCGACGAGTTCGCAGGCGAGAGAGTACGGCCTGACCAGTGGAATGTGAAGGGGCTGGACGAGAGACTCGTAGACCAGTTCGGGTTGGGCATGAGCGCCTCGGGGATCAACCCGAAGGAACTGAGCCGGCATGAGCTGGGCGAAGAGATTTTTGAAAAGCTGAAGCAGGAGTACGAGGCCAAGGAGAGAATTCTGGGCCCCACAACCATGCGCTACCACGAGCGGATGGTGATGCTGAGCGTCATTGACGGACTTTGGAAGGACCACCTGCTTTCAATGGACCACCTGAAAGAAGGGATCGGATTGCGCGGTTATGCGCAGCAGGATCCCCTGGTGGCCTACAAGCGGGAATCGTTCGACATGTTCCAGGCAATGATGGACAAGTTCCAGCAGGACACGGTACGGTTCCTGTTCCGGATGCAGATTCTTGGTCCGGACGGGCAGCCCGTAGATGCAGCGCCGCGGCCGAGCCGGGAGGTTCCCAAGGCTCCACCGGTGGACAGCGCTGCGCACCCGCTGACGCTGGATGCGGAACCGAGGGAGATTGCGATTCACACCCGCCAGCCCTCGACAACCATCGACGCGCTGGAGAAGGAGTTCCATCGCAAGAAGCAGCGGGAGCTTGAGGCTGCGAGCAGGTCTGGCGGCGGGGATGACAGCGAGCCCGCGCAGCGCCGGATTGGCGACAAGGTGGGACGCAATGACCCCTGCCCCTGCGGCAGCGGAAAGAAGTACAAAAAGTGCCACGGCACTGAGAAGTAACAGCGGCGCGCGGGAGGGATGGGCAAGTTCGCGCTATCTCTCCCGCATGACCAAGCCGCTGGACTCTACTGCGTCATCGCAAAGGTGATGTCTACGTCCACCGTTGCTGCGCCCGCGCCCCCCTCGAACTTCCATTTCCGAACCGCTTCTTCAGCGGCGAGCGTTAACATGTGGTTTCCGCTGATTGCTTTCACATCGGTAACCTTGCCCTGTGAATCCACTGTGGCCTGTACCTTGACCGCGCCGGCGACTTTCATGCGCTTGGCGATCTCCGGGTAGACCGGAGGCACACGCGACTTTACCGCGCGATCATCCGCTGCCCTTGCAGGCAGGGACATGGCCACCATCAACGCCAGCGCGGCCAGTGGAAACAGCTTTATTCCCGCATGTCGAATGCCGCTGGGACGATCCCCTAAGAAAATTTTGATCATTGGTCCTCGGACCTCCTGAAGATTGGAATAACTCAATTGAGTTATCGACAGGGGGAGGGACAGCATGAGTAGATTTTGAGGTTCTGATTACCAAGGGAATGTGTGGGGCCGCGCTGCTTACTTTGCCGGGCCAGCATCCGAGACGGCAGCAAATGTAAGGTCTTGCGCGGTGGATTGTTGCTGCTGACGCCACATGTCGAAGAGGCGTCCATAGCTAAGGGTGATGTAGTCTGCCGGGGCGATGCCGAGGCGGGCGGCGGCGCGGTCGATCCACTCCGCGGTGCCTTCGAGTTCGGCGTAGTTGCCGATGGGTGTCTCGTCGACGACGCAGTGGCCTTCGCCGTCCTGCCACTCGGTGCGCCATTTTTCATAACGGAAGGCGGAGACGAGGCCGAGGGAGAGGAAGACCTCAGCCATGGCGTCGCCGTCGGAGACCTCGGTTTCAGTCTCGATGCGGTGTTTGTGGGTGTCTTCTCCGGGTCCCACGTCTGGCAGGCGTTTGTGGGTCACGGTCCAATGGCCCGCGTAGCTGCGGATGCGCAGAATCTCAGTGCGGGCTCGCATTGCGCGGCTGGGGGTGTCATAGAGCACATTACTCTCAAAGCTGCGCGGGGTTTGCAATGCAAAACCCGCCAGCTGCAGGCGGCGGGTGAAGCCGGGAAGATCGTCTACGCGGAATTTGATTTCAGTCTCTATGGGCATCGTAAAGAGCGAGTATACGGCAGGGAGCGGCAGCAGGGGCGAGCGGCCTAAGGTTTGGCGCCCCACGAAGCTGCTTTAGCGCCGGGCATGTAGTTGATTTCATAATTATGCGTGCCCGCCCATTCGTTGGCTGCGTTGTGCAACTTTGTGTTGCCGCAGTTGAGCATGTCCTCTGCCAACTCCTTGCTGCCGGATCTGTGCAGCGCGTCGATGAGGACATCTTCTGAGCCGGACTCTCCCCGCTGGATGAAGAAAGTGCCCGCGCCAGCGATCACTGTGGCGTCGTGCGCCCGGAAAGCCGTGAGCAGCACGCTGACAGCCTGGGGGTCTCCGATCTGGCCCAGGGCATTGGCAGCAGAGAGTTGGACCTTCTCTTCCGGGTCTTTGAGAGCGGCGACAAGGGACTGATCTGCGCGGGGATCCTTGATTTTGCCGAGCGACTCGGCTGCCTGCGCGCGAAGCTCTGGGTCTTGGCTGTTGAGGGCGGCTATGAGCGGCGCGACGGCGCGAGGGTCTTTGATCTCACCCAGCGAATGGGCCGCGTGCAATTGTAGCTCCTTGTTGGGCAGTAGATCGATGAGGGGCTGCACGGCGCGGGCATCCTTGATATCACCCAGGGCATTGGCGGCTTGCCAGCGCACATCCGGGTCACGGTCTCGCAGGTCGGCAACAAGGGTATCGATGGCGGGCGCGCCCATCTTGACCAGCCCGCTGATTCCGTATTCGGCCAGGTTCTTGTCTTTGACGGCGGTGATCAGAAGTTCGAGATTCTGCGGGCCATAGTTGCCCAGCGCCTCGGCCGCTGCTTGCGCCACTTCAGGAGTGTCCTTTCCGGCGGTTCTCATTGTCGTCAGAAGGGGTTGGACGGCGCGGGGATCCTTGATTTCGCCCAATGCAGCCGCGGCAGCCTGCTGTACAGTGCGGTCGCTGTCATACAAGGCGGCGATTAGGGTGTTGACCGAGCGCGCACTCTTCAGGCGGCCCAGCTCGGTCGCGGCTGCCAGCCGGATGCCTGCATCAGGACTTTTTAGCTTGCCCAGAGACTGGCTGACGCAATAGAACTGCCAGCCCGCGTAGACGCCATAGCCAACTGCGCAGAAGCACAGGAGAGCAAGCACCGATTGCCACCATTTGAACGGCGCCTCTGTGCGGGCTGCGCCGGAGGGCTCCAGTGCGGTATCGCAGGCTGCCAGGCTCTCGTCGATGGAAGGCCGGTGGGAAGTCATGCGATCTCCATGTTCAAAGCAGGATGTTTGGCGTTGAAGCTACACTCTACTGCCGCATCAGGGTTCGCGGCAATGGAAAAGAGGCGGCAAGTCCAATCCAGAGAGAATTTTGCCGATCAAACTGCGGTACGGGTGGTTGAAGCTGCGGGAAGAGGCGAGAATAGAAAGGTGAAGACGCAGCGACTGAGCGTGGACCCCAACCACCTGGATACGCCCCAGGCAGAGGCGGCGCTGGCTTGCGCGGCAGGGATTCTGCGGGGCGGAGGGCTGGTGGCGCTGCCCACTGAGACCGTGTATGGGCTCGGGGCCAATGCGCTGGACGGCGGGGCCGTGGCGCGGATTTTTGAGGCCAAGATGCGGCCATCCTGGGACCCGGTGATTGTGCATATTGCCAGCGAAGACATGCTTGAGGGGCTGGTTCAAGCGGTTCCCAACTCTGCGCGGCGGCTGATGGAGGCGTTCTGGCCGGGACCGCTGACGCTGCTGCTGCCGCGGACCGGTGCTGTTCCCGATGTGGTGACGGCCGGGCGGCCGCTGGTGGGGGTAAGGATGCCGGCACATCCGGTGGCGCTGGAGCTGATTCTGCGGGCGGGGGTACCGGTGGCGGCCCCGAGCGCCAACCTGTTCGGCCATATCAGTCCCACAACTGCGGCACACGTGCTTTTCGACCTCGATGGCCGCATCGACGCTGTGCTGGACGCAGGAGCAACGGTGCACGGTGTGGAGTCAACAGTGCTGGACCCCTGCCAGAGCCCGATGGTGATCTACAGGCCAGGCGCGGTAACGCGGGTGCAGATTCAAGAGGTTGCGGGGCCGGTGGAGGTATTTCGCGGCAGCGGGGAGCTGCTGGATACGCCGCGGGAGGCAATGCCCTCGCCGGGGGTGGGTTTGCGCCATTACGCTCCCAGGGCACGGCTGGTACTGGTGGATGGGCCGCTGGCGGAGTTGGAGACGCTCTTGGCGGAGGCATCTCTTCTGTGGCGTGAAGCGCGGGTGGGCATCCTGCTGCCGGCGGAGATCAGTGCGCCTGCGGGCGTGTCGGTTTTCCCGTGGGGCCGATGGTCTGCGCCGGAGGAGATGGCGCGCCAGTTGTATGCGGGTTTGCGCGCGCTCGATGCAGAGGGTTGCACGGTTATTCTTTGCCCGCTTCCGCCTGCTCAGGGTATTGGCGCGGCTCTCCGCGACCGGCTGGGCAAAGCATCGCAGTGAGGCAGATTGTAGAAATCTACTGGCCTGCGTCTCCCAGCTTGTGCATGTATTTGATTGCGGATTTGTAAATCAGCGTCTTTGCCCGGCCACGGACCTTGATCGAGTTCTGGTCGTACCATTCGATGCAGCCCTCCACATGCTCACCGTCTTCAAGCACTATGACCATCGGAGTCTGCGATTGAATTTGCTTTTGCAGATAAAAGACTTCGGCGTTGCGGAGTGGCGACTCCGCCGCAATGCCACGCTCGGCCTGGCGGAAGGTAAGCGGAGCGGGCGCGTGCAGCTTGAGGCGGGCCTGCGCACGGCGAAGCTGCGAGGTGTTTTCTCCGCGGCCGGAGGGAAGAACTGGGGAAATGCTCATGGCAAACCAACCTCAATCAAACGAAATTCGGTAGAGCGTGACGCCGTGAAGCTTTTGAGCCATCAGCGGGCGATTTCGCCTCTTCTTCAGTGACTCAAGCCACAAGCAGCATGCCGTTCAAAGCCAGCGACGCCTCTCCATGCTTCAGGGTCACGCGAATACAAAACTGCGATGGCGGGGACAGCCATTTGAATTCCGGTATTCGAGCATTGCATGGGAGTGCTTGTAATGAAAAGATGCAGGCAGCCGGCCTGAGGTTGCACCTGATTTTATGCAGTGTGCGGCGTGAGTGTTCGGGGTCAGCCCCGTTCGAGGCTGACGGCCATGGCGTCGAGCGAGAGGGAGCGGAGGAGGTTACGGCGCATGCCTTGCTCCACCTGCACCAGCGCACGGGCTGCACTGTCGATCCAATCCACAGTGAGCCCCTGGGCCATGCGCTCCAGCTCGGCAGAGAGATCAATGTTGCGGATGAGGTCGGAAGTGCCCGCAACGATCAAGAGCAGGTCCTCAACCAGGCTGCCCAGCGCGCGCAGCAGGTTGATGGTTTTCTCCTGGCCATCTGCGCCGGCGCGGTAGCTCTCAGTGGCGTGAAAGAGCTGCGAATAGTCCGGCTCGCGCAGCGCTGTGTGCAGCAGAACCAGCGCATCCTGGCGGCTGGCGAGGTAGGCGCTGAGTTCGATGGTGAGCGCGCGGCCCACGGCACCCTCGGCCAGGCGAGCAGCGAGGGCGCGCTCTTTCTGCTTCAACTCCGGGCGGCGCACGGCCAGCAAGGCCTCAAGCTCTGCCACAGGCAGTGCGCCAAGGCGGTGAACCACGGCGCGGGAGCGGATGGTGGGCAGCAGCTCCTGGGGGTTCTCAGTCAGCAGGATGAGCGAGGTGTGGTCCGGGGGTTCTTCAAGGACTTTCAGCAGGCTGTTGGCCGCCTCTTTCATGAATGCCGAGGAGGTAAAGATGGAAAACGAGCGCTTTGACTCCACCGGTGGGCGGTAGTAAGCGACGTGGATGACCTGCCGCACCTGGCCCATTTTGATGAGGAGTTGGGGCGGGTCGGGGGGGACCACGAGTACGTCGGGGTGGGTCTGGATGAGGATGCGGGTCTCGCGCTTGTCTGTGTCGCGCAGGTCGTCGCGGGCCGCCACGGCCTCAGCCACGCGCTCTTCAAGGTTTGAGGCATCGCCGATGCGGGCGCAGTTGCGGCAAACTCCGCAGAAGTCGGGCAGGCCGTCACTCTCGGTCGGCTGAAGGCAGTTGACGGCCTTGGCCAGCATCAGCGAGAGGGTGTACTTGCCCGATCCCTTGGGGCCAGCCAGGATGAGCGAGTGAGGAAAGCGTTCCGCGCGCACCGCTTCGCGGAGATGCGTGACCGTCGCCGTGTTGCCTAGAAAGTCATTGAAGCCCACGGATTGAGTTTAGAGCATTGGTGAAGCAGAGAAATTTTGAAATAAATAGTCAAGGACACTTGACATATAATTTGGGAATATGTAAAGGTTAGTTGTCTTTAAGTAAAGGAGACTAATCATGAAAAGTGGAAGAAAGAGTTCCGCCTTTCGCCGTTACAAGACCCGTTCGGTTACCACGATGCTGTTGTATGTTCTTTCGCTGGCGATTACGAGTATTGGATTTGACCACTTTCGCCTGACCGGCCTGGCGGCTTATCTGCTGGCAATTCTCCCCGCACTGCCTATTCTCGTTGCCATGGTGGTCGTCGGCTTGTACCTGGCCGAGGAGAAGGATGAGTTTGTGCGCAGCTTCTGGCTTGAGGCGATGCTCTGGGGCATTGGGCCGACCATGGCGTTGACCACCGTGTGGGGCTCACTGACGAAGTTTGCCCATTTGTGGGGCATGGACTTGTTCCTGGTGTACCCGATTTACTGCGTTTTTGTTTTCATCGCAACGGCAGTGCTCAAGCGGAAGTACCGCTAAATTACCGGTTGCATCAACGAGGAAAAGGAGACCAATCATGATCTGCTCAACCAACAATCCAGCAATCAAGCGCTACAACTACCGCGCGGCCGTCGTCATGACGCTTTACGTTGTCTTTCTGCTTCTGGCGGTGTGGGTATTCAAGCTGCATCCTCCAACCGGCGTGGCGGCCTATGCGCTGGCCGTGCTTCCCTCGCTGCCTATCGTTGGCATGCTGGTGGTGGCTGGCTTGTATCTGGCCGAGGAGAAGGATGAGTTTATTCGCAACACGCAGGTTCAGGCCATGCTGGGCGGAATCGGCGGGACCCTGGCGGTGACCTCGGTTTGGGGATTCCTTGAGAACTTTGTCCATGTTCCGCATATGGACCTGTACCTGGTCTTTCCGCTGTTCTGGGTATTCGTTGGGGTTTCAATGTTCGTGGTGAAGCTGAGGTACAGATGAAAAACCGATTGCGTGTTTTGCGTGCGGAGCGCAACTGGTCGCAGGCCGATCTGGCCGAGCGGCTGGAGGTTTCGCGGCAATCAGTGAACGCGATTGAGACAGGGAAGTACGATCCGAGCCTTCCGCTCGCGTTCAAGCTGGCGCGGCTGTTTGAGACGGCGATTGAGGATATCTTCACGGACGAAAATTGAGGCGGAAATTCCAGGTCTGCCGGGAATATGGTCAGGGCCTGGAGGGGCCGCTTCCCTCGGCGCTCGGCAAGCTGCGTGTATGCTGGTTGGCGATGAACAGGCTGCGTTGCAATGCGCGGCCAAACTGCACACATTGGAGAACTGCTCGCATGAACCTGAAAGCCCTGATTGTTTTCGTTCTATTTGCAGCTTCAACGGTTGTCTATGCGCAGGCGCCCGCGCCGATTCCGGGCGCGGGGCTGGCGCGGCACGACTTTCTTTATGCGGGCGAGTCGCATGACCGCAACATCTTCATCCTTCGCGCGGGCAAGATTGTGTGGAGTTACTCAGACTCGGCGGGCAAGGGCGAGATCAGCGATGCGGTGATGCTTTCAAACGGCAACATCCTGTTTGCGCACCAGTTTGGAGTTACCGAGATTACGCCGGAGAAGAAAGTGGTATGGAACTACGAGCCGCCAACCGGCCACGAAGTACACACAGCCGTGCCCATCGGCACAAGCCGCGTGCTGTACATCCAGAACGGCGATCCGGCGGTGCTACGGGTGGTGAACATAGTAACGGGCGCGGTGGAAAAGGAGATGGTGCTGAAGACCAGGCAGCCTTCCAGCACGCATGGGCAGTTTCGCCATGCGCGGCTGACCAGCCAGGGCACGCTGCTGGTGGCGCACATGGATCTGAACAAGGTGGTGGAGTACGACTCGAACGGCAACGAGCTTTGGTCGTTTCCGGGGAACGGGATCTGGGGCGTAACTCCGCTTGCGAATGGAAATGTGCTGATCACGGATCACCAGGGCGTGCGGGAGATTACGCGGCGGGGCGATGCGGTGTGGAACTGGAGCCAGGCGGACGCGCCGGGTTACAAGTTCTCAAATCTGCAAAACGCGTGGCGGCTGGCAGACGGGAATACGGTGATCAACAACTGGGGTAACGAGTGGAGCGTGAAGGCGCAGGATCTCTCAGGGAGCATACAGGCCATCGAAGTGACGCCGGAGAAGAAAGTGGTGTGGACGCTGAACCAGTGGACGGAGCCGGTGAAACTGGGGCCGGCGACGACGATTCAGTTTCTGGATGAGCCGTCGAAGCCCGAGGATGCTCACTTTGGGGAGTTCAGATAGAGAAGGCTGAATTGGAGAATGCCGGTCAGGATTGTGATCTGGGATTTTGTGAACTTGCCGCCCCGGCCAAAATGAGGCGCTCAGCTACGGCTTCCACAATCTGCTCGTGAATCTCGTCGATGGCGAGGTCGCCCTCGATCAAGATGACGCGCTCGGGTTCGCGGGTGGCAATCTCGCGGTATTTTTCCCAGACGCGGCGGTGGAAGGCATCCTGCTCTTGTTCGAAGCGGTCTTCGTTCTTTCCGGTCTGGGCTTCGGCGCGGGTATTGCGGCGGCGGGCGCGGGCAAGGGAAGCGTCAAACGAGGGCAAAAGCAGAATGGTGAGGTCGGGGCGCAGGCTGCCGCAGATGACCCGGTGCAACTCCAAAACAATGGCCGAGCCCAGTTCCCGGCCTCCCCCCTGGTAAGCCTCGGTAGAATCAGTAAAGCGATCACAGACTACGACCTTGCCTGACGCCAAAGCTGGTTCAATGACTTCAGCAATGGCTTGGGCGCGGTCTCCGAACATGAGCGCCATTTCAGTCATCGGGGCCACGCCG
>Ga0316231_1001899_pt1 | contig 21571 bp, 5 predicted proteins | sample TBH18027metaG_FD_206002 | JGI IMG/M metagenome (GOLD analysis project Ga0316231, IMG submission 206002) | Freshwater microbial communities from Trout Bog Lake, Wisconsin, USA - TBH18027 | ecosystem: Environmental > Aquatic > Freshwater > Lake > Hypolimnion/Profundal zone | place: USA: Wisconsin... | reverse complement strand
TCTGGCTCCTACCCCCCATTTCTCCAATATCCCGGCACCACGCCGGGCGAGGGCGGCACCGTCTACGCCGTGGCAGAGGAACCGGATGGCACCGCCATCCTGGCCGGCAGTTTTGTTTCCTACGACTCCACTCCTTACAACCGCATCGTGCGGGTATTGTCCACGGGCTATTTGGATCCAGACCCTACTTTCTTTCAAGGGAATCGCTCCGATTTGGGCAATAACAGCGGCGCCAACGACTTCATCGGTGCGCTGGCCTTGCAGCCGGACGGACGGATTATCATTGGCGGTAATTTCACCTCCTATAATGGTTATAATCGGCATCATGTGGCGCGGTTGAATCCGAATGGATCGGTGGACACGAGCTTTGCGCCCGGCGTGGGTGCCAATAGCACCGTCTGGGCCCTGGCTTTGCTGCCTAACGGACAGGTCATCATTGGCGGCGCGTTCACCAATTTCAATGGCACGCTGGTGAATCAATTGGCCCGACTGAATCCCGATGGTTCGCTGGACACCACTTTCGCCTGCGGTGCATTGGGCGGCACCAATGTGGTGGTGGATGCCGTGGCGGTGGATGCCTATGGGCGCGTGTTGATCGGCGGCAATTTCATTTCGGTGGCGGGCGTGGCCAACGGCGCGATCGCGCGGTTGAATCCCGATGGCTCGCTGGACCGGACCTTTACGCCCGGCATTGGAACCTACAATCCGGATACCATCGCCACCGACCCGGTCAAGACCATCGCCGTGCAGGCCGACGGCAGAATTCTGCTGGGCGGCTCCTTTGCCTATTTTGATCTGGTGCCGGAAAATGGCTTGCTGCGGCTGAATCCTGACGGCACATTGGACCTCACGTTCGCGTCCGGCTCCGGCACCCTGAATCCCATCACGGGAGATTCAGACACCGTTAATACGATCTTCTTGCAGCCGGATGGCAACCTCCTCATCGGCGGTGATTTCGAGGCCTATAATCAGACTCGGCGCATCGGGTTTGCACGGGTGTTTTCGGATGGCTCGCTGGACACCAGTTTCATGGACGCCAGTTACAACGAATTCGCCGGCCTGCCCAATTATTACTTCAACCAGACGGTCGTGTCCGCCATCTATCCGTATTACAATACCCGCAATGCCGTTTATGCGCTGGCCCTGGAAACCAACGCATTCACTACCAGCAGCAACATCCTTATCGGCGGCACCTTCGAGATGGTCGGCGGCGGCTTCACGCGCTTCGATATGCGTCCGCGCAGCAACGTGGCGCGGGTGATCGGCGGCGCCACCCCGGGACCGGGCAACTTGGAATTGCTGTATAACAATTACTCGGTCGCCAATAGTGAAGGTTCGCTCTATGTTTCGATGACCCGCACCAACGGAAATTTGGGCGACGTCTTCGCCACCATGTCGGTCACCACGCCGGCGGCGGGACCGGGCGTGGCCACCGCCGGGACGGACTTTGCGCCGTCGGTGTTCACTCCAACTTATTACACGGTTTGGTCGTTGGATGTGGCGCTGGCTTGGGACACGGACGTGGGCCTGTACGGGCCGAATTATCTCGAGCAGGCGTTTCCCCAGCTTTCCGGCGGAGCCGACATCTATCTTGGCGTGTTCAACCCCGGCAATATCACTGGCAATTTGAGCGCCGATTTTGGCATGTCCCAGCCCACCGGAATTTTCACCTTGGGTGGTGAATATATTCCCAACGAGGCCGCCTTGGGCGCGGATATGGCCGCCCCATTGACCATCATTGACAGCAACGTCAAGGCCGGCGTACTCGGTTTCAGTTCGCCCGTCTATTCGGTGGTCGAGGGCAATACCGCCACCATCACGCTGACCCGCACCAACGGCAGCCAGAATCAGGTCACCGTCTGGTATGCCACCAGCGACGGCACGGCCACGAATGGCGTGGATTACACCGGGGCGACCAACCAGCTTACCTTTGGCATCGGCGTCACCAGTCAGACGTTCCCGATTGCAACTTTCAAGCGGAACCATAATATTCAGCCGGATAAGACCTTGAACCTGTCGCTCTTCACGCCGGGCAACGGCGCGACTTTGGGCTTGTCCAACGCCGTCCTGACCCTGGTCAACAATAATTATTTGTACGGCCACCTTGGCTTCTCCCAACCCAATTATTCCGTCAACGAAAATGGTGGTTCCGCCGTTATCACGGTCAATCGCTTGGGGGGCAGTTCCGGCACGTTGGGCGTGACCTTCCTGACCAGCGATTCCACGGCGGCCAATGGCGTTAATTATACTGGCACGACCAACGCGCTTTTGTGGAACAATGGTGACGCTACTTCCCGGACCATTACCATTCCGGTGAAGCCAGACGGGGTGGTGACGCCGAACTTGGTGGCTAATCTGATTCTGACCAATTCCATGCTGAATGGCACGAACAACGCCGCGCCGCTGGCTTATGGCAATGCGGCCAGCCCCACCAACGCCACGCTGACCATCGTCAATGTGGATTCCGCCGGCAGCTTCCAATTCAGCGTGGGCGCCTATTCGGTCCAAAAGTACGGCGGCTATGCGCTTATTCCCGTGACGCGTACCAACGGCAGCGTCGGCACGGCCCGGGTCACGGTCATGACCATGGATGATACCGCCTTCGCCGGGACGAATTATCTGGCGTACAGCAACACGCTGACGTTTGCCAGCGGCCAGGTGAGCAAGTTGATCCAGATTCCCATCTTGGATGATGGGGTCTCCAATAACCCCAGCGGACCGAAGGATTTGTTTGTGCAGTTGAGCAATCCGACCGGCGGTGCCACGGTTGGCACTCCCGCCCCCGCCACGCTGTACATCTTGGACAGCGAATCCTTGAATGAGACGCCCGGCACCGCCGAGGTTCCGTATACGTTTGGATTTAATAACACCATTTATGCCCTGGCTTTGCAGGCCAACAACCAATTGCTCGTCGGCGGCGATTTCACCATGGCCGACGGCGTCACCCGCAACCATCTGGCCCGGCTTAATGCGGACGGCAGTTTGGATGCCGGGTTTTCCTTGCCCTCGGATAATTATGGCGCCAGCGATTCGGTGCGCACCATTGCCGTGCAGCAGGATAACCGCATTATCATTGGCGGCGCCTTTACCAATTTCAATGGCCAGACCCGCGGTCATATCGCGCGCCTCAATTTCGATGGCACGCTGGACAGCCTGTTCAACCCCGGTTCCGGCGCGGATAATACCGTGTACGCGACCGCGCAAACCTTTGTCAATGGGGTCAGCAAGGTGCTGGTCGGCGGCTCGTTTGCTTCCTTTAGCGGAAATACTTTCAATGGCCTTGGCCAGCTCAATGACGACGGCACGCCCGACACCACCTTCAATTCCGGCGGTTTGGGCGCCAATAACACCGTCTATGCCCTGGCGGTGCAAGCGGATGGTAAGGTGGTCATTGGCGGCGATTTCACCACCTACAATGGCTTGGCCAATTTCAACCATCTGGCCCGGATCAATCCGGACGGCTCGGCGGACACCAATTTCCTCGTCGGCCTGGCTGGGCCCAACGCCTCGGTGCGCGCCCTGGCCATCCAATTGGATGGCAAAATCCTGATCGGCGGTTTGTTCACCAACGTCAATGGCAAGCTGTGCAGTCATATCTCGCGGCTGAATGCCAACGGCACCGTGGATGGCTCCTTTATTCCTAATGGGGCCCCTGGCTTGGGCGCCAACGACGCGGTGTTCGCCTTGGGCCTCCAGAGCGACACCCGCATCGTGGTGGGCGGTGAATTCACTTCCTTCAGCGGCGTCACCCGCAACTATATCACCCGCTTGAACCCGGACGGCACCGTGGATCCTTCGATCAATTTCGGCACCGGCGCCAATAATTTTGTGGCGGCCGTTGCCGTGATGGTGGACAGCGTCCTGGGTTATCCCACCAATGTGCCCGATGAGAAGCTCATCATTGGCGGCGGCTTCACCCAATACGACGGCGCGGCCAGTCCGTATCTCGCCCGGATTTTTGGCGGCTCGATCGGCGGTTCCGGCGCATTCCAGTTCAGTTCGGGGAATTACCAGGTGGACGAAAATGGCACCAATGCCGTGATCACGGTGTGGCGCACCGGCGGCACCACCAACGCCACCACCGGCGACATCCATGTCACGGCCTACACCAGCAATGGCACGGCGCTGGCGGGCACGAACTATATGGCGGTTTCCACCAATCTTGATTTCCCGCTGGGCGAAACTATTCGGAGCTTCGTCGTTCCGGTCTTGAACGACGGCTTGGTGGAGCCCAATCTGACCGTCAACCTGACCCTCACCAATGCGACGTCGCCGGCGGTGAATGGCCTCCAGCCTACGGCGGTGCTGACCATCATTGATGATAACTCGACGGTCAGTTTCTCCTCCAGCGCGTACTCGGTGCCGAAGAACGTCATCAACGGCGTGGCGCCCATCACTCTCGTTCGGACCGGAGGCACCAACGCCACCACCACGGTCAATTTTACCACCACCAGCGGCGGCACCGCGACGCCAGGCACCGATTATCTGCCGGTGACCCAGACCGTGGTCTTCAGCCCGGGTAATTCCGTCGCCACGGTCAATATCCCCATCAACAACAATGGCATTGCCGAAGGCAACCAGACGGTGACGATGCAGTTGGCGGCGGCCGCGGGTTCGATCCTGGTCAGCCCGACTAACGCCACCCTGACCATCATTGACACCGTCAACGCGCCTGGCGAGTTGTCATGGGCTTCGCCGGCCTACGCGGTCACCGAAGGCGGCGGGGTGGGTTATACCACTTTGTACGTCACCGTGCAGCGGACCTTTGGCTCGTCCGGTGCGGTGTCGGTGAATTTTGCCACGCAGGACGGCACGGCGACGGCGGGGCTGAAATATGTGAGCACCAACGGGGTGTTGCCCTTTGGCGATGGGGAGACCAGCAAGTCCTTCCCCGTGGAGGTGTTTAACACCGCGACGGCAGAAGGGCCGGAAACTTTCGTGATCAACCTGTCCAGTCCGTCGGGCAACGCGACGCTTACCAGTCCGTCGAGTACGGTGGTGACGATCCTGAACACCAATGTTGGTATCGCCTTTGCCTCGGCCACCAATTCCTATACCGAGCCTTCCGGGCTGGTCCCCGGCACGGTGTTGTTGAACGTGGTCCGCTATAACAATACCAATGTTCAGACCACGGTCAATTTCTCCACCACTAACGGCTCCGCCGTGGCGCCCTTGGACTTCGACAGCGTCACCAATGGCACGCTGACCTTCAATCCGGGTGATGCGATGAAGGCGATCGCCATCACCACGCACCACGACACCAACGTCACGGGCGACTTGTTCTTCACGGTGGGCCTGGCCAACCCCAGCGGCTCCGCGCAACTGACGCCGCCTACTTTCACCTGGGTCACGGATCATGATGCGGACGCCGGCATCAGCTTCCTCACCAACGCCGCCAACGTGTACCGCAATGCCGGCTACGCCATCATCCTGGTTTCCAATACCAATCCCAACGTTGAACCGGTGTACGTGAATTATGCGACCGGCGGCGGCTCCGCGGTGGCCGGCTTGGATTACTCCGCAGTGAGCGGCCGGCTGTCCTTTACCAATGGGGCGGTGCTGACTTATTTCGTGGTGCCAATTCTCCTGAACAATTCCGTGCAGACCAACCGTTCCTTCAATGTCACCCTGTCGGGCGTCACGCCGCCCGGCGTGCTCTACCCGGCCTCTCTCTCCACCGAGACCGTGACCATCATCGGCACCAACACGCCCGCCGGCCTAAGCTTCTCTGTTCCGGTTCTCCTTGGCGGGCTGTGGGGCTCGACCAATCTGGATAATACCTTCGGCGCGCCCGAGATCGGCGACCCCAGCATCGCCGGTTCCAGTGCCAACGCCCCGGTCTGGTTTGAATGGACGGCGCCCGCAGGCCATAGCGGCGAAGTGACGCTCGATACCATTGGCAGCGTGGGCACCAACGGGGTGCAGCTCGACACCGTGTTGGGCGTCTATTCCGGCGGCAGTCTGAGCACCCTCAACCAGGTGGCGGCCAATGACGACCTGTATCCCAGCTATCCCTATACCCAGCAGAATGAGACGCTCCAGAATATTTGGAACACGAATGAGTTTTTCCGTCTCAATGGCAGGACTTATATTCCCCGCGCCAGTTTTCTGCCTGTTAGAACCGTGATTACCCAACCGTTTGCCGGCCCGAGCGGCCTCCGGTTTACTGCCCAAGCGGGTACGACTTACTATATTGCGGTGGATACCAAAGTCTCCACCGTTTCCTCCATTCTCTCCACCAGTTATTCGCCCCCGCGTGGTTTGATTCAATTGAACTGGGCTTACCATCCGGCGGGCGTCTTCCGCTTCGCCACGGAAGATGTTGACGCGACGGGGATTGTGGATACGAACGGCAATCCCATGCTGCTGTATCAGTGCGCGGAATCGGAAGGCTCCCTGTCCGCCGCGGAACTGGTTAACAATAATGCGAACGTGCACCGTGAGATCGGGCCCTTCGAACAGCAGCATCAATACCGCACCACGCTGGATGCGTACTATTATTACGACGTGGAAGGGTTGCTGGTCACCGTGACGCGCGTGGCCGGTTCCACGGGCCGCATGTTGGTGGATTACACCACGCAGGACGGGGACACCAACCTTCTTGTCAATGGCGACGTCCCGGCGGTGGGCAACATCACCAATATCACTTTTCTGGGCTTTGGTTACCAGACCAACATCACGACCCAGGACTATGTGCCCGTCAGCGGCACGCTGATCTTTGATGATTTCGAGATGAGCAAGACCATCCGCATCCCGATTATTGATGATGCCAACAGCGCTACGGGTATTCTTGGTTCCGGGCGCCTCAATGCTGGCACGCCGCAGCCGAATCGCGACTTCATGGTCGTCCTGTCAAATCCCCGGCGCGATCCGGCGGAGTCGCCCGACGTTTCGAGCCCGCGCGTGGACCCGATTTTCGGCAAGGTTCTCTGCCGCATTTTGGATTGCGACATTGACCCCCAAGGCCCCGTCACCATGCAGACCGTGGCCAGCAACGGCATCACCGGACTGCTTTACACCAACTTCAGCATCACCGACCAATTTGGCGGCCTGCTGGAACCAACCAATGGCATCTTCAATTTCTCGAAGGCCAACTACCGCGTGCCCCGCGATGTGCAAGGCTTCTTTAATGGCACCCCCGTCACCGTCTATGTCAACCGGGCTGGCACGAACCGATCCTCGGTGACCGTCCATTATCGGTTTGATAATTATGCCATGGATAACAACTCAGTGGATGACCCCAACAATGACTTCCCGCTGCAGGCCGGTTCCGATTATGCCACGCCGACCCCGGCCACCACCGCCGACATTTTCGGCACCAACTCGGATTTTGCCGGCGTGGGCGGCGACAGCGGCACGCTGACGTTCCCGGGTGGCACCAGCAATCCGTTCCAATCCCAGCCGATTCACTTCACGGTGAACGACAACCAAGTCACGGAGTTCAACAAGGACATTCATATTACGATTTACGAATTGGACGCCAATGGCAACCCCTTCCAGCCCGGCATGGTGGCGGAAACCACCGTAACCATTCTGTTCGACGACACGGCGCCGCCCGCCGGCTCGGTGGATGAGTTCTACAGCCCTGACTTTGCCGAAAGCTTGGCGCTCTTGAACTTCCCGCCGAATTTTGCCAACTCCGTGCTCTATCCTGGCGCCAGCGCCGACGTCCATGGGGTAATTTGGTTGACGAACAACGAGTCCATCATTGCCGGCGCCTTCTCCACCTACTCCGACATGACCAACAACGCCCAGGTGGTCAATGGCATCGCCCGTCTGTATTCCAACGGCGAACTCGACACGAACTTCAGCTCCGGCGCGGGTATCAATGTGCATGATAATGTCAGCTATATCCAATCCCTGGCCCTGACGCCGAATAACCAAATCGTCATCGGTGGCAATTTCACCTCCTATAATAACCAGCGCGCGAATGATATCGCGCGCCTGAATGCGAATGGCACGCTGGACACCACGTTTGCCACCGGCGCCGGTTTCAACGGCATGGTGTGGAGCGTCTTGGTGCAGCCGGATGGCAAAGTGCTGGCGGGCGGCAATTTCACCACGTATGGCGGCACGCCCTGCAATTACATCGTGCGGCTGAACACGGACGGTTCGCTTGATACCACCTTTAACGTCAGCAACCTCCTGAGCGGGCCGGTCAAAGCGATGGCCTTGACCCCGCAGGGTGGCGTGGTGATCGGTGGCGTGTTTGCCGTCGCCGGCCACAGCTATGCTAACATCGCCCGTCTGAATTCCGACGGTTCGCTGGACACCAGCTTCGGCCCCGGCACCGGTGCAAACGGGCCCGTGCTGGTCGTGGCCGTCCAGCCGGATAACAAAGTCATCTTGGGTGGTTCCTTCCAGAGCTTCAACGGGTTGCCGTTCAATAATCTGGCCCGGCTCAATCCGGACGGCTCGATTGACAGCGGTTACAATAACGGCACAGGCACGGACAACCAGGTGGTCTCCCTCACTTTGGATCCCGCCACCACCAATCTCTATGTGGGCGGATCGTTTACGGTGATGAATGGCACGCATCGTCTCGGTTTTGCCCGCTTGTATCCGGATGGCACGGTGGATACAACCTTCCTTGACACCGCCTACAACCAATATGCCGGCTTGCCCCGCATCTTCTACGGGGATGCTGCGGGAACGGTGTATGCTTCGGCGTTGCAGGGCGACGGCAACGTGCTCATCGGTGGTTCCTTCAAACAGGTGGGCGGCGGGCAGGCGAGCGCGGTTGCTCGTCTTGTCTTGGAAGAGGATCGGGGACTATATCCCAGCACGTACGATACCAATTTATGGGTTTCCTATGGGGGCGGGTCGGATGGGGATCTGGAACCCAAGAGCCGCGACGGGGTGCGCAACCGCAGCAACATTGCCCGGTTGATCGGCGGCGCGACTCCCGGTCCCGGCAACATCGGCATGGTGAACAGCAGTTATTCGGTGGCCAAGAACCAGTTTTTTGAACCGGTCACCCTCGTCCGCGCCAACGGTTTGCTGGGCTACGCCAGCGCCAATTTCGCCGTCCTGCCCGGCCTCGCCAAGAGCGGCGTGGATTATGCCTACCAATCCCCGGCGCCGTTGTATCCCATTGACTGGGAGTACATGGAAGCTGGCATCAATCCGACGCGCATGCACAGCGACGGTTTTCAGGGAGCCAACGGACTCATGTTGGACTTTTTTGGCCAGTCTTGGCGGCCCGGCTTGAGCGGCCCGGCCTCGGCCAATGTGACCATCTATAACAATCCCGCGTCCTCTGGCAATTTGACCGCGACCTTCCAAATGGCCAATCCCAGCGGGGCCGATCAATTCTATCTGGGCGGCCAGAATATCCCCTTGGGCGTGGCCCTCGGCCAGTCCACGGCGCCGCTGACGGTCGTGGACAATACGCGGGAGGACGGCGTCTTTGGTTTCACTGCCGGCAGCTATGTGGCCTCCAACTCGCCGGTGATGGTCACCATCGCCCGCACCAATGGCACCTCCGGCTCGGTGCAGATGAATTATCAAACCGTCACCAACGGCAGCACCGCAGTGGCCAATGTGGACTATACGCCTGCCTACGGCCTGGTGACCTTTGCTTCCGCCCAGACCTCCGGCTCGTTCCCGGTCACCATCCTGAATAACAGTTCGGTTTCCTCCCAGGAAAAGACGGTCAACGTGCAGCTATACAATCTCCAGGATTTGAGCGGCGGCAATGCGCAGTTTGCGCTGACGAACGCGGCGGTGCGCATCATCAATCCCAATTATCCGGGCTTCTTGAACTTTAGCACCAACAACTACTATGTGAACTTGAGCGCCGGAGTGGTTAACCTGACCGTCACGCGCTCCGTCGGCAGCAAGGGCACCGCCACCGTGCAATATCGCACCGCCGATGGCTCGGCGACCAATGGCATAAATTATGCCGGCTCCACGAATACCCTGACTTGGAACAGTGGCGATGTTTCCCCGCGTACCGTGTCGATTCCGCTGATCAATATCAACACGAATGGGCGAGTCTTGTCCTTCACTGCCAATCTGTTCAATCCTACCTTGAATGGCACCAATGCGTCCGCGCTGCTGGGCGCCACCACCCTGGCGACCGTTTACATCATCAACGATGACACTTTTGGCACGTTCCAGTTCAGTTCGCCAAGTTATCAATTCAATGACGGCAGCAACGCTCTGGCCACCATCACCGTCATTCGCACCATTTCGGCGCTGGGCACGGCTTCGGTGAATTACACCACCGCGAATGGCACTGCCTTGGCCGGCACCAATTATGTGGGCACTAATGGCATTTTGACCTTCACTAATGGCCAGCTCGCCCGCAGCTTCACCGTCCGGCTGCTGGACGACGGCAGCACCAATGACCCGACGCCGGCCAACTTCTATTTCTTCGTGGACTTGTACAATCAGTCTTCCGGCGCGCATTTGAATTTGTCCTTCACGAATGCCGCCGTTCACCTCGTGCATGCGGAGCAATACAACCAGCCGCCCGGCTCGGTTGACCCGTCCTTCGGCGCCGGCGCTAACGCCAGTGTGCTGGCTCTCGCACTCCAGTCGGACGGCCAGGTCGTCGCTGGCGGCTCGTTCACGGTGGCGGATGGCACCAGCCGGAATCGGTTGGCGCGGTTCAATACGGATGGCTCGCTGGATGACACCTTCCTGCTCGGCCTGTCGGGCGCCAATAACACGGTCAATGCCTTGGTCAGCCAGACGGATGACCGCATTCTGGTGGGCGGCGCCTTTGATCAGATGGATGGCGTGAATTCCCAGCACGTGGTCCGGCTGATGACCGATGGCAGTCTGGACACCAGTTTCAGTCCGGGTTCCGCAGCCGACAACACGGTGTACGCCCTGGCCGAGTCCTTTATCAATGGCGGGCGTGTGATCTATGTCGGTGGCGCCTTCGCCAACTTTGAGAGCGTGGCTTCACCGGGTGTGGTCCGGCTCAACAACAACGGAGCGGTGGATGCCTCCTTCGCCGTGGCCGGCGGAGTTTCCGGTACGGTTTATGCCTTGGCGGTGTATCCGACCAACTCGATTTCTTACGCCGGCGATGTCTTGGTCGGCGGCGCCTTCACCAACTTCAACGGCGCCAGCGTGGGCAATCTCGTGCGCCTGAATGCCAATGGTTCCTTGGATACGAATTTCAACCAGAATGCCCTGGCCAATGGCCCGGTGCGCGCCCTCGCGATTCAATTGGATGGCAGCGTGCTCATCGGTGGTGAATTCACCAATGTCAACGGCGTCGGGGCCAACAATCTTGCGCGCCTGACTCCCACCGGCGCGCTGGACACGGGCTTCACCGCTGCCGCCGCTCCTGGCATCAATGGCGCGGTTAATTGCATCGTGCTCCAGCAGGACAACGGCATCGTGGTGGGCGGCCAGTTCAATTACGGCAACGGAGTCACCCGCAATGACTTCACCCGTTTGCTGCCCTCCGGCGCGGTGGATCCCACCATTAATTTTGGCTCCGGGGCCAACGGCGCCGTCAACGCGGTGGTCATCCAGCCGACGGATGGCAATCTCGTCATCGGTGGCGGCTTCACCCAATTCAACGGCCAGTCTTGCGATCATATCGCCCGGCTCTTCGGCGGCTCCGCGCTTGGCTCGGGCACGTTCCAGTTCACCTCCGCTTACTATCAGGTGGACGAGAACGGCAGCTTTGCCAGCATCACCATTGAACGGCTCGGCGGCACCAGCGGCACCAATGCCAATGGTTCCGGCAGCGTGTCGGTCGCCTTCGCCACCGCCGATGGCTCGGCCAAGGCGGGCACGAATTACTCCGCCACCACCAACTATGTGACGTTCCCCGCCGGTGAAGTGCTGGAAACTGTCTATGTGCCGGTGCGGGACGACGGAGTCATCACCACCAACTTGACGGTGAATTTGAGTCTGTCGAATCCGACGGCCGGCAGCAGCCTGGGCGACCAGTCCGCGGCCCTGCTGACGATCATCAATGATGATAGCGCGGTGGAGTTTTCGCAGCCGAACTATCCTCTGCAAATCGCGGCCAATGGTTTCGCGAACATTCCCGTCGTCCGCTACGGCAGCGCCAGCGGCAGTTGCACGGTGAACTTCGCCACCACCACCAATGGCTCCGCGGTGATTGGCACGGACTATTATCCCACCAATGCCTCCCTCACCTTTGCGCCCGGCGTGCTGACCAATATCGTCCAGGTGCCGGTCCTTTATGACACCAATGTCTTTGGCGTAACGGTCACGATGATGCTCACCAACGCGCTGAACACCCTGCTGGCCTCGCCTTCCAACGCGGTGTTGAACCTGTCCGAAAGCTCCACCAATCCTGGCAATCTGTTCTTCGCCTCCACTAATTTCGGCGTCTATGCCAACGCGGGTGTGGCCTTGCTGCCGGTCCTGCGCACCAACGGCAACGCCGGGCCGGTTTCCGTCTATTACACCACCGTGCCGGTTACGGCCGTGCCGGGCGTGGACTACACGCCCGTTACCAATGAACTGCAATTCAGCGACCAGGATACGCTCGAGTACTGCCGTATTCCGGTGATCGACAACTTGTTGGCGCAAACCCCGGTCAGGTTGCAGGTTTACCTGTTCAGTCCCTCGGGCGCGGGTCTGATCACGCCGACCAATACCACTTTGGTCATCAGCAATAACACCGCGGTGTTTGCCTTCGCCCAGGTCACCAATACCGTTGCGGAAAACCAGGGTCCTGTCAGCCTCGTGGTGCAGCGCTTCAACAATTCGTCTATCGTTTCCTCGGTGAATTACGCCACGACCACCAATTTGGTCCTTCCCGGCATCAATAACGCGGTCGCCGGCACCAATTTTGCCACCACCGCCGGCACTCTGACCTTCGGCGTGGGCGAAACGCTCAAGTCCATTTCCGTTCCGGTGTTCAACCGCTCCAACTATATGACCGTGGCGTTTGGCATGAATTTGTTCAGCCCCACCAACGCCCAATTGGTGGCGCCCACCAACGCGGTGGTCTTTATTACCCCGGCCGCCGCCGGCGTGAGCTTCACCACTAATGCGGCCAGCGTGCTCAATAGCGCAGGCTATTTGGCGGTTCCCGTCCTTTGCTCCAACCCCGGGGTTGAACCTGCCGGCAATCCCTTGACGGTCAATTATACCACTTTGGACGGCTCGGCCAAAGCTGGCTACAACTATAACTCCGTCAGCGGTACGCTGTTCTTTACCAACGGCCTCGTGACCAACACCATTTATGTGCCGATTTTGAACACCCAGTTCTTGTCGAGCAACCTGACTTTCAGCGTGATCTTGACGAATGTGACTCCCCCCGGTGTGCTCGCGCCTTATGCCACCCAGACGGTCTCGATCGTGGAGGGTCTGGCGGGTATGAGTTTCTCGCAGGCCAACTACAATGTGCCCAAGACCAGCGCGCTGGCCACCATCACCGTCAATCGCACCGGCTTCACCAACAGCGTCGCCTCGGTGGATTATTTCGTCACCAACGGCACGGCCATTGGCGGTCAGAATTTCTATCCCACCAACGGCACGCTGCGCTTCACCAATGGCGTCATCAGCCAGTCCTTCAATGTGGCCCTCATTGCCAACACCCTGGTGCAGCCGAATCTGGTGGCCCAAATGGCATTGTTGAACGCCACCAACGCGCAGATTGTCAACCCCGGCGATGCCACCTTGACCATCCTGGAAGCCGGCAGCAGCTATGTCATTCCCGCCGGCGCGCTGTTGACCGGCAGTTCGTCGCTGACGAATCTGATCAACGACGTCATCGGTTCCAATGACACGGTGAACGTGCAATTTGCCTTCCGCGACGCCGCCGGTCAGAACGTGACCAACCTTGTCGCCGTGCTCTTGGCGACTAATGGCGTGACGGCGCCCAACCCAGTCGCCCAAGTCTATAGCAACCTCACGGTCTATGGCCACTCGGTCTCCAGGCCCTTCTCGTTTACCGCCCAAGGCACGAACACCTATACCATCGCGCCCACTTTCCTGTTGTTTGACAGCAACACGGTCAGCCACGCTGGCAAGTACATCGGCCCGGCCACCTTCGTCTTTACGATCGGCACTTGGACGACCACCTTTGCCAATACCAACCGGATCATCATCTATGATAACGCGGCGGCCTCGCCTTACCCGTCTCCGATTAATGTCAGCGGCGTGGGCAACACTCTGATCAAGGCCACGGTCACGCTCACTAATCTGTCGCATCAAGATTTGTCCGACGTTTCCGCGCTGGTGGTTTCGCCCAGCACCAACACCCTGATCATGTCGGGGGTGGGCGCCAGCTTCAAAGCCGCTCACCTCAATCTCACGTTTGACGATTGGGCGACTAATAGTCTGCCGATGAACGGGACGATCCTCAGCGGCACGAACAAGCCCACCCAAATCAGCACGCCCACTAGTTTCCCGTGATGCAGTTGAAATTTATCGAGGTTTTATGAACAAGACGTTTTTTACAATTGGCTTGGGTTGGCTGGCAATGGCCGGCTTGGTCTGGCCAGCGAGCGGCGCCGATTTGGGCCGGAAGACTTTGCCCGGCCATGTGCCGGCGGTCGTTTCGCAACTGTCAGCCGTGAGTCGGTTGGCGGCCACTAATGAACTGCATCTGGCCATCGGCTTGCCCTTGCGCAATCAGGAAGCGATGAAGACCCTGCTCCAGCAGGTTTACGATCCCGCCAGCCCAAACTACCGCAGCTTTCTTTCCCCCGATGAATTTGCGGCGCAATTCGGTCCCACGGCGGCGGATTATCAGGCGGTGATTCATTTTGCGCGCACCAACGGCCTGAAGGTGGTTGGGGGCAGCAGCAATCGGACGTTGGTGGATGTGGTCGGCAAAGTAGCCGATATCGAACGGACCTTTCACGTGAGCCTGCGGGCCTACCAGCATCCGAAAGAAGCCCGGCAATTTTACGCGCCGGACGCCGAGCCTACGGTGGATGCGGCGCTGCCGGTGCTCTCGGTTTATGGGTTGAATAACTTTAAATTGCCAAAGCCGCTCAACCATCGAAGTACTTCGAAAGGCACATCGTTTGGCCATTATGCGACCGGTTCCAGTCCGTCAGGCAGTTATTGGGGATATGATTTCCGAAACGCCTACGCGCCCGGCGTCACCCTGACCGGCACTGGTCAGAGCGTCGCCCTGTTCGAGTGCGACGGCTATTATCCGTTTGACGTCTCCTCCTATCTCGCCGCGACCGGCCTGCCCAGCGTGACGCTGACCAATGTGCTGATTGATGGGGCCACCGGACAGCCCAGCGGCTTTGGCGGAGAAGTCGAAGTGGCGCTGGATATTGATATGGCTATCTCCATGGCTCCTGGCCTTTCCCAAGTGATTGTCTATGAAACGCCGGACGATATTCCCGCCTTTAACTTGGATATGTTGAATCAGATTGCCTTGGATAATTTGGCTAAGCAGATCAGTTCTTCCTGGCTGATTGATGACACGCCGCAATTTGCGCAGATCTATGTTCAATTCGCGTTGCAAGGCCAGTCCTTCCTGCAAGCTTCCGGTGATTCCGGCGCCTATTATCCCGGCATCTTTCAATTCGAGGACAGTCCGCTGGTGACCTTGGTGGGCGGAACCACGCTGACCTCCACCGGGCCCGGCGGAGTTTGGGCGTCCGAGCAAGTCTGGAATAACGGGTTCGATCCCTTTGCGGGACATGAATGGGCCGGTGGTGGTGGCGTCAGCCAGGTGTACTCGATTCCCAGTTGGCAGACCAATATCAGCATGACCACGAACATGGGTTCCACCACCATGCGGAATATTCCTGATGTGTCGCTGACGGCTGACAATATTTACATCTGGGGCGATGGTGCGCCGATTGCTGATGAGGGTGGGACTAGTTGCGCTGCTCCTCTATGGGCGGGCTTCATGGCGCTCGTGAATCAGCAGCTTGCCGCCAACGGCAAAGCCCCGATTGGCTTCCTCAATCCGATCATCTACTCATTGGCGCGAGGGACGAATTATAACAGCCTGTTTCATGACATCGTCGTTGGCAACAATACCAACAATGTTCAGACTACTTTATATAGCGCCGTGCCGGGCTACGACCTGGCTTCGGGGTGGGGCACTCCCAATGGCACCAATCTGATCAACGCGCTGGCTGGCGCAGCCTCCCTCAATTCCAACAATATCGCGGCCATTATTCCCGCGCCCAGCCGGCCTTGGGGCACCAACCTGGCCGTGATGAACGGCGCCAACCCCAATGGTTTGTGGTTGCTGTATTATCAGGATGTCATCGGCAACGGCTACAGTGGCACCAATTACAATGGCTGGTCAGTCAATTTGACCACCGCCAATCCCGTGGGCTTTCCCGCTGACAACCAGCTCAGCGTGAACACGTTCGTGGGCAGCCTGCCCTATGGTAATGCGACCAATGTGCCCGTTCTCCCGGGATCGCTCTGGTCTATGACGCTGGCGGTCACCAATTATGGCCCCGCCGGCTCTACGAATGTCGTCGTCAGTGATGACTTGCCCCTCGTCTCCGGGGTCAACTTGGTTTCCGCCAGTTCTTCACTTCCCAGCTCCACCATTAACCAGGTCGGCAGCACCGTGATTTGGAATGCGGGTAATCTGGCCAATAATGCCGGTGGCACGCTGTCCTTGACCTTGCAAATCACCAATAATGCCAGTGCCCTGAGTGTCCTTACCAATAGCGCCATCGTTGGTGCCGCCTCGCCGGATCCGAATCATGATGATGATTCCATCACCGTTATCGCCACCGTGTCCGCCCCGCCCATGATTTCGCTGGTGTTCACTCATGCCGGCGCTGGTGGACTTCACCTTTGCGTGACCAATGATCCCGGCGCCACCGTGATCATCCAGGCCACCACGAATTTGGTGAGCGGATGGGTTCCGTTCGTCACGAACGTCTCGCCGTTCGTCTTCACCAACTTTGACACCACGAATTTCCAGCGGCGCTTCTATCGCGCGTATATTCCGCAGTGAGGTGACATGAAACTGCGCCTGCTCGTACCGCAGACTTCCAAGTCTGCTGTATCGCAGGTTTCCAAACCTGCGGGGCTTTCGGTCCGACCCAGCGCCGCCGACTTGGAAATCGGCTGAGTTGCTGATCTGGAATCTCGCATCTCTTAACCATGAAACTTTGCGGCTTGACCGGTGGCGTGGGGATGGGCAAATCCACCGCTGCCGGCTTTTTTTTGCAACTGGGCGTGCGGCTCGTGGACACCGACCAACTGGCCCATGAACTCGTTCAGCCGGGCCAGCCCGCGCTGGCGGAAATCCAGCGGGAATTCGGCGCGGGAATGGTAGCTCCCGATGGCCGGCTGCAGCGCGACGAACTGGCCCGGTTGGTCTTCGCCAATGCTGCCGCCCGGCAGCGGCTCGAGGCCATTCTTCATCCGCGCATCCGGGAACGTTGGCAGGCGCAGGTGGCCGCTTGGCGCGCCGAGCATTGTCCGGTGGCCATGGTGGTTATCCCCCTCCTCTTTGAAACCGGCGCGGAATCCGCCTTTGACCGGATCATCTGCGTGGCCTGTACGCCAGCCGCGCAGCAGGAGCGGCTTCAAGCCCGCGGCTGGCCGCCCGACCAAATCCAAGGCCGCATCGCCGCCCAGTGGCCGGTCGCGCAAAAAATCGCCCGCGCCCATTTCGTCCTCTGGACCGATGGCCTGCTGGATAATCATCGGCGGCAGGCGGCAAGCATCAGGGAAAGAATTTGAATCGAGACCCGTCGCGGTCCGAGGGTGGCGGACCGCGCGCCGTCCCGGCGCGCAGCGGCCGAAGCAACCAACGACGCGTGGCCAATGGAAGACGCATGGCGAACCAACAACGCGTGACGAACCAACGACATGTGACGAACCTCTGGTGCTCGCTTATGAAACCCGAGTGCTGCGACCGGGGGACCGGTCGCGGTCCGAGGGTGGCGGACCGCGCGCCGTCCCGGCGCGCAGCGGCCGAAGCAACCAACGACGCGTGGCCAATGGAAGATGCATGGCGAACCAACAACGCATGGCGAATGGACGACGCGTCGCGAGTATTTGGAGATGCGCCCGCCCCGCATTTTCAGCGATTTCACGCTTTCCATCACCCCGCGTAAATCGTATATCGTAAATCACAAATATGAATGATCTGAATCCCTTATCGTGTTTGATTCAGGTGGAGCAGTTCATCGGCTGGACCTGCCGGCTGGATTATGAGCAGGCCGTGGTGTTGACCTGCGATCAGTGGAAGGCCCAGGCCCGCGGCGTGCCTCACAATTGCTTTCTGCTGGCCGCCGCCGCCGCCGCCGGCCGGCCCGCTGCCGCGGAGAACGGCCCGGAGGAGATCATCCTGTTGCGCGTCACCGGTTCGGCCCCGCTGCCTGCCGACAACGAGACTTTGTTGGCCAGAATCCAGATCCTCATGGCCCGTCAATTTCCGCCGGCAGCTTCGGCCCCGGACGCTCCTTCCGACGGCCAGTTTCAGTTTGGCGGCCTTGGCTGCCGGATTCTCGGAACCTTCTATGTGCAGGACGGAAAGCTGCGCCTCGGCAGCGATCTCGAGTCTTATGGTCATGCGCCATATTTGGCGGTTTATCGTCCCGCGGGCGCCGCGTTGGAGGCCATTGTCAATTTTGTCAGTCCGGAACGCGCGGCCGCCGCGCAGGAGGAGGCCCGCCGGCTGGATTTGCCGGGCGAGCTGCCGCGCTTTCCCATTGGCACGGTGCGCTACACTTCCACTGATCGGCTGCACCGGAGCGGCGCTTGCGAGCCGGCTGTGTTTTATCTGAACGCCGTGGATTTTCTAGCCCGGCGCACGGCGGTGTTTGGCATGACGCGCACCGGCAAATCCAATACCGTCAAGCAGCTCGTGTCCGTGGTCATGCGCACCAGCCAGGGCAGCGGTTTGAAAATCGGCCAGATTATCTACGATCTCAACGGCGAATACGCCAACGCCAACCAGCAGGATCAAGGCTCGATTGCGGAGGTTTTTCCCGGCGACACGCTTCGGTATCGCATGTTGCCCACCGCTGGCTTTCAATTGATTTTGAACAATTTTTTCACCCAGGTGGTCGAGGGCCACACCACGTTGAAAGGCCTGATCGAGGCGGGCAAAATCCCGCGCAACGCCGACCTTGAGGCGTTCCTCAGCATGGATTTTTCGGAGCCGCGCCGCGAGGAATACAACAGCGACGGCGAATTTCAGCGCCAGTCCGGCATTTACCAGCGCAAGATCGCCGCGTATCAGGCGTTGCTGGCCCGCGCCGGATACGAATTGCCGCCCAATTTCAAAATCACGTTCGAGGCGAATCCTGGGATTCGCAACAAAGTGAATCCGTCCGTGGACCCCGCCGGCGGGCTGACTGCCACCCAGGCCTGCGAATGGTTCCAGCTCGCCCGCCAGATTCAGGATGAGCTCATTACCGCCAAAGGTGCCGATTGGATTGACCCCGACACCAATGCGCTGATGAACCTGCTGCTTCAGCGCAACGACCAGGGCGCCTACATCCCCGGTTTCCGGCTGTTGCAGCCGTACAAGGATTATCACGCGCCCAACCGCACCACGGACGTGTGCGACGAAATTTACCAGCATCTCGTCGGCGGCAAAATTGTCATCCTCGACCTTTCGGTCGGGGATCCGGTCCAGCGCGAACGCTTGGGCAAACGGATTGCCCAGCACATTTTGCGGCAATCCATGGCTGCCTTCAACAGCGGACGCCACCCGCCCCACATCGTGATTTACGTCGAGGAGGCGCACAACCTCATTGGCCGCCACGAAGCGCTGACCGATATCTGGCCTACCATCGCCAAGGAGGGCGCCAAGGCCCGGCTCGCCACGGTTTATGCCACCCAGGAGGTCTCCAGCATCCATCCCAATATTCTTTCCAACACCGAAAATATCCTCGTTTCCCATCTCAACAACGAAAATGAGATCAACGAACTGGCCAAGTATTACGACTTCCGCGATTTTTCCCGGTCGCTCATTCGTGCGCAAAACGTCGGTTTTGCCCGCGTCAAGACCCTGTCCAATCCCTTTGTGATTCCTGTGCAAATTGACCGGTTCGATCCCGCGCGCGAGCGCCGCCGCGCGGTTCCGGGCCGGCTCGGGACCTGAACGCCCGAAAGAAACGCTTATCAGCAAACCTCCAAGGACCTCCAATCGGGGCATTGGTTGATGGTCGGATGTTGAATGTTGGATGTTGGATGTTTCCCGTCCCTCCCGTCCCTCCCGTCCTTCCCCTGCGCAAACTGGGACTTGCTCCCACCCGGGACGCCCTTCTTTCCCGCCAATTTGAGTTGGTGAGTTTGGGCCCACTGCGTAAAATTGCGGCGTGCTGGATACCCTTACGAAACAATTGGCCGCCCGGGAAGAGTTGTCTCCCGCTGAAATTCACGGTGCGGTCGCGGACTTGATTGAAGAGACCCTGGCGGCGGAAGCCAAGGCGGAGTTTCTCCTTGCCTTGGCGGTTAAGGGCGAAACGCCCGCCGAAATCGCCGCCTTTGCCGCCGCGCTGCGCGAAAAATCCATCCCCCCGCCCATTGATGCGGACTGGCGGGCCACGCGCGAGATCCTGGACGTGGTAGGCACCGGCGGCGACCACCTAAGCACCTTTAACATTTCCACGACCGTGGCCATTCTCTGTGCCGCCGCCGGCGTGGCTGTGGCCAAACACGGCAACCGCGCCGTGACCTCGTCGGTTGGTAGCGCGGACGTGATTGAAGCGCTGGGCATCCGCGTGGATTTGACCCCGGCGGAGGCGGCCGCCTCCTTGCGCGGGCGAAACTTCGCCTTTTTTTTCGCGCCTAACTTTCATCCGGCCTTTAAGCACATCGCTCCGGCGCGCAAGCTGTGCGCCAGCCGCGGCCAGCGCACAATTTTCAACCTACTCGGTCCGCTGCTGAATCCGGCCCGCCCGTCCGCCATGTTGGTGGGTGTTCCGGGGCCGGAACTCTGCTCGCCGCTGGCGCGCGCGCTGCAATCGCTTGGTGTCCGGCGTGGCATGGTGGTCTCCGGGGAGGTTGACTCCAACCTCCAACCTCCCTTGCGCACGGAAGCGGGCGGGCACGGGAAGCATGACCTCCGACTTCCGACTTCCGACCTCCGACCTCCGCAGGCAGGAGCGCGAAAATTTCTGGATGAGCTATCCACGCTCGGGGCCAGCCACCTTGCGGAATTCTACCAGGAGCGCGGGTTCCACACCTCGGTTTTGGCGTTGGAAAACTTCCCCGTGCAACCCGCCGCGCTGGCGGATTTGCGCGGTGGTGACAAGTTTGTGAACGCGGAAATCATCCGCCGGATTTTGCGTGGAGAGGAACGCGGGCCGAAGCGCGATGCGGTGCTGCTCAACGCCAGCGCGGCGCTTCTGGTGGCGGGCCGGGCCGCCTCCCTCGCCGCCGGCTGGGCCGCGGCGGCGGAGACGATTGATGGCGGTCGCGCAGCGGAGAAACTTGCGGAATTGGCCGCCTGAAGCGGCGGTGGACGCGCCGCACGCTCCCAAGGTTCGCCGCGCGTCGCTGGTTACCCCACGCGCTGCGCGCCGGGACGTCGCGCGGTCCGACGCAGGTTTCGGACCGCGACCGGTCCCCGGTCGCAGCACGTTGGATTCACACAGGAGCTCCAGAAGTTCGCCGCACGCCGCTGGTTTCCCCACGCGCTGCGCGCCGGGACGTCGGG
>Ga0316231_1001897_pt1 | contig 21576 bp, 17 predicted proteins | sample TBH18027metaG_FD_206002 | JGI IMG/M metagenome (GOLD analysis project Ga0316231, IMG submission 206002) | Freshwater microbial communities from Trout Bog Lake, Wisconsin, USA - TBH18027 | ecosystem: Environmental > Aquatic > Freshwater > Lake > Hypolimnion/Profundal zone | place: USA: Wisconsin... | reverse complement strand
CTATTTACTACATTCGGTAACGGTAACGGCAGCTTCAAGTCCTAAAATATATGATTTCACGCCAAATCCGCTAATCTGACCGAGACAAACCGGGGCGATCAGCGATGTATGCCGGAACGCTTCGCGCGCATGGATATTGGAAAGGTGAATCTCAATCGTTGGGACACCCACCGCCGAAATCGCATCGCGCAAGGCCACGCTCGTATGGGTGTAGGCGGCGGCGTTGATGACGATGGCGATAAACTTGCCTTTGGCTTCCTGAATCCATCCGACGAGGTCACCTTCCTGATTGGACTGCCGAAAATCTACTTCCACACCCAGCTTCTCCGCATGTTGATGGACCTTGGCCTGGATGTCCGCCAAGGTCAGCCGACCGTAGATTTCTGGTTCGCGGGTGCCGAGGAGGTTGAGATTCGGACCATTCAGAAACAGGATTTTCATGTCAACGAAGGTATCCCGGTGTGGAATCTTTGTCGAATTGAATTATCTTCCGGAAATCAGACTGCCCAGCAAGGTAAAGGCGGTCCACGCCAGCGCGGGCACAAACAGTCCGAATTCGCCCAGTCCTTGGACAAACCAACCCAGTAATCCCAGGAATATGGCGAACGAAAATGGATCACTGGAGCGCCAAAGCCGCTTGCCCAAAACTGCCAAGGCGAGACCGATCCAAGCCCCGTATGCCAGACCACCCGGAATGCCCGAGTCGGAGAACTGTTCCAAGTAGTCGTTGTGGGCCAGGCGGGCCATTTCGGAGGCGGGCGACTTGAGCTGGGCGTAGGGCCGCTGGAAGGTGCCCGGGCCGGTCCCCAACCACGGGTGCGCCGCCGTGGTCTGGGCCGCCGCGCGCCAATAATCGAATCTGGCCCCCGCGCTGGTGGCGCCAGCCGCAAAGTAATGGTGAAAACGCACGGCGAAAATGCCCAGGCCAAGAACTAAAACCGTCGCCACCGCCGCAAATTTCAGCTTTCTTGGCCAGCCCAGCCGGAGTAATAACAGCCCAGCCAAACCGATGGCGATGAGCCAGCCGAGTTTGGAGCCGCTCCAGCAAAACGCCGCGCCGCCGAGGAAACCCGCCAGCGCGATGGCGGCCAAACGGACCACTGGCCGGAAATGTCTGGTGGCGCCGACCGCCAGCGCCAGCGCTACCGGCCAGAGCAGCAGGATGATTTCCGCCAAGGCGTTCGGGTAAACCAGCGTGCCGGACACCCGGCCTTTGGCAAACTTGTCGAGAATGACCGGGTTGGCCACGTCCAAGCCATTGGTTGTGATGATGATGCCCCCGCTTTTCATTTCCGCAACGGTGGCGGGCGGGAAGTTGGTCCAGCCAGTGCGCCCGCCTTCGACCAGCCCCTGCAAGTTTGCCGGATACTCGAACAACCGTTGATTGACGGCGCGCACCAGACAAAAGGCAAACGCCGCCAGCAGGCCAATCAAAAGCCAGCGGGCTATCTGCGCGCGGGCGAACAGCCGCGCGCCCAGAAAATAGCACGCCGCGCAGCCGGCAAATTGCCAGAGCGTGGCCGTAGTCAAATCGGCGTCGACCGATTGCGTGGCGGAAAGGAACTGCCAGCCGAGCCAGGCCAGCGGCAGGAGCCAGAGCCATTTGAGCGGAAAGGCAGGTATACCGCCGGTTTCCGAGTCTGCTGTATCCTTGGTTTCCCAAGCTGCGGAGCGCCCTGCCTGGCCACGCGCCGCCGACTTGGAAATCGGCGCCGCAACAAGTTTGAAAACCTGCGCTCCCCGGCTACCAACCCCGCGCACGGGTGCGGGGTCAAGTCGCGCCCGCCGTGAACCACCGCCTTGAAAAATCAAAATTGCGCCCCACGCAGCCAGCGGCGCTAAAATCCAGTTGGCCCAGTGCGTCGGCCAAGCATCGTTTAGCAAATCCGGCACTGTTGTGGGCGGGGCGATTTTTTGGTCGAGAATGACGGGATTGCCAAATTTCCAGAGGCAAAGGCCGAGGAACAGCCCGAACACGATGGCATACAACTTCGTGGCGGGGTATTTGCTTTCCGGTTTCACTCGCGGCGATTGTGCCTTCAATTAGAACAAAAGGCACAAGAAAAATGAAAGGTTGAAAGGATGATGCGTGATACGTTCCAACGCTCCAAGGTCCTTAACTCTTCGACGCCGGAGGCAAGCAAGTCAAAGTTGCAATTTGAGCAGGCCCACTTCGAGCGCGAGGGCCTCTTGCACGTTGGTATGGAGCAGCCGCTGGGTTTGTTCCAGCACCAGCAGGTTTTCCCGGGCTTGGTGCGGCGTGAGGCGGCGCGCCACTTCGTCGGCGCCGGCAATCTGGGGCAGGTGCAGCAAGGTTCCGCCGGCGGCCAGGGTGAGCAGCCAGACGTCGCGCAGCCACCATTGCAGCAGCAGCAAGACTTCCGCGCGGCGGCGGCGGTACTCCGCCTCGATGGCGGCGGACAGTTCGGCCTCCCACTGTTCGCGCAAATCCTTTTCGGCGTCGCCATATTTTTCCAGCGGGGAACGCGCGGTCAACAGCTCCTCGGTTTGCGCCTTGATGGCGCCGAGCCGTTGCAGGAGCGAATCCAGCAGGCGATAACGTCCGAACAGGCTTTTTTGCCCGGCGGCGGCGGCGGCGCCGAATTGTTGCAGCCAGACGGCCTGCTCCGGCTCGAGGGCGCGGGCGGTTTCGGCGGAGAAATTCAGGCGCAAACAGCGCGAGAGGATGGTTTCCAGAATCCGCGACGGCTCAGTGGAGAGCAAAATGAGGACGGACTTGGGCGGAGGTTCCTCCAGCGTTTTCAGAAAGGAATTGGCGGCCTGCGGATTCAGGCGATCGGCCCCCACAATGACCGCGACCTTGAAAGGCGATTCACCGGTTTTGAGCTGGATTTCGCGCATGAGTTCGCGCGTTTGGTCAATGGTGATGACGCGCGATTTCGACTCCGGCCGCACCCAGTGGATATCAGGGTGATTCTCCTCGGCGATTTTCCGGCAAGTGGGACATTCGTCGCAGCAGTCCGTGGCGACCCCGTTGCGCTGGACGGGTTGTTGGCAATTGAGCGTTTTGGCCAGGGTGCGGGCGAGGTTTTCCAGAGTGTCGAGCTGGTCGCCGGTGAACAGGTAGGCATGGCCGAGGCGCCCGCGCGCCAGCGAGCGCTGCAAGAGCTGCACGCCTTGGGATTGGGCTGAAAAATCGCGGAACGCCATGCCGCAGGATGGTGGATTGACGGAGGAATTTCAAGCCGGGAAGCAGGGGAAACTGGGGAATCATGCTCATCTTCCTGCTCATCCTCATCCTCGCTTTTGTTTCGAGAACAAGGCGTGTGAGGATGAGCATGAGGATGAGCATGAAAGCATGAACCAGCCCGAATTTTTTGCTTGGCAAAATTATTATTCGGCGTACAAAGAGGGGGTTCTTTGAAAGCGGCGGAACAATTCCGCCATTGCTGCAGTCGAATGTCAGGGAACCCGGTGAGAATCCGGGACGGTTGCGCCACTGTAAGGGCTACAACTCCCAATGCCACTGCCCACGGGCGGGAAGGCGGGAAGAAGGTTTGAAGCCCCAAGTCAGGATACCGGTTTGATTGCGCTCGTCAGCTCCGAACGTTTCGGGGCACTTCTCCGCAAAGAGAAGGATGGGGCCAGTCCGTCTAAGCTGTTTTTTGGCGGAATCCGTCGAATGCCTTCGTTCTCCGTTTTGTGGAATGAAGGTTTTTTTGTTTATGGCCGGTTGAGAGGTTGCCTGCCGCCGCGTGAAGGCACGTGGCCGACCAACCCTTCCACGCCTGAACCAAACGCTTTCTTCCACTCTGGTCTCTCAACCAAAAATCGTTCCGCAAAGAATTTTGCGGCGCAAAATTGAAAGATCAGTCATGAAAAAAGTCAGTTTGCTGGCCATTGCCGGCTTGTTTGTTATCACCACCGTTCACGCCACCCTGGTGCGGGAAACCTTTGCCACCGACCCGGCTCTCGACGGGTGGCAGGTTTTCGGCGACACCAACTTGTTCCAATGGGATGCCACCAACCAAGTCCTCGACGTGACATGGGATTCCTCCCGGACGAACAGTTACTTTTACCACCCGCTGGGGCAGACGTACACTAAGAATGATGGGTTTTACCTTCGGTTTGACCTGCAACTGAACGACTTGGAAGGAACTGGATTCGGAATGGAACTGGCCATCGGATTGTCGCATTATTCCGACGTCACGGGACCGTATTTCTCACGCGCCGATTTCTATTCGCCAAACGTGTGTGAATTTGATTGGTTCCCAGCCTATATTTATGAAGGAACGACTTACCCGGATTCCGTCGAGGCAACGATGATTGACGACACAGGCACGGATCTTTTTTACAATTTCGATGATCTTACGCCGACCCCTGGGGTGACTTACCGGATCGAGATTGTGCATCAGCCTGGCGCAGGATCCATCAGTTGCCAGATTTCCACCAATGGCCAGATCATCAGTTCATTGCCGATTATGGAGAGTTATAATGGTCCCATCGGGGACTTCCAGCTCGACATGCTGTCCGTCACCAGTTATCAAGATGATGGATTCGGAGATACCTTGCTGGCACACGGCACGGTGGGCAACCTCGCATTCGCCTCGCCGCTGCCAATTGGCTTGATTCAAACCGCCACCGCCGGACAAGAGCAGTTCGCGAGCGATACCAACTGGGTGTACACTCTGGAGGAAAGTCCGGATTTGGTTAACTGGGCCGCAGCCGCACCCGGCGTGGTTGGCAACGGCAGGAACCTGCTGTTGCAGGATACGAATGCGCCGGCTGGCGCGGCGTTTTACCGAGTCCGCGCCGACCTGCCATAAATCCAAAGAAACCAATCATGTCCCAGACAGCGGTCATCCCAAACGTCCCAGACCCGGCAGTGTGTCCGCTCTGCGGGGGGCCGAATGAGTGCCGGCTCTGTTCGCCGGTCGCCTCCAAGGGTCCGTGCTGGTGCGTGCAGGAGGATTTTCCGGCGGAGTTGTTGGCGCGGGTGCCGGAAAATCTCCGCAACCGCGCCTGCGTCTGCCGCTCCTGCGTGCAGAAGTTTCGACTGGAGGAGAAACTGTCCCCGTTGCGAGTGGCGCACCCTGATCCCGCCTTGGTTCACCGTGTGGAGTTTGCTGGGGCGCAAGTTTCCAGATCGGCGGCGAATGGCGAAGTAGGGCAGGCTTTCCAGCCTTCCAGTACCGGAGACTTTCCAGTCGCCAGCTTCAAAAACAGCGGGAACCCGGGGCTCGAAAGTCCCGTGAACCCGCAGGCAGGAATGCCTGCGCTCCGGAAAGGGCGGGCGTCGGCGTTCACCTTGATCGAACTGCTGGTCGTCATCGCCATTATCGCCATCCTGGCGGCGATCTTGCTGCCGGCGCTAGCCAAAAGCAAATTGTGCGCCCAACGCGCCGTGTGCGAGGGCAATTTGCGCCAACTCGGACTGGCCACGGTGTTGTATCTTGACGACAATCGCGGCTGTTTTTTCAATCTGTGCGCGGCCCCCACCAGCGCGGGCCAGCAATGGTGGTTCGGCTGGCTGGCCGCCGGCACAGAAGGCCAGCGCGCCTTTGACTTATCCACCGGCTGGCTGTATTCGTATCTGCACGGCAGTGACGTGCGGCTTTGCCCCTCGCCCGCCTGGAGTTCGCCGCAGTTCAAGCGCAAGGGCACGAACGTCATTTTCAGCTATGGTGCCAACTCGTTTCTGCTGGCGGGGGCGGGCCAGAATCCGATCAACTCTAATACCCTTCACCGGCCGGCGGAAACAGCGCTGTATGCCGACGCCGCACAGGTGAACACATTTCAATGGCCGGCCTCGCGGAACAATCCGATGTTTGAGGAATGGTATTATGTGGATCTGGAAACCAATTACGCCAACCCCAACAATGAGCCCAACGGCCATTTCCGCCACGCGCAAAGAGCCAACGTCACGTTTGCCGACGGCCACGTGGCCTTGGAGCAAGCCGTGCCCGGTTCCTATGATCAGCGCCTGCCAAGCCAGTGCATTGGCCAGTTGCGACCGGAAATTTTGATCCCCCAGTGACGCCCGGTCAAAAGCGGCGCGCTAATTCGGGATCAGTCAGTTGAAAGCGACTTTAGCTACCGATGGACACCGATGGAGGGAAAACTCACATCAGCGGTTACGACGCGCCTTTCGGCCCCACCAGCACCTGCCGGTAGATTTCCAGATGTTGTTGGGCCACGACCTGCGGATGAAATCGGCGCAACGCCTCGGCCCGGGCGTTGACGGCCAATTGCTGCGCCCACGGACGGTCGCCCAAGAGTCTGGCGACGCCCTCGCGAAAGCTTTCCGGCCGGGCCGGATCGCAAAACAGGCCGGTTTTTTCCGGCTCAATCAGGTCCGGGACGCCGCCCACTTTGGAGGCCAGCACCGGCACCCCCGCCGCCATGGCTTCCAGCACCACCATGGGGCAATTGTCTTCGCGCGTGGGCAACACAACAAAGGAGGCCGCGGCCAGCCGGGTCTTTAACTGTTCGCGGCTGACCACACCGGCATATTCGCACCAGGGACGTTCGCGCACGAGTTGGTGAAATTGCTCTCCATAGGCGTGTTCATTCCGGGCCGTCTCGCCCACAAACACGATTTTGAACTCCCGTTCCTGCGCCAGCGGGTCGAGCGCGCGGATGAAGTTGTTTTGGTTTTTCCTCAAACCGATGATGCCAACACACAGGCCAATCGGCGGCGCGGACGCCGCCGGCGCCGGTTGCACGTCAAAGAAACTTTTGTCCACCGCGTTTGGGAGCACCCAGGTGCGCGGGGCCAGATCCTTCACCGCGTCGCGCGTGTAATTGGAGATGCACACGACCCCGTCGGTGCGCGGGAGCACAAAACTTTCCAGCCGGGCCGCGAGCCACAAGTAGGAAAAAGGCCGCGCCTGATTCAGTGCCGCGATGAACCGCATATTGCCGTGCAAGGTCAGCACGTTGGGAAAGCCGGAGCAGGCGGCCGCCAGGGCGCCATAGCGCTCCGAACCCTGGCCATGCACAAGGTCTGGCTGGATTGGCTGCAACTGTTGCCGCACGGAGCGAATGCACCCCGTGTACGCGCTCCGCAGCCAGCCCCAGCGCCCGACGATGGCGGTGTGATAAAAAATATTCTGCGCGATTTGGTCCGGCGCCGCCACGGGCTGCCGGACGCAATTGACTACATGGATCTCGCATTGGTCCCCCAGGCGGCTGAAGCCGTCCAATAGCGCCGTGGGCGCGGTGCCAAAAGACGGCAGCGGTTCGGCGTGACGCTGGAACTCGTCCCGGTTGTCCGGAACCACGACGGCGATTTTGAGCGGACGTTGCACCCCCGGGAATCAGGCCAAGGCCAGGGCCTGCTGATAGACTTTGATCAACTCACCGGCGACTTCCGGCCAGCTAAATTGCCGGGCCGCAGGTGCCGAAAGCTGCGGTGCGTCCGCATAAAACTGCTTGAGGATGCGGATATTATCATCACTGACGCCGAGGCTTGAGAAATAGCGGGCTTGGTTGCCGAACCGTTCGCGCGACCAATTCTGATCCATGACGAGCACCGGCAAGCCGCACGCGGCTGCCTCGTGGGCGGACAAACACCAGTTCTCATACCAGCTCATCAGCACGAAGCCGCGCGCGAATTGCAGCAGGGGAACCATGGCGGCATCATTTTCAACCTGCGACTGGTGCTTGACCCATCGCCCGTCAATGAGGTTCTTAAAGCGCACCCAATAGGGATCAGATTCAGCATAAGGTTTGCCGACGAATAGGACGGGTACCTGCGCCGCCCGCGCCAGGCAGGCCAGTTCAACCGAACATTTGCGCTCCGTGATGGTGCCGGTGCAGATAAGATGCGTTTCCGTCCGGCGTCCGCCGCCCGCCTGCAGGAAGGCATCGTTCAGTCCATACGGAACCACGGAAATCCGTTTTTCCGGGACGCCATAAACCACCTGGAGCACTTTTTTTTCCGCCTCCAAGCCAACCACGTTGTGGCTGCCATTCGAGTACGCCTGCCAGTCGAGCTTTTGTTTGATGCCCCCGCCAAAGGGGAGCGCCAGCAGACAGCGCACCATTCTGCCCTGCCGCTTGAGCTGGGACAGCGGGCGGTTGCAGGTTTCCGTAAACAGTTGATTGATGATGGCTGGGAGGCGTTTCAGCCGGGTCAAATGCAAATATTCGGCGGGCGGGGTTCCAAAGAAATGGATGAGGTCGGCACGTTGCCCTTCGTCCCACCAGCGGAGAAATTCGACCTCCACTCCCTGCCGCTGTAGCGCCAGAAAAGTCTGCATCACCTGCGTGTTCGCGCCGCCGTGGGCGAGCATAAAAGGGAGATGCTTGTCAATCAGGACTTTCACCGGCGCATTATGCCTTTTGCCCCTTTATTGGCAATGCGATTTCTCCATCCCCGGCCATGCCGCGGGCGGCAAATTTCACTTTTCCGCGAGAGTGAACGAGCCGTCCCAATCGTCGGGTGGCGGGCTTAACCGGTAGGCCTCGCAGCGGGTCAAATACATTTCGCATAGAAAATCCTCGCCGCTGATCTGCTCGCGGACGGACTGAAAACGGTCGGCGGCTGCCGCGAATTCCCGACGGCGATACGATTGGACGGCGGCATGATAGGGCTCCAGCCAGGCCGGCGGGGGCAGGGAGCGGTCGCTTAACACGGCAAAAACCTCAACCGGCTTAGTTTTCCCTTTTACGGTGAGCAAATCCACGATGCGATACACGAAATGTTCACGGGTCAGCTTCTCCACCTCTTCGCCGATGAGAATGTCGGTGTGAAATTGTTTGGTGGCGCTTTCGAGGCGGGCGGCGAGGTTTACGCCGTCGCCGAGGACCGTGAATTCCATTCGCTGGGGATGGCCGATGTTGCCCACAATAACCTCTCCGTGATTGACGCCGACTCCGATGCAAAATTTTGAACGATCTGGATTTCCCTTCCAGTTGGTGTTCAGTTTGGCGAGCGCGGTCCGCATTTGCAGTGCCGTCGTCACGGCGCCATGTGCGTCTTGGGCGTCGCCTTTGCTATAAGTGTCGCCCCAGACGGCCATGATGGCATCGCCGATGAACTTCTGCAGCGTGCCATTGTTTTGCAGCACGCTGCCGACCATGTCGCGGAAGTACTCATTGAGCTGGGCCACAAGCTTGGCGGCATCCGAACTTTCTGTCATGGTGGTGAAACCGCGGATATCGGAAAACAGGACGGTGACCGGCTGCTTGCGGCCTTTGAGTGCCTCAACGAATGAACGGCGGTCCTCCAGGATTGTCTTGGCCACATTCTTGGACACGTAGCGGTCCAGCACGTTGCGGTAACGCCGCCGTTCCAGTTGTTCCAAACTGTATTCAAAAATGATGCCGAACGACGTTGTGGCCACGAGACAAAACAAAGGCGGCATCAGGCCCACCACGCAGTTGTTATAGGTGAAAGCAATCTGGCTGCCGACTCCCAAGGCAAGGACGGCGGTGATGAGCAGGAGCCCTTTCAACAGTGCTTGAGGAATGGCCAGGCAGATGAACAGACCCAGCGCGACGGCTCCCAGCGCAAGCCAGAAATCGGTGGATTCGCTGGTTTCCTCGAGCCACTGGCTTTGCAACAGTGCCGCCAGCGTCTGCGCTTGGATTTCCGGGCCGGGCGTCTCCCCAAATTCAATGAATGGCGTGGCGTGGACGTCGTGAAAAATCTCCGCCATCGGGCCGATGATGACGATTTTGTTTGAGACCGCCAGCCCATCCTTGAAGGGAGGCTTCTTCCACAGTGCCTCCACAAACATGTTTTCAACCGGCCATGCATGGTAAGTGCCGCGTGCGCCCTGAAAACTGATAAAGGCCAACTTTTCAGGTGGCGGGGTGGCAATCCGGCCCTGAAACTTTTCGGCGGCCAGCGCGGTGATGTGAACCAAATCGTCCGGGGTTTTGCCCCGGCGGATTTGACTTCGCAGCAGGTTTACGATGCGGGGATCAAGACCGGGAATTTCCGTGGTTTCCCTCTCGATCGAGGTTCGATAACGTGCGCGACGGACAACGCCATCGGAATCCGGCCACAAGGTCACGAGACCCGCGACTGATTCTGTTCCGGGTAATAGCAACCGGTTGTTCGGGCGGATGAGACGTTTGCTTAGGCTGTTTTCCGCGCTGCTGATCACTCCCTGTTCATCGGCGAACATCTCGCCGATTACCACGCGGTCCCGGTATTTTTGCAGGGCATTGGCAAAAACTTCATCGCCTTCGGTTTCGCTGGCAAAGACAAAATCGAACACCACAACCTTAGCGCCAGCAGCCATGAGTTTTTCCAGAATCGCAGCATAAACCGAACGGTCCCACGGCCAGGGCTGGCGCATTTTTTGCAGCGTTGGCGAGTCGGCGATTTCATTTGAGGAGATGGTGTCGAGTTGAAAGGAGGTGGTGTTCAGACCGATGAGTTTGATCCGCGGATCCGGCAGGCTTTCGCCGCGAAACCGGTAGCAGTAGTCAAGCAAGGTGCCTTCGCCCTTTTGCCAGACGTACGCGCTCGTGAACCACTCCTGTTGCGTCAGCCAGAAAACAAGGATGCCGACAACCACCACGATCCACTTCGGGCGATGGATGAATAATTTGAGCATGAACCCGCTTTATGCGGCTCTTAATTCGCAAGTCGCCGCCCGGAATTCAAGCCGGAAATGTGGTCCCCGGTGGCCCTGGGGGAGCGGCTGAACATCGGCCCGGAGCGCCGGTCTCCGACCTGGCGCAAGGAGAAGCAGAACTCTGAAGCGACCGGTGGGAGCTCGTTGCTCCATTGGCAAAAAAGGCCGTCCGCGGGGACGGCCTGCTGTTTGGTGATCAGCTAGCTACGCCTTGGCCGGGTCTTCCTTGGCTGGAGCTTCCTTGGCCGGGGCCGCCTTGGCCGGGGCTCTTTTGACCTTGACGGCGGTCTTTTTACGTTTGAGGTAGGCCTTGCGGCGTTTTTTATTTTGATCTTTATTGTATTGTTTTCCCATAACTGTCTTTACTTTCTTCGCTGGTTGCGATTTGGTGTTGCGCACTATGAATTTTTATATGCGACGATTCAATCTTTTTTTCTGGCCGGCGGCGCTGGGGCTGCTGCTGTCGGGGTGTGCAGCCGGGCATTGGGGCGGACTGTTTCATCACCACGGGGCGCAGATTGCGCTCCTGCGCGTGCATGTCGAAAGCGAGTCGAGCCTCGCGGGAACCACCCAGACGATTTCCGTGCTGCGCTCGCAACCCGTGGCGGTGAATATTTCGACGGATGTGATTATGACCGAGGCGGATGTGGTGGCCGCCCGCCTGCTGGATGCGGGCGCTGGTTTGGCGGTGGAGGTAAAATTCGAGGACACCGCCGGCTGGCGGCTGGAACAGTATTCCGCCATTAATCCCGGAAAGCACCTGGCTATTTTCGCCCAATGGGGGAACCAGCCGGCGGATGGACGCTGGCTGGCGGCGCCGCTGATGGTCCGCCGCATGGCCGGCGGGGTGCTGGTTTTCACGCCCGACGCTTCCCATGCGGAAATGGAGCAATGGGTTAAAGGGCTGAACGAAACCGCCAAGAAAAATGCCGGCGGGAAAGCTAAATCATGAGCCGACTGTATGTCGCGTGCGCGACCGTGGCCTTGGCCGCTGCCGCGGCCTTCGCTCAATCCCCGTTCCAATTTCCCACCGCGAACCATGCGCTGTATGAGCCGGGCCAGGAGTTCAAGTTTTTCGCTCCCACCGCGCCCGAAAGGCCTTGGACCAGCGGCAGCTTTGGCTGCGTGCGCAGCGACGGCTGGCAGATGCATGAGGGGTTGGACATCGTGCATCAGCACACCGACCGGCGCGGCGAGCCGACCGATCCCGTGCTGGCCACCGCCGCTGGGACGGTGGTCTATGTCAGTACCAAGCCGGCGCTGTCCAACTACGGCAAATACATTGTCATCCGCCATTTTGTGGAAGGGCTGGAAATCTACTCGCTCTACGCGCACCTGAGTGAAATCCAGCCTGGCGTCGCGGCGGGCAAATTGGTCAAGGCCGGCGAAGTCATCGCCATCATGGGCCGCACCTCCAACACCGGCGAACGCATCAGCCAGGAACGCGCGCATTGCCATTTTGAGCTGAACATGTTTGTGAATGAGAATTTTCCGGCCTGGTTTCGCCGGAATTTCACCGGCGAACGCAATGATCACGGCATTTGGAACGGGCAGAACTTGAATGGCCTGGACGCGCGCGAAATTTTGCTGGCCGAGCGCGGCGGGAAATTCAGCCTCTTGAATTTCCTGGGCGGCCAGACGGAGTTATGCCGGGTGCTGGCGCGCGCCACGGGCTTTCCGTATCTGAAACGCTATGCGCCGCTGGTGCTGCCCAATCCGAGGGCCAGCAAGGAAGGTGTTGCCGGCTACGAAGTGGCCTTGAATTACAATGGCGTCGCTTTCGCCCTGCTGCCGCGCGCGGCGTCGGAGATCAAGGGCCCCGGCAAGTTTCAGCTGCTGTCCGTGAACGAATCCGAAGAGCGGGCGCATCCGTGCCGCAAGCTGGTGACGCAGCGCCGCGGACGGTGGCAATTGACCGATCAGGGCCTGCGCGAGCTGGAACTGTTGGTGCAATGAACCGCGGCGCCGGGCGCCGCCCCGGTTGCTTGGATGCGATTGCTTGCTAACGGACAGGGGGCGCTCCGAACGTTCGGTTCATGGTCCGCGAGCAGGTCCGAATGGATCGCGCGCGGGACCTTCTCTCAACTTACCATTGCCAAAGCGGCAGGATGGCGTACGTTTTGGGCAGTAGCCGTATTCCATCCGACCATGATGCAACCAGGCCCGAGAACCAAACCTGCTCCCGCATTTACCTTGATCGAATTGCTGGTGGTGATTGCCATCATTGCGATTCTGGCGGCCATGTTGTTGCCGGCTTTGAGCCAGGCGAAAGAGCGGGGGCAGCGGATGGCTTGTCTGGGCAATCTCCGGCAATTGCAATTATGTTTTCATCTTTACGCGTTGGACAACTCAGATTACATGCCGCCGAATGATTTTGTCTATGACCTTGGCACCATGCAACCGATTCCAGGAAATGAAGGGCCGTCGTGGTGTACCAATGTCGCCCCCTACGATGCCGATCCAGCAGGCATCACCGGCGGTCTGCTGTTTCAATACAATACTTCCCTGGGCATTTACAAGTGCCCGGCGGATCCATCCACCGTGCAGACTCCCAATGGCACCCTGCTGTCCCAGCCGCGCTGGCGAAGCTACAATTTGAGCCAGTCCATCAATGGGCTGACGTACAGTGGACAAATTGCCGCCGACATTCCCCATTACAGCAAGACCAGCGAACCCCGGAAGCCGGTTCCGGCGAATTTGCTGGTTTTCATCGAGGTGCATCAGGATGAAATCACGGACACACAATTTGGCATTCCCGTGGCGGTGGACGACTGGTATGCGTATGGGAGTTGGTGGGATGTCCCCGCCAACCGGCACAATCAAGGTTGCGATTTTTCTTTTGGGGACGGCCATGTGGAACACTGGAAGTGGAAAGTTGCCAAGTCCGTGCTCGGTCGCGGGATGTCTCAGCCGGTGGCAGCCAACGAATGGGATGACTACGACCGCATGGAATCGGGCTTCCGCCAGGATTTCACGGATTAGCATGGGTTGGCGCAGCCGGAGCCCAGGCGGGCTGCCCCTGGTGCTTTTGCGCGGACAGGCCACTCGTCCGCGGGGCGGCGATGCGGCGATTTTGCGGACAGATTTCCATTGCGAAAGCGGCGTGATAGCGTAGCTTTTGTGCTAGCGCTGTGTCTCCTCCAACCATGATTCAAGACCCGCAAGGCAAATTTGCCCGCGCTTTTACGCTGGTCGAATTGCTGGTGGTGATTGCCATCATTGCGATTCTGGCGGCCCTCCTGTTACCCGCCTTGAGCAAGGCCAAAGAGCGGGCAAAAAACATCAATTGCCTGAGCAATCTTAAACAGTTGGAATTCTGTGTTCACCTCTATGCTGGCGACTACAATGATTGTGTGGTGCCAAACAATTCGGTGGCCTCATTGAGTTCACTCGGCACTGTTGCCGTTGAGGAAGCTAAAGGCATTTCCTGGTGCCTGGACGGCATCAACGGGTCGGCGGCCAGTCAATTGAGCCCCTCCAACATCGTCAACGGCTTGTTATTTTCCTACAATACGTCGCTCCCCATTTATCATTGCCCGGCAGACGTATCCACTTTGGTGGATGCGAGCGGCCAACCGCTTCCCCAGTTGCGTTGGCGAAGCTACAATATGAGCCAATCCGTCAACGGCTACCCCGATTACATGCCGCCCGGCACGGATTATTATTTTATGCAATACTGGGAGAATCTCCCCTCTTGGAAGAAGTTCACATTGATGCGCCACCCGGTGCCCAAGGATTTGTTCGTGTTTATTGACGAGAACGAGGAAACCATTTATGACGGTCAGTTTGGCAATCCGCTCAATCCTCCGCTTCCTTATTCGACGCCCAACCAGTGGTGGGATATGCCGGCAAACCGGCATAACCAAGGCGCAAACCTTTCCTTCGCGGATGGCCATGTCGAACATTGGAAATGGCGGGGGCCGATGAATTGCTATGAATTCCCCCAACCCGTTGAAACGGTTAACCCGGGGCAAATGGCCGATTATAGCCGCATCGAACACGCCATGAAGCAACTGACGGACGGCATCTGGTACAATTAAGGGTGGGGGGGCAAATGCCTCGCGACCAGTCTGCCAGGCGATAGACCCGGTTGGTTTTGTGGAAGGCAAGCCTCGCGCTAAGGTTGCTCCCAGTTCAAATCCACAATGATCGGCGCCCACGAAACGTGTTGCAAAATCCTCTGCAGCGAAGCGTAACTGTCGGGCGACCGGAGATGGGCGGTATTCGTAATGGTGAATTGAACGCCGCCAGCCGCGCGCAGTGCCGCCAGCACGTCTTGGTAGCGGCGGTAGAAGTCGTACTGGGTCAACAGCAGCTTGGCGGGATGCAATCGGCGCAGCGCGCGCGGATAATCCTCTCCTTCTTCGCGCCGCGGCGCGTAATCCTCGTGGACACAGGCCACGTTGGTGTGCCGGTCGGCCTCGTAAAGATAGGCGGATGACAGCAGGATGGTTGCGCGCGGAGGCGCGGACTGGAGTTCCGCCGCCACGCGCTGGCGGGCGGACGCTTGGCTGTCCTTCAGCGAACACGCCAGCCCCCAGGTAGTCAGGCCAGCCGCGCGGACGGATACCAAGGCGACTAGCAAGGCCAGGCAAATGGCGGAGCGGCGCTGGCGCAAGCAGGCTGGGAACATGGCCAGGAAACCACCGACCAAGAGGGGCTGAAAATAGCTGATCGCCAGCAACCAGTTTGTCGCCACGACGAACAGGCAGGCGAACACAAAGCCCAATCCAGTTACGAGGCCGGCGAGGAAGATCACCTCTCCGGGATTCCAAGTCTTGCTTCTGCCCAGGAAACGCCGGCCGGCCGGCGTGCCGGGCAGCAGGACGGCGAGGGCCAGGACGGCGGGCAGATTGCGAGCGGCCTTGATGAACTCCCTGGGTTGCGGCAGGCGCCATCCGGTCAGCGAGGCGTTGCCGTGGACGTTTTCCAGGAATCCGGCCCACCACTGTGGCCAGCCAAATTTCACGATGGCCGCCAGCGCCAGCGGCGCCAGAATGAGCAGCGCCAGCGGGCCGAGCGGCGGACGGGATTTTCCGCCCCCGAACGCGAGGCCGAGGAAGATCCAGAATGAATAGAGCGCGCCTAATTGCAGGCTGGCACAAACCGTCAGGCAGGCAAACAACGCTGCGAACCAAGCTGCGCCGCGCGTGCCGGTCAGCCAGCACACCAGAAACCGGACCCCCAAGGTCCCCAGCAGGCACGCCAGGCCATCGGGCCGGTCGTCAAAGGTGATGCCCAACAGAAACAATCCGGCCAGACTCGTGGCCAGTGCCGGCACTTTCAGCCGGCGAAGAATATCCAGCATCACCAGTGCGCAGCCGCCAAACATCACGAGATGACAAGCCATCGCCGCCAGCACGCTCGTGCCGAACACGGTCATCCACAGGAGCATCGCCAGTTGGTACAGCGGCGGGTAGGCGCAAAAAAATTGGGTGCCCGAAAAGGGCCGCGACTGCGCGATGGACGGATTGAAATAGCCGCCGTGATTCAGCAGATGCACGACCGGGCCGTCATAGAAGAAGGCGTCATTTGATGGAACCGGTTGCGCCGCGGTCAGCAGCAACACCACTTTCCAGCAGATGATCAGCGAAAAGATGATTCCCGGCTGCTCCAATACGCGTTTCATGTCAACTCGCCCATGTTTTCAAATCGGAACAGCTTGTCAACGGCATTTGGCCTTGGCACCCTGTCCTTTTCGACATCGCGATGCCGCCGCCGACCACATCTGAACCCCCGAATACAATTCCGTTGTGTGTGGATCTGGATGGCACGCTGATCAAAACCGATCTGCTTTGGGAATATTTGGTGCGCTGGTTGAAGAAAAACCCCTTCGCGCTGGGGTTGATTCTTTGGTGGTGGACCCGCGGCCGCGCCTGCCTGAAACAACGGCTGGCGACCCGCGTCACGGTGGCCGCCGACAGCCTGCCGTGCAATGAGGAATTTCTCGCCTGGCTGCAGACGGAAAAAGCCGCCGGCCGCCGGCTCGTGCTGGCCACCGCCTCGGATCTGAGGATGGCGGAACCGGTGGCCGCGCGCTTCGGCTGCTTCGATGAAATTCTGGCCAGCGACGGCAAAACAAATCTGCGCAGCGCCAATAAGCTCCGCGTACTCACGGAAAAATTTGGCGAACGGGGCTTTGACTATGCCGGCAATTCCACGGCTGATTTCGCGGTGTGGCGCGGCGCCCGGCGTGCCATTGTGGTTAACGCCCGGCCGTCGGTGGAGCAAGCCGCCCGAGATAGCGCGAGCGTGGCCATGGTCTTCCCTCCCGATTCGACCTGGCTCCGCGCGTTCCTTCGCAGCCTGCGTCCGCATCAATGGGTCAAAAATCTGATCATCTTCGTGCCGGCGGTAGCCGGGCATAAATTGGGCGAACCGGCTTTGATCGGCCGCGGTCTGTTGGCGTTTGTAGTGTTTTGCCTGTGCGCTTCGGGAGTTTATTTGCTCAACGATTTGGTGGATTTGGATTGCGACCGGCGGCATTTGTCCAAAAAGAACCGTCCGTTGGCCAGCGGCGACCTGCCGTTGTCCGCCGGGCTGATTGGTGCGCCGCTCTTGCTGGGCGCCGGGCTTGCCCTGGCGGTGCAATTATCCCGGTCGTTTGTGGAAATCACCGCTTCGTATGTGGTGTTGACGACACTTTACTCCTGGGGGCTGAAGCGGGTGGCCTTGCTGGATGTGTTTTTTCTGGCGGGCCTCTACACCTTGCGGTTGCTGGCGGGCGGAGTGGCCACGGACATTGTCAATTCCTCCTGGCTGCTGATGTTTTCCATGGCTATTTTCTTGAGCCTCGCACTGGTAAAGCGTTATGTGGAACTGGCCGGGACCAATGGAAATGGGGGCACCAAACCCCTGGCCATTCGGCGCGGCTATCTGGCGCAGCATTTGCAGCCCGTAGCCTGGCTGGGTATCATCAGCGGCTGGCTGGCGGTGCTGGTGCTGGCGGTATATGTCGGACAAAGCGCCCAAGTGGTCGAGTTATATCAGCATCCCCGACTGCTGTTGCTCGCCTGCCCGCTGCTGCTGTTCTGGATCAGCCGCGTGTGGTGGCTGGCACGTCGCGGCGAAGTGCATGACGACCCGGTGGTGTTTGCCCTCAAGGATTGGGCCAGTTATCTGGTGGGCGCACTGGCCTTGCTGGTGATGTGGCTGGCCGCCAAACATTGACTGAACTGCCGCACGGAAACTACGCGTTGAGCACCTTCTACCAACTTCTAATCCGCCATCGCACCTGGCTGCTGGCCGCCGGCGCGGGCGGGGTGCTGGCACTGGCCTTCCCGAAATTCAGCCTCGCTGGGTTTGCCTGGATTGCGCCGGCGCTGATGCTGGCCGCCGCCCACGGCAAGTCCGGGGGCGCAGGTTTTCGGATTGGCTGTGTCAGCGGACTGGTGTTCTGGCTGGTTTCGCTCTCTTGGTTGTTGCTGATGCCGGCCACCGGTTTTCCGATCTTGGGTTGGCTGGCCCTGGCCGGGTATGTGGCGCTGTATTTTGGCGCTTGGGTGGGGTTGGTTGCCCCCGATGCGTCCCAAGCCGGGCCAGCCGGGATGAATGGATTGTTGGATAAATGGATTGACGAAGCACCCCACCCATCCACCCATCCACCCATCCACTCATCCACTCATCCAATAATCCATCAACCTGCCAATCCACCCATCCCGCTGGGTGGATGGCCCCGGGAGTCCTGGTCTGGCCGTACGCTGTGGGCGCTCGGTGGCGCGGCGGTGTGGGTGGCCTTGGAGATGGTCCGGGCGCGGCTGTTTGGCGGGTTTCCCTGGAGCTTTCTTGGCGTTTCGCAATACCAGTACGCGCCGCTCATTCAGCTCGCGGCGGTTACCGGCGTTTATGGCGTGTCATTTCTCATCGTCTGGTTCTCCCTGTCCTTGTATTCGGCGGCGCGCATGATCTTGCTGCATCCTGCCAAACGCCAGGTTTGGCAGGTGGAAATTGTCCTGCCCCTGTCGGTGGTCATTGGCTGCTATGTGGGCGGATTCCTGGCCATGCAGCGCCCCGTCCCGACGGAAAATTATGTGCGCGTGACCGCCATCCAACCCAGCGTGCCACAAACGCTGATTTGGAATTCAGACGAAAATGTCCGGCGTTTTCAAGCGCTGCTTGAGTTGTCGCAACGCGCGCTGGCCGACGGCACCAACGCCAGCGACCTGCTTGTCTGGCCGGAATCCGCCGTGCCGGACATTGACGAACCGACCTATGAAGCCATCAACCAATTCGTGCGCTCCAATCACGTCTGGCTGGTGCTGAATGGCGAGGACGTGGAGATTCATCCACCGGCCACGAATTTTTTTAACGCCGCCTTCCTCATCGGCCCGGATGGCCGCTGGCGGCAGGCTTACCACAAACGCCAGTTGGTTATTTTTGGCGAATATGTTCCGCTAGCCAACTGGCTCCCGTTCCTGAAATGGCTTACCCCCATCACCGGCGGCTGGACCCCAGGTGACCGGCCGGGGACCTTTTCCCTCGAACGGCGGCTTCCACCGTCGCCGGCTGGCGTCATTCAAATCACCCCCGAGCCGGCGGCTGGCGATTCCGCGACCGTCAACTGCGCGCCGCTCATATGTTTTGAGGATACATTTCCCGGTGCCGCGCGCGATTCCGCGCAGCCGGATGAGGATTTTCTGGTGAACCTGACCAACGACGGCTGGTTTAAGGAAAGCGCCGAACAATGGCAGCATCTGGCCAACGCGGTTTTTCGCGCCGTGGAAAACGGGCTGCCCTTGCTCCGGTGCGCCAATAACGGCGTCACCTGTCTGATCAACCGGCACGGCCGCGTGGTAACCACGTTCCGCGACGGGCGCAATAGCGAATATGGGCGCGGTTGGTTCACCGTGGACATACCTTTGGTCGCCGCCGGCCAAAAATCCGAGGCAACCCATTATCGCCGCCACGGCGACTGGTTTGGCTGGGGCTGTGTGGCGGTGACGGTCGTCAGCCTCACAACCAGGATTAGGCGGCTCAAAAAATCAGCCCTCTGACGGTGGTTTTCAGAACGCCGATTTCTGTAGCTTCAGCCCGCGCTGCGTGCCGGGATGTCGCGCGGTCCGTAGTCTCCGGACCGCGACCGGTCCCTCGGTCGCAGCGCTCTGGGTTCACGCAGAAGCTCCCGAGGTTCGTTGGACGGCGTTTGTTCCGTCACACGCTGCGCGCCGGGACGTCGCGCGGTCCGTAGTCTCTGGACCGCGACCGGTCCCTCGGTCGCAGCGCCCTGGATTCACGCACCCGAACCAGGTTGGCCGCAGGCCGTCCAAAGCGCGATTTCAACCAGCGATCCGGAGTTTCAATAACCGATCTGTCGGTGGATGTTCATTGGACGGTGGCATCAACATTAATCTTCCGGACGTTCGCCGCCCGGCGCCATTTTCACGAGCTTGGGCATGAATTCGCCAAGCACCGTGACCAAATCTCTCTGCGCCGCCATGACGTCGCGGATGTTCTTGTAGGCCATCGGCACTTCATCCAGCCCGGCGCTGATGAGTGTCACCCCCTGCTGTTTCAGGAAACGGTTCACGTCCTTCCAGTTAAACCTCTCGTTCGCGGCTTTGCGGCTCATCGCCCGGCCCGCGCCGTGGGAGGCGGAATTCAGCGAGTCCACATTGCCCTTGCCGCTGACCACAAATCCAGGCGTCGCCATGGATCCAGGAATGATTCCCAGCACGCCGGCGCCCGCCGGCGTGGCGCCTTTGCGATGCACCACGACTTCACGCTCCACGCCACCGATGACGTGGCGCTCTTTCCACGCAAAGTTGTGATGGTTCTCCAGATCGAGCAGCACCTGTGCGCCGAGATGCCCGGCGATGTGGCGGTGGATGCAAGCATGATTCGCCGCCGCATACTGCCCCATCAATTCCATCGCCGCCCAGTATTCCTGGCCCGCCTCCGAATCCAGCGACAGCCAGGCGAGCCGCTTCAACTCGCTCGGCAGGTCGGGAAACTGGCTGAATGCAAGCTTGCTGTAATAGTCGCACACTGATGCACCCGTGCCGCGGCTGCCGCTGTGCGACAGCAACGCCACGTATTGCCCGGCAGGCAATTCGGTTGCTTGGCCCGGCCCGGCGATGCCTTCGTGTGCCGTGAACAGCCCGAACTCCACGAAATGATTGCCGCTGCCGCTGGTGCCAAGCTGCGACCACGCCTTGTCCTTGTTTTGTTTCGTGATCGGACTGACCGACCAATCCGCGTCCAGAACCTCGTGAGCGCGCCGCTCCTTGAAATGAGCGCCAATGCCAAAGCGCGTTTCCGTTTCGATCGCGCGGGTGAGGCGATCTTGCTTGTTTTCCAAATCACGCACCGGGATGTCCAGCACGGTCATTTTCATGCGGCACGCGATGTCCACGCCGACGGCGTACGGAATCACCACATTCTCCGTGGCCAGCACGCCGCCGATGGGCAGGCCGTAGCCCACATGCGCATCCGGCATCAACGCACCCGCCACCGATACCGGCAACAGGCACGCCTTCTCCATTTGCATGACGGCCTCATGATCCAGTCCTTCTCCCCACTGGTGATATTTCACCGGCTCGGCGCGCGGCGGCGGCGGCGCGGCAAGCAAAGCCTTCGCAAACGCTCCGCGTAACGGTTCTTCCACGAATGCGGCGGGATTGGCCATGATGGCCGCGACTTCCTCGTGCAACCGTAACTTGTCCCCACCCCCGAGGATGAACCTGGCCACAAAATCCGTCGCCCGCCGGGTGGCTTCACCCAGCGGCACGCCGAGACGGAGAAAATCTTTGGTATTCATATTAACAACCGTAAAACTTGGACTTCAGTTTATGCTTGTCCATTCGGGAGAGCGAGCAATGGAACTCGCCCTCCCGTTTGGGTCAAGGTTATGCCTTGTCATTCAGAAACAACTTCCACTCGGCGACGCCGTGGGCGTTGCGAATGAGGGCCGAGACCGGCATTTCTTTCGGGGCGCGCGGAACGCTGAGCAGCTTGAGGCCGGCCTCGTGCGGGAGCCGGTCGGCCTTGCGCTGGTTTACGTCCCTGGCGGCCCAAACGAGGT
>Ga0316231_1001894_pt1 | contig 21621 bp, 14 predicted proteins | sample TBH18027metaG_FD_206002 | JGI IMG/M metagenome (GOLD analysis project Ga0316231, IMG submission 206002) | Freshwater microbial communities from Trout Bog Lake, Wisconsin, USA - TBH18027 | ecosystem: Environmental > Aquatic > Freshwater > Lake > Hypolimnion/Profundal zone | place: USA: Wisconsin... | reverse complement strand
TGCCGGAGGAACTGATGTAGGCCACGGCAAAGCGCTGATCGTATGCCATGGTAACCAAAGCGGTTTTCCCGAACCTTGAGTGGCCCTCAAGCCCTACTTGTTTGGAGTCAACGGCCTTGTCGGTTGCCATATAGTCCAGTGCCCGGCTGGCTCCCCAGGCCCAGGCGCGCAGGGTTCCCCAGTCGTCGGGGGTACGCAACTGGCCCTTGTTCATCAGGCCGATAATGCCCTCGTTAAGACCAGCGCCGCTGTCGTCCTGAAAGCTTGTAGGCAGCAAGATCGCGTAACCCCAGCCCTTGTTGAGCACCTGCTGCTGCCAACTGGGCTCCGGGTTGCCGGGGCCACCGGGCATCATCTCGGGGATGCTCTTGGCAATAGCGGCCATGAACTCCGGACTGAAGGCCAGTTCCATGATGACAGGGACCGGTCCGGCAGCGTTTGCAGGAGTAGTGAGCAGCAGATCGATGCTGACCTTGATCTGTGGATAGGCGGAGTTATCTACATGTCCAGCGAGCCGTTTGGTCACCACCGGCACACCGCCTATTTTTTCATGGGAAGTGCTGACTATCTCCCAAGTGACCTTGGGAAGATGTGCAGGCACGCGGCCCAGAACATCATGGTCAAAATCTTCCACAATCTCCGGGCGGCGCAGGGTCCACCATGTCTTGGCCGAAGTTACGGGCTTGCCGTTCTTGAGTACGAGCGGATCAGGTAAGTTGGGGTAGGGATTTGCCTTCGACTCGTCGTAATTGACTGCGTTCGGAGATTTGGGGTCGTGGCTGGCGGCGGGACGAAGCTGTTTGATGCCGAGCAGGTCCATTAGATGCTGGTGATCCCGCACTGCAGCAGACCGCTGAGGCAGCTGTTCCGGAATGGGAGCGGGCTGGGCCTTCGGCGTGGCGGAGACAGCTTGCGCACACAACCGGGGCGCGGCAGGGGCGGTAAAAAGTACCAAGGCAAGAGCAGAGAGCGAAAAAGCGGAAATCGACCGCAGCGATGACATAGTGAACCTCATCTTCATGGTATCTCCATGGCTGGCGAGCGTAGCGGCCCAAGAATAATCATTCAGTCCGATTTGGGCAAGGGCTGGGTTGGGAGAGAGATGCGGCAAGGCGCTATTAAATCCAAGCCGGCTCAAGCTCAGACGGAATCCGCCGATACAACGAGCGAACCACACCAGAGAGGAATCCCGGCATGTCTTGGCTCAAGAATCTCCCTATCGCGCGCAAGTTCGGCTTTGCGTTCGGCATTGTTTGCGGTCTCTGCTTCCTGTTGGGGACCTTTACATTCATCACGTTCCGAGATATCGCGGTAAAGAACGCGGATGTGAGCGCGAACTCCTTGCCCGCGGCGCTGGCTCTGGCCGATATCCGAGGGGCGGCTAACACTATTCGGCGGGAAGACCTGGAACTTTTGCTATGCCAGACTTCTGACTGCACGGCAGACCACAGCACCAAGCGGCAGAAGGCTTTCGCCAGCTATGAGTCAGCACTGAGGTTGTATATACCAACCATCAGCTATCCGGGCGAGCGAGAACTTTACCAGAAGTTCTCAACGGCGTTTACGCAGTATGCCAATGCCAGCAACCGCGCCAGCGCTTTCCTGGCAGCCAGCAAGACCAGCGAAGCCCTTGATTTGATTGCCTCTGAAAGTACACTGGCCAGTTTCGACACCGCACTGGCAGCCATCACCGACGACCTAAATCTGAATGCAAAATTCGGCACCGACGAGTCAGTCGGGGTAACCCACTCGGCCAACCGCGCTCTGTGGATCAGTTCGGTCGTGAGTCTTCTGATTGTTTTCCTTTGCGCGATGACCGGTGCAGTGATTAGTAGGCTCATTGCGCCAGCGCTGCAGGCGGCCACAGCGGCCTTGGAGCGGGTAGCCGACAAGGACCTGACTGTATGCGTAGAAGAAGACAGCCACGACGAAATCGGACGTCTGTCGGCAGCACTGAATACCTGCGTAGGCTCCATGCGCGGGGTGCTGCAATCTGTAGCGCAGGGTGCAGAGATGCTTTCTGCCGCAACTACCGAGATCAGCGCACGCTCAGTGCAAAGCGCAGGCAATGCGCGCACGCAGTCCAGCAAGACCAACCAGATTGCGGCAGCGGCGCAGGAGATGACTGCAACAATCGGCGAGATCAGCCACAATGCAGAAAACGCGGCCGGAGCGAGCCGGGCATCCGCAGAGAATGCCGATCAGGGTGGAACGGTAATGCAGGCCACGGCCGTGACTATGGAGAAAATTGCCGCCGCCACCAGTTCTGTTTCAGACAAAATGACATCGCTTGCGCATCGCTCCGAGGAGATCGGCAAGGTGGTCAATGTGATCCAGGAGATCAGCGAACAGACGAATTTGTTAGCGTTGAACGCGGCCATTGAAGCCGCCCGTGCCGGTGAGCATGGGCGCGGCTTTGCAGTTGTGGCCGGGGAAGTGCGTCGTTTAGCCGAGCGCACCAAGGGCGCAACAGAAGAGATTGCCGGAACCATCCGTAGCATCCAGGAAGAGACACGGGAAACTCTCCAGGTGATGCAGGACAGTCGTGCCGCAGTGGAAAGTGGCATGGCGGAGACGGCTCACGCACGGGAGAGTCTGGAAGCGATCATCGAGTCGTCGAAACAGGTGGAGCACCAGATTCACCTGATTGCGACTGCGGCCACTGAGCAAACCTCCGCATCCGGTGAAATCTCCGAGTCGGCGGGGCAGATTTCGCAGTTGTCGAATGAAACCGCACAAGGTGCCGAAGAGGCGGTGGAGGCCCTGAAGAACCTTGCCACGCTGGCCAGCGATCTTGACGGACTTATCCGACAATTCCGCCTGGAAGGAGGACAGCAGACCGGAGGCAAGCTCGCCAGCGGACAGCAACAGCAGTCACTCCGGCAGCCTGCATTGCGACCGCTGCGCACGTAAGCCAGGAATGACAAGATGGCGGCAGCCGGGATCCAGGTCTGCGCCACCGGCGTTCGGCCCCTCATGCCTCGCCGGGAACCCCGGTCTGCCGCCGCTCCTCCTCCGCGCCGCCGGATTCTCTTCCGGCGGCGCTTTCTGTCTTCCGCGGCAGCTATAGCGGCATCTCCGGTTTGTGCATAACGGCAGCTATGTTAGCCTCCGATTAAGGACCCGCGCCGCTTTCCGCAGAGACCCGCTACGGCCGGATTTGAAATCGACCTATGGGAGATACCTGCGCATGAGCGCCGTCAAGTACGATCTGATCGTCATAGGCTCCGGGCCCGCCGGGCAGCGCGCCGCAGTAGCCGCATCCAAGATGAACAAGCGTGTGGCCGTTGTCGAGGCTCGTACCGTGGTAGGCGGCGTGTGCATTAACACCGGCACCATCCCCTCAAAAACCATGCGCGAAGCGGTTCTACACCTTTCCGGCTTCAACTACCGCGCTATCTACGGCGTGAACTACCGCGTCAAAGAGAAGATCACCATGGCCGACCTGGCCTACCGGGTGCAGGCGGTGGTCAAGACCGAGATAGAAGTCACCGAGGCGCAACTGTCGCGCAACGGAATTGATGTAATCCACGGCATTGCCCGTTTTATCGATCCCCACCAAGTCCATGTGGAAGGCCCACAAGCGGAGACCACACTGGAAGCCGATCGCATCATTATCGCCGTCGGAACCAAGCCCGCCTCTTCGCCCAAAGTACTGCTCAACGGCACCACCATTGTGAATAGCGATCAGATTCTAGGCATCGAGACCCTACCCCATTCGCTGATCGTGGTAGGCGGCGGCGTAGTTGGCGTGGAATATGCCTGCATGTTCGCCGTGCTCGGCGTCCGCGTTACGCTGATTGAAAAGCGCGACCGCCTGCTGGAGTTTGCCGACCGGGAGATTATCGAAGCGCTCAGCTACCACCTGCGTGATAGCCGCGTGACCCTTCGCCTGGGAGAAGAGGTGGAAAGCGTTGAAGAGTTGGCCCTGGGCACGGTTGTGGCCAACTTGCAAAGCAAAAAGAAGGTTTCTGGCGATGCACTGCTTTACGCAGTTGGGCGCCAAGGCAACATAGACGATCTAAACCTTGCCGCTGCCGGTCTGGAGGCGGATAGCCGAGGACGCATAACCGTCGACGAGCACTACCAGACCAAGGTGGAGCATCTGTATGCGGCGGGCGATGTCATCGGATTTCCCTCGCTGGCATCGGTCTCAATGGAGCAGGGTCGGATTGCCGCGGCGCGCGCATTCGACGATCGCACCACCACATCCAACCCCAGCTTTTATCCCTACGGCATTTATACGATTCCGGAGATCAGCTTCATCGGCAAGACCGAGGAACAACTAACCGACGAGGACGTACCCTATGAAGTGGGCATGGCATATTATCGTGAGACAGCGCGAGGACAGATTCGCGGCGATACCACGGGCAGACTGAAGCTCATCTTTCATCGCGATACGCGCAAGGTGCTGGGAGTCCACATCATCGGCGAGGGCGCCACGGAATTGATCCACATTGGCCAGGCGGTGATGACGCTCGACGGTACCGTGAGCTACTTCATTGACACCGTATTCAATTACCCCACGCTTGCGGAGTGCTACAAGGTGGCCGCCTTCAACGGCTTGGGCCGTCTGCACCGCTACCAGGCTGACTAGTGGCTACTTGGCAATGGCATGGAACTACTGAGCTGCCGATCTTCCGTCGTCCTTGAAGTTGATAACGAAATACGAACTGGAATATCTATGGCCGCTGACAATATCTGAAAGAAATCTTCCGGCGCCGAACAAGCCAAAACCGGCGCCGATATTTATGTGGCGGTTAAGTTCATACCATGTGTAAACATCGGCCTCCTCCCCAACGTGCCTACCAGCCTTGCCTCCATCAGAGCCAATCGCGCCCCCAGAGCTGCTGTATAGCGCATCGTTTGCGCAGGCCAGCCAAAAATCCAGGTATTGACCGGTCACGGTCCATCGGCTGTGAGGCATGATGGTTCCGCCGCCGCGTACTGCATGGATGTTTTGCCAGCCAAACAGGTCAAGCACTCCGAAGCGATCGTGCGCGGTGGGGTAAAGAGTGTCGAAGGTGCGGTGCGTACCACTGGAGGGATTCCTGTTTCCCGACGCAAAGTCGTATTGAGTAAATAGGCGCGGTTGCACTCGCACTGATGTAAATTCATACGAGGCGCCGCCCGTGGTCGCCCACGCTCGAATCTCTTCTGTGCCGCTGGTCCCGCCTTCGCGCACAGCCTCAAGAGCGTAGTTTAGGCCCTCCGCAGCCTTGCCTTTAAGCCGCAGTCCGTAGGCCTTCATATCCTGCTTTCCTGTCTTACTCGATACCGCGGCCTCCACCGTTGTCCTGGGCTGAACCCGCCAAAGAACAAAGGGCTCCAGCGATGCATTTGCAATGGGATGTTCGATCCGGCCGTACAATCCGTAAATGTTGTTTCCTTGCTGGTGATGGCTGATGCCTGATGCCAGCGGAACAACAGCGGAGGCAGCCAAGATGCCGAGACGATAGCGCCCGCGGTGCAGGTTGGCTACGGCCGCGTCATAGGAACGTCCCTGGTTGCGCCACTCGGAGTTTGCAATCAACGTGTTGTTGTAATTGATCAGTTGGCGGCCGGCGCGCAGGCTCAGCCAGTGCTTCGCCGGGTCGCCGAACTGGACGTAGGCCAGTTTCAAATCCCAGCGGTTTTCATTCGGGGGACCAATGGGTGGCTCCTCAAAAAAAGGACGCGAATCCTGCACCTGTGCAACGAATTTGAACCAGGAATTCAGATTCACATCCATCTGCATGCGGAATCGGTTCAGCAGATAGGAGTCGTCATTGCCCTGCCGGAAGCTGCCTTCCCGGTATTCCTCTGAGCGGAATCGCTCTTCTGCCTCAAGGTGTATCCAGCGGACCAAATGCGTATCGAGATCCCGGACCGGATGAAAATCAAGAAAGTCATAGGGCAGGGCAGAGCCATAGGTTCTGTAGGCAGGGCCATTGAGAAAGCTCAAAGGATTTGAAGCGGGACCGGTGATCCATGCCCCATCCATCGCGCTGGAGCCATTTTGTGTGGTGACATCATCCTGTGCGGCAAGCGGTGCGACCAGAAAGAGAATCATTCCTGCGGTCACGAGCCAATATCGCCTGGTTCCGCGCTGGATTCCATTTGCTGGGAACGAATCCGCAGCTTCACTCTTCTCTCCGGATGGGCCCATGCCTGCATTGCTCCCCGCTGAAATAGAAAGAACAGAGTAGCACCTGCCGTCATGCTCCCTTTGTGCGGGCTGTGCTCCAACGCCAGCGAAGCCTTCAAGTTCAGAGCGCAGTTCCGCTAAGGGACAGCAAGGCAACCAGATAGCCGGTTGAATCATGGCGTATCGAATGATCGAGAAACTGTCTTCGGTCGGCATCATCGCTGACGATGGGTACGGGTGCCACACCTATAGGGTCAGCAATGCTGCGCAAAACGACGCCTGATAGGCAGTTAGACTGACCGCCGGAGCGCCACTGCACGCAGCGAAGGTGAATAAAAGCGGGTGTTTGCATTTGAGAGGAAGCCAGCCAGGCTCCCGTTGCTTCAGTACCTGCGCAGATAGGTCTTCGAAAGCCTGTCGTGCCAGCATAAGTGGCCCTCGTCGAAGATTGCCCATACAACTCCCAACCCCACTGGCATCAGCGACAGGAGCAGCGCTCCGAGCCTGCCGCAGCGCTGAATACGGCCAGGGATCCGGCCATTGAATGTGCAAAGCGAGATGTGGGCATACTTCATGCCCGGCGTGGCCTTGGCCAAGGTATAGAACAGCAGATGGTACAAAGCGCCGATGGCAAGTAGAGCAGCGGCAGAGCCTGTTGCCATCTCGCGCAGCGAGGGCAGGTCCGTGGTGTTGGCAGCGGTCACGGCTGCGGCAACCAGAAAGGCTCCTGTAATCAGAGCCATATTTACCACAGCCGCCATCGCCCGCAGGTGCAGCGGTGCCAATTTAAGCTCTGGAGCAACCGAGGCCTGGGGTACCACTTCTGCCTGCGCCATCTCGGCAGGCTGCGCTCCCAGTTCTAGACCGGCCCATTCCGGCCCCTTCCACTCTCTTAAAGTCCAAGCGTGCCCTGTCCAGGCAGGCGGTTCCTCCACGGCAGGCAGAGAAGTGATGGTGTCGGGGTCTACCTCAAAGATGCTCAACTGCGAAACCGGCTCGGCTGCAACAGTGCTTTGATGTTCAGACAGCCGCGGTCGAGCCTTGCGTGGAGCCACTAGTTCACGGGGAAATTCGATCAGGTTTGCGTGAATCGGTAAACCCGGTTCCATCACCGGAATTTCTTCTCTGCCAAATTCATCTTCGACAGGTGGCTCCGTCTCCCGCAAAGCTTCCGTAGCTGCCTGGAAGACGCCCGGCCCGTGGATGGCGTGAATATCTGGCTCCGGGTGCCGCGCAGGCAAATCTGGCACCCAATGAATGGCGAACGGCGGTCTTGCCTGAACGGCATGGGCTGCATCCGCTCGAACCGGCTCAGCTTGCCACTCACTTTGCCAGGCAGGGACTGTCGGTGGCACGTCGCTCACCTCCCATACCGGCTCGATTGCCGATGCGGCTTCGATTCCAGCCAATACGGATTCAGCAGCTGCTTGTGCCTCAAGAGCAGCCCAGGAGGCGGCTTCGGCTGCACGAACAGCTGTGCGGGCTTCAGCCGCCAGTATTTCACTGTAGCTAGGGGCATTGGCGTAGCGTGCAGCTACGCGCGCTGCAGCAGCAGCAGCGCGGCTGTTAGCACTATGGTGTGCTTGCAGCATCTCTTCAGGCATCGCTGTGGCTGGACCCTTGCGGTTCCTGTGAGCGGCTACGCGCCGATTCACTTCCTGCTTCCACGAGGATGAAATGTTGGCCTGACTTGGCGATGTGCTCAAAGCTCCTGCATCCCTTCTTGCGCGGGGTCTGGCTCGGCTGCCTGACAACCCCGCAGTTCCAGCGCGCTCCACCCCGAAACACAATCAGGGCGTTGCGAACTTTGTTCATATTCGAGGCGGGGAGAATCGCGGAACAATACAGGCGTATCCCTGATCAGTGAGATCAGAGAGCGGAGAAATCAACCCGATTTTACCTGTTGCCAGAGCTACGAGGAAGAAGCCCCCTTCCAAGATGGCCTGGCTTTGCTATGCTGAGCCTTGCACCGTCTTGGTCTAGGAATGCGACCTCGTAACTTAGTATTTATCACGCTGCTGTCCCTCTGTCACCTGCATCTTGGGGGGCAGGCGTTGACCAATGCGTTACCTCTGGGTGCGCAAGGCACCTTTGACCCCATTGCCGACAGTGGCGCAATGTTGCCCAATGACCCGGGTCAGGAAGTTGTGCCCATCGCTCAACCAGAGCCAATACCACCTGCCGGATTGCCAATTCAGCTTGAGGCAAAGCGACAGACACGCGTGGGCGATGTTTGGACGCTCGATGGCGATGTTGTAGTTCACTATCGCGACTACGTTCTGCGGGCTGACAAGGTCGTCTACCACCAGGCAACCTCAGCGCTTGAGGCAGATGGACATCTGCTGGTATCCGGCGGCCCGAGGGACATCCAGATTAATGCCTCTCACGGCGATTTACGCCTGAATATGCATACAGCGCGTTTTTACAACGTGAACGGTTCGCAGGGAATTCACGCGGCGGGGCGCTCAGCAGTGTACTCCACGTCCAATCCGTTTTTGTTTTCCGCCAGAGTGCTACTGCAGACTGGGGAAGGCAATTATCGGATAATTGACGGTTCCATGACCAACTGCCAGTTGCCGAAGCCGGATTGGCGGGTTATTTCCCACGCAATTAAGCTTGAAGACGGTAAAGCCTCCACATCCAACTCCTTCTTTGAGTTTCTGGGCCTGCCAGTCTTCTATTTGCCCTACCTGCGCCACCCCGTGGATGAGACTGGCCGTGAGAGTGGGTTGCTGATCCCCGTCCTCAGCAACTCTTCCATAAAGGGCTTTATCGCCGGCGAACAGGTCTACTGGGTGATTAACAGGAGCATGGATATGGTGGCTGGCGCCGAACTATACAGCAAGCGCGGTTGGGCGCCCAATGGCGATTTTCGCTACAGAGGTGCTGGCCTAGATCACTTACTGGTGCGCTGGAATGCCCTACTTGACCGCGGTGTAGAACAACAGGTGGGTAGCACTGTCTCCCTCGCGTCAGGGCGGAACTCCGCGCAGGGCCAGGTCCAGCGCAACTATCGCATTCCCGGCCCCTACGGGATGGAACGCGTAAATCAGGGTGGTGTGGATATTGTGGCCGAGGGCCGCAAAGACCTTACAGACGCTACCCATACCGCCGGAACCGTTGAATACCTCTCCAGTTACCTTTACAGACTGGTCTTCAATGACAATTTTTCTCAGGCTGTCAGTTCTCAGGTATTCAGCAACGTATCCCTCACGCATACCCGTAACGGGCTTGTTCCGTCAGTTGGCCTGGACCGTTTTGAGACCTTTGCCAGTTCCAGCAAGGGCGACGAGGCGAGAATCTTCCATTTGCCCAGCCTCCGCTACGATGTAGTTGACAGGCCACTTGGCACCTCGAGCCTCTACTGGGGGCTTGGCTCCTCAATCAGCTATCTGAGCCGCTCAGAGCCCCGTTTCCACGCCCGCAACGTTGGCCGCATAGATTTCTATCCGCATCTTTCCCTGCCTTTGACAGGCGGTGGCTGGAGTGTGGTTCCCGAGGCTGCTCTTCGCGACACGTCCTATACGATCAGCCAGATTCCCGATATGGCTGACCTACGGCATGGCGTTCCGACTATCAGTCACGACCCTCTTAATCGCCTGGATGTTGAGGCGTCGATTGATATTCGACCGCCCGCCTTGGAGCGTGACTACACCTTAGCCGTCTGGAACCGGACTCTGCGTCACGTTATTGAGCCGGAATTCACCTACCGCTATGTTGGGGGAATTGGCAAGCAGGCTCCCAATGTTCTGCTGGTTGATACGACGGACATTGCAACTGACACAAATGAGGCAGGTTTCTCGCTGACGCAGCGCTGGTTCCTGCGTGCCAAGGGTGGCCAGTCCTGCGCCATTGAGGGTCCTGGCAGCACTGGCGAGTGCATTGCAAAGCCTCGTGAGTGGGCTAGTTGGCAGATTTCGCAGCGGGTATTCTTGGACCCCAACTTTGGGGGAGCTGTCATCTCCGGCCGTCGCAATGTATTTGACGCAACCCTGGACTTGAGTGGTATCGCCTTCCTGACTTCGCCTCGGAATCTGGCACCTGTGACCTCGCGCATGCGTTTCGAGGCAATCGACAACCTGCGTGTTCAGTGGGATTTGGATTACGACCCCATTCAAGGCCAGTTAAGCTCGGACAATCTCTTCGCTGGCTACAGCTGGGGTCGCACGACTGCTGGATTGGGCCACGCCCTGCTCAACGCAGTAGATGAGAGCCGCGGCTCGGCCTCGACAATCAAAAGCCAACAGTTGCAGCCCTTCCTCTCCATCGGCAAGCCCACAAGCGTGGGTTTCAACCTAGCCGCCAACGGCGGTTATGACTTTGTGCTTGGGCAGTTGCAGTATGCGGGGATACAGACTACTTACAATTGGGACTGCTGCGGAATCACCGTCGGATATCGCCGCTTCCAACTCGGTTCTGTCCGCGACGAAACCCAGTATCTTTACAGCATCACCCTGGCCAACTTTGGGTCTGTGGGCGATATTCGGCGCTCAAATTCGGTCTTCCGCGACCCCTCACTGCCGCCGGCTTATTAGCGGCGTTCAATCCGCCGCTTTCGATTGGCTCAGGGTTGCCTTTCGGGAGATGGCACGTCAACTAACTAGCGCCAGGAAAATCGTCTCCAGCAGTGAGGCTGCAATGCCCCCCGCTGGAGTATCCTTTCCTGAGAGGAAATCAATTTGTTGCGTTTACGCTTATTGGCCGTCCTGCTCGCAGTCGGCCTGACCGCGGGCTGCAAAGCCCAGACAACATCGCAAGCACCTGGCGAAAATGTACTCAACCGGCGTATCGAGATCATGGTCCGCTCAGAGTTCAACCTGCCGCCAGACTTTAATGTAGCCGTAGGTGCACGGACTCCGAGTTCATTTAGCGGCTATGAGAAGCTTCCCGTCACCCTCTCCCGTGGACCCAAGTCCCAAACGGTAGAGTTCCTGATATCAACCGACGGCCTCAAGCTGGCACGCTTGGAGACTTTCGACTTGGCGAAGGATCCGGGTTCATCCATTGATATTGCTGGCCGGCCCATGCGCGGAAGTGAAGCTGCCAAGGTCACGGTGATCAATTTCGATGACCTTGAGTGCCCCTATTGTGCACGGATGCATGAGTCTTTGTTCCCCGCGACATTGCAGCGCTATAAGGACAAGGTGCGGTTCGTCTACAAGGACTTTCCCCTGACGGAGATACACCCTTGGGCCATGCACGCCGCCGTGGATGCCAACTGCTTGGCGCAACAAAGCAGCGATTCTTACTGGGCCTACGTTGATTACCTGCACTCGCACGGCCAGGAAGTCAGCGGCGATAACCGCGACCCGGCGAAGAGCTTTGCAACTTTGGACCGGATTGCACGCCAACATGCCGCACTTGCAAATCTTGATACAGCTAAGCTGGATGGCTGTTTGGCAAAGCAGGACGAATCACAGGTAAAAGCTTCGCTCAAGGATGCCCTATCTCTGGGCCTTGAGGGAGCACCCGCGCTGTTTATCAACGGCGAGCGCATAGGCGGTGCAGTTCCTGCAGAGATGCTTTGGCTGGCGATCGACCGTGCACTGCGAGCTGTCGGCGAGCAGCCGCCGACAACTCCTGCTACACCGGTGCAGGCCGCGGCAGGCGAAAATTAGGCGCTGGTACGGCTATCGCGCCAGTGGCTTTTGGATATATCCTTGATTGCCGGGGCCTTTAGTGGCCTCACAGGAGAGACCAGGTTGCAAGACGAATCGATTGTTCGGATGTTTTTCCGTTTTTCTGCCCTCTTGCTTGTCAGTGGAGCCATACTGGCCGGTTTGGCAGGATGTCATCGTTCACTCTCTGCGGACGTGGTGGCCACCGTAAACGGCAAGGAACTTCAGCGCGCTGAGATGATCAGGTACTATCAGGCCAGCCTAGGTGGCGCTCCTCAAAAGCCATCTGAAGAAGAGGCAGACATCCGGCAACTCACCATCCTGCACCAGATGATCGAGGATGAGATTTTGCAGCAGCGCGCCGCCAAGCTCAATCTGGCAGCGTCTGATGAGGATGTAAACGCCAAGTTGACAGAAATTAAGGCGCCTTATACGCAGGAGGAATTCGACAACCAGCTCAAGCAGCGGAACTTGACGCTTGAAGACTTCAAGCGCGACCTGCGCCGCTCGCTGACCAAGACCAAGCTGCTCAATAAAGAGATCGAGTCGAAGATCAATGTCACAGACGCTGAGATTTCTGGCTATTATGCAGCTCACAAGGCTGAGTTCAATCTGATTGAGCCGCAGTATCATCTCGCACAGATTATCGTCACCAGCGCACCGGCACAGCAGACCGGCAACTTGCAAAACAACAAGGCATCTGGTGACGCCGACGCAAAGAAGAAGATCCAGACGCTGCACAATCGATTGCAGAGTGGTGAGGATTTTGGGGCCCTTGCCATGAATTTTTCAGAAGACGCAAATACCAACTCCAATGGCGGCGATATGGGTTTTGTGGCGGAATCGGCCTTGCATAGCGAGCCCGAGGTTTACGATGCCATCGGCAAGCTGAGGCCGGACCAGTTTACTGAGGTTCTGCCCATCTACGACGGAGCGCATAGAGCGATCGGTTACGGCATCTACAAGCTGATTGCCAGGGAACCCGCAGGGCAACGCGAGTTGAATGATCCGCGTGTACAGCAGGCAATCCACAAACTCCTGCACGACAGCCGTGTGCAGCTATTGCAGAACGCCTACTTTGAAATGCTCCATGACGACGCCAAAGTCCGGAACTCTTTCGCGGAACAGATACTCAAGTAGAGCTGTCAGGGCAACCTTAGGATTGACGCAAGTGAATGGGCCAATTCCAACATATCCGCGCTTCATACGGTTATGCGAGGAATTGGCCCAATTATTTAAAGCAAATCATCGCAGCTAGAGCATGCCGCAAATGCCAATCTCCACCTTCCCTGTTTCTCTGTGCGACGGCATGGGATAATAGATTCGCAGGCTCGGGACTCCAGAAACTGCGGGAGGACGTCGCGGAGACCGCCTTAGACGGAAATGAACACTCGTCTATTTCTCGCACATTTGAATTTAGTAGTTGCTTGAGCGGTGTTGCCGGCATGGACAATGGAGTTTGCAACTGGAGTCTCAATGGAGTCATCCTGCGGAATACGGCAGCATCTTGGTGCTCACGGTTCTGTTTGGTGAAGGGTCATTCCCGAGCAACTGGACAAGATGTAAAGGTCGACAATTGTGCCCGCCCGGCAGATTTGTTAATATGAGCGAGTACATGATCTCCTTTTCCCCAAGCCGCAGCTGTTGTTGCCTGTCGAACATCTACGACGGGTGCCCTGCTAGTCTCTGATCTCCCTGCAAGACTGATCAAGAATATGCGCCCGTAGCTGAAAAGCCGGGTCATAGGTTGGTGCGTTCTGGCTTTCAGCATCCTCTCAGAAAAATGAGGTTCTGATGCCAGTTGTCATAAATGAAGCCCGCACTCCAGCTCCACAAGGCCCACTCAACGCACCGCCGCGTCTGAGCCATCTGCGCCAGCTTGAAGCAGAAAGCATCCACATCCTGCGCGAGGTAGCCTCCGAGTTTGAGCGCCCCGTCATGCTTTACTCCATCGGCAAGGACTCTTCCGTCATGCTGCGGTTGGCGCAAAAGGCATTTTATCCCGCACCTATTCCATTCCCCCTTTTGCATGTTGACACCGGTTTCAAGTTCACCGAGATGATCGCTTTCCGTGATCGGATGGCCAGTTCTATTGGAGCGGAGTTGCTCGTCTGGCGCAATGAGCCCGCTATCGCCTCTGGCGCCAATCCCATCGCACTCGACACCAAGCGCTGCTGCAGCCTACTCAAGACACAGGCACTGCTCGACGCGCTACGCCACTACAATTTTGACGCGGCTTTTGGTGGTGCGCGTCGCGATGAAGAAAAGTCGCGAGCCAAGGAGCGCATTTACTCCTTCCGTGATTCAGCTGGTCAGTGGGACCCAAAGAACCAGCGTCCCGAGCTTTGGAACCTCTACAACGCCCGTGTCCATCCAGGCGAAAGCATCCGCGTCTTCCCGCTCTCCAATTGGACCGAGATGGACGTATGGCACTACATCCATGAAGAGAAGATCCCAGTGGTCGATCTCTACTTTGCCAAAAAGCGACCGATGTATGTACGCGGCGACTCGCTGCTGCCCATTGAACAAGCTTTTGTCACGCGCCCCGGCGAGCAGCCGCAGATGGTCAAGTCCCGCCTGCGTTCACTCGGTTGCAGCCCCTGCACCGGTGCTATTCGCTCCGATGCGGAGACCATCCCCGCCATCATTGCGGAACTCATCTCGTTTCGTTCATCCGAACGTGCCAATCGCGTTATCGACCACGATCAGGAAGGTTCCATGGAACTCAAGAAGCGCGAGGGCTACTTCTAAATGTCCACACTCACACATCCGACATTCTCCATCGACGAATTTCTGCAGAACGAGCGCCAAAAAGACCTGCTCCGCTTCTCCACCGCCGGCAGTGTGGATGACGGCAAGTCCACGCTCATTGGCCGCCTACTCTATGACACGCAGTCCGTCTACGAAGACCAAGTCCGTGCCATTGAAGGGAAGGGAACCACCGCGCCGGGCCAAATTGATTTCGCGCTGCTCACGGACGGTCTCCGCGCCGAACGCGAGCAGGGCATTACCATTGACGTTGCGTATCGCTATTTCTCCACCGCGCGCCGCAAGTTCATCATCGCGGACACGCCCGGTCACGAACAGTACACGCGCAACATGGCTACAGGAGCATCCACAGCCGACGCTGCTGTAGTGCTCATTGACGCCAGCAAGGGTGTCCTAATTCAGTCGCGTCGTCACGCATATATTGCATCGCTCCTGCGCGTGCGTCACGTCCTGGTCGCCGTCAACAAGATGGATATCATCGGCTACGACGAAGCTATTTTTCGAGCTATCGAGGCGGACTTCAGCTCAGTACTCGATCAGATCGCAGCAGACACCGGCAACCCCGTCGAGCGTGTATTCGTACCCGTCAGCGCGCTCAAGGGTGACAACATTGTTCATGGCTCACAGGCAATGCCGTGGTACAAGGGACCATCGCTGCTTCATTTGCTTGAATCGCTACCGTCTTCCATTGACACCCGCAATGCACCCTTTCGATTTCCCGTGCAGCGGGTTATTCGCCCTGATCGCACCTTCCGCGGCTTCGCTGGCCAAATAGCATCCGGGACCATTCGACCCGGCGACACCATATCGGTGCTGCCCTCAGGCAGAAACGCGCAGGTCGCACGCATCGTCACCTGGGATGGCGACTTGGCCGAAGCCATTGCGCCACTGTCCGTCACGCTGGTACTTGATCGCGAGCTCGACATCAGCCGCGGAGATCTCATCGTCTCCTCTGAAACGCCTGCTACAGTATCAAAGAGCGCGAAGGCCGCGTTGGTGTGGATGGATCAGCGCCCGCTTGAACTCCATCGCCGCTACCTGCTCAAACACACCAGCCAGACTGTTCCCGTATTACTCACCTCCATCGATCACCGCACCGACCTAGTCACGCTGGCTCACCAGCCCGCGCGCACGCTCAGCATGAATGACATTGGTGCGGTTACGCTCAAACTTTTGCGTCCTATTGCTCTCGATAGTTACGGAGAGAATCGTAGCACCGGCGCATTCATCCTTGTTGACCCTGAGTCGAACAGCACCGTAGCTGCCGGCATGATAATTGCTGCGCGAAGCCATACTACGGCTGGCGTGTCCATCCTTGCCGATACCTGGGGCCCCGTAACCGCAGGCGAAAGAGAGGCACGCTGGGGACACCGCGGCGCAGTGATTGAGCTTAGCGGCCCCTTGCAATTAGTCGATGCCATCGAGCGTTCCCTGTTTGCCATCGGCGCCGTCTCCAGCCGCATTGAGGTTGACGACGACGCCTATCTGCTGCACCCCAGTCTGCTCGAAATTGTTACAACACTGCAGGTGCAGTCCGGTGTACTGGCTTTGCTTGTCCACACGAACGACAGCGAGACGCTTGTTGTGCGAACAGAAGGCGAGCAACTCACTCTCGATGCGAGTGATGTAGCCGGTGTAGACGATGCCAGCGGCGCAAGCGGCGCTGGGCGTGCAGTCTCTGCCGTCCACCAGTTGCTCAATGACACTGGCATCTTTATCTCCTCTGAAAGGGCAGGCTTGTAATGGGCACAGTCGAAATCAATACTGGAGTCAACGCAAAGCTGGAACATGTGCGCGCCATCCTTGCGCGCGAAGTCACAGGCCTGCCCGATGTGTGCCTCACCTGCAGTTTTCAGGCAGAAGATGTGCTGTTGACCAAGCTCGCCATCGCACTTGATCCTCATATCCCTATACTGTTTCTCGACACTGGCTATCACTTTGCCGAGACCTATGAATATCGTGACCGCATTGCGCGCGAGTGGCATCTCAACCTCATCAACCTGCTGCCCGCGCAAACCGTGGCTGAACAGGAAGCGGAGCACGGCCTGCTCTATCAGTCCGCGCCCGACCGCTGTTGCGGTCTGCGCAAGGTAGAGTCGCTATTCAAGGCCGTTGCAAATTATCGCGTTTGGCTAACCGGCCTGCGCCGCGAGCAGGCAAAGAGCCGCGCAGCGCTTGAGGAGTCGGCTCTCTTCGCCCTGCCTGGCGGCAAGCAGGTGCTTAAGCTAGCACCACTCGTTGACTGGACTATGCGCGATGTCTGGTATGCCTGCGACCACCTATGCATACCGCTGCTTCCGCTCTACGAGCGCGGCTACTCGTCCATCGGCTGTGAGCCATGCACATCGCTCCCGCTTGACCCAAGCGATCCGCGTTCGGGCCGCTGGGCCGGCCGCAAGGTAGAGTGCGGCATACACATTGAGGCGGTTCCCGCGCAGAAGCAATGATCGAATGAATCTGAGGCAACTGGATGCAGTACATCATCGGTTTTGTTATTGCACTATTCATCGCACTCACTGGAGTGGGCGCAGGCACAATCACTGTGCCTATCCTGGTGCTGTTTCTCAAAGTTCCTGCTCCAGTGGCGGTTGGCATCGGACTCATGTTTTCCGCGGCCATCAAGCTAATCCTGGTGCCTTCTCAGATCATCCGCCGCAATGTAGCTTGGCGCACGCTGGGCTTCATGCTTCTGGGCGGAGCGCCGGGCGTTCTGGTCGGGTCGCTGCTGTTGAAGCACTTGGTATCAGTTGGTTCGCAGAATCTGCTCAGCGCGCTGCTGGGCGCAATTCTCGTCAGCACCGCAAGCTGGCAAATTGTTTTTTCTCTCCGTCCTGCCAAGAAGAATCGCGACACGCGCGACCGCAGTCCGCTGCTCGGCTGGCTTATGTTTCCGGTTGGCGCTGAGGTCGGCTTCTCCTCTGCCGGCGCAGGCGCACTGGGTAGTGCGGCGCTTCTCAGCCTCACGCCGCTGTTGCCTGCGCAGATCGTCGGCACTGACATTGTCTTCGGCTTTGTTGTTTCGCTGCTAGGCAGCGGAGCGCATTGGTTTTCACATGCTTCCAATCCCAGCCTGCTGGTCGAACTCATTGTCGGCGGTGTCTTCGGCGCCATCTCAGGAACACTGCTCAGCACGCGCATTCCGCGTCGTCCTTTGCGCTTCGCTCTTTGGATCTGGCTGCTGATTCTAGGATGTCAGTTTATCCTCAACAGCTACCAGGTGTGGGCCGCGCCGCGTTAATCAACATAAGGTGCATATTGGCGCATGAGCGCGGGATACAATGACATCGAAGGATGCTTCACAAGCTATGGCAGATTTTCAGATCATGACCAAGCCCATCGGGCCAATCTGCAATTTAGATTGCACCTATTGCTATTACCTGGAGAAAGAGAACCTCTACACAGACAAGAAAAGCTTCAGAATGAAGGATGAGCTGCTCGAATCCTACATTCGGCAATACATTCAGTCGCAGTCCTCGCCTACAGTCACCTTTTCATGGCAGGGGGGGGAGCCCACACTGCTGGGCGCTGCCTTCTTCCAACGTGTTGTCGAACTGCAAGCCAAGTACTGCGGCAGCAAGCGCATCGAGAATGCGTTTCAGACCAACGGCACACTGCTTGATGACGAGTGGGGCGAGTTCCTTGCCCGGAACAGCTTCCTTATCGGCATCTCCATAGACGGTCCCGAGGATGTGCATGATGCCTACCGTGTGGACAAGGGTGGCCAGCCAACACACGCTCGCGTGCTGCGCGGGCTCGATGTTCTCAAGCGGCACAAAGTCGAATTCAACACGCTCACGGTAGTCAACCGCAAGACCTCCTATCAGCCACTGGAAGTCTATAGATATTTGAAACAGATTGGCAGCCGTTTTCTGCAGTTCATCCCCATTGTCGAAGAGATTGCTGCTGCGCCGGATAAGAGCGGCCTACGCCTGCTCAAGCCCTACGCGCCCAGCCAGACGGAAGTCTCTGAGTGGTCGGTTGAGCCTTTGCAGTATGGAATCTTTCTGCAGACCATCTTTGATGAATGGGTTCGTACGGATGTCGCACGGGTATTCGTCAACCTCTTTGATGTTGCTCTCGAATCATGGATGGGAATGGATCAGAGCCTGTGCGTCTTTGCGCGCACCTGCGGCTCGGCTCTCGTGATGGAGCACAATGGCGATCTCTTCTCCTGCGATCATTTCGTTTATAACGACAACAAACTCGGCAACATCCTTGAGCGACCGCTGGCCACACTGGCTGGGCTGCCGCAGCAGGTCAAGTTCGGCAAGGCCAAAGAGTCCGCCCTGCCCAAATTCTGCATCGAGTGTGACGTACGCTTTGCCTGCAATGGCGAATGCCCCAAGCATCGCTTCCTCAAGACCCCGTCAGGCGAGCCTGGTTTGAATTATCTCTGTGCCGGGTACAAGCACTTCTTCCATCACATCGACCCGTACATGCAGTTTATGGCCGGTGAGTTGAAGCAGGAACGTCCGCCTGCGAATGTTATGGCATGGGCACGCAATCGCAACGTATAGTCCCCCGAAGGTTCCAGGTTGCAAAGGCCTGACCGCTAGTAACTCGGCTCTACAAAGCCTGGATGGCTAATAGTGGTCAAGTTCTGAGGGGAATCCAAATAAATTGGTTTGGTGCGAAAGGGGGGACTCGAACCCCCATGGATTGCTCCGCCAGATCCTAAGTCTGGTGCGTCTGCCAATTCCGCCACTTTCGCTCTAATTTTGAATAACTTGCATTTTGCAATTTTCAACTATGCGATCGATTATTCTGCAAAGCACTCTTCTACAGCCCCAGTTTACACCTCGATGAACCTATTCGGTAGTTAGCATTCCATAGGGCAATCACGCTCTCAGAACCCTGATTCCCGCGCGTTCAAAGGGCTCCAGAGCCTCGTCTGTCGCCGTGGTGCTCGTAATCAGCAGGTGAATTTCGCTTGCCGGGCATATAAAAGCCGGGCTCACCTGGCCCAGTTTGCTCGGATCTGCCACCACGATGGTCTGCTTCGCCTGCTTCAGCATCTTGCGAAATACGAGTGCCTCTTCGGTCTCCAAAGTGGTAGCGCCTCGCTCGGCATCCAGCCCCGTCACGCTCAGAAAGACCTTGTCCATATACACATCGTCCAAAAAATTGACCGCGGCGCTACCGGTCAGCGAGAACGACCACGCCCACGGAACCACGCCGCCGGTCATGAATGTCCGGATGCCCGGCTGGTTGCACAACTCCATGCCGATATTGATGGCGTTGGTGACCACCTGAATCTTGTCGCGGTGGCGCAGGCTGCGGCCAATGTGCGTGGTAGTGGTACCCGCCGTGAGTCCCACCGTTTCGCCCGCCTGGACGAGCTCGGCCGCCGCCAAGCCAATACGGCGTTTCTCCGAGGCGTGCCGCTGCTCCCGCGCCAAGAACGAACTGTCGTACCGGAATGGCTCGTACAGCAGCGGCTCCACCAGAGTTGCCCCGCCGTGGGTACGGCGGATAAGTCCCCGGTTTTCAAGGCGCGCCAGGTCACGCCGAATGCTGGGCGCCGATGAGCCCGCCTCGGCCAGAATCTCTTCGATGGTTGCGCTTCCCGTCCGCAAAAGCATCTTTACAATCTGCTCTGCGCGGCGATTCAGTGTGTCGGCCATTTCGCTTCCATCCATCCCTCTTGGAATCGAGCCAAGGAATTAATCGATGCACTTCTCAGTATTCCAAGTATGTTTTTCCAGAATCGTTCAACATGCTGATCAAACGTGGGAGTTATGATCATATTTGAAGGTCAATTCTGCCCGCAAGGGTGTGGTGTCAGGACCGTGAAAATGCCGAGATTTGCTCATGAGATGTTGCGCGAAATCTACGAACAGCCCGAGGCGCTCCGCCGCACGCTGGCTCTCTATCTGGCTGGCATGTGCTTGAAGCCAGAGGTAGCCGCTCTGCTGGCAAACTGGCCAAATCCCCAGGGTGAAGTCCTTATCGCTGCCAGCGGCTCCAGCCGCCATAGCGGCCTGTATGCCGAAATCCTGCTTGAAGACCTCTGTGGCCTTGCCGTGGATGTTGAGTATGCCAGCGAGTACAGTTGCCGCGGCGGTCTTGATCTTCGCCATCCCAGCGTCCTTGTCCTCTCCCAATCCGGCGAAACCACTGACACGCTGGCGGCTCTGGGAGAAGCCCATCGCCAGGGCCACAAGACGCTCGCCATCACCAACGCGGTTGCCTCCACCATGGCGATTGAGGCAGACGTCTCGATGCCTCTGGCCGCCGGCGTGGAAAGGGCAATTCCCGCCACGAAAAGCTTCACCTGCCAGTTGGCTGTTCTCTATCTGCTCGCACTCTATGAGGGCGCGCGCCTGGGCCACATGGACTCCACCGCTGTCACCGCTCACGTTGAAGAACTACTCGCCATCCCCGCCAAGATTGATGCCGAGCTGGACGGCTGGCGTGAGCAGATGGCCTCTCTCGCAGCCAAGTACAAGTCCGCTTCCACCTTCCTTTATCTTGGCCGAGGCATTCACTACGCCATCGCTCGCGAAGGCGCGCTCAAACTCAAGGAAGCCTCCTACGTCCACGCTGAGGGTTATCCGGTTGGCGAACTCAAGCACGGCCCTAACGCGCTGGTCAGCGACCGTGTGCCGCTGGTTGTGCTGGCCACCGTGGACCACACGCTTGAGGCTTCAGTCCTTCGCTACGAGAAGACCCTGCAGTTGCTTCGCGACATGAAGGCGCAGGGAGCCAAGGTGATTGCCCTCGCCAATGCAGGCGACGTTGAAGTTGCGGCACTTGCCGATGACTGCGTCCCCGTGCAGGCAGTCTCGGAGTACCTGCTGCCCATCCTGGAAGTGATTCCGCTGCAGTTGTTTTCTTACTTCATGGCACTTGAGCACGGCGTAGATGTGGACCGGCCGAGGAACCTTTCGAAGGCGGTTATCGAGAAGGCAGGTTAGGTGGTTTGGAAAGGCGTGGCTGAGGCAAGTTGCCGTGCAGGCAATTTGCCTACAAAAAAGTCATAAACCGGCCTATTTGGGTGCGAAAAGCGCTGTTTTGATGTCGAAAATGGACGAATTTGTATAGTGAGGTGTTACTAAGTAGTTAGCAGGTTTCCTTTCTAAATGATTGATATATATTGCGTTAGTG
>Ga0316231_1001890_pt1 | contig 21648 bp, 21 predicted proteins | sample TBH18027metaG_FD_206002 | JGI IMG/M metagenome (GOLD analysis project Ga0316231, IMG submission 206002) | Freshwater microbial communities from Trout Bog Lake, Wisconsin, USA - TBH18027 | ecosystem: Environmental > Aquatic > Freshwater > Lake > Hypolimnion/Profundal zone | place: USA: Wisconsin... | reverse complement strand
TGTAGCCCGCCATCGGCGCCAGGGGGATGGCGCTGGCCTCGGCCTTGAGCAGGTAGCCGGTCCGGGCGGTCCAGTTGCCGCTGGCCTGCAGCTTGCCGTCCGCCGAAGCCCAGGCCAGCTGCTCCAACCGGATCTCGGCGGGGCCGCCCCGGGCCGCGGCCAGGAGGCTGCCGGGGTGAAGGGGCACGTCCTTGGCCTGCAGCCCGGTCCCCTGGAAGGTGCCGCTCCAGGCGGGCCGGTCCAGCGGGCCGTTGACCTGGGCCTGGAAGTCCAGCAGGCCCGTGGCGGCGGGCTTGGCCGGGTTGGCCAGGCTGGCCAGCCGCTGGACCTGGACCAGGTCCAGGTGGCCGTTGGCATTCAGGTCCAGGAAGCGGTCGAGGTAGCGGTAGCCGCCCTTGAAGGCCAGCCGGTTGTCGGCCAGGCGCAGGCTGCCGTCCTCCACTTCCAGGTGCTTGTCGGTGACGTTGGCGGTCAGCGCCAGCTCGCCCTGGATCGCGTCCCGGCCCTGGCCGAGGAGGATCCCGGGCAACCGGGCCTCCACCCGCAGCTGGTTGGCCGACCGGCCCTTGCCGGTGAGCTCGAACCGGAAATCACCGCTGGGCAGCCCCCAGGCGGCTTCCCGGACATGCGCCTGGCCGTTGGTGATCTCCAGGCGGTCCAACTGGAACCGGGGGGTCTTGGAAGGCTCCTGGTGCGGCCTGAGCTTGATCCGGGCCAGCCGGGTCCGGTCCAGGTTCAGGGTGGGGTCCTGGAGCAGGATGCGCCGGATATGGGGCGTGTGCCGAAGGCTGGCCCACTCCAGATCGAGCTCCAGCAGCCGGGCCTGCAGCAGGTCGCCGCCCAGCGCGAGTCCGCGCAGCAGGATCCGGCCCTGGAAGGGATGGATCTCCAGCCGCTCGGCCTGGAGCGGCAGGCCGGTCTCGCGCAAGACGACCTCATCCAGCTTGCCGATCAGCCAGCGATCCATTTCCGGACGGGTGACGGCCCAGGCGACCAGCCCCACCAGCGCCGCGCCGGAGGCGATCAGGTAGGTGACGCGCCGGAACCAGCGCCGCGACCAGATGCCGGGGCGGGGGATGGGAGCGGACTGATCGGGCTTCACTGGTTTTTTTCGCCGCAAGCAGGGCAGGTGACGGCCATTCGGGGCAGGGGGCGGTAGCAGAAGCGGCAGAGCCGGTGCTGGGTGGGGGTCGGCGCCCGCTGGGGGCCGCTCGGGGTGCTCAGATGGGCCGCCAGGATGGCGGTGCCCACCGGGCGGGTTTCCCGGGTCATGCCTTCCTTGAGTGCGCTCAGCGCCTTGAGGAATTCCTGGGCCGACAGGTAGCGGTCGCCCAGATTGATGGCCAGGGCCTTCATCACCGCTTCGCTCAGCGCCCGCGGCACGGCCGCGTTGCGCAGATGCGGCGGCACCACCGGGGTGTTCTGGAAGGACTGGGCGATCTTGATGGGATCGGCATCGTAGAACGGCACCGTCCCCGTGAGCATTTCATAAAGGGTGATGCCCAGGGACCACAGGTCGCTCTGGAACACCGCCCGGCCGCGGAAGTGCTCCGGGGCCATGTACGGCGGCGAGCCGATCCGGGTGCGGGCGAAGCCGTCCCGCTGCATCTCCAGGAACCGGCTGGTGCCGAAGTCGGTGACCTTGGCCACGCCGTCCCGGGTGATGAGGATGTTGGCCGGGCGCAGGTCCCGGTGGATCACCTGGTGGGCATGGGCGAAGCCGATCGCCGAGCACACGTCCATGCCGATCTCCAGCGCCCGGGACGGGGACAGGGCCCGTTCCCGGCGGATCAGCTTGTCCAGGCTTTCGCCGTCAACATATTCCAGCACCATGAAGAAGGTGTCGTCCTTCTTTTCCACCGTGATCAGTTCGACGATGTTGGGATGCTTGAGCGCCGCCATGATCCGCGGCTCCAGCAGCAGGCCCTGCTCATCCGCCTGATGGTGTGGGACTTTGAGCGCCACCTTGCGGTTCAGCAGGCGGTCCTGGGCCAGGTACACCGAGCCGAAGCCCCCTGCGCCGAGGCGATCGATGATCTGGTATTTGCCCAAGGTCTGGTCTTTGGAAAGCACGGGGTTCCTCACCATGAGCGTCCCTTGGAGTATGCCGGAAGTCAATGACGTTATCCGGATCGATTTTATGGGGCGAAGACTCAGAAGGTGTAGACGAACTCCGGCCCCGCCCGGCGCATGGATGAATCGCGCGGAAGCGGGGCTGGCTGGTGCGGGCAGGGCTGGGCTAGCCCAGGAAGGCCTTGAGGGTCTTCGAGTAGCGCGGGTGCCTGATCTTTCTCAAAGCCTTGCTCTCTATTTGCCGGATGCGCTCGCGGGTGACGGCGAACTCGCTGCCGACCTCCTCCAGGGTGTGCTCGGAGGCCTCGTCGCCCACGCCGAAGCGCATGCGCAGGACCTTCTCCTCCCGTTCGGTGAGGGTCTGCAGCACCAGGTTGACGGTCTCCTTGAGGCGCTGGCTGACCACCTGCTCGACCGGGGAGACCACGCCCTTGTCCTCAATGAAGTCCCCCAGATGGGAATCCTCCTCCTCGCCGATGGGCGTTTCGAGGCTGATGGGCTCCTGGGCGATCTTCATGACCTTGCGCACCTTGCCCACGGGCATGTCCATGGCGTGGGCGATCTCCTCGCTGGAGGGCTCCCGGCCCAGCTTCTGCACCAGCTCGCGCTGGGTGCGGATCAGCTTGTTGATGGTCTCGATCATGTGCACCGGGATGCGGATGGTGCGGGCCTGGTCGGCGATGGCCCGGGTGATGGCCTGCCGGATCCACCAGGTGGCGTAGGTGGAGAACTTGAAGCCGCGGCTGTACTCGAACTTGTCGACCGCCTTCATGAGGCCGATGTTGCCCTCCTGGATCAGGTCCAGGAACTGCAGGCCGCGATTGGTGTAGCGCTTGGCGATGGACACCACCAGGCGCAGGTTGGCCTCGATCAGTTCGGCCTTGGCCGAGCGGCTGATGCTTTCGGCCTGCTTGAGCGTGTTGAAATCCTGGTGGAACTGCTCGGACACCGTCTCGTACTTGGCGAAAAAGCGCGCCAGCTCGGCTTCGATGTGCTCGATGTCGTGGGTGTAGCGCTCCTTCAGCTTGACGAACGCGGGATTCTTGAGGCGCTCCTTCAGCTCGCGCAGCTTGCGCTCGCCGTTCATCACCTGGCCGTGGTGGTGGGTGATCTTGTCGATCAGCCGGGTCACGGCGAGGCTGTTCAGGCCCAGGCGGCGGATCTGCCGGCTGACCATGGCCCGGCCGGCCAGGACCTCCCGGTCCAGGTTGCGCTTCTTGGCCACCGGCTTGCCGGAGAGCTTGAGCTCCAGCAGGTCCTGCAGCGCCTGCTCGTGGACCAGGAGCTTCTCGAACTGGTGGTGCACGTGCTGGGTGGCGGAGGTGTTCTCGGCGTCCTCGTCCTCGTCCACCTCGTCGGAGAGGCCGACCACTTCCCGGATCTTGCCGGGGTTCTCCTTGAGCATCTTGCCGATGTCGATGAGCAGGCTCGCCGCCAGGCGGGACCGGGACAGGGCGCGCATGACGCTGCGCACGCCCACTTCGATGCGCTTGGCGATCTCCACCTCGTCTTCCCGCTTCAGCAGCGGGACGGTGCCCATCTCCTTGAGGTACATCCTTACCGGGTCGTTGAACTTGTCGCCATCGGCCCCGTCGATGTCGATCTCCATTTCCTTGTCGGACTTGAGCGGAGCCTCGGCGAACAGCGCCTCCACCTCGGGCTGTTCGCGGGATATGAGGGCTTCCGCCTCCGTCGCGCCCACGCCGATGCCCAGCTTGTTGAACATCGACATGATGTTTTCAAGATCCGCCGGAGCAGAGGCGGATCCTGGTAGGAACGAGTTCAACTCATCGATCAGGACAAATCCACGGGATCTGCCCAGAGAGATGAGTGCTTTCGTGAGCTGGTAGTAGCTTTCACGGGCCGGGGCTGGGACCATCAAGACCTCAAAGAACCATGGGACCACGGGATCCAAGGTGTTTATTTCGCATTGGGAACTGGGGCAGCCACTCGAGGGCAGAGCAGACCCATTATGACGGGCCACCCGGAACCACTCAGTATACAGGACCGAAATGCCCTGGCAAGGGACATTTCAATAATGAGATGCGACTTTGGGGGCAAACGTTTACCTGGAAAATGATTTCCGCCTTTGATCCATCATCTGACCACGAAGCTGGCGGCCGCGGCGCAAAAGATTTTCCAGGCTTTGCGCCAGCCGGTTCTGCATGGCCGGGTCCACCATGACCCCCGGGTCCTGCAGCTGCCGGTTGAGGGCCTGTTTCTCCCGCTCCACGAAGCCCAGCTCCAGTTTCATGAATATTTGTTCCGGCAGCAGTTCGGCATCGTCCTTGACCGACCATTTGGCCTCCAGCATGCGCAACTGGGCGAGCGCCTCGGGCGGGATGTGGCTTTCATCGCCCGCGGCGTCCATTAGGCATTGCAGCAGGGCCGCGCCCTGCAGGGATTCCCACCAGGCCGGCGGCACCGCCGCCGCCCGGGCCAGGAAGCCCGGTTCCCGGCACAGGATGAGAATGGGCCGGAGCAGGTCGTCCACGTCGGCCACCGGGGCGACCGCCGGGGCGTCGATGGCTTCCGGCTGGGCCTTGGCCGCTTCGGAAGCCCGGGCCTTGACCGCCAGGTCCAGTTCGGAGAGCGGCATCTCCAGCCAGTGGGCCAGGCTGCCGAACAGCGCCCGCTGATCGGTGCTGGGCGGCAGGAAGGCAAGGTAGCTGACCATTTCCTTGAACGCCGCCATGCGGTCAGGAATCCGGTTCAGATCCTTGCCCTCCATGGCCCGCCTGATGATGAAATCGGTCCAGTCCGGCGCCTGCCGGATCAGCTCGCGGAAGGCCTCGGCGCCCAGGGCCATGCACCAGGTGTCCGGGTCCTCGCCCTGGGGCAGCAGCAGGAGCCGCACGTCGAAACCCATGGGCAGGGCCAGCTTGAGGCCCTTTTCCATGGCCCGCAGGCCGGCGGCGTCGCCGTCGAAGCAGAGGATCACCCGCTTGGTGAAGCGGCCGATCTGCTGCATGTGGCCTTCGGTGAGCGCGGTGCCCAGCGGCGCCACCGCCTGGTGCAGCCCGGTCTGGTGCAGCTGCAGCACGTCGAAATAGCCTTCCACCACCAGGGCGCCGTCGCGCAGCTGGCCCTTGGCCCGGTGGAAGCCGAACAGCACGGCGCTCTTGTTGAACAGCGGGGTCTCCCGGGTGTTCAGGTACTTCGGCGTGACGGTGCCGAAGGCCCTGCCGCCGAAGGCGATGATGCGCCCCCGGGCGTCCATGATAGGGATGACCAGGCGGTCGCGCAGGAAGTCGATGTGGTTGCCGCGCTCGCTGCGCGAGACCAGGCCCGCCTGCTCCGCCACCTCGGCGGAGAAGCCCAGGGTCTTGAGGTGGTTCAGCAGCGCCTCCCAGCCGTCCGGGGCGTAGCCCAGGCCCGATTCCAGGATGAAGGCCGGGGTCATGCCGCGGCCCTTGAGGTAGTCCATGGCCTTGGCGGATTCGCTCAGCTTGCGCTGGTAGAACGCCTGGGCGGCCTCCATGGCCTGGCGCAGGCGCGCCTCCAGGTCCAGCTCTGCGGCCGGGCGCTCCCGCTGGCGCGGCACCTCGATGCCGGCCGCCTGGGCCAGCTGCTCCATCGCCTCGGGAAACGCCAGCCCCTCCCGCTCCATCAGCCAGGTGAAGGCGTCGCCGTGCTTGCCGCAGCCGAAGCAGTGGTAGAAGCCGCGCTCGGCGACCACCTGGAAGCTGGGGCTGCGCTCGCTGTGGAACGGGCAGAGACCCACCCAGGCCGAGCCCTGGCGCCGCAGCTTCACCGCCTGCCCGACCAGCGCGGCAAGGTCGGTTGCATCCTTGATGCGCTGGATGATTTCGCGATCGCGCATCCCTGGCTCCAGCCCCAAGAATGGGCGAAAAAACCCTCCATGGCAAGCCGCCGGCGGCTCCCCCGGCCCCCGGGAACGCCCGATAACTCCAAGGGGTTATTCCGCCGGCCGGAGGCCGACAACAAAAAACGATCCTTATCGATTCCGCATGGAAAGCCAGAGAGGGACAAAAAAAATCTCTTTGTCCGGGCGCTGATGTATTAAGATCACCTTCTGAACCACCAAGGAGCGTCTATGCCCACCATCGAAATCAGTTCTCAGACGGGGAAGGATTTCTCCGGCGACGTGCTCATCGTTCCGGTCTTCTCGGGAAGAGAAAGGCACCGGCTTCCCCTTGCCATCAGCAAAGTCGCCCGGCAGGTCATGGACGAAAATGATTTCAAGGCAGACTATCTTGAAGTTGTTCCCCTCCATCATCCCAATGGAGTGAAGGATTCGCGCTGGATGCTTCTGGTCGGACTGGGCGAGGAAGAGTTCGTTACGCACAACAAAATCCGCAAGGCGGTTGGAACCGCCGCGCGCAGCGCGCTGAAAAAGGGCTGGAAAAGGGTAGGGGTCGTCTCGCCCTCCACCTCTTCCCTGGACCACGACGAGGTCCAGGTCGCCGTCCTGGAAGGCGCCCTGCTGGCCGACTACGATTTCGCCGCCTTCAAGGGCGAACCTGAGCCCAAGCGCTTCGAGCGGGTGGAAGTGTTCACCAATGGCGACGACACCCGCAAGGCCCGGCGCCGCCTGCCCCAGGTCGAGGCCGGCGTGACCGCCTGCCACCGGGTCCGGGACCTGGCCAACACCCCCGCCGGCGACCTCTATCCCGAGGTGTTCGCCGAGCTGGCCCAGAAACTGGCCAAGCAGTACAAGCTCGCGATCGAAGTCCTTGGTCCTGAAGAATTGCAAAAAGGAAACTTCAACGCCGTGCTGGCGGTGGGCGCGGGCTCCGCGCGCAGCCCCAGGGTGATCCGCATGGAATACAAGCCCAAGGAGAAGGCCAAGCGCCACATCGTGCTGGTGGGCAAGGGCGTGACCTTCGATTCCGGTGGCCTTTCCCTGAAGGACGCCAAGGGCATGGAGACCATGAAGGATGATATGACCGGCGCCGCCATCGTCCTGGCGACCCTGGTCGCCTGCGCCCAGGCGGAAGTGCCCGTGGCGGTCACCGGCATCATGGGGCTGGTGGAGAACATGCCGTCCGGCAGCAGCTACAAGCCCGGCGACGTGATCCGCTCGCGCAGCGGCAAGACCATCGAAGTCCTGAACACCGACGCCGAGGGCCGGGTCGTGCTGGCGGACCTGCTCAACTACGCTTCCGAGCTGGGCGGCGACCATATCGTCGACCTGGCCACCCTCACCGGCGCCTGCGTGGTCGCCCTGGGCGACGGGGTCTCCGGCGTCATGGGCACCGACCAGAAGCTGGTGGAGCGCATCCTGGACGCCGGCTCGCGTTCGGGCGAATACCTCTGGCAGCTGCCCCTGGTGGAAGAGTACCGGGAAGGGCTGAAGAGCTCCGTGGCCGACATCAAGAACGTCACCAACACCCGGTGGGGCGGGGCCATCACCGCCGGCCTGTTCCTCAAGGAATTCGTCAAGACCGAGTCCTGGGTCCATGTGGATCTGGCGGGCGGCTGGTCGACCAGCGAGCGGGATTACCGGAGCACCGGCGCCTCGGGCGAAGGCCCCCGCTGGTTGCTGGATTGGATCAATAGCTAAAGATCTCACCAGTCTATTCATACGTTGCCAAAATCAAGTTATAAGTTCTTTCTTGATTAATGGTTTATTTACCTAAACCCAGGCATGTTAATTTTAACTGGTTCAGTAAAGATAGAGGGGGAGTCCTCCCCCTCTATTTTTTTATGCAATGGCTTTTGTCCTCTTGACCTGGACCCAGACTAGAGGATCTTATGGTTGACGCGTATCTCGGTCCTTTGCTTGGAGAACCAAATGGAAACAGTGGAAACGATGGAAACCTTAACCAAGGCAGACCTTTCGAAGCATCTCATTGAGAATCTCGAATTGGCCAAAAAGGATGCCGATATCCTGGTCAATTCCTTTCTTGATAGCATTGTCGGCTCCCTTCACCGGGGCGAAGGGGTCGAATTGCGCGGCTTCGGCTCGTTCCGCCTGAGGGACCGCAAGGCCAGACAGGGCCGCAATCCACGCAGCGGCCAGTCGATCCACGTTCCGCCCAAGCGGGTTGTCTACTTCAAGCTTGGCAAGGAGTTGCGCAGCCGGCTGATCGATGATTAGTGATTGGATATTTTCTTGATTTATTTCACATCTTGAACCAGCGCCGGGTCGCTTCCCGGATGGCGTCGGAGTAACCGGCCCCGAGGATTTCCGAACAGTGCAGGTGCCAGGTGGGCACTTCCACCGTTCGGATGTCCGTGAACCGGGCGGCCAACGTCCGCTGCACGGCCGGGGGGGCGAGCCGGTCCTGGGTGGCGATGAAGCACAGGCTCGGTGTGCCCAGCTGCAACCCGGCGGTCCGGGCCAGCAGGTCGGTGTCGGCCGGGCGGTAGTGCCCCCGGCAGCCGGCCAGACGGCTCGCCAGAGCGCCGATGAGCGGCGCCAGCAGGGGATGCCAGAACCGGTCCCTGGGGCCGCGCACCAGGCGTTCCGCGAAATCCCGGCTGCTGGCCGGAGCGCCTTCCCAGATGATGCCGCCCAGCGGGCCTTTGCCCTCGCGCTCCAGCCGGGCCAGGGCCAGCAGCCCGACGCTGGCGCCCAGGCTCCGGCCCATGAGCAGGATCCGGCCGCGCGGGGTGCCCTGGTCCTCCAGGCCATGGACGATGGCCACCACCTCCTCGGCTTCCCGCGCGCCGAAGGTCACCGGCGGCGGAGTCCGGCCGGCCCGAATGGCCTCGTCCCGCCTCAGGTAGGTGAAGATGGCCGCGTCCAGGCCGGGGAACCAGCGCAGCGCCGGACTCGTGCCCCAGCGGTCGTCGCCGAAGCCGTGCAGCAGCAGCACCACCCCCGGGGACGGGACCCGGCGGCGCAGGCGCCAGATCACCTGGGAACCGATGCCGCGGGTTTCCCAGACGCCGCCGGGATCGATGCCGTTGCCCGCGGCCAGCTCCTGGTAGGTGGCGTCCACCCGGACCAGGGACTGGGGCCGGTAGAACGGCGGATCGGTCAGTTCCCGGGCCACGGAGCGGACCTTGAAGCCGGCGAAACCAGCCGTGCCAAGCACGGCCAGGGCGGCGAGCAGCAGAATGGTACCGGTGCGGGACCGGGGGCGCAATCGGATCACGGCCGGCTCAGGGGATCAGCTGGGCCTGGACCCCGGGGATGCCGCTGGAAGCGGGCAGGGGCTCGGGTTTGCCGTACAGCACGGAGTTGAGTTCCTGGGCGAACAGCACCTTGAATTCGCCATTGGCCGCGCCCAGTTCCACCTCGATCTGATCGGGGCCGAAGGCTTCCAGGGGGCTCAGCAGGACGAAGCGGTGCCGGCCCTGGGCCAGTCCGCTCACCTCCAGGTGCAGGCATTTCTTCCGGCTCCGCTTCACGACCGGGGTCCGGTTGCCGTCGATGGTGAGCTCCACAGGCCCCTCCACCTTCCGGGTGAACTGGAACAGCACCGTGCCGGCGGGAACGGGACGGCGCGGCACGATGGGCTGCGGCTTGCCGCAGGCAAGGCCCGAAAGGACGATGCAGATTGCCGGCAAGACCAGTCTCAGGGATCCCTTCATGGGCGCCTCCAATCCTTGAGCCTAGCGTTACCGCGCCTTCCTGGCCACTGTTGTTCTCGTTCCGCGCCAACCTGCGCTATGCTGGCCTTTTGACCAAGGAGTGACCATGACCCGGGTACAGCTGCAGACCAGCAAGGGAACCATCAACGTGGAGCTGTTCCAGAAGGACGCTCCGGGCACCGTGGCCAATTTCGTGAAACTCGCCGCCGAGGGTTTCTATGACGGCCTCGCCTTCCACCGGGTGATCCCCAATTTCGTGATCCAGGGCGGCTGCCCCAACACCCGCGAGGGCGCCAAGGGCACCCCGGGCACCGGCGGCCCCGGCTACAAGATCAAGTGCGAAACCGCCGGCAACCCGCACAAGCACGAGCTGGGCGCCCTGTCCATGGCCCACGCCGGCAAGGACACCGGCGGCAGCCAGTTCTTCGTGGTGAACGGGGACCGCAGCAACGTCTCGCATCTGGACGGGGTCCACACCGTGTTCGGCAAGTGCGTGGGCGAAGAGGACATCAAGGTGGTCCAGGCGATCAAGGCCAACGACCGCATCATCAAGGCCGTGGTCGTCGAAGACTAGGCCGCTGTCCCCCTGGAGCGCGGCCGGTCGTTCCAGGGTGCCGGATGCCCCCATCGGCTGCGGAGTCCTCGTGTCCCGACGCTTCTACATCACCACCCCCATCTACTACGTGAACGACAAGCCCCACATCGGGCACACCTACACCACCGTGCTGGCGGATGTGATCGCCCGGCACCGGCGGATGATGGGCGAGGACGTCTACTTCCTCACCGGAACCGACGAGCACGGCCAGAAGATCGAGAAGACCGCCGCGGCCCGGGGCATGACGCCCAAGGCCCTGGCCGACGAGGTGATGCCCAATTTCCGCAAGCTCTGGGAGCGGATGGAGATCACCAACGACTACTTCGTGCGCACCACCGACGCCCAGCACAAGGCGGTGATCCAGGAGCGCTTCCGGCAGCTGCAGAGCACCGGGGACATCTACAAGGACACTTACAAGGGGCTCTACTCGGTCAGCGACGAGGCCTACGTCACCGAGACCCAGGCCAACGAGATGCAGGCCCAGGGGCTGGCCCATCAGCTGGTGGAGCTGGAGGAGGAGAGCTATTTCTTCCGCCTTTCGGCCTACGAGCACTGGCTGGTCCAGCTCTACGAACAGTACCCGGAGTTCGTCCAGCCGGATTTCCGCCTGAACGAGGTCAAGCAGTTCGTCGCCCCCGGCGGCGAGGCCGGCCACCTGCAGGACCTGAGCATCAGCCGCACCAGCATCACCTGGGGCATCCCGGTGCCCGGCGACGAGAAGCACGTGGTCTACGTCTGGTTCGACGCCCTGCTCAACTACCTGTCGGCCTGCCGCGAGGGCTTCTGGCCGCCCACCGTGCAGCTGGTGGGCAAGGACATCCTGCGCTTCCACGCCATCTACTGGCCGGCCTTCCTCATGGCGATGTTCCGGGAGCAGGGGGACGACCTCACCGGGCCGCTGCCGGCGCGCATCCGGGAACAGCTGCCGCACACCATCCTGGCCCACGGCTGGTGGCTCATGGGCGAGGACAAGATGTCCAAGTCCAAGGGCAACGTGGTGCGGCCGGAACAGCTGCTGCAGTTCGGCAACGACGCGGCGCGCTTCTTCTTCATGCGCGAGATGCAGGTGGGTCTGGACCGCAGTTTCTCCTTCGAGGGTTTCATGGACCGCTTGAACGCCGACCTGGCCAACGGCCTGGGCAACCTGGCTTCCCGCACCCTGAGCATGCTGCAGCGCTATCGCGAGGGAGTGGTGCCGGCCGCCGAAACGCTGGACGCCCAAGACCAGGACGTGCTGGCCGCCGGGCGCGCCCTGGCCCCGGCCTACCTGGCCAAGGCCCAGGCCAATGATTTCCAGGGGGCCCTGGACCTGCTCTGGACCTACCTGCGCCACCTGGACGGCTATATCGTCAAGTCCGAGCCCTGGAAGCTGGCCAAGGACGAGGCCAACAAGGCCAAGCTCGACACCGTGCTCTGCCAGCTCTACCGGGCGCTCCGGGTCACCGCCGTCCTGGTGGCGCCGGTGATGCCCGACCTGGCCCAGCAGCTGTGGGAAGGCCTGGGCATGCCCGGCCCGGTGGCCGACCAGCGGTTCGCGACGTTCCAGTACGAAGCTCCCGCCCCGGCCCCCGTGGCCGAACCTTCGCCATTGTTCCAGCGCATCGACAAGGAGGCCGTCATGCAAGAAGAAACCCAGGCCGCGGCAGCGGCGGCCGTGCCCGAAGCAGCCCCGGAAGAAGCCGACCTGCCGCCCTTGAAGGACGAGATCGAGTACGACACCTTCGCCCTCATGGACCTGCGGGTGGGCCACGTGCGCACCGCGGAACGGGTGCCCAAGAGCAAGAAACTGATCAAGATGACCGTGGATCTGGGGTTCGAGACCCGCACCATCCTGGGCGGCATCGGCATCGCCTACGCCCCAGAGGAACTGGTGGACCGCCTGGTGGTGGTGGTGGCCAATCTGGCGCCCCGGCCGATGATGGGCAGCGTGAGCCACGGCATGCTCCTGTGCGCCAGCGACAACAACTCGAAGCCCTATCTGGTGGCACCGCCCCCGGACGCCAAGCCGGGGTTCGTGGTCCGCTGACGGTGTTCAAGACGCCGGTATTCCGGTTCCAGGAGGAACGCCTCACCGATGCCCCGGTGGCCACCTTCCGCCTGCGCCTGGCCGCGCCCCGGGAGTTGCCCTGCCTCCGGGCCTGGGCCGGGCTGCACCCCATGGAGGACGAGGGGGAGGAACTGGCCCTGCGCTGGCACCGCACCTGCCTGGGCGCGGTGGAGGACGGCACCCTGCGGGTGATGCCCCATGAAAAGGGCGCCCACCTCCGCCTGAATGGGCGGCTGCGGGGGTGGAGCGCGTTCCTGCTCCTGGGGTGGATGCGTTGGCGTACCGATCGACTGCTGGATCGCCTGGTGAGGGAACTATGAGCAGCCACTCCATGAAATGCGTCACTTGGAACGTCAACGGCTTCCGCGCCGTGCTCACCCAGGGCTTCATGGACTGGCTGGAAAAGGCCGATCCCGACGTGATCTCCCTGCAGGAGATCCGCGCCGAATGGGACCAGGTCGACCTGGGCGCCCGGCGGGAGCTGGAATCGGCCTTCGACATCTGCTGGTTTCCCGCGTCCGCCAAGAAGGGCTACGCCGGTTCCGCCACCCTGACCAAGCGCGACCTGGGCTTCAGCCACAGCAGGGGCCTGGGCATCGAAGCCTACGACAACGAGGGCCGGATCATCATCAGCACCCGGGGCGACCTCACCTTCATCGCCGGCTACTTCCCGAACGCCTCCGCCGGGCTGGTCCGGCTCCAGTTCAAGCGCCAGTTCGCCAAGGACCTGGCCATCATCATCCGGTCCCGGCTCGCCCTGGGCGAAAAGATCATCCTCACCGGCGACATGAACGTCGCCCCGGAGGAGATCGACCTGGCCCGCCCCAAGGACAACCGCACCAGCCCCGGCTTCACCGACGAGGAGCGCGAGGATTTCCGCGCCTACCTGGCCGAAGGCATGGTGGACATCCTGCGCGAGCGCAATCCCGGCGTGCCCGGCCTCTACACGTGGTGGACCGCCCGGGGCGGCGCCCGCGGCAAGAACGTGGGCTGGCGCATCGACCACTTCCTGGTGAGCCGCAATCTGGTGGACCAGGTCGACGCCGTGACCATCCACCCGGAGATCATGGGCTCCGACCACTGCCCAGTGAGCCTGTCGCTGACCTTGGATAAATAAATTCCTTTGCCTTCCATTCGCTTCGAGCTAGAATCGGAACGCTGAAAGCCATCAAACTATAATCAAATAACATAGTTACCTATCTTCTCAGGAAGGGGATTCCCGATGCTGATTGGCATTGTCGTGGCCGCTGTTGTGATCCTGCTCCTGCTGATCACCTGGTTGAAGGTGCATCCGTTCATCGCGTTGATGATCGTATCGGTCTTCGCCGGCCTCGCCGCCGGCATGCCCCTGGACAAGATCGCCGGATCCATCCAGGCCGGCATGGGCAATACCCTCGGCTTCATCGCCATCGTCCTCGGCCTGGGCACCATGCTGGGCAAACTCATGGAGGAGTCGGGCGGGGCGGAGCGCATCGCCCGCACCCTGATCAAGGCCTTCGGCGAAAAGAATGTCCATTGGGCCATGATGTTCGTGGCCTTCATCGTGGGCATCCCGGTGTTCTTCCAGGTCGGCTTCGTGCTGCTCATTCCGCTGATTTTCACCATCGCCAAGGAGACCAAGATCTCCCTGATCAAGCTGGGCCTGCCGCTGGTGGCCGGGTTGTCCGTGGTGCATGGCCTGGTGCCGCCCCACCCCGCCGCCATGGCCGCCGTGGGCATCTTCCATGCCGACGTGGGCAAGACCATCATCTACAGCCTCATCGTCGGCCTGCCGGCGGCCATCCTGGCCGGGCCGGTGTACGGCAGCATCATGGCCCGCCGGATCATCCTGAGCGCGCCGGAGGAACTGCTGGGCTCGGTCAAGGTCGGGCGCCGGGATGACGAGATGCCGGGCTTCTTCATCACCATCCTCACCGTCCTGTTCCCGGTCTTCCTCATGCTCATGGCCACGGTCGCCAGCCTGACCATGGACAAGACCACCACCCTGTTCCGATTCCTGGGCTTCATCGGCAGCCCGGTCATGGCCCTGCTCATCTCTCTGCTTTTGGGCCTGTTCACCTTCGGGGTGTTCCGCCGGATCAACATGCAGGCGATCTCCAAGTACTGCGACCAGTCGCTGCCCACCGTGGCCAGCATCCTGCTGGTGATCGGCGCCGGCGGCGCCTTCAACAAGGTCCTGCTCGACAGCGGCGTCGGCGACCAGATCGCCAAGCTGGCCACCTCCGCCCACCTCAACCCGATCCTGCTGGGCTGGGGCATCGCCGCCTGCATCCGGGTGGCCACCGGTTCCGCCACCGTCGCCATGATGACCGCCGCCGGCATCGTCGCCCCCATGGTCGCCGTCATTCCCGGCACCAGCCCGGAACTGATGGTGCTGGCCACCGGATCCGGTTCGCTGGTGCTCTCCCACGTCAATGACTCCGGCTTCTGGTTGATCAAGGGCTACTTCGGCATGACCTTGAAGGAGACGTTCCTGACCTGGACGGCCCTGGAAACGATTCTTTCGGTGACCGCGCTGGTGCTCATCCTGGCGCTGAGCGTGGTGGTCTAGGCCATGCCGGCGCCGCAGGCGGTGATCGGTCTGGATATCGGCACCACGGGATGCCGGGCGGTGGCCTATGACCTGGAAGGGCGTCAGGTCGCCAGTCATTCCGAGGAATACCCTCTGTTCACGCCGCAGGCGGCCTGGGCCGAGCAGGACCCGGAGCTCATCTACCAGGCGGCCATGCGCGTCACCCGGGCGACGAGCGAAGCCACCCTCAGGCAGGGGGTGGCCATCGCCGGGCTCAGCCTGAGTTCGGTCATGCACAGCCTCATGCCGGTGGATGCCGACGGCCGGGCCCTGGCGAACATGCTCATCTGGGCCGACTCGCGCAGTCAGGCCTATGCTGCGCAATTGATCGCCCATTTCGGGGTGGAGGATCTGTACCGGCGTTCCTCCTGCCCGGTCCACCCCATGTATCCGCTGGCCAAGGTGCTCTGGTTCCGCCACGAGCGGCCGGAAGTGTTCGCCAGGGCGGCCAGATTCATCGGCATCAAGGAATACATCGGCTACCGGCTGTTCGGCAAATACCTGGTGGACCGCTCCATCGCCACCGCCACCGCCATCTACAACCTGCATACCGGCACCTGGGACGCGGATCTGCTCGCCTTCCTGGGCATCACCCCGGACCAGCTGTCCACGGTCGTGCCCACCACCCATGTGGAGCGCGACCTGCGGCCCGAAACCGCCGGCCTGTTCGGGCTGGACCCCCGGACCCCGGTGGTGCAGGGCGCCAGCGACGGGGTGCTGTCCTCCCTGGGCGCCGGGACCGTGGATCCCGGCCAGATCACCGCCATGATCGGCACCAGCGGCGCCGTGCGCATGATCTGCGAAGGCCCCCGGGTGGACCCGCAGCGCCGGCTGTGGTGCTACAACCTCACCGAGGACCTGTGGGTGCTGGGCGGCGCAATAAGCAACGGCGGCGTGGTGTTCCGCTGGGCCCGGGACAAGTTCGCGGTAGCTGAACAGCAGGTCGCCGCCAACCTGGGGTTGGACACCTACGAGCTGCTCAGCCGCTATGCCGAACAGAAGCCCGCGGGATCGGACGGACTCATCATGCTGCCCTATTTCTCCGGGGAACGGGCGCCCCACTACGATGCCGACGCCCGGGGAGTCATCTTCGGGCTCAACCTCAACCATGGCAAGCGCCACCTCATGCGGGCCACCCTGGAAGGCATCTGCTACAGCATGTGCAGCGTCCTGAACGCCCTTCAGGAGGTGGCGGGGGAAGCGCAGGAGATCCGGGCCAGCGGCAGTTTCACCCGGTCCCGGCTGTGGGCGCAGATTCTCGCCGATGTCTTCGGCAAGGCAATCCAGGTGCCGGGCGAACCGGAAGGCGCCGCCTTCGGCGCCGCCGTGTTGGGCATGCATGCCCTGGGCCACCTGGACAATATCCGTGACGTGGGCAAATTCATCAAGATCAAGGAAACCTACCAGCCCATCGCGGAAAACCATGCGATCTACCGCGAACTCTTCGCCATCTACGAGCGGCTGTATGGTTGCCTCAAGCAGGAATTCGCGGCCATATCCGATCTGCAGCGCAGGCTGGCGGACCGGAAGCCCGCTAAATAACCAGGCATCAGGATGCCTGATCCACCCGCCACCGGGTCAAGGGCCGCACGCTGAGGTCCCAGACCTGGATGCCCCAGGGCAAACGGCCCACGCCGAGCCGTTTCCGGATCAGGGTGCGCGCGCCGTCTTCGCTGCTGGCCTCCACCGGGCCGTATTCCATGAAGTAACCAGGAAGTTTGTAACCAAAGGACTTGGACATGGTCTGCTCCAGATTTGAACCAAGGGTCTTCGAACTCTGTGGCACCTGAACAACCTCTAGTTTCGCTTTTTCTCCGTAACGGCGCAAGGCCAAAAGCGAAAAATATTTCTCGATCACGCGAAAAAGCGAAATCGGCTTTTCAAGGGATTTGGATCGGGCTGCGGGTTACCCGGCCGGACAACGACGCCCGGTCCTCCATGCGCTTCCAGTCTTTTTCGGTCCCGACTGCTGGCCTCAGGCTGTTGGCAGTTCACCCGGATTCGAGCACAAGGCTTGCTACTGCGGTGGACGCGGAGGCTTCGATGCCCTCTTTGCCCCACTTATCGGATGGCGTAACGGTTTCTTGAATGAAAATTCCAACAACTTTACCCCTCACCGGTTGGGTTCTTCTAGGGCCGAGCGAGTCCTTTCTCGCAGAAGGTTGCCAGCACCAGGCCGTTCAGCCCGCGTAGCCAATTTGGGTCGAAGCTCGGATGTCATCTGGAAGATCATGCTCGCTTCGGGTCGAAAGCAGCTTGCCATCGATGGTCAGCTCTGAGTATGCTGCCGTTGAGTCTTTTGTTCCTCCGAGCAAACGTGGCGGAGAGATCGAATCACAATCGAAACCCATCAGCCTTTCCTGCCATTAGGCCAAGGCCTATATATTTGGCTTTTGCCGATGTTCCATGATTCTTCGCGAACCATCTCAGATGGGAATACAGAACGAAATCAAAGGGTTTTTCCTTCCCCGTGCCATTCTTGGAGGATTCAAATGAATGCAATCACAACCTGCCACTCCTTCCCCGATCTGGTTGAGGAACTTCGTGCTGCAAAAAAACGTGGAGCCCGACTGGTTTCGGCCGCTCCGGATGCCCAGCTGGGGCAGGCGATCGGATTCAAACTTTCGGATGGAGCCACTTATCGCCTCACCTTGGTCAAGGTCAAGCAGTTCGAGGAGGAGACGGCCAGCTACCCCAATCTGTTGGCGTTATGGAGCCTGCTCTCCACAACCGATGGCCGTATTAAACTCTTCATGACGTGCTGAGCTTGCCGTCCTGCTGGGTTCAAATAAAATTTCCCGGTCCGGGGCCAAGCGCAATCAGGCCGTAGGAACGTTGAACAACATGATCCAATACTGAACTGATTGCAGGAGTAACCCCACAAAAATGATGCCCAACCCCAGCACACCGAGTCGTCGCTCGGGAAGGTTTTCGATTCTCCACTCGACGGCTGGGCTGAAGAGACTTACAAGTGCACTTACCGTGGCCGTTGCCAAACCAAGCTTCAGCCCGAAGAGGAACCAGTGAGTGGCCGCCGACGAAGCTAGAAGGGATGCCGTCAGACCCGCCGCACATACCGCCAGAGCGCGGAGAAGTGATGCAAGGAGGGCATGCTTTGATATATGCGGCTTCCCATGGCTTTCGAAATCGGGGTTGAAGGCGAACCCGAAGAAATTCACGGCTGTCAGGCCCACTCCCGAAAGCAGGCCGAAGAACGTGCCAAACACCGGACCTGCGATGGCCAGGCCGGCGAGGCCGAGAACCATGCCTCGGAGCAGGCCAAAAACCACCACCAGGGTGCGACGCTTTCGACCTTGGAATCTAGCCGTGTCTGCGAGTCGGAACTCAATCGCCAACAAATTGCCCATGCCAATTGCGGCGACTATCCCGTAACGCAATCCCAGCACAATGGAGTAACCTATGAAAAACAGTGCAACATAACTGGCTGCGCGCGCCATGACACGAAGCGGCCCTCTCTTGCCACCCAGCAAGTCATAGGCCAGATAGCAGCCTCCAAGGGCATCAAATGCCATCCCAAGCAGGCTTATTTTCGCGATGAATTGATGGGTAAAAGTAATCATGCGGTCCACAAGTGAAAATTTTGATTCTAGCACTTGTTAGTTGGCCTTGAATGGCCAAGTGCTCATTCAATTCCAGGACGTGGAGCCACAAAGAGCGATCGGGATCAGGTTTTCAGCCTGATCCCGATCGCACCTTCGCATGAATCTAAACCTGAGCCTAGCTGATGACGTTGCCGGTGAGTTCCTGACGGAATGCAGCTTCAGTCGTCTTGTTCTCGGGCTTGTACAGGGCGGGAACCGCCGCATACAAGGCTGCGCAGACAACGAGGTCGCTCTTCCAGGTGATTTCGTTGGGAGCGTGGGCCTGGGATTCTGCGCCGGGACCGAAACCGACGCAGGGGATGCCGTAGCGACCCTGGATGGAAACGCCGTTGGTGGAGAAGGTCCACTTGTCGGTCAGAGGACGCCCCACGCGGGTCGATTTGGCGATTTCATTGGCTGGAGACAGTCTCTGGTCGCCCCACAGCGCGTGGTGGGCGTCGACCATGGCCTGGACGTGGGCCGCGGACTCCTTGTTGATCCAGGTCGGGAAGAAACATTCAGTCTTGTAGACCTCGCCGGTCCATGAGGGCCGGTCATACCAATACATGGAAACCTTGGCATCCTCGCCGTACTTCTTGACGCTGGGCAGGTCTTCAATTTCCTTCAAGCAGGACTGGTAGGTCTCGCCTGCGGTCATGCGACGGTCGATGGAGATGGCGCAGGAGTCGGCCACAGCGCAGCGGGAGGGAGAGGTGAAGAAGATCTCGGAAGTGGTGCAGGTGCCACGGCCCAGGAAACGAGCGTCTTCGTAATGGTCGGGGTTGTGCTTCGGATCGAGCATCTTGACGAGGCCCTTGATCCTGGTGGCTTCTTCAGCGTCGTTCTCGTTCAAGGCCCGGACATCCTGAAGGATGTCAGCCATCTTGTAGATGGCGTTGTCACCGCGTTCGGGGGCGGAACCGTGGCAGGAAACCCCCTTGACGTCCACACGGATTTCCATGCGGCCGCGGTGGCCGCGGTAGATGCCGCCGTCGGTGGGTTCGGTGGAGATGACGAATTCCGGAACGATCTTGCTCTTGTTGTAGATGTACTGCCAGCACATGCCGTCGCAGTCTTCTTCCTGGACCGTGCCGACCACCATGATCTTGAAGCCTTCGGGAATGATGCCCAGATCCTTCATGATCTTTGCGCCGTAGGTCGCAGAGGCCATGCCGCCTTCCTGGTCTGAACCGCCGCGGCCGTAGATCACTTCATCCGTTTCGTAGCCTTGGTACGGATCGTGGTCCCAGTTCTTGATATTGCCGATGCCCACGGTGTCGATGTGGGAGTCGATGGCGATGATCTTGTCGCCTTCGCCCATCCAGCCGATGACGTTGCCGAGGCCGTCGATTTCGACTTTGTCGTAGCCCAGCTTTTCCATCTCGGCCGCGATTCGCCTCACGACACCTTCCTCCTGGCAGGATTCAGAAGGAATGGCGATCATGTCCCGCAGGAACTTGGCCATGTCTACCCGGTGGCCTTCCGCCGCTGCCTTGATGGCATCAAAATTGACGTTCATAACGTCCCCTCCATGCAACAAGGGTACTTTAATTTTTTCACCCAATGGAAAAAATTTGCTTAAAATTTAAAATTAATTATTAATTTACCCGCTGACGCTGGGTTGGTCAGGAGGGTTCCCCAAGTGGAAAGGATTTGGCTTGACCCGTGAATTTGTCAAGCCTAAGCTCGAACCGCCTTCCAACCAAATCTGCCCTCGATCGATCCAACGGTCTGGGCTCTCATAAGGAGAAACATCATGCGTGGCCTCATTGCCATTGCCATTGTCATTTGCGCATTGATGGTTGTCTCAGTCTGGAAGGTATTCACCAAAGCGGGGAAGCCTGGATGGGCCTGCCTCATCCCCGTCTACAACTTCATCATCCTGCTTGAAATCTTGAATCGACCCTGGTGGTGGATGTTTTTCCTGTTCATCCCGGTCCTCAATCTGGGCTTTGCTGGGGTCATGTGCATAGACCTGGCAAAGGCATTCGGTAAGGAACCAGAGTTTGGCTATGGGATTTTCTTCCTTTGCTTCATTTTTTATCCGATCCTGGCCTTTGGGGACGCCAGGTATGTTGGAGCGGCTCAAAGGTAACCCCCCTGAACTGATGAGGGGGCAGCGCCCTTGATGAGCGCTCCCCTCCTGATCAGGGAAGGATGACTGACGTGAATCTCCCATTATTTTCACCAATGGGTATTGCGTTGCCGCAAAGATGTCATCACCTTTCTGCTCGTCGCAGGGGGGACGATGACCTGGACCCGTGTCATGGAGGAGAAGGCCTTGGCGGAGGGCGCCATGGCCCCGGTCTATCCGCTGGGTGTCAATGTCCTCATCGCCCGGGTTGGAGGAACCATCTATGCGGTCGAGGGCAAGTGCGCGCACATGGCCTGCCCGCTGTTCACCGGGACCCTCGAAGGTCATACCCTTACCTGTCCCTGTCACGATTGGCGCTTTGACGTTCGAACGGGCCGGTTCCTGGATGCTCCGGAACTCGGCCTGGCGGTCTACCCAACCAAGGCGGAGGCCGGCAACCTGTTCGTCGACGTTGATTGAAAGGAGCGAGCGATGCCGAAAGTCACCTTGTACGCCCTGTCGACCTGCCCCTGGTGCAGAAAGGCCAAGAAGTTCCTCTCCGAGCGCAACATTCCGTTCGAAGCCACGGACTACGATCTTGCCGACCCTTCGACCCAGGAACGGATCTCCCGGGAAATGGACGCCGCGGGCGCCGGAGGTTTCCCTTTCGCCCGGATCGGCGATCAGGTCGTCGAAGGTTATCAGCCCCTTCGCTACGCCGAACTGCTGGGCATCTAGGTCGCTGCCATGGACACCGGACCCAGAAAAGAGGCGCTGCGCCACTTCTACACCAAGGTCGTGGTGCCGATGGGGTTCAAGTTCACCCCAGACGAGGAATTGGCCGATTTCCTCCTCGAGCAGGAAGTGGCGCTGGAATCCAAGCACGGCATACCCTTCTGTCCGTGCCAGCCGATCCGCGGCGACCGTGCCCGGGACATGCAGATCGTTTGTCCGTGCATTCCATTTCACCGGAAACATTTCGACACCATGAAGCGATGCTGGTGCGGACTGTTCGTTCATCAGGACGTCACCGACCCGGACAGCTTGCCCCAAACGTCGGCCAAGGAGATGGGCCTTGAGTGAAAACTTCCTCAAGGCGATCCTCGCCGCCGAGATCGCCCCTGGAGGGATGAAGGCGGTTGAACTGTCCGGGCGGGAACTGGTCATATGCAACTGCGA
>Ga0316231_1001873_pt1 | contig 21755 bp, 9 predicted proteins | sample TBH18027metaG_FD_206002 | JGI IMG/M metagenome (GOLD analysis project Ga0316231, IMG submission 206002) | Freshwater microbial communities from Trout Bog Lake, Wisconsin, USA - TBH18027 | ecosystem: Environmental > Aquatic > Freshwater > Lake > Hypolimnion/Profundal zone | place: USA: Wisconsin... | reverse complement strand
CTGGGCGTAACCTGGTGTCCCTCAAAACTGGGCCACAATGCGGCGACTGAAATGCCCACGAGAGCCGCGGCTTCGCAGATTTGGTGGTCAAGAACGACCGCGTAATCAAACTTCTCGCCGAAGAACTCGTTGCAGCACTTGCAGAGGTCGGTGGTGATGATTTTCCCGAAGATGTTCGAGGGAATAATGTGCTCATCGCTCCGAGGCCGTGGGCCAAATCCCTCTTTGCAATCAACCAGGAGCCCCTTCTGAACAAGCCTGCGCCCACACCAGATGCAGACTTCGCTAATCGAATTGAACTTCATAACCAATGACTCCGTGCAGAGGTGTGTCAGCTGAGCAATGGGTCCAGGGCCTTGTAGATCTGCTCCAGGTCTGGGAGTTGATTGGCGTGGAGTGCGTCTCGTAGGATGGGCAAAAGCTGGTCTCCCGTGCGTTGGCATTCGGGCTTAATGCCTGCGTGCAGGCCCCAATAATCCTGGAGCCTCTGATTGAACCCGTGACAGAAACCGAGTATCCGGCCGATGTCGGAAGTTACTCTCTCGATTTCATCTCCGGCCATTGCGTTTCCCAAACCGCTTGCTAAGCGCCTGCCTCTGCCATGGTCGTAAAAGCGTGCTGCGGTTTGTTCGGCGAAGAACTCGGCCCAGATGAGCCTGCAGTTTCGCAGCCGATTATCTTTAGGAAATGGTCCAAATCGGCGTTGTTCTTCGACGTGTCCCAATTCGTGAACCACACTGGCCGTTTCGTTCATGCGTACGTTAACGAACCCCTGCCAGGTTGACTCGCGTATAGCGGTGATTACGTCATCCCCAATGCGCTCCGTAAACCCGTCCTCCTGGCCGCGTGCAGCACTTTCGGTAAACGGGATTGAGAGAATGTGTGCGATTGCGTCGCGTACGGGCAACAAATCCTGATCGTTTGGCAGGTACAGCCGCGGCGGTTGGCTCATAGCATTGGGTAGATTGATGGCGAGCGTCTGCAGTCTGGAAGCAACTTCCCGTTGCCACTCGGCCCAGCGGTCTGGATAGCCGTGGAGTTTGTACCCTTTTCGTTTCCAGAGGGCAGTCCGCCAACCGGAACGAACTACGCGTAGCCCGGCTTTAAGTGTGGCTCGAATCACTTGCGTGTCCTTTCTAGATAGATGGAGGCTCTTATCGAGCAGCTCCCGTCAGCGCGGTTTCATCAATTTCTCCGCCTTTTTCATGAACTCCTTCTTGGCGGCGTCGGAGAGGGCTTCGAACTTGGCGAGGAGGCCGTCCACTTCAAGTTCGTCGAGGCGGGCGTCGCAAACCTGGACGGCTTCTTCGACTTTCTTGGCCTGTTCCTTGGAGAGGAAGGCTGGGGCGCCCTGGAGGAGTTTGCTTAGGCGTTGGGCGTCTCTAGCCTCCAGCGCAGCTATACTTTTCTTGGCGGGAACGTGAGTGGTGACCCACTGCTCCGCGGCGGCTTCGCGCTCGGCCTGGAGCACCTTCGTCAGGGTTTCGTAGGTTTCCTCAATGTCCCAGGGCAATTCGTCGTCGTCCGTTTGGGCGGCCTTGGCTTCTTTGGACAAGGCTTTGGCTCGCTTCGAAAACTCGGCGATGGTCAGACTATCGTCTTCGAGTTTGGCAACATCCTCCTCAAATCGTTGCAGCCAACGAGTGAGCACGGCGAAATCGGCCAGATCCTTTTGGCAGCCATCGAAAATCCCCAACAACGCACGCAACTCGGCCAAAAGGACCGCAATATCTTTGGGGTTGGAGATGGTGGAATTGAGAATTTTGTTGGCACGAGCCTGGTGAGCCTTGAGGAATGTTTCTGCGTCGGTCTTATACGTCTCGATTCGGGTTTTCAGGTCGAGGAGGTCCTGGCTGTGAACATGCCGGTAGGCTTCGGTGAGGGATTCGACATGGGTTCTGGTGCGCGCCGCCAGTTGATTCAGTTGGGAGACGTTCAGGCTCGGTTTGGGGCGGTTGGAGGCGAGGAAGGTGCGGGCTTCATTGGCGCAGTTACCCCATTTGATACGGGTCTCAACGCCTTTTACTACGGCCTCCACGCGTTGATCGAGGGCTGTGGCTTGGTCCGGGAGTTTGATGGTGGTGAGGTTGCCCTTCACCAACCCCATGCGATGTCGAAAATCGCCGATGCGGGCAAAATCAATCTCATCCTGCTTTTCGAGCCAGCGGGAAAAGAACTGGATGACGGCTTGCCGGCAGTTCTCGATCATTGGTTCCACCTCTTTGAACTGTTCCTGAGTCCAGGCGTGTGGATTTTCCAGCATTCGGGAATGAAGGCGGAAGTACCCCTCACCCCAGCGGCTGAGGTTGCCCGCGTTCTGGTGCTTATAGGCATCGTCGAAATCCCGATTCAGTGTGAAACACCGGGTCTCCCACTCCTCGAGGGCGGACTTGGCCTGGTTGGTGCGGTCCTCCAATAGCTGGTAGCGGTCGAACAAGAAGCCGGGGATTTGAATTGTCTGGCGCAGTTCGGCGGCTTGCTTACTCCAACTGAGCTTGTCCGTGTGGGTCTGCGCCACATCCCATTCCGCGAGGAGTTTTTCCCAAGCGTCAGCCTCCGTTTGCTGGATGAGGCGCACGTGGGTTTTGTCCAGCACGTCGAGCTGAAGCACGGTGCGATTGCCAAAGGCCTGGGAAACCCAATTGGAGGCGGCGATTTCCTTGCCGTTGAAGGTGAAAGCGATTTTCTCATGGCGGCTGCTGATAAAGAGGCCGAGCAAGAGGCCGGCGGAAGCGAGATTGCAGCCGAATGGAGGCTGACAGAGCCGGCGGATTTCGGCGCCCAAGATGAGACCCTGGTTGGCTTCAAGCGTTTTGAGCAAAGCGCGGAAGATGGCCGCAGCCACATGATGTCGCGGGAGAGGTTGAACGTGACCGTCCTGCCCCATGACATCCCAGCCCTGGTCGAAGAGGAGAGTGCGCGCGCGGTTTTGGACCTGGGCGGGGCGGGCCTGAATCCAATCGAGATTGAGGGTGCCCTGGAAGAGGGCGATTGTCAGTTCGCGACAATCCTTGGCGGCATTGCCCTGCGCGGTTTGGTAGCCATCAAAGGGGAAGCAAATTGCGTGGGGGTAGAGAGCTTTGAAAAGGCTGGCGCCGAACGCGTCGAGGCGTGTTCCCTCAATGGTAACATTCGAGTGGCAAAGATAGCCGCGGTCCTTGATGCGGGAAGTGATCTCGTCTTTGAGGGTCTCAAGCAGGGAGGTCTCGTGCTCGGCAATGAAGTTGGCGAAGGGCGCGACTTCGGGCGTGCCGGCACTATTCTTAAGGACGGCCCATTCGGCGATGGCGGACGCCAATTCGCCGGATTTATCGTGCAGGAGGACGGCGAAAATGGGGAGCACCTTCCAATTCTGACCTTTCGTGGCGGCCAATTCCGCGAGGGTGGTGCGGACCGTGTCCTGGGTGGTTGCGACGTCCTCGTCGGGGCCGACGTAGCAGAAGATCACACGGCCGCGGGCGGTTTCGACATCGAAGGATTGAGTCCAATCGTTGAAGGCTTCACGCAGGTGCTGCTTGAGAAACTGAGGGCAGGAGCAGAGCGCTTCGAAACGCCATTCCTTGGTTTGGATGCGAAGCTCCTCGGCAAAAGCGGGTTTGATCTCGCTGAGATTGGGAGACCAGCTCTTCCCATGACGCACAAAGAGCTCACCGAGTTGTTCGGGGGTGAAGCCGCCCACTTTTTCCCGAAGCCAGTTATCAAAGGCGGCGCGGGGGACGGCGTCGCCGATGATCTCATATTTATTCGCGCGAGCGTTCCAGCCGATTACGCCATAATCGCCGGTCAGCTTTTGGAGGGCGCGGGTGGTTTCCGGAGTGGAGGTGCCCGCGAGCATGGCCAGCGCCTGGTTGGCCTCGGCTTGCGCGCCGACGCGAAGACCGACCTTGCTGGAGATGAGGACGGCGCGCAAGAGGCGGTCTTCTTGCGGCGTGAGGTCGTGCTCGTAGCGGTCGCGAACGGCCAGGAAGGCATGGGCGATGGCGGCCTGTTGACCATAGCTCTCGGCACCAATGAGCTCCTTGACGACGGCATCGGTGCATAAGGTGGCGGCCGGCAAAGCCCAAGGCTGGTCCTCCGGGACGGGAGCTGTGCGATGTTGAGCGAGCGCCTCTTCGAGGAGCGAGACAGCGGAGCGCTGTTGCAGCGACTTGCCGACGGAAGCGAGGCGATAGAGGAACCAAGTGGCCGCCGGATGAAGCGGCCAACAGCCCTCCTTGACGATTTTGGCAAAGCGGGCTGGGTCGCACCACAGTGCGTGGTCCTCCCAGCCGGGCAGCCATTTGCGCAGGAGTGGAAATTGGGGGTCATCTTTGCGAGCGGCATCGGAGGCGAGCTGGATGGCGGCCGGATTCCGCTTTTCGAGCAGACTGGCGAAGATGGTTTCGAGGTTGGTGGAGAGGTAAACCTTACGAGCCGTGTCGAAGCGACCGATGTAACGATTGATCTCGTCGCGATGATCCTGGGCGACACGGGCAATGTAAGCTTTCAGCTCGTGCTGAATGAAACAGAGGAGATGGACGCAATGGGAGTGGGCCTGAACGCCTTCGAATAGCTGTTGCAGCCCCGCGCTACCGGCGATGTGCGGACGTTCGACGGCGAATTCCAGATAGCGTCCGAATTCGTCGAAGATGATGAGCAGTCCCTGAAAGGGACCGTCCTCGCCGCAGTAACTGTTGGCGACCGCGGCGAGAACGTCCTGGAGCGATTCCCTGCCGCCAGCAGCACTGATGGGGACGCCATTGGCGTCTTCAAAGACCTGGTTGACGACCTTGAAGGCATGCTCGTCGCCCTGGCTGAGGCGGGCGGCGAGTTCTTTCTCGGAAAGGTCGGCTCCGAAATGGGTGGCGAAATCCTTCCGATACAACTTGAAACTGCGCTGGACAAACTTTTCGGCGGCCTTGAAGCGAGGACGCAACTCCTCCAAGGGGGCGGTGTCGAGGCTGAGGGCGCGCAAGCGGATGAGGAGAAGCTCCGTGATCTTGGAGGCCAGGTCGAAGTTCTCCATGCCGTTGATGGCGAGAACGAGGAACGGCTTGGGATGCTGCTGGAGGTCGTGGCGAATCTCCTCAGCAACGGGTTTGTCCACCGTCCGGATATTATCGAGGATGCGTTTGGACTCAGGGCTGGCGGGGTCACCGAAGAGGGTGGCGAGGGACAAGCCGAGATGGGATTTGCCGGTGCCGTAGCCCGCGATGGCGAGGGTGAAGGGATTGTCGGCGACGGCGCCCCGGGCAAAGGAGCGGACGATGTCGCGGGTGAAGGTGGCGGTGTCGGTCAGGCGGTGGTCGCGGGCGGCGCTCAGGTCCTGCTGGGAAACGCCGTGGTAAGAAGGGCCATGGAAGACGAAACTGGAAGCGGCCTGTTTGGTGCGTTCCTGGTCGGTGTAGAACCAACTGATTTGAACAGCACCCTCAAACAACTGCTCCCGGCGAAACGCAACGAGATCGGCAAGTTTCATAGGAATTATCGGCTAGACCAAGTCCTGATAAATGGTGGGCCAGACCTCCGCCGAGGGGCAGAGCCGGGTAATGACCCAAGGGCGAAGGTGGCGGTTAACGTCAATGAAGCCGCGCTCCTGAATCAAGGTCAACAAGTGGTCACACTGCCCAGAGCTCCAGCCGGCGACATCGTCCCACTTCGCGACGGACTGGAGGTCGTTGGCGGCAATCTCACGCTGGTCCGAGAAGTGGATTTCGAGGAGCGAGAGAAGCCAGGCGGCGTAGCCGCGAATGAATTCCTGTGAGATCGGCGCGGGGTTGCGGCGATAGCGTTCGGAATCAGTGGTGGTGAGGACGCGGGTGTCGAGAAATGCCGCGGGGTCGGAGTAGGTGCGGAAGAGCGGGCCGACCAGACTGGTCTGGAGCTGCCCGCCCGATTCGTCCCGCAGGAAGCGTTCGACTTGCGCGGCATCGAAGGAGTCACCGAGGATCGTGCGGCCTTTGACGAAGGTGAGAAACCAAGCTTCCGCGCCCGCGTCAGGGCGGCACAAGTGAAAATGGGCCAGCCATTGGGTGAGGGGGAGTTTGAGGAACCTATCCTCCAGAAAGACAACACGGCCAAAGCTGGTCAGGCGGGGCGATTTCACGGCGACTCGCTTAGGCGGAAGCGCGACCAAGCCCATGCCGCAACAGTAGTCGAGGATGGCGGAGGCTTTCCCGGAGCTCTTGCCCATGGGAATGCCGGTTTGGGCCGCGATGTCTTGAACGGTGGCTTCCTTCTCGGCAGCGGCAAACGAGAGCATGGCCGCGAGGTAAACGCGTTCCGGGATAAACGTTTGGTGGAAGCTGAAAGGCAGACGTGTCATGAGCGCTGGCCGGTGAAGGTTCAAGCGGTTGAGCCCGACAGACGCGAGTCGATGGGAGCGATCATGATACGGAACTGCTTGGTTTCGAGGACGCCGGCCTGATTGAGTGAAGGGCCGACAGAATAGCATTCCCCTTTCTTTAGTTTGGAAAGACGCTGCACCCAGACATCGGATTTTTCGCCGGTGCTATTGGCGAGGATGGCCGCGTATTCCTGAAGTTCGGTTTCAGCCGGCTTGAAGAAGAGCTTGTGGGCGGCCTGGAAGAGGCGGTCCTGTTCATCCTGTTTCAAGTTGCTGAGGGTCTGAGTGGCCAGGACGAGGGAGAAGCCGAACTTGCGTCCTTCGGTCAGAAGTCCGCCGACAGGACTATCCAGCTTGTGGCTCAGGTTTTGTGCCTCATCGAGAACCACCACCTTGGGCCGGTCTTTGCTGCCGCTGCCGCGATAGTACCAATAGAGATCGAGTAATGAGAACTCGGTGACGAGGCGGGCGAAGTCCCTGCTGGACCCGACCAATTGCAGAATATGGCAACGCGACAGGTGATCGGAATACCAGGCATCCCAGCTACCCACTTTTTCCTGACCAAACGGAATAGCATCCACAAATGGTTGAATCTTGCTGAGGACCGAGGCGGCATAGGACGACTGGGCTGACTCCTCTTCGATGAAGTCCTGGAGCAGTTCCGGCAACTTATCAAGGCACATTTTATCCGCGTACGTCTCGATGCCGGACTTGACGATGGAGTAGAGGGCGCTCATCTGCTGGTCGCCCATGTTGTAAACGTCGCCAAACACATCCTTGATGCGTGTCGCCGTGTTCACAATTTTCTCCGGCTGGGGGGTACTTCCAATGAGGTTGACCTGACGGCGGAAGGGATTGATGGGGACCGGCTCAAACTGAACGCGATGCTGGGTGGGTTTGAGGAAATCGCGGGCAGCGGGTTCGAGCTGGTTGTCTTCGAAGCCGTTGGTGTAATCGACGATCAAGGAATTCTGTCCGGCCTTGGCCAGCTCACAGAGGATGGCCTGAATGGCGTAGGTTTTGCCCATACCGGAGCTGCCGAAGATCAACAGGTGACGATTTGACAACTGGGAGTGACCGAACTCCCAATAAACGAGCCGACTGCCACTGGAATCCTTTCCGAGATATAGGCGCGGAGGAATGGGCGATGCTGTGAGGGGGGGCGTTTCGGTGGCCGGGTGCGTCTTGGGAATGGGCGCAGCGGGCGACCCGACGGCTACGGGGGGTTCCGTGTCGGCGATTGGAGCTGGCGGTTGTGGGGCTGGTGGTATGACGGGCGGTTTGGGATCGGCCTGCCAGCCCTCCAAGCAAAGGGGCTGGTTGCTGGAGGGAAGCGCAGGCTGGATGGTGCCGGCGCAGAGGTCGCGGACCAAGTAACGGCCGGTGGCGACGTTATCAATGCGCATGGTTCGACCCTCGAATTCAAAATCCCAACCCTCTTCGAGGCTGCAGTCCGGGTCATTGCGATCGCACCAGAACGTGACGGCAGTTGCCTGCCAGCAGATGCTGAAGTGACCCTCGGTGAGTTTCTCCAGGGCGGCGATGGTTTTGGCCTGTTCAGGCTGCTTGACCTGGCTTTTGCTGGCAATGAGGCGATGGAGTTGAAGCCACCAATAGCGCTGGTCGGGGCGTTGGCGTTTGCGGTCCGCGGTCTGTGTACGAGGGCGGAAGCAGGTGATGAGATGGCGCAAGCCGTTATCAAGTTGCTCGTGGGCTTTGTCCACATGGGCCTGATTCTGGAGGGCCAGCTTGCACTCGATCAAGTGAGCGGTCAGGTGAATGCGGTCCTCGACGATGCGGGCGCGCAAGTGCAGCAGGTCTGGACGCTTGGCCAGGGGAGCGTCATCAAACCAGTGGCGGAAGGCGTCGAGGGAAACGATTTGGTCACAGACGACATCCTTATCCTGCGGGATGAGCTTGCGGATGAGGGCGTAAGCGACGTAATCGCGAATGTATTCACTAGCGCCAGTGGCTCTGACGAGGGACAGACCAGAAACCCAACGAGACTGGGCGAGAACGCTCTGGGCGATCACGTCGTTGTGAGCAACATCCCAAGGGCCGAGCAGCTCGCCCACCTGAGCGGCGATCTTAGACCGCAGGTCAGCGAGATGGAAGAACTCGGTGGAGATGGTGTAGTTATGTTCGCCGTGCGCACCGACGCCAGTGCCGAAGCCAATGATCTCCCGCTGCCATTTGTCGTGAACCAATTTGCCAACCAAGCGCTCGTCCACACAAGGATCGATGCAAACGACCCAGGCGCTGCGCTTGTGGAATTCATCCACGGCTTTTTCCCAGACGGTGAAGTCGCCGATGCCCATGACGACATGATTCTGGCCGGCAGGTTTGCCCAGTTTGAGACGAGCCATGATCTCGGCATGGAGAGTGGAGAGGCGGAACTGCCGATTGCTGATGACCCGCTCGCGCCGATTCCGATAGCCGGGTTTTTCCAAGGCGCAGCACACTTTCTCCAAGATGGGAAACTTGCGCAGGTTATCGATTTCCTCGTAAGGCGTAATGGAGGTGAAATCGTTCCCATCCTGGCCGGCGCCGATGAAGTTCATTAAAAAGACGACATCCGCTTCGAAGGAATGGGCGAGGATTTTCACCAACTGCTCGTAATTCTTATCGGGGGTGATGATTCGGTGAGCCACCGAGATGTCGCATTGAGCATAATAGCTAAACTTGGGGTTGGCGGCGGCCGAGTTCCACCGGTCGCGCCACTCCTCGATCCAGCGCACGACATCTGTATCGTCGGAGGTCTCTGAGAAAACGGTGACCGCGAGCTGATAGGTGCCCGGGGGTGGGGTGGAGTCGGAATCGGGTAGGATTAGGCCCCGGACGAAGGCGTCGAGGCCGGCGACGAGTGGCTGAATATCACCACCGCAATAAGCGGCGATGCGGATGCCATCATGGGCCTGGGGATGAAGCTGGCGGTAGTCGTTGAGGGTGCGTTCGATAAGCACCGAATCGCGGGTTTGGCGAAAGAGATCGGCGTCGGTGATTTCGTCGTCATCGGCGCCTTCATAGCGGAGAAGTATCCGGGTGGTAAGCGTGGCTTCCGAAAGAGGTGGATTGCCGAGGAGGTGAATCAGGCCATTGTCCTGGATTTGTGTGACGAGGCGCTTATCGGCATCGCACAACAAGCCGGTCAAAGGGAGTTTGATGCGGGCGAGGTCGAGGATGTGGGTCCATTTTCGATCGGTGAAAGAACGCGAGCGGGTGACGACGAGGTCCTGCTCGACGGCGTGGCAGAAGACATCGCAAAGGAACGCCCTTTGATGTTCAAGCATCTCGATGAGGGAGGGATGAAGAGCGGTTACCACGGCAGCAGGCTCGAAGGGATCCCACTGCCAGCGGTCGGTGCGGGTCAGGGAATCGCTGCCCAGGGTGAGGAAGGCCTTGAAGAGGAGAGGGCCGGTGTCGCTGTTGGCAGAGGGCCCGACGCTCACATATTTCTTGTAGGCATTTTGGAATGCCGCCAGCAGGTCCCAGCCACTCTCAAGGCCCTTGTAAAATCCCTCTTCGTGAACGGTTTTGACGAAACGGCCATATTCGAACGCCAGTTTCTTCAAGTCCGGCAGCAAGGGATCGTCGGCCGGCAGTTCCGGGGACTGAAGCAGGTCGAGCATCTCGCATTGGTCGCTACGGAGGCATTGGAGGAGGATGCGGTTGGCGTCTTCCTCGCTGCGGGTGAGCATGAGCTCGTTGAAATAAGGGACGGAAAAGACTGGGAGGCGGGCGGGACAATTTTCAATGGCTTGGTAAGCCCACTCGAAAAGCGCCTGGATGTTGCGATAAGGATGGATTTCAGGGAAGCGCCACTGGAACTGGCGGGTGACTTTAACGCCGTCGCGGTTGCTGATGGTGACCCGGAATTGCAGGCCGGGTTCCGAGGCCCGGGCAGAGCGATACTCCATATCATTGCCGGGAGTGAGAGGGCAAAGAGCGGAGCGCACGTCCACTGACTGTTCGGCAGCGGCTGGGGCGGTGGAGATCCGGAGATTGCTTTGCAGCAATTCGTCGAGGCCGCCGATGCACTTCTGCAAAAGGCGGCGAGCGTTGTCGCGCATCGTCTCTTTGTCCTCGCCGTCACAATCGTGGCGGAAGCAGATGCCGGAGATAGAAATGGCGGCAATCGCCTCTTCGGCGAGGAGGCCGGCATCATCGGTCTCTTCTTTAAAGGCGCGCAGCGTGGTCCAAACGGCCTCAAGCACGACTTCGAGGGGGGAGCCGGAGATCTTTTTGATTCGCTCGGTTTTTTCGGGGTCTTCCTTCTTCTTCCTGGCCTTGAGAATCTTGTCGCGGATGAACACGAAATTGGCGCCGAGGAGCTGGTTGGCAGCAGATGGGTCCCGTTTCTCGATGTACTTGATGAGGTCGTGCAATAGTTCGGTGATGTCGGCGTAAGGGCCGAGGTCTTCCTGCTCAAAATCCTTTTCAAAAGCAACCTCGCCGAGGTTGAGTTTGTCCTTAAAGATGGCAACGGCCTTCAAAGCCTTCTTCCGCTTCGCTTCGTCAATAAAATCGTGGTAACCGAAGAAGGTGATGGCGTCGTTGATATAGCCTTCGAGGGTTTTCCGCTTCGTAATCTGAGGCAAATTGCGCAGCAGGGGGAGTCCGAAGAGAAGGAGTTTTCGGCCCATGGCCTGGAGGACGTCGCGACCATCCTGAGCGGCACTGAGATCGAGGCTCTCCAAAAAAGAGCTGACCTTGACCAGATCCATCAATTGGCAGGACTGGAGGGTTTGGAGGAAAAGGTCAATCTGCTCCAAGTGGTCTTCTTCGTAGGCAATGTGCTTATCGGAGAGCCAGGGTTTGAGCCAGGACTCGAAGCTGGCATCCATTTCCTGGCGCCAGATAACGGAGCGGTCAACGAGGTAAAAATCCTCGAGCCCCGCCTGGTCGGTGACCTGATCCACGCCGACCAGGAGAATGAGAACGAAACGGTCCGGAGAGAGGGAGACAATGTTGCGATAACGGGTGATGTGATTGTGGGCGTCCCACCAATCCTTGGATTTGAGGAATTCAAAATCCTGGCGGACGGCAGCCTCGGGGCTGGCGGCCCATTGTTGGCCCAAGCGGTGGGCGATCTTGAAATGGTGGTCGATCTTGGTGCCCGGGATGGCGAGGAAGTCCACCAAGTTCGAACAGACGGCGCGGATCGCAGGGGCGGGCAAGGATTGGAGCACGACGCGAATGGAACGTCCGGCGGCATCGTTGCGTTCGACAGTGCGTTCGACGTGGCGGCGGATGAGGTCAGTGATGGAAGAGGCGAGCCATTTCATGATAGGAATCTCCGACTAGGGGCTTCTTGGGGCCTTGGCGACATCGCCGTCAAAGGGGTTATGGACGAGCGAGCAGGCGTCCGAGAGGTGGATGAGGAAACCCGCGGTGCGGAGCATTTCCTCAAACCAAGCGGCGGAGGGACTGATAGCATCCTCGAGGGGAGTAAGGTCGGACCATTGGCAGGCCTTTTTCAACTGGTCGCCTGACACGGCGATGCCGTAATGGGCGTAGAGGGCGGACATGAAAGAGTCGAGGGTACATTTTTGGCCTGGACGAACGAGGGCGAGGACGAGGTAGCGCAAGACTTTGTCGTTGAGGGTAAAGTGAGCGCCCGGACCGCGCTGGGGAACAACAAAGCCGATTTTCTTGGCCAGAGAGAGGAGCAACTTGTGGCCGTAGCGACGGTCGGCCTCGGCGTAATCTTTTTCTTCCACGAGGTTGCGGATGTCCTCATGGCGCAAAGCGGAATGAATGAGGTTCTGAACGGCCATGAGGTTGCGCTCAGACAGTTTCCAGGTGGAGCGGTCCCGCTGGGAGGGGCTGGCGATGACCCAGGCGAACCCAAGCGCACCGCCACTGTTCTTGCGATCCTGCTCAAGCCCCTTGTCGTAACGAGCGCTTTGCGCACACAGGCTGCGCAGGACTTGGAGGGCACAGCCGACAGTGAGGAGTTCAATCCTTTCAATAGGGTCAATATTGGCGCGGCAAAGGCGGGCAATTTCGACCGCGAAGAGGTAGCCCTCGCGCCAGGATTCTTCCGGACACCAACCACATTCGACGGCATTGCGGTTGTCCGTGCGGGACGCGGTCGTGGTGTCCAATTGGTCTATCCAGGCCGCCAGTTCCTGGATGCCGCGCGGGGATTGGTTAGTAATACAGGGCAGAACACTAGAAAGAATGTTGTGCAGGGATGTGGGAGTGGCCTCATTCGGTGAGAGAGGGAGCTGACATTCTTTCATCCATGCAGAAACAACATCGTCGGTTTGACGAAGGGCGTTGCATATCTGCAAATAGAGCACTTCCCCGCCTCTTGCCATAAAGACGCGCTGGCTCGAGTCAAAAAAGGGAAGGGCTTCATCCCATGACTCCGCTCCTTGTTTTGCGGCCCCTGTGTTCTTCCAAATAGTTTCGCAAGCGAGGACACCCGGAGATACCGGCATAAAGGTTTGAGCGCACCATGTGCGGCTGAGGCCTGCGCCTTGGAATCCCTGAAACAAGTTCTCAAGGCCACGCAGGACGTCATCCTTGGAAACAGCATTGGCTGTTTCCATTTTGGCCTTCATGTCGAGGAGCAACTGTTTGTAGTGCTGTCGATGGCTGGTGTGACGGGTGTCGAGCTTGGAGGAGCCCAAGAAGGCGAAAAGTTTGAGATTAAGCCGCATCTCGGGCCGGTAGCACAGCGGAGTGTTGGGCTGCCAAGCAACCAATTGATCCCGGGATGGCAGGAGCGCCGCTTCGCCCAGATTGAGCGGCCCGATTAGCTTGGTGGAATGCAAAACAAGAAGAAACTCGGCCAGAAACTCTAGCGGGGTTTGGTCGGCAAAAAAGCGCCGTCCGAAGAGCATAATCGCCGGATTCTTGTCCTGGCCGGTTAAGGAAAGTGAAATGGGCGGGAAGGGCTTTGTCATCATAGGACCTCCAGAACGCCGTTATTGAGAGCGAATTTTTGAGTAGCAAAGCGGTGATTGGTGCGGAGGCGGACGAGCATCATATCCTTATCGGCGCTGTCCTTGTAGACCGCGAGAAGCTGGGCCTTGAACCGTTCGAGGCGGTCGAGGTAGCCGGCCTGGATGGAGGTGGCGATGTCGCCGGTGTGGCGCTGCATGACGAAGTCGAGGAACGGAAGCTCCAATTTCAGACGGGCATTGGAGCGGGTTTCCGTCAACAACAGGTGGAAGCGCCGGGAGATGCCGGACCAAGCTTCCTCCTTCAGCGCGAGGGTGAAGTCGCTCCGGTTCAAGCGCGCGAGAACGACCTGGGCGCTTTGGCGGACATCGCGGCCATGGCGGTTGAGGGTGATGTAAAGATTTTCGTCGAAGGAGGAGACCTCCTCCGGGAGGTGAAGGCCGGCGAAATGTTCCTGAAGGACATGAAGCACATTTCTCAGGAGCCGGTCACGATCAATATTGGTGATCTGGCCGCTTTGGTTCTGCCAGGAGACGTACTCGGGCAACATGCGGGAGTTGAGGAAGGCAGCGATGTAATCGCGAGCGAGTTCGGGCTGCTGGAACTGAGCGAAGAAGAAGAGCAGGCGACGGAGTTGGGCCCGGGCGGCGGCAGGGTGGAGGCCTTCGGATTCGGCCAATTTCCGTCCGATCTGACGGAGGGTGGCGAAAACGGCCTTCAAGTCTTCAGGAACACTGGGGAGTGGTTCATCCTCACCGCGCATCCAAAGTTTGCGTTCCAAAGCAGGGACGAGCTGGCGGCCGGCGCCGATGTTCCGCAGGACGCGGATAGCCTTCAGTTGGAGAGTGCGATCATCGAAACCGGTGGCGCCCTCACCCCAAAAGCGGTTGAAGAAGAGGAAGTCGGTGATGGGGCGGGAGATGGGGTGCAGCGACTGTCCGGCGACATCCTGGCAGGAAAGGCCGGAAGTAATGGAATAGGCCAGGTGAGCGGTGGTCTGGCGCAAGGTGAGGCGGTCGCCGTATTCAAAAAGGCGGCGATAGACGGCACCGACGCGCTCGTGAACGGTGGGCCAGTTGTCGCGAAGGAAACAGACGTTTTTGAGGACCGGACAAGCATGGCGGCATGGCTGATCAGCGCACGGCCCCCAGGCTTTTTCATCGAGCATGCGACGGAAGATGTCGAGGGTGGCATTGAGGTTGTCCACCTGGACTAGATTCACGAGGTCAAACGAACCCGAGGAGAAGGCGAAGTCGGAGGGCGGCGGGGACGACAGCGCCTGCAGGAGGCCATTCTCCAGCTCGGGCCACTGACTGGGTTTGTCCTTAGCCATCTCCTTGAAAGTGGCAAGCAACGTGCCGGTGTTGGAGATGATGAAGAAACGCTCGGTGCCAGCGGAACAGGCGCGGGTGAGAAGCTGGAGGCGCTCGGCGGCGGGAAGCTCGCTCATGTCCTTAACCATGGTGATGCGCGGCCGACCGGAGAGTTGAAACTCCTCGACAGGCTTTAGCGGTTGGGACAAGGGCTGGTGCATGGGGAGGCCCTTAAGCGACTTATAGAGTTCGAGGCCGATGGTGGATTTACCGTCACCGGCGTGGCCGGTCAGGATGATGTGCCGCCGCTCGTTGCCCGTGATGCGTTTGCGCGCAAACTCGGCGACCGCAGAAGGGACATGAATCAGGCCGAAGAAAGGGCTCAGGGCCTGGGTTTCAGCGATGGAGTTCTCGTTGGAGCCGGTGGTGTTTTGCAGGGAATTGAGATACGCGAGGAAGGGATTGCGGGAAACGGCTTCGACGCCAAAGGTGATTTCGGGGATGCGCGGCTCGGGAGAAACAGGCGGGGGAGGAGCCGGAACGGGAACCGGAGCGGGAGCGGGTGTACGAGCCTCGACCCAAGCGTGGGTAAGGGCATTCAGCATTTCCTCGGCGCTGGCAAAGCGCTTGGGCTTGGTGGTGGCCACGGCGTGGACAAGCCAGTCGTGAATGGGACGCGGCACGGAATCCGGGCGCAAGGAAGAGACGTCGCGGCAGGCCGCACCGACGACCGGTGTGTCGTAGGGTCGAACACCATAAAGCCATTCGAACAGGGTGATGCCCAGGGCGAAAAGATCGCCACTGGGACAAAACTCCAAGTCCGCCCCGTTGCGGAGGTCGGGGGCGACATAACCCTCGGTGCCGACATAGGTGGCAACGCCGGGGGCGGAGGCGACGCCGAAGTCAATCAGGACCGGGTGATTGGGGGCGCGGAGCAGGATGTTATCGGGTTTGATGTCGTTGTGAAGCATGGGGGCGGATGTGCCGCTAACCTTCCGTTCGTGGAGCTGGCCTAGTGCCTGCAGCAAAGCTTGGGCGACATCCACAAAGCGGTCGGCGGCCGGTCGCTTAGCTTCCTTGATTTCGCCGCGAAGCGAGGGGCCTTCAACGAGGTTTTGAACGAGAAAGAAACGTTCATTGCGCCAATGACCGAGGGATTCGACGCGAACAGCGTAAGGTGAATTGATGGCCTGCGCAGCGCTGAGTTCGGCGCGGGCGCGATCCTGGGAAACATCGGCATTGAAGACTTTGAGGGCCACGCGCTCCTGTTGGGAGCCGCGGATGGCGCGGTAGATCTGGGCGTGTCCACCCTTGGCGTGCAAGGCCTCGATTTCGAACAGGTCGTGAGTTTCACCGGGCACCAGCTCGCGGTTCGGGGGGAGTTGGGCCGGCTCAGCGGGTTTGGCTGGGGCCAGGAGTTCGAGAACCTGCTCGACGCGTTGAAAGCGTTTTTCCCGCTCGGTCTGGACCAAGGCATGGATGATTTGGCGGGCGAGGTCGGGGATGGGTGCGGCTAAGGCGCTCAACTTGGCAGGCGGCAACTGTCCGCCACTGGAGGCGAGATCCGCGGAGGCACCAAACGGGGGGCGGCCGGTTAGCAATTCGAAGAAGATGACACCCACGCTGAAAAGGTCAGTGGCTTCGCTGGGTTCCTCTTTGTGGTAAACCTCGGGAGCGGTGTAGGGGTTGGGTTTGAGGGCGGAGGCGTCCGGGATAACGGTGACGTGGTCTTCTTCGAGCTGATAGGCGAGGTCGAAGTTCATCAAGCGGGGAATATTGCCGCAGAGGAGGATGTTCTCGGGTTTGAGCATCCGGTGGATGACGGCCTGATTGTGGACGACGGCCAAGCCCGCCAAAATGCCATGGACCAACGAGAGGGCCTGTTCCCAAGGCAAGCCGTTCGGGAAGCGTTCGAGCAAATCGGCAAGGGTGCCTTCCTCGGACCACTCGGAACCCTCGATGACATGGCCGTGCTCGTGGGGGACACTCCAGACGCGCAAGAGATTGGGGTGTTCGCCGGCCTTGGCGAGGGCGTCCAAGGTATTGTTGGCTTTGCGGAGGAAGCGTTCCCGCTCCTCGGCGCTCGCCTTGAGGGCTGGACAAAAGATGCGGAAGCGTTGGAGATTGCGACGGCGTCCGGTGGTGGGGCGAACGATCAATTCGATGAGGTCCTCACGCTGCGTGAGACGATCCACTACTTCGTAACCGGGGAAGTTGTAACCTTTGACGCGATCCAGAACGCGCAGGCTTTCGAACTTGGCAGCGACGGCTTTGAGTTGCTCCGGGTAGAGGGTGCGACCGGCGGGTTGGGCTTGCCGGTGTTTCAGGAAATCAATGAAGCGGTCGATGCCAGCGAAGGTGGGATTGTGCAGATCCGTATTGACGGGCGAGGCGTTGACGACATCAGCCTCCGGGTTGGTTAGCACCACCACCGATTCGAACCACAGATCAGGAAGTGTCGGGAAAGCGTGACGATAGATGCCGCGGAGGATTTTACTCTTGAAACGGTTACTGGCATGCGGATCGGGCCGATGCTGGGAGCCGTTGATGCGCCAGGTTCGCGGACCGACTTCAATGCGACCGGTCCAGTGTTTGAGTTCGGTAACGAAGACTCCAAAGGGAGAGACTACGATTAGATCACATTCGTAGTAGTCGTTGGAACTGGGGTCGAAGACTTCATAGTTCGCGATGCAGACTCCCAGGTTGGAACTCTTGATGCGGTCCAAAATGGTTTGGATTGCTTGTCGTTCATGTTCGAAGCGGCTCAAATTCGGAACGGACGGTATTTCCTGATTATTTGCTGATGCCTTGTTTACGAGATCAACTACGAATGTTCGTAAATCAGCCCGTGCTTCTGAATCGCGAAGCACCATTTCTAGGTCGCCACGGGCAGCAGCGTACTCGATTGTCTCCTTTATGCGGTTGGCAGTAAACCGCATCTTGTTCTTAGGATCTGAGTAGGTCTGGAATTTGTCCCGTGTCTCTGGCCTCGGAGTTAGAATCCAAAGCCCAGACGTCCGTAGGTGGTAGTAGGGATAGTCCAACGCACTTTCTGGATACGCCGGGGGTGAGGTCAGATAGGTGGCCCACGTAGTTAAGAAGGCTTTTTGGAGGTCCGCCGCAAAAAGGAAGCGATTCTCACGAGTGGAGGCTTGCTCAAAGAGGTCGACCAGGGTCAGCAATAGGACGAACTGATGGGGGCTTTTGGCTTCCTTTGTGGCTGCGACGCGGATCTTCCGAATGTCGTCTTTTACTGTTAGTAACGCCTCTAGAAGTGCCGGATTCATTTGGTTCCTTTAGTTCCTGAGTCCCAGTTTGATGGATGGCTTAGTCGACATGGGGCTAGATCATTTCTGACCTCAGTCTGTTTACCGTGCCGGTTAGTTCAGCAACCGCCCGGATGATTTCACACTCGGTGTTGTAACGCCCTATGCCGAACCTCACAGTGCATTCGGCATCCTCACGCGGCATCCCCATGGCAAGCAAAACGTGCGACGGTGACATCGCGCCAGCGGTGCATGCTGAGCCATTGCTGAAGCATATCTCAGGAATGTTCGCAATGAGCATGTCCGATTGGACGCCGGGGATCGTGAGGCTGATGGTGCCGGGCAAGCGGTTCTCACGCGAACCGTTGAAGGATGCTTGAATGCCCGAGTCTTTGATCGCCTTTTCAAACAGGTCATGAAGGCGTCGTACTTCACACTCGTCTTTCGCTGAGCGCGAAATAAGAACTTGAGCGGCTGCACCAAAGCCCACAATGGCCGGGACATTCAAGGTGCCCGGTCGCCATCCCATCTCTTGTTGGCCTCCTCGAATGATGGGTTTAAGGCGACTCTTGTTAAGTCCTTCGCGAATGAAAAGAACCCCGACACCTTTGGGGCCATATGCTTTGTGACCGCTGAACGATGCAAAATCGACCTCAGCACTTTTGAGGGAAAATGGGATTTTTCCGAGCGCCTGGGTCGCATCGCAGTGGAAAAGCGCACCCCGTTGATGAGCAATTTCTGCGAGCTGCTGGATGGGTTGGGTCGTTCCTGTTTCGTTGTTGGCGGCTTGAATGGAAACGAGGAGCGTCCTGTCGTTGATTGATTCGGCTGCCGCACTTAGGGAAACGCGCCCTTGGTTATCAACTGGCAAACGCGCGATTTCGCAGCGGTTGCCCTCCAAGGAAGCGCAGGGTTCAAGGACGGATTTGTGTTCAATGGATGAGGTGACAATGCGCCGCCTATACTCACTGTGAACAATTCCGCTTAAAACAAGGTTGTTGCTTTCTGTTGCTCCGCTGGTGAACACGAGTTCCTTCGGCGCGCAGTCTAGCAAGTTCGCCACCGACTCCCGCGCGGAGTCAATGGCTGCCTTGGCACGTCGCCCCATGGCGTGGGTGCTGGAGGCATTTCCGAAATCAGCAGACCAGAACGGCAACATTGCAGCAACAACTTCTGGTGCGCACTGCGTTGTCGAGTTGTTGTCGAGGTAGATCACGGTTTGTGGGTTTAGAGATGGCAAATCGCACAACCTTCACCATCAACGTCCTCTTTGCCGAGGACATCTTTGAGCAGCGCGTCTTTAATTCGGCGGCCTGCATCCGAAGCCTTGTTCTTGTGTTGATTCTTGATTTCTTGGACGCGCTCCGGTCTAGCCAATTCCTTAAGGCTTTCACCCTCGACCCATGTAAAATGCTCCCCTGTGGTCGGGTCAATCTTCTCGAAGGCTGCGGCTTTCCAGTATAGCTCTTCGTGGTTCTCCAGCAGTCCAACCCACTCAATACGTTGTTGGAAAAAGCAAAAGTAGCAGCCTGAACGCGATCTCCACGAGTAGTAATCAGGCAGCCCAAGGCCGCTTTCTTTTAGGATGCGATTTACATCTGCGAGACGGATATTGCCGTCGATGAACGGGTATTGTGGGGTGATGGTGGACTTGCTTGTAACGATGTAGCCCTTCCGGTGAGGTTCGTCAGCACGAATGCCCACGTACATGAAGACCTTATCGTCGCCAACTTCGCGCTCGAAGGGCTTTATCTTCAACATGCGGGTGCACCATCTTGTTTGCGGGTCAGGCAGGACTTGGCGGTAAAGTTTGAGGTAATGTGTGAATGGGCGATCCGGATTCAGACGTAGGATTGTCTTGCCGAGAAAAGCCTCCAACTTATCAAGGTAGGCGTACGTTTCCTTCAGCTCTTCGCCCGTATCACAAAACATGTATTCCATCTCGGGGACGCGATCTTTCATGTAGATAGCAAGGGCAGTGCTGTCCTTGCCTCCCGACAGGGAAAGAATGTGGCGGAGCGGCTTAACAATCGGTGGCGTTGAAATGGAGTTCGTGGTTGGCATCTAATCTGGTCGGTTGCGATTGTTGAGTTCCTCGGCTAATGCGAGGAGTGCGGCACGAACAACGATTGGGTCGTCGTCCATTGCTTGAGCGCTGAGCAGTCGGCGAATTTCCTGGTGGAGTTGGTCGGCCTTTCGGCGTTGGGGGGGCGTGAGGCCACGAAAGATAGTAGTGACGGCGGCTTCCTCTAGCCCGGTCCGGGCTTCGAGGAACATCGTTCCCATTGCCTGGGCGAGCTCGGGGAAGCGTTCCGCATCGTGGTCCGACCAACTTGCGGGAGGACAATTTGCTACGAGGGCGAGAACGGAGGCGATGCCGGCTGGGTCGTTCTGAGACTGCGTGAGGCGGCGCAGAAAGGCGAGCAGATTGGTATGGGTTGTCAGGGGTTCAAGCCTGAGCGCGGCTTCACGCAGTTCCTGCCAGTGTTCGGCCCCGGCAGCAAAGCCGCAGGCGCGCAGGAGTTGGTCGCGAGCGGCAGCGATGCTCCCCGGTGAGGCGTTGTTCAGAGCTTGCAGATTCTGATTGAGAGAGGCGAAGAATGTTTCGACCTGTTGAGGGTCGGTGCGGCGTTCTTCGAACGCGGGTTGATGTAGCGCCTGGGGCAGCTCGATGAAAAGAAAGCGCTCTGGAGACTTAGCGTTGTCAAAGACCAAGCGCAGCGCTCGGACCGTCTCCGGCAGACGGTTGGTGCGCCAGGCAAATTCGGGCAAGCTGCGGACCATTTTGAATAGCGCGCGCACGACGGGAACGGTGGCGGGCCGGACGCCGAGGCGCTTGGCCAAGCGGGTCACTACATCGGCGCGGGGTCCCTGGACGCGGCTGCCGGCGATGGCGAAGAGTTCGGGCCGGCGCATGAGCAACTCGAAGTCAGCAACACTCGGGTCGGGCAGAAATGTTCCCTCGCGGTACAGGGTGACCTCATCGGTGTGGATCTGCATGAAAGCACAGAGGATCACCGGTTGCAGCCCATCCATGACGCCCAGCGGCGGTGCCGCCATCGACCTAAACACGACATCCAGGGGCTGCGGACCAGGATGCGGCTGGAAGATCTGGTCGTTGAGATGCTCCCAAGCTGGCCACAACCTAGTTTCGTGGTTCTTCGGGGGGGGCACAAATGTCCAGCCGCCGGCCGCTTCCCGAACATGAATCCCCGTGGCTCGGAGCGCGGATTCATACATGCTGCGCTCGGGGGGAAAGCCCTGGATGCCTAAGGCCGGCTCCCCGGCGCGAGTCAGCATGGCCTCCACGAGGTTTCGTCGAGCCGCAGCCGCGGCGGAGGACAAAGTGGTTCGCACGATCAGTTCGTTGCGTATGAGCGGAGACGCCGAGAACAAGCGATCACAGACCTTAGACAACAGGCGCGACACATCAGCCGGAGTTTCGACGGATTCGAGCCTGCCGCAATAATACCAAACACAACGGCTGCCGAGCGGATCTGGGCGCGGGTCCAGCAAACGGTGCAGGGTTGACCGCAACAGCCTTTCGGCGTCCGCAATCCGCAAAGCGAGCTCTCGCCGGGCGGCCCGGTCGTCCCGCAGTTCCGCGGTGTTTTCCCACACCCACCGCAGAGCTGCCAGTTCGGAGGTGACGGCTCTAAGTTCGCCCAGGTCCTGAGGAATCGCCAACAGAAGATTGGGGCGGTCGTTGAGGTCCTTCGCGGTTTCCACGAACTTCTCAGCCAGAGGAGTGGACCCGGACACGCAAACCACGATCTTGCCAGTTCCTCGGAGCTTGGAATCCACCTGGATCTGGTTCATCCGCAAAGTTTGTACCTAACATCGTGGAAATTGGACTGGCGAAGATATGAGGTTAGCGTTGGGGCGTGAATCAAAGTCTGCTGCGGAGAGCTTTTGGAGTGAGTGGCCACTACCGGTGCG
>Ga0316231_1001864_pt1 | contig 21830 bp, 17 predicted proteins | sample TBH18027metaG_FD_206002 | JGI IMG/M metagenome (GOLD analysis project Ga0316231, IMG submission 206002) | Freshwater microbial communities from Trout Bog Lake, Wisconsin, USA - TBH18027 | ecosystem: Environmental > Aquatic > Freshwater > Lake > Hypolimnion/Profundal zone | place: USA: Wisconsin... | reverse complement strand
CAACAACAGGTTGCTCCTGCACCTCCTCCTCCACCTCCTCAACAACAGGTTGATCCTGCACCTCCGCCTCCACCTCCTCAACAACAGGTTGATCCTGCACCTCCGCCTCCACCTCCTCAACAACAGGTTGATCCTGCACCTCCGCCTCCTCAACAACAGGTTGCTCCTGCACCTCCGCCTCCGCCTCCTCAATAACAGGTTGCTCCTGCACCTCCGCCTCCGCCTCCTCAATAACAGGTTGCTCCTGCACCTCCTCTTGTTCTGGTAATGAAACATCGTTTATAATCTGATTGTCGGATGGAATTTGTATATCAGATAAAATTTGAATTCGCTCTTCCATCAACATTTTGTTAATATCCAAGGTATATTCTTGCAATTTCATCACTGCACCCTTCAAGTCCAATAATTCGGTTGCCAAGATCTCATACCGATGATTAAATTCAGCGGCACAATCCGAAATCTTTGCATCAACCATAACAGAAACATTCTCGGGAGGAATGGTATCGACTGCATCAATTGGTTCCACAATCGATTCTTCCGCAGACTTTTGATCGATGACATATTGTTCTAAATGTTTCAATCGATTATCGAAAAGTGAAATGATCTGTTGAAGGGTTAATACTTTATTTGCATTTGCACCTATACCCGCACCCGCACCCATTTGTGAAGGAGACTGTTGTGCAGCAGTTTGCATCGAAGGAGCAGAATAAGCAGGAGGAACATGACTCGAAGGTAGGCCTTGGCCTCCTCTTACAGGAATTCCAGGTCGTTGTCCCCCTACAATCTGTGACTGTTGATGTTGCGGTTGTACTTGCTGCTGCTGCATTGGTCGTTGTCCACCTACAATCTGTGCCGGTTGCGGTTGTACCTGTAGTTGCGGCTGCTGCTGCATTCCTGCCGAAGTCATCAATGGCCCAGTTCGTCTGCGCTTTGCTGCAGTTGTCGCAGAATTGCTCATTTCAATGACGTGTTATATATTATTGATGAAATGTCTAAATACTTTTGAAACGCACTGATATATTTTGATGGATAAATATCGCATTCTGATTATGCGGACATTTTCATTTTGATCGGACCGTGACTGATGTATGGTCTCGTCCACACGATATCATCAATCGTATAATCCTCCACCTTTTCGCGAACCTCCTTTATCTCAATTGTAGGAAATGGCAACAGTTCTTTCTCCAATTGCACGCGTAAAGCATTCGTGTGGTCCTCATAAATATGGCAATTCCCCAAGAAATATACGAAATCTTCGGCTTCTAAACCGCAATGTTTCGCCAATATGTGTGTCAAAAACGAATAGGACGCAATATTAAATGGAACGCCTAAACCTACGTCCCCGCTGCGCTGATAAAGACTACAAGATAAGTATCGCCCCGCACGAACATTAAACTGCACCATAATATGACACGGCGGCAGAGCCATTTCATCGATCTGTTTGGGATTCCAAGCACTCATTACAAGCCGTCGCGAAGAACGCATCGATGGATCGCGCAAATCGCGAATGATGTTTTGCAATTGGTCGACGCCCTTTCCCTCGTAATCCGTAAAACAATCCACGTAAGGTGCGTCGAAATGCCGCCATTGATGCCCATATATGGGCCCCAAATCGCCTTCTACATTGTCTGTCAGATTGCGACTGTCCAAGAATTCGCGCGTGGCATTGCCGTCCCATATATGCACACCTGAATTGCGAAGCTCCTCGTTATTCGTCGATCCGCGCAAAAACCAGCGGAGTTCCTCGAAACAGGTCTTCCAAGACACGCGTTTACTGGTTAAAAGGGGGAGCGTTCCATTTCTCAGAGAAAAACGCATCGAATGTCCGAATATACTACGAACTTCCCCATTTCTCGATGTTTCATTGGATCCATTGTCCAAGATTTCACGGATGAGATCCAGATATTGAGATTCTTGGGTATTCGCCTTTATTCTATCCATTTTATCCTTACTTCCTTCTTTTCCTTGTGCCCATTATTTTATGTGGTTTTCTTTCGAACAAGGAATTTTAGGAAAAGAGGAGAATCGTGGCCACCCGAAATTGTTGGAGGAATTTCTATGGAAACCTATATATAAGGTTCCGGTCCAAGATGGAAATATTACAGGAAGCCAAAGATATTAATCGCAAATCGTTTTTGTCCCACGTATTTTCGACTACGGAGGAGGGCAAGGCCGAGATACTCAACGTCGTTCAATACGCAACTTTAGGCGTAATTCCTATCGTAATTCTGAACAAACTTATCCAACGATTTGTCCCCGAGGCCGACACGGAAAAATCCTCCTTGGAACTTTTAGTCGAAGTGTTTATTCAGTTGATCGTGATGTTTTGCGGAATTATCGTCATTCACCGTATCATTAGCTATATGCCGACATATAGCGGATACAAATATGAGAATTTGACGCTTACCAATGTCATCTTGGCCTTCTTGATTATTGTGTTGAGTATCCAGACAAAGTTGGGCATCAAGGTCAATATATTGGTCGATCGCGTCTCGGAATTGTGGAATGGACCGGAGAAAAAGCCGGCGGCGAATAATGGCAGCGGGGGACGTTATTCGGGCGGTGGAGCAGGGGCAGGAGCACACGTGATGAGCCAGGCGGATTATTTAGACAATTCGCAAATGCAGGCCGCCGTTTTCCCGCCCGCACCCGTCGCAACTACCAAACAGTCGAGCGGCGGAAGTGATCGAATGATGGGTGGATCCTCGGGTTCTTCTGCTGCATCGTCTGATTATGGAATGATGGCCGGACCAATGGCTGCAAACAGCGTGTTGGGTGGATCATTCGGTGCATTCTTTTAGGAAAACTTTAACTCTTGTTCTATTTTACTCGTAAATGAAATTGCATAAATTCGTTGGTTATATAATAAATAATACCACTAATTTATTATATATGATATGAATACTAATATCACAATTATTTTAACATCAACCGTAAATGTGAATCGAAATAAAAGCCATTTATTTCAAACAGATAAAAATGAAAGAATACAAACATATGTAAAATCTGTTCGCCAATGGTTACGTAAAACGAACTTTAAGATTATTTTAGTTGAAAATTCGGGATATAATTATGACGAATTGCGCACTGCACGATATGTATATGACGGCCGATTCGAAATTCTCACATTTACAGAAAATGAATTGGAAGGCGCGCAATATTTAAAAACATCTACTTCAAAAGGCTCGAGCGAAATATTTGCAATAAATTACGCATTTCTTCATTCGAAACTAATAAATAATTTGACGTTTATTATCAAAATTACTGCTCGTTATTATATTCCTGAATTCGAAGAATACCTCTCTAAATATGATCTCAACGTGTACGATTGTCTAACTCAATATGATAGAGATCGATGTGAAATGGTGGGAAGCCATTATAAAAATTTTGGTTTCATTTTTAATAAAAATTTAACCGATAAAAATAATAGATGGAACGGACACGTAGAAGAGGTTTGGAAAGAGAGAACGTCACAATGTAAACAAATTTTAATATGCAAAAAATTTCAAATCGAACCCACACAGAGAGGAGGGGTGAAATGGGTGTATGACGATATATAATAGACATCGGGTTCTACTTCATAAGTGCTAACAAAATACATATTGTTTATTCGATTTTGACCGGTAACGAGGGGGGGGGGGGGAATTCGGAAATGGATAAGCGTTCGCATCATCTGCATTGGAATAGATGTTATATGTCGTGACATATCCTATATTCTTCAAAGAAACGTTCTCGTGTTTTATGATATCAAACTTTGTATCGAATTTGATATCTTCCAACTGCTCATAAATATGTCCGCTCATTTGTATCGTGTCGATGTTCGCCGTCGATTGCAAACGCGAGGATACATTGACCGCATTTCCCACGACACATAATCTGGGTACTTCGTTTCCCAATATGCCGATACTGACGTTTCCCATATTTATTCCAACACGAATGCACAGCGGGGTTTTGTCGGGAGTTTCGATCGTTTTTACTTCTTTCACAAACTCGAGTGCCAGTAAAATCATTTCTTTGATCACCGTCTTATGATTATTTTGATGTCTATAAATATCGCCAACGACCATATATGCATCCCCGATCGTTTCTATTTTTTGCAAATGTGTATACTTTTTGATAATCGTATCAAATGCACCGTATAACTGATTCAACATCTTAAATATTATTTTGTTGTCGTATTTTTTCGCGAGTTCCGTGTAATTCACAATATCGGTAAACAGAATACAAATCATATCGAAATTTTTCACGATGATGTTTGAATTTGAGTTCAAAAAATATTGCTTATCAAATCCCAAGGGCAATATTTTTTGCAATAATTCAATCGATTGCAAATCAGTATTATTGTTTGTGTGTATCGTCTTTTCATTATACTCGTGAATAATAATATTTGTCGTTAATTTGCTAATAATGTCCGCATACAAATAAAACAAATTAATATTATATTTGCTCATAATACCAAGACTGTCTATCACATTTATACCAATAAAAACGGACCATATTATCAGATACATTTTTGTAAATAATATATCCCTTTTATCATACATTGTTTTCATAAACACGCAATAACCGATGTGGGTTATTCCCGTAACAATATTGTACAATATTGCGCCTTTATATGGATAGATAATTATATTTATTATCATTGGAAAGATGTGATATTGCGCGTTGATGTCGATTAATTTCATATGGTTCGCCTCGCAATACATCTTCAGCATCAATGTAGTGGAAAATAACCACATACACATCCTACTATATTCATATTGATACGTGCTGATCGCATCGAACAGCAATATATTGCTGGTGTATTTCGTATATACAAGTGCGAGTGCCAACGAATATTTGTTCGGTGATGTGCACACATTTGTATAGGATTTTGTGTAAAATAACACGAATTTGTTGACAATAAACGCAGAATAAAGGCAAATTGTAAATGTACTGACGTTGATTGCAGAATTGTAAAACTCCGGGTTTTTCGAGATCAACTCGTGATTCGGTTGTGGGTCAAAGTGGGATAGGTGCAATTTATTCAGTATGATATCGGCATTACAATATAAAAATACATATAGGAGTGTAAATATCATACGGAAGGGAGGGATGGGGAGGTGGCTTCTGACCAAATCTCTGACTGATTATAATAGGTTATATTTGTTATATTACAAATATAACGTTGTAAATTACACATTAGACCGTATCGATTCGGGTATTTTCCATTTTCGACATCATCTCCATTTGCATAATTGATTTTTCTAAATTGCGCTGTTTTTCCAATCCGCGAAATAGATATTCTGTCTTGGGCGATTCCTCGTTTTTTTTGATTTGTTTGTAGATTTCGTCGATTTTATCGACCACTGTCTCTAGCAATTTGCGATTCGGTAAAATATCGACATTCATCAGAACGGGTTCGGTCAAGAGGCCGACCGCATAATACAACATATATCTCCGTTTTTTGCAAGTCGCCGTCGTATATTTGATGCAGAATAGTCGGTTCAGTGCGGACAGCGTTTTTCCCCGTGCAATAGTAAAAGAGGGTCTCCCAGACGAGCCAAATAATGTCGCGCTGGAATTTGTGTTCGACGGGGAATTGTGTGCGATGTTCGCAATGACAAGGGGCTTTTCTCCGTCTACATATTTGGTCGAACTCGATTATCCATTCGATCCAATAACACGCGCTCATCATATTTGGCGAGTTTGCCGTCAGTGAATAGGCGAACTCGTTTATGGCGATGAAAAGCTCCCTTGGATCTTTCGGGCGAAACAACGGTTCTGCGAAATTCATACTGGGCGCCTTCAATCGCTCGGTCATCTGCGTCATATCGAACTCCTCTGCGCGGTTTATTTTGATGGATTCGAAGCTCGGTTTTTTATTGGATAGCGTCAATGTGCAAATAATTTCGGCGAATAATTTGCGGATTTTCGTGTTGTTGCGGACTTCCAATTCGCTCAAGAAAAATCCCTGATTCATTATGTTTCGAAATACGGAATATCGCATCTCTAAATATATCGCCAACTTGGGATTGCCTAAATGAATATGTTTTGCCATATAGTACAAGAGAATCTCCCACACGTCGCCATAATGACCTGCGCATACCAGCTCGGCGCACCAGTTACACGCGTGCTCGATTTTGCCCTTCAGCATCGATTCGACGAATTGGGTCCGAACCTCGGTTTTTTTGAATTTGGAAAATGAAATGCCGCGAAATTGTGGGGACGTGCGTATATCATTAATTTCAACCTCCGATGTATCAGTCGTTGCGGCCTTGGCCTCTTCGAATGCAGCCGCCGCTTTGGCTCTCGCCATAGAATTTGCGACATCTTCGATAAACATTTATTATTATTATTATTATTATAAGACAAAAGACAAAAGAGCCAAGATATAAGATAAGATATAAGATAATATAGTTAAATAAATGCGGTGTTTTACCGTATATATGAATTGGAATTATCACTACGATTAATGAGCACATTTTATACGTTATTGCAAAAGAATATTGGGGTAACTGCGTGCATTTATTCGCACAACGGTGCATATGATTATTGGGCCCAAATCGTGAAAACCGATCTGCAAACACTTTCCGCAAATCCGGCCAATTATTTTATTCACACCTACATTGCGCGTGCCAATGAACTCACTACTCAGGCAAGTGTCGTTCGCTATGGTCGGGTCAAATTCCAATGTTTGGCGGAAATATTGGAGAGAGTGAATGACAAGTTTTATATGGGGGGAGAATGCCAAGACTACATAATCACCGTATTTTCACGGGCGCAGCGCACATATCGCGCATTTTCACGATTGGCTCGTCTCTGGAAAGTGCAACGATCGGCATATCGCGTAGACCACGATTTGTCTCTAATGCCTATCGATCCACGGTCGAAAACGTCGATCACGATTTTCCAAGATGGCGCAAAATATCTCTTTAAATTGACGGACTTGATCAATATTATACATTCATCCCTCTCCCATTCCCCGCAATTTTTTACGGATCCATTATTTCCGAAAAATCCGTATACAAATATGCAATTCACAGAGGCGATGTTGTATGAAATATATTTTGCGATTCTTCGGTCGAATTATACGGTCCCGACCTTGTTACATCTGTTTTATAAATCGAACTTTGATCTAGATGACTTTTATTACGACAATGAGGCGATTATTCGGGATATACACATCAAGGATTTTGCGAAAAATGCATCGAGCGAAGATTTGTATCCATTTGTCAAAATAATGTTGAAAACGATGGATAAGAATAAAAAAATAAAGATCGACGACGAGTTTCCAAAGGATAAATTGGTGAATATCATGCGGCCCTATTTGCTTCTGTATTTGCAAAATGTATATTCCATCTCTCATACGGACAAAAAATATCGCGCCTATTTTGTTTTACACAAAAAAATCCGCAAATTCTGCAAATATAACCCGTCATTCGGTCGTAAAGTGTTTGTTCGGGTAAAAATCGGGAGAATTCGCAAATATGTGCCGAGTTTCGATGACAAACACATCAACTTTTACGAAAAAGACCAAGGCGATACAAATGAAGAAGAAGAGGAAGAGGAAGAGGCAGAGGCAGAGGCAGATGCGATCGTACGCCGACTCTTCGAAAACAATGGCGTCAATGGTGCCAATTCGACTGGATCCGGGGATATGGATGTAGATGACGACGAAGAAGACAATGCAGATGAATACTATGATGAGGAAGATGATGATTTGTAGATATCACTATTTTGTGCAAACCATATTATTATAATTCTGGTAATATGGTTTTTTGTGAAGAAGAGATACACCCTTGAAGGGTGTACAATGGGACAAACGCCTAAATATAATCAAAATATTATTCGGTGATGAGTCGAGGAACCACATTGATCGTTTGCAATTCCTGCGCCATCAATTTGTACGCATACGGGATTTCAACACGGGCAAAGTCGGTCGTATTGTCGCACGTTTTGCACGAATGTACGGTGAAATCGTCCTTGGCAAACATTCGGTGTTGCGTCCCATCATTGTAAGAGGCGATCATTCCGCACCGTTTGCATACGTGTACACTGTATTTGTCCGAGGCATCGTACAATCGTTCGCGGCAAAATCGCGACATTCCGTGGGCCAACATTACATCACGCTCCATCTCGCCAATTCGGAATCCGCCATCGCGACTACGCCCCTCCGCGGGCTGGCGCGTCAAATTCACCATCGGGCCGATCGAGCGACTGTGTTGCTTATCACTGACCATATGTTTGAGACGCTGATAGAATACCGGCCCGACAAATATATTGGTTTCGAGTTGTTCGCCGGTCAGTCCATTGTACAGCACTTCATTGCCGTAACTCTCATAACCCACCTTCTGCAATTCCTCCGCAATCGTCTTGATGTCCAAATTGCCGAAACTTGTGCCATCACCGAACAGGCCGAGTTCCAGAAGAACCTTGCCTAACAAGGTCTCCTTCAATTGTCCGATTGTCATTCTCGAAGGAATGGCGTGCGGATTGATAATAATATCGGGGCGAATTCCGTCCTTTGTAAACGGCATATCGCACTCGGGAATAATATTTCCGACGGTGCCCTTCTGCCCGTGGCGACTCGACACCTTGTCGCCCAATACCGGCTTGCGTAAAATGCGGACGCGCACTTTGGCGAAATTATATCCATCGCCATTTCTCCCCGTGTAATTTTTGTCGATATATGTCTCTTCTGTCGTGCGAAACGTTTTGCTCTGGTCTTCATACTTGATGGTCTTGGTCGGGTCGTTTCGATTTTCCTTGATGGGGACGATTTTGGCGATAATCACGTCGCGATTCTCTACCAGCGTATTTTCCGGGATGAATCCGTGGACATTCAGTTTGCCGTAATTTCCGAATTTTACCCCCTTCGTCTTTACCGGGTCGGGCTTGCACCGAATGATTTCATCTCGAATGATGTTCTTGTCCTCGTCCTTCTCCGTGTGATAAATCGTCGTCATAAAGAGTCCGCGATCGATCGATCCCTTGTTTACCAAGACACTATCCTCCTGATTGTATCCAGTATGCGACATAATCGCCACGTGTATTTGGCATCCCGATGGAATCTTGTTTAGCTGGATGAAATTCATCAATCGCGTGTCTACGAGTGGACGAGATGGGTAGGACAATACATAGGCCGTTTTGTCCATTCTCTGGTCAAAATTGGTGGCATATACGCCCATCGCCTGTTTCGCCATCGCCGTCTGATATGTATTACGCGGTGCTTGGTTGTGTTCGGGATACGGAATACACGATGCGAGGACGCCGAAAATAGTGCTCGGGTGAATTTCGCAGTGTGTGTATTTCACCGATGTGCCCGCCGGGTGCAGATACTCGTGCTTTTCGATTTTGGGGGGGGATGGCGCATCTGCAGCAGCCGCTGATGCAGCCGTGTCCGATGAAGTCGGATCGGAGACAATCTTCGCCTTCATTGCAATCATCGACAAGTTCTGCTCCTCGGGGTCGATATATTCGATGACTGATTCGTCAATGCGACAGCTGGTCAACATATCATTCCAGGAAAGCTCCTTGGAGACGAGTCGGTCGATAATATCGCGCGTCAAGAGGACGCGGTTATCGCGCACCTTCAGGACTGGACGTGTCAATCTTCCTCCATCGTTGCAGATTCGGATCTCACCCGCCTTGACGTCAAACACGATCGACGTGTAAATATTGATAATACCGCGATATTTTTTGTCTTTCATATCCTCGTACAACTCCTTCGGCCTCTCCGACACGCCTACCCAGGCCCCATTAATAAACACCTTGATTTTTCCGTAGAGGGTCACCGGTGGAACGTCGTCGACTTTCAAGACATTTGGCAGCACATATTCGTAGAGGGAAGAACTGTTCGTCGGAATGGTCAAATGTCCCATATAACTGATGTTTTTCACGATACCGATCGATTGTCCCTCCGGCGTTTCTGCCGGACACAAAAACCCCCACGTGGTATTGTGCAATTTGCGCGGGGCAATCAGTTCGCCACTTTTCTCGAGCGGCGTATTTATCCGGCGCAGATGACTCAAACTTGCCACATAGGTGAGACGATTTAGCACTTGGGCAACACCCACCTTGCTGCTATTCGCCTGTTTTATGCTGAAATCACCGGTGGAAAGCGCACGTGCGATGCCGTTTTCGATGGTGGTGGATTTCATAATCTTGTATATGTTGGTCATATTGATGATATTCTCATAATCTTCGGTGGAACGCCACGATCCGTTGTTTATCTCGCGCACCACCTGTTTTTGCATTTCCTTGACCAATTTGTTGAAATAGTTGCGAAACAGATTGTTTAGGAGAGTTCCCGTCAATTCGATGCGCTTGTTCAAATATGAATCGCGATCGCTTGGCGGCAACCAACCCAAACTGGTCTGTATCAGTTTCTTCGCCATATATCCCAGGAGATACAGTTTTTGGGGAAGGGTCGAGCAATGGGGGAACAGATCGTTGTTTAGCACTTCTACCGCGAACTCGTGCTTTTTACGTATTCCGGTCTCTCTGTCCATATTCATCGGCGTATACGCGACATAAGTGGTTATGTGTTTTACCGCATCCTCCTGTGTCATATATTTGTTGGCGTCGATGATCGATGCCTGCAAACAGTCCGCCAATTCGACCTGCTTAGCATCGTCGATATCCAGCAGAATATACTCGCAAATGGCCTTGTCACTGAGGACGCCCAATGCGCGAAACAGGACGAACAATTCGATGGGCTGCTTGATGCGCGGAATCGTGATGTAGAGTCCGTGACCAAACCCATTGTTCTTGCTCGCGACCATCATCTCGATTTGTTTCGGCGAAATGCATTTGTAATCCGGCACCGATTTTATTTCTGCGTACCAGGTCCATTTGGTGGTGTTTTTTCCGTCAAAGACGTAGACGCGATTCTCCGCGGCGCGTTCTTGTCCCAATACCGTCTTTTCCGATCCCTTCACCACGAAATATCCCCCGCAATCTAGCGCGCATTCCCCGGTCTGTATCGACGGGATGTGCCGGTTTTGGTTCAACACGCAAATGGAGGATTTGATCATAATCGGCATCTTGCCAATATTGATCTTGGGCAATGTGCGCGTAATAATCTTGGGGGTATCCATCGCCTCGGTATTCCGAACTGTATATTGGATCTGAATGTCCACCGTCATCGTAGAAGCATAGGTGAAATTGCGGAGTTTTGCCTCTTGTGGCAACATTAATTTGGTGGCCCCGTTGTTTTCGTGGATTTGTGGGGGGTATAATTTGAAATTGACAAAGGATACGCTGACTTCGAGGAAATATTGCCCGTGTTCAACCACAAAATCGTTTTCGGAGCGGATAGTGACGGGATTAAACATTTGAATCGTGCGCTGGATTTGATAGTTGATGAAATGGTTGTAGGATTCAATCTGGTGGCGAACAAGACGTTCCAGATGCTGTCCTCGAAAATAGGACTCGATGATGTGGTAGGGTTCTTCGATGTAAGAACCGAGGTGGGAAAGCAAATCCGCGGTTTCATCGGCGGCGGATGAAGCACCCTCTTTTGCGGGAGTATCCATCATACCGCTGATATGGGCGTCAGAAATCGCCCCCGCCCTCAACATTTCCTTGATTGTTTCGGTAGTAATATTTGTTGTATTGGCAGCGGCAGCGACCACAGACGGCGTCGGCGTCTTTTTCAGTTTTCGGATACGTACAGATTTTCCCACGGGTACATTCGGAATTTCCACCGCATCTGATTTTACTTTTGCGACAAAGACTGGAGGATCGATTGGACAAACAAATGCACCAGAGTGCCCAGAAGCCGCCGCGTCACACATCATCGAGGAGGATTGATTGATATTCATTCTTGATTTGAAGTTTAGGGTGTTGTACACAGCAAGCTTAATATTAAATTATAATCAATTTTCTATATCGTTTACACCGATGAACATTTGAACATTGTAAATTCCACATAGTTCCGATAGTAGTTATACTTTCAAACAGTTGAATAATTGAATCCTGTATTTCGATCGTTCGCGATATTTCTTCATCTCTTTTTCAAACTCCTCATCGATGTTCAGAAGTTCGTCCTTCATTTGAACAAAGATCGAGTGCAATTCGACTTGTTTATCGAGCAGGCGTTTGATTTCGTCATCGTCGCCCTTTCCCGTGAGTAGAAATTCGGTCTGCAAATATGAAATTTTGTTCATAACTATAGTCAGATCATTTATCATCCGCATCTCCTTATGCTGTCTACGCTTGACCTCGGCGAATATATTGATGCCGCATAGATTGGGAAAATTATAACGGACCTTCTCAGGCAAGACGAATTGGTTCGTTTCCTTGATTTCTCGCACATTGTTCTCCGTGTCCAAAATGATCTTTCCCAAATTCCGAGATTCGCCCACAATAAACAACATTTTCCCCGAATTGAACTCGACGTAGGACTGGAGCTTGTCGAATTTGTACGCGCTTGTACGATGGGCTTCTGCACGGGCATCCAATTTCAGATAATTGACTACCGCCAAAATAAAGGCGATTAATCCATTCAACGTGCTAGTAATCAGTGTGCCATACTCGTAATCTTTCAGTAGCAAAATAACGATACTGCATAATACAGTCAAAAATATGGCAGGGAGCATCAAAAACGTCAGCCTCTGTTCGCAAATCGTTTTCGCTTCCGTATACAGGATTTTCTGACCCTTTAGGTAAATTGCAATAATGTCGCAAATGGTGGAATTATTGGTTTCCCGCGTGTCATATGTACTCGATAATAAATCTTCGACTTCTTCGTAGGTATATATTTTTTGTAGGGTTTGCGTCGAATCCTCCCTTATATTTAGCGCGTTTGATTTGTCCGATTCTGGAGGCGGGGGACCAGATTGATCCATTTTTATAGAAAACATTTCAATTCCACTCAGATCTTGCGGTGGAGTAAATAAAGACATCTAATAAACATTATATTATAGTTTTATACTTTTTTGATAAAGTTTATTTGGGTATTTATATGGACAAAAATATGGACAAGAATATGAACGAATTACAATCTAGGCAAAAATCGATCAATGCGCGGATTTCGGAAATCACCAAAATATATAATCCAATGAATGACAGTCCAAACGATGTACTCAACAAAGAGCTCGATCTGCTTGATGACGAATTATTTGACATTGAAAACGAGATTCGATCATTGAATGGATTGCCCATCTTTGGTCGGGTCAAACCATTAATACTTGAAAAAATGGAGGAGCCGAGAATAGAGATGCCAGTATATCACGCATCGATGAGAGCAGAATACAGGTCGGTCGAGGATGTACAAAAGCGAATATATGCGGTTGATGAAAACGGTCAGCCGGGGAAATTGAAGGGGGGCAAGAAGTTTGGGCAATAATAATATTATAATCATCGGATGAAAACGAGATAAACGGTAATTGCAATTTTGATATAGATCAAAACTCTCTCTACAAATGCAAAACCCGGGTCCAGTTCTAGCTTCAGATAAGGTCGTTCATAAAACGTTTATTCAACGATTGGATGAATATCAGTACAAACTGGATTTTCAATATCACGATATGAATTCGGTCTTGCATCTCTCCCATTATCACTATATCACCAATCGGTTGTCCAAATATAGTGGTGGAGAGGGTTACGATGTGGGTAATGTGCCGCCATTACCGCTGTTGCCCATATGGAGTCTATATCCCGCCGATATAATGGGTTTGTCCTTGCCCTTGCCCGTCCCTTTGCCTTTGCCCTTGCCCGTGCCCGTAAAAAAGATACACAAGAAAAACATAGATGTTTGCATAAAAACATTTGCGGATCTCATCCAAATACTTGTAGAAAATGAATATCGCGAAGATACCGAATATAATATTGACCTCTATGCATTGGTTCAGATCAAAAATGAACTTCAACTGCTCGACAAAATGGTCGGAATTACCAAATTCAAAGACGCGGTCTTGGACCAAATCCTCTATTTTGTCCAGAGGTTGCATTGTGGTGGAAAAGAACCCGATTTTATGCATACCGTACTCTGCGGTCCACCTGGAACGGGAAAAACCGAAATCGCACAGATTTTAGGAAAGATGTATTCCAAGATCGGTATTTTGAAAAACCAGGTATTCAAAAAGGTATCGCGGAGCGATCTGGTCGCAGGATATTTAGGACAAACCGCGATTAAAACGAAGAATGTGATCCAAGAATGTTTAGGCGGATGTTTGTTCATAGACGAGGCGTATTCGTTGGCGAGCGGAGAAAACGGGGAGAGCGATAGTTATTCGAAGGAGTGTTTGGATACGTTGTGTGAGGCCTTGAGCGAGTATAAGGGAGATTTAATGGTTATTATTGCCGGATATGAGAATGAACTCGACGATACGTTTTTCCGTGCAAATCGCGGTTTAAATTCCCGGTTTATTTGGCGGTTCAAATTGGAGGAATATTCGGCGAGTGAATTGATGGAAATTTTTGTGAAAAAAATCGAGGAAAATGAATGGGCGATATATGATTCAGATTCAGATCTGGCATCGGCATCGGCATCGGCATCGGCATCGGCAATGAATCCGACAACCCTTTTGCGTTGGTTTCGCGACCATCGCGACAGTTTTCGACATTTCGGACGGGATATGGAACTTTTATTCACCTATTCCAAGATTGCACACGGACGTCGCATCTACGGAAAACCCGACACATTCCGCAAAATATTGTCTTTAGATGATTTGAACGCGGCGATGGCGACGTTTTTGACGAATTCGACCAAGAAGAAGGAATCGGGGCAAATATATGGATTATATATTTGATGCCGATGTTCTCAAAATAGATTATATCGTATGTAATATATTTTGTTTTATATTTACAACGTAATGAGCAAGATTATTTCATTCAACCCAGAATTATTAAGTTTATCTCATAATTCGAGAGGGTCGCGAAAAAAACGACCCGACGAATCATCACAGAAAATAAAAGTCCGGACGCCCAAAGAAAAAACCAAGACGTTTCGTAAAAATCATGTGCTGCGATTTATACGAGATCAGCAGGAGAAAAACTACAAACGGTTGCTGGAAAATGATCCGAGTGCAGCCGCAGCATTGCCTGCGATTCATATGGAAAATACGGATGAAAGTGGCGATTTTAAAAGCAATTTCGACGAATCTCTTAAATATTTGTTGACGCTTACCGAGGAAAATGAAAAAAATATAATGAATATGGGAAATGGGAGCAGTGTTATGCATAATCAAACGATGCGGAGACAGTCGTCTCATCCCGTGATTTCGACCGATGAAAATGTCAGTTTAGATTTTCCCGCGGAATCGTTCGAGGCGGAGCCGGCGATGAGATTATTGCCGCCAGTTTTACACAGTCAACCTGCGTGGGGGTGCTTGAAGAATGGGCAATTGCCCACCCTTCGAACGTGGAGGAACATTACTCAACGCAATACGCCTGGTGGAATGGCTAGGCCACTGATACAACCACCTGCACAAATCTCGCAAATATTTGCACCCACAACTACACCTATGCCTATGTCTGTACGCACGCACACACCGATACCGACACTGACGCACACAAATTTTACGGATTCAAGTCGGATGATGTCTAGTGGAGAACAAATACGCATTCAAGAAATGAAACAGCACGCCCAACACGCCGAAAAACAGAGAAATCCCAAGAATCGGATGCATTATCCAACACAAAAACGGACTGTTCGTCGAACATATCGCGTGGGAAAGTCGAAAATATACCCCAAGGTTACGGTGTTGGTGTCCAATCGTACAATTCGCAACAATATCACGACCAAGACACAATTGATGAAGCAAGCACCCATCGATGAAATTAAACGATATTTAGTGAAAAACGGATTTATTCGTGTCGGGTCGAGTGCGCCGAATGATGTGTTGCGTAAAATGTATGAAACGGCTAGTTTAATGTGCGGCGAAATACGGAATCATAACCCCGATAATTTATTGTATAATTTTTTACACGACGACAATACCAATACTACTCTGACACGATAGTAGGATTCCACTCAGCCGAGCACACACATACACCGATAAATGAATTGAACGGGTGTAACACATAAAATTGAAATTATACGGTTTCATTTTTATTTAGCACAAACACGACATCAAAATGGAAAAACGCCTGAATTCAAAGATCGAGGAATATACCAAAACATTCAAGGATGAAATCCGAGACAAGGCGATGGCTCTCGGATTTGATGATACGCACAAGGTCGCCGAATTGGTCGGGTTTATCTATGATTATAATCGGTTTACTCTGCAAAAGGATGATCTCATCAAAAGAAAACGGGTCAAAAACTCGATCCCCGAATTAAATCGGTGTATTGCAAAACGCGCAAACGGGGAACAGTGTACCCGCCGCAGGCGGGATGATTGCGAATTTTGCGGGACGCATTCCAAGGGAACACCGCACGGACTGATGCAAAACAACCCGGATTCACTGAATCCATCTGCTGCGACTGCAGCAGTACAGACGATGGAAGTGTTTGCCGAGGACGTCAAGGGTATCGTATACTATTTAGATAAATATGGTAATGTGTATAAAACAGAGGATATATTGGAGGGGCGTGAAAATCCCCAAATTATTGCGAAATGGGTGAAACGGGGAGATGTATATACGATTCCCGAATTTGGATTGGTCTAATATCATTATATTATATATAATATTTTGCAAAATAGATGGAATTGATCAAAAGTATTGGTTATGAATTTGAAACGGGGGACTATTCGCGATTTTTTGGTCCGAAAATACAGAAACACGGTTATACTCTCACGCAAAATGACGATATAAAAATAGTTTTACACGAAGTAATCGAAGAGAACGATCGTCCTCATTATGAATTTTTATCAATTGATGATATTGCATCAGGTACTCCAATCATTGAACGCGTTAGAGAGATTTCCATACGTGATGGGATAGCATATAATAATATAGGCTATGTATTTCATTCAGATGATGTTTCAAAAACGGGGATAGATTATCATATGAAATTGGATAAAAAAAAAGGCAGCAATATTGACGTGTTACATACTTCAGAATTTATTGTTACTTTTTTTAATCCGAATAAAAATAAAAAAACTATCAAGGAAAAAAAACAAATTATAGAGGATACATTTAAAAAAGGATTTTCTGATTTGAATCGATATTTAACCGGTTTGGACAAAATTCCTGGTAATTTATTAGTGACACATAAAAAACAAATAAATAAAGTTATTGAAACAGTTAGTCCATTGAATACGCCTTCTCATCCGAAGACAATGTTAGTTGATACATTTAACAAAATGTATTTTGTACCGACAATGGTTTCTCCCAATACGTCTGATTTGAACAGTATTACATTCAGTATTCAGATGACATTTGGTGCGAGACTCGAAGATACAATTAAAGTAATGAAGGCAATACTTAAATACAGTAAAATATGGATAAATCACTATAATCACTTGGTCTATATTTCTACGATAGAACGCCAGGTAAATCTCGCTTCAAAAAAAGGTGGAACTTATCAACTGAATGAAAAAGTACGCAGTTGGTTAATGTTGGTAATGTATACATATAAAACAATTTGTATTTATTTAAGCATGGTCGAAAAACCCGAATATTTCAAAAATGTTCAATATTTTGCCGTCCGACACCAATTTATGAATATTTTGAAGGTTATTTTAGAAAATAATGAGGAAGTTGATGCAGTATTTGATATTATTTCAGATGAAGATTTTAAGCTTAGGTTCAATGGTGTTTTATGTGAAATAAATAATCCGAATGGAACTGCATTGATTGACGAACTTCTGTTTACGCCTGATGAATATGAAGGACTTTTTACGTTTATTGGTGAATACAGGAATATAATCAAAAAGATAAAAGATGGAAAGTTTAATCCCACGGTGAACAAAGATCCATTTTACGAATTGTTATTATTGTGGGGCCAAGATATTTATACGACGTTATATCCAATTGTCGATATTAACAGTGATATACTGATTGAATTTCGATTATTTGACGAATATTTAGACACCATGATGGTGAAAGGAGGTCCAAATATGCATCAATTGATTGATGAAGATAGGAAAAGATGCAAAGAACAAGCTTATATTGGATGCCATACAAGTGGTACGATTATTCAATATATAAACTCTTCCGCTCCGGTTCAAACAAAATCGAATGCCACTAGAAAGAGGAGCCCATCTAGTTCGAGTCAGGCTCGGAGCAAACGGGCGCGATTGTCCACACCGACACCGCCACCGCCACCATTATCTGGAACGCCATCATTAGAATTATTACCACCCGATTCATATGCACAACCACTATCATTAGAAGCCGCACCGCAAGTGGATACGGTATCGAGAGGGGGGATAACTAGAAGGAGAAGGAGGGGGTAATTTGTTGGCAATAATAAAGAAAATTCTGCGATTTTACGTTTCCATTTCCGTTTCCGTTTCCGTATCCACCCTTAAGCCCAAGTTATGTATTAAATTTACCCGACCCTCTCTTATGTAAGATTTGTCATATTTTTCATTTATTTCATAGTTTGATAAATTTGAAGTTAAAACTACAATTAAATATGGATATAATTTGATATTTATGTCGTCAAATAATGAATTCCACGTCGTTTTGTTATGCACTTCAATCGGTATATCTTTATGCATAATAATTTTGTTGTTATGGAACCTATCCAGCAAAATATCGAATTCGTCGATTAGTAAAATGAGCGGTGTAGATTGGCTTACATTCGCATTATCGTAAATATTTTCTAACGTATCACCCGGCATTGTGGGGTTATACGTTTTACAAAATGATCCCTTTAATCTTTTCGCGAGTAATAATCCAATAATCGATTTACCTGTCCCGGGATTGCCGTATATCATCGTAACACACATATTATTTTTATTGTAAAATGTGATTACATTCTCGATTATTTGTTCTTGGTCGGGCTTTGGGTTGTAATATGAACATTCAATGTCTCTTTTTCTCGAATATCTATAATAATAATTTCCTTTTATTGTTATCAGGGAAACAAATATATTGCGGTTTTCATCCCCTGATGAAATATACTGTTTTTTTGTCAATTCTTTGAATATATTATGTGTTGCCAAACAATATAATAATCCGGGTGACTCTTTATTCGCTCTTTCGGAAATATAACCGACGTAATAATATCCTATAAATAATCCGGAGGGACAATCGTCTTCATTTTGCACGGTCGAATATTTAATATTTTTGGAAATACACGTAATTACGTTTGAATCTGTGACATTATAAAATGAATACCCAAAACACATAAATGGAATTATGATTAATGTCCAAAATATTGATAGAGACGATATTATGACGGTTGAAAAAATAGTAAATAGTAGCATAGCATCCTAAATATATGATGTTTATATTTATATTCATTACAAAAAAGTCAACAATGCCGTCATTTGATAAATGATAATTTTTAACTTGATGTTTGATGTTCGATGTTTGATGTTTGATGTTTGATGTTCGATGTTTGATGTTTGATGTTTGATGTTCGATGTTCGATGTTCGATGTTCGATGTTCGATGATGTTTTATCGACGCATCTTTTTTTTCGGCGGTTCTGAATTTAATGTACCAATGTATTTGTCCTCCACCTCCACCGCACCAATTTGTTCAACATATATTTTAGAATTAGGACCGACCTGTCTAGACGATGTCTCAGCTACCGTCGAGGCCGATGCCGCCATCTCTGTATCATCCTCACTCTGGCAAATCTGAGTTAGTAGTTCCTCCTCTATTTTTTTTATTTTTTGTAACATATGGTCCAACTCCATCGTCAGTATCGAATTATTGACGGCAAACGTTTCACGGTCTCGATACAGCATATCGAGATCGTGTTCATAATAGTAATCGTCATATAAATTGTGACAAGAATCTCGACATTTGGACCGATCTCGTGGTTCAAATTCGACGTCCTCCACCATTGCCGCCTCCACCAGTGCAATTGATAATTGAGACATTTTGATCGTGTTTGTATCCTCCCAACAAACACAAAAAAGCGTTTCAATTTTTCGAAGACCGCATCAATTACGCAGTCCCGTAATTTTGCGAACAATCGTTTCGCGCACCACTTCTTCGCGGTTTTCCAATATAAAATTGTTCACTTCAAAAGCCTTTTCTTCATCGTTATTGTAATATTTAGAAAGAATGTTTAGCAATACTTTTTTGGTAATCGGCTTTTTCACGCTTTTTTTGTTATATTGAATCTGACCATCATTCAAATCAAACTCATCGATATTGTTTTGCTTCATTACATTCATCAATTGTGCCGATATCTTATTCTTCTCGTCTTTTCGAATTGTCTGTTCCTTTTTTAATGTTCGTATCTCATTGTCTAGTCTTACCCACTCACGTATAGTTTGAACAAGTTGATCTTTGGTCTCCATCGCAAAATATTATATTTAAAAGTCTAATATATATATTTCAAATATTTTAAATGACTTTATAGGTTAATAATATCTGAACACGCACTATAATAAATATATAATATAATGATCCTACAATTCTCAAATACCAGAAGATCAGCGATTACTAAATCCACGGAAGACAATAATAATTCGGCCTCTACCGCATCATTTATGCCGTTTACCACGTCCAATCGCAACTATAAAGTCCACGAGGAAGCGGAACGGCGGCGCATTGCAGCTGCAGCGACCAACCCATCTTCTTCTTCTCCTTCTCCTTCCGTGGCGCCAAGAGTCGCATCTAGCCAAGAACGACCAAAGACGATGAAATGGGGAGAGCCGACTTGGTATTTGCTACATACCCTTGCACAAAAAGTAAAAGAGGATCAATTCCCGCGAATGCGCAAAGAATTTCTTGACATCATTTTGAAAATATGTATTAATCTGCCGTGCCCCGATTGTGCAAACCACGCCACGCGATATATGCAGGGGGTGAATTTCGACACGATCACGACGAAACAACAGTTGAAGGATTTGCTGTTTCGATTCCACAACACGGTAAACGCGAAGAAGGGGTTTCCGCAGTTTTCCTACCAAGATTTGGATTCTAAATATTCCAGTGCGGTCACGTCGAATATTATTTTATATTTTATTCAGCATTTTGAGAAAAACAATTATAGTTTGCGCGTGGGGACCAGTGGATTTTATCGATCCCGATCGGTTTCCGCGATAAAACAGTGGATATTTAGTAATTTGCAGGGGTTCAACCCTTGAACTTCCGCCCTCCCACGCCCCACGCCCCATTTTCTCTCCTCGAATTCAACTATGATTTGATTGGTATAACCAAATCATATTCTGTTATTTTGTTGTTTGTTGTTTGTTGATGCGGTCAAAGATCTACTTCTTCACCGTTCTGCATCGATACAATCCTTTGGACGGTCGCGAACACACATCTTTGTTTGTAACTCCGCTAAAATATGTCAGATCCGCGATTTTGGTCGAATCGATAATTATCGCCCATAAGACTCCGACCAATCCGCCGATAATGAGTGCGGAGATCAACAGTATATTTGTAGAACATCCGTTTTGCGTATTCCACATCATATCCGCCAATATTACAATGGGGAAAATCACAAATGTGGCGATATTTTGCGTCTGTAAATTATTCACCCCGATAAAATAGGACAAATATGCGAGTGTATATCCGAACACGGTCTGGCTCAAGGGAAGCCGCGATAGCGGCTGACCCGCTCCGATCGTCAAGTTCGTGCATTTCGCCTTTGAATAAATGGACTTTTGATCGACCGCCGCACCGAGTGCATTGTCCTCAATGGGGATTATATTCCCAATAAGTATGGTCATTGCCGCGGCAATGAGTAATCCGATCAAATAAATCAGCCCCTTTAAATCCTGATTGAAAATAGACTGCAAAGTAAAATAACTGATAATTATA
>Ga0316231_1001857_pt1 | contig 21881 bp, 15 predicted proteins | sample TBH18027metaG_FD_206002 | JGI IMG/M metagenome (GOLD analysis project Ga0316231, IMG submission 206002) | Freshwater microbial communities from Trout Bog Lake, Wisconsin, USA - TBH18027 | ecosystem: Environmental > Aquatic > Freshwater > Lake > Hypolimnion/Profundal zone | place: USA: Wisconsin... | reverse complement strand
GGCCGGCATTGCGAGCTACGCGTACTGGCACGGGCTGGATCGGTGGGAGGACTACATCGTTGACACCGCCATCCCGCTTCAGACGATTCGCTTCAACGGCATGGTGGATATGCCCTTCGGGCGGGGTAAGCGCTTCCTGTCTGGCGTCAGCCGTTTGGCCGATGCAGTGGTCGGCGGCTGGCAGATTGCCGGCGATGGATACATGTTCTCCCAGGACTTCTTTGTAGGCAATGGAAACTGGGGACCAAACAACCCGATCAAGGTCTACAAGACCGGCAAGAAGATCACCGACTGCCGCTCTGGCGTCTGTCTTCCAGAGTATGAGTATTTCAACGGCTATATTGCTCCGTCCCAAGTCTCAGGGACTGCCGACCCCACCTGCACGGCGATTGTCAGCGGTCTGCCTACTGGCTGGACGCCATACTCGTCACCCCTCAACACCAACTACGTCTCTAAAGGCGGCGGCGGCTGTCCGGGATCGACGGACCCGTACTATAACACCAACAACGTGCAGATCCACCTACTTGACGGAACCACGGACAATCAGGGCTACGCTCCGGGACCCACGAGCACTACTCCCTGGAGACATACCCTGTTGAAAGGACCGATGAACTTCGTAGCCGACGCTTCCGTGTTTAAAGTAGTCTCGATCACGGAACGGATGAAGGTGCGGTTCAACATGGACGCCTTCAACGTCTTCAACGTACAGGGACTTAACAACCCGAGCGGCAGCGACGGCACATTGGGAAAAGCGCCTCAGTATACGTCGTCGAAGAACACGCCCCGGCAGGTGCAGTTGACCCTGCGGCTTGAGTTCTAACAATCTGCTTTAACTGCTTTTTGAAAGCCCCGGCCGGAAGATCGGCCGGGGCTTCTTTTTTCTGTGCGCGATATGCCAGAGTGAAGAGCTATTTGTATTGCGCGGCGAAGGAATCAGCTTCGCGGTTCAGCTCTTCGGTTGTGGCGGCGTGGGTGTAGAAGACGACGCGGTAGCGGAAGGTAGCGGACTGGCCCTTCTCGAGGGTGAAGTTGAGAGGGGGAGCTTTTGGGTTGAAGACACTGGGTCCGAGGGGGTTAACGGCGAAGAGGCCATATCCGCGGGCGTGCCAGGTGGTGGGATAGCCGGGGTTCCTGGGCTGGTCAAAGATGGCGATGGTGACGGTATGGTCGCCCTTGTGGCCGGTGAGCGAGCACCAGCGGCCGCCGGTTCCCCATGCAGCATCACCCTGTTTGCCCTCGCTGGTCAGGTAGAGGCCGGAGGCATCAGGGGATGCCGCGCCGGTTTTAGTCTGCACGCCGTGCGAGTCAACAAAGACGGCGTCTTTGGCGGTGGGCGATTCGAGCCAACTGGCGACGCGCAGGCCGAGCATTCCGTCCTTCTCATCCTGGAAGACGACGCGGTCGAGAGCCGTGAGGGTGGCAGTGCGATCGATGACGCGGACGCCGTGCCTGCGGGAGAAGGTGAAGCTGGTGGTCTCGTCGAGGACGGGGTGGTTGTTTCCGTCTATCCAGGTAGAGAGGGTAACCAGCTTGCCGGTATTGGCGCTGCTTGAGGATGAGACGATCTTCTTGAACTCGATGGAACCCATCTTGGGCAGGTTCTCTGGTTTGATGGCCTCGGAGTTATTCCAAAAGTCGAAGTTGTTGACCCGTGCGTAGTTGAACCAAAGGCCGACGTGGTGGGGGTGATCTACGCGCTCACTAGGGCCGGGGGGAAAGGTGCGAGTGAGAGTGAAGCCGTCGGCGTCGACCAGCGGATAGAGGACGGGCTTCTTGAGCGTGGTGGGCCAGATGTAGGAGGTAAAGGGCTGGCCGTCGATGGTGATGTCCACGCGACGCTGTGCCTCGTTGGGGACCACCTGCACGCCTTTGGCGGCAGGGGCGGCCAGGGCGCCAGCCGCCAGCAAGGAGCCGGCGGCCAGAAGGAGGAGCGAGGCCAGCTTACGCATAGACCTTTCCTCCCGCCATCACCTGCTGGGTCTTTTCATCAAAGGTCACCTTCTGCCCAGTCTGGATTGCCGCCACGTTCATGCACAACGCGATGGAATGGCTGTAACCGGCTTCGATTGAGGCATTCGGTGTCTTGCGCGAGCGTACGCACTCCATCCAATTGCGCATGTTGGCGCTTGTCTGCGGATCGCCATGCGTGTTGGCATCGGTAGAGACAGACTCAACCTTTTCGACAAGCGAAAAACTGGGAAGCAGATTGGGCTTCAGCTTCATCTCTGCGGCTTCCCTGGCGTTCATTCCACCTGTTGGGGTTACCGTCTGCTTATCCATGTCGATCATGCCACCGTTGGAGTAGTAAAGTTCCTTGACCCCGCCAGCGGAGTTGGTAAAGCGGGAACTGTACTGCACCTGGAAGCCCTTGGTCAGGTCGTCGAGCGGGCCGTAATCGAAGACTGCGGTCATGGTGTCCCAGTTCTCGCGGCCGTCCTTCCACAGGTAGATGCCGCCATTGGCCACGCAAGACCGGGGATGCGGCAAGCCGGTAAACCAGTGAACGGTGTCGATCTGGTGGACAAGCCACTGGTCGGGAATGCCGGAGGAGAATGGCCAGAACAGACGGAACTCAAGGTATTTTCGGGCATCGAACTGTCCCATGCTCCTGCCGAGCGAGTACCGCTTCCAGTCGGTGTCCGCCTCCTTGAGCAGCGGTACCTGATCGGGGCGGCGCCAGCGGCCGGGCTGGTTGACGTTCCATGTCATCTCGACCATGACGATATCGCCGAACTGACCGGACTTTATGTAGTCAGCGGCCTTCATATAGCTAGGTGTTGAGCGGCGCTGGGTTCCGATCTGGACGATCTTTCCGCTCTTGTGTACGGCAGCGCGGAACATGCGGGCATCGGCCATTGTGTGCGCGGTGGGCTTTTCGACGTAGGCATCACGGCCTGCGTTGACTGCTTCAGTGCCGTGAAAGGCATGCTGGAAGTCGGCGGTGGCGATGATCACGGCATCCACATCCTTGCGGGCATAGAGCTCATCGTTGTTGCGGACCTGATCTACGGGGTTGCCGCAAAGCTTTTGGATAAAAGCAGCACCCTCTTCGCGGCGCCGGCTCCAGATGTCGGATACGGCCGAGATCTGAAAATTCAGATCTTTGGCGCTTTGCTGGAAGGCGGGAAGGTCGCCGCCCCTCATGCGATCGCCACAGCCAATAATTCCGACCTTAACGCGGTCGTTCGCGCCCAAGATAGCGGAATAGCTGGATGCGCTTGAAGCAAATGCGGTTGCGGCCAGCGCGATGCCGCTTGATTTCAAAAACTCCCTGCGATTGTTCTGAGTGTTTGGCATTGCGGGATTCTCCGAATGGTTGTGCGTTCAGTTTGAAAGTAAGTTGCGGAGGATTGGAATGGTCACGGTGAAGCGTACTGTGCGCGGTTCACGCGACCGAGGCCTCGCCCACCGCCGGAACACCCATGGTCAGACCACGAGGCAACACTCGTCAAGTGTCGTCTTGTGGCTCCTCGGCGAACAGGCCCAAATCTGGCCGGATACACAGTCAGATTTGTCTTGCAAAACTGTGTGCTAGACCCCGGTAGGCGCGCGCATAGACTCTAACGCGGCGGTGAGGCTTTCAGATAGGGCTTTCTGGGCTTCGGGGGTGAGCTTCTCACCGTGGCTTGTGAGGTAGAAAACGTCAATGGCAGTTTCGCCTTCGGTGTCGATGAGCGCTACCTTGATGTTGCACTGCAGGGTGCTGAGGGTGAGAGCGATTTGGCGCAACAGACCGGGGAGGTCCTGTGCCACTACCTGCAAAAGCGTGGAATGCGTTGAGGACTCGGAGTCAAACTCGAGCCGTGTGGTGACTTCCACTTTGAGGTTATTCGGATGGTTCAGGTGGCTGCGGGCCTCGAGCAACTGCTGCACTGACACCCTTTGCGCCACCACGTCGCGAATGTTGGCAAGGAAGCGGTCCTTTTCGCTGGGGTTCAGCTCAATGGTCCGGAATACGTCTGTGAAGTGGAAGCTGTCGACAATAACGCCTGCTTCGTTCGAGAAGGCGCCGGCACGAACAATGTTCATGCCCCAAGCGGCAAGGGCTCCTGCGACGTCGGCAAACAGGCGGGTACGGTCGCGGGTAATGACGGTCAGGTCAAACAGTTGCCGGTTGGGCCGGAGATCGAGCTGAACGTTGTCCTTGTCCAGGTTTAGAGCCATCTGGAAGTGATTGCGGATTTGTTCGGGGAGGCGGGTCTGAAGATAACGCTGGGGAAGGCCTTCGAGGAATTGCTTCAGATCGTCGTACTGGCTGGGCGGAACCATGGAGCGGATGCGATTCAGAAGTGTGGGATCGATGGCTGCGTGATAGCGGACCTCGTCTACCGAGCGATCCATGAAATTGGCAGAGGACATGTAAAACTGCCACAGATTCTCGGCCTTCCACGGAGTAAGCGCATCGGGATTTACGGCCTTGATGTCCGCAAAGGTCATCAGAGTCAGCATCTTCAGCAGCTGCGGGCTGGCGATCTTCTCAGAGAATGCACGGACATTTTCCATGTCAAATATATCCCGGCGCATGGCCGAAGACATCTCCAGATGCAGGCGGATGAGCTTTAGAACTGCCTCGCGCTCCTCGGCGTCGAAGTCGAGCCTGGCTAGGAAGGCGTCAGCCAACTCGACGCTCTGGCTTGCATGTTCGCCGTCGCGGCGGGCCTTGCCAGTGTCGTGCAGAAGCAGGGAAAGCAGGAATAGATCAAGCCGGTCAATTTCCGGCAGCAACTGGGCGAGGCGCTGTTCGTAGTCGTGTGCGGGCTGGCGCAATCCGTGGACGTTGTCGATGGTGAGGAAGGTGTGCTCGTCAACGGTATAGCGGTGATATGAGTCCCGAATCACCAGTGCGTCGATTCCGTGGAACTCTGGAATCAGCATCTCAAGAACGCCTAAAGCATGCATGGTGCGAAGTGCATGTGCGGCGTGGGGACCAAGCAGAACTTCACGCAGTGAGTTCCAAAGGTACGGCCCTTCCGGGATATGAATGGCAAGTACTGGCAACGCGTCTGTGATTCGATCTTCCGCAGCCTGCGAAAGTGTATAGCCGTGTGTCGCCATAAGAGAGAACACCCGGAGTATCGCTGAAGTATCAGTAAACTGCGCGCCCGGCAGTATATCGATGCGGCCCTGGTCTAGGAGGAAATCTGTTCCGGCGATGGGGGTGCGTCTGCGGCGGAATTGGCGGTAAAAGCTGACCGGGGCGGGAAGATGTTCCATCAGGAGGGCGGCACGGCGATAGATGATGCGGGCGTGCCTGTAATAGGTCCGCATCCAGTAGGATGGGTCGGCGGTGCCACGAGTTTCCAGTCCGATGGAGAGGGCGGCGGCCTCATCCTGCGATTGCCAGTCGAGGGTATTGTCGTCGCGGCCGTGGCGGAAGTGGAGAAAACATCGTGCAGCGGCGAGGAAATCGAAGGCAGCCTCGGCATCGCCGCGCGCGCTCTGGAAGACGCCTCCACGCTGGCGGGGCCATTCCTTTGTCTCTTTCAGATGGAACAGGACTGCGAACCAGACAGCAAGGTGGTAGTCACGAAGCCCGCCAGGACAGTCCTTGAGGTTGGGCTCCAGATGGAAGATGGTATTGCCGAACTTGGCGTGACGTCCGCGGGCAATCTCACCCAGTTTCTGAGTGATTGTGTTCCACTCACTCAGGACGAGGCCGGGGAAGGTGACCTGGTGCAGTTGCTGATACAGGGGAAACTGGCCAGCCAAAAAGCGGCGATCAAGCGTTGCCAAGGTGAATTCGAGGTTATCGGGGTCGAAACGGGCGGCTTCCTTGACGGTGCGCGAACAAGGGCTGGCCCGCAGGCCAATGTCCCACATCCCCTGAATAATGGAGCGTACGGCTTCCTTTGACTGTTCCTCAGTCTTATCATCGGCGAAGGCAAAGAGTACGTCGATGTCGGAATAGGGGAATAAGTCCTTGCGTCCGTAGCCGCCCAGAGCGAGCAGAGCAGCATTTTGAGCGGGCAGTCCAACGAAGGCTCTGCGCCACATTTCAATGAGGATACGATCCACAACCGCAGATCTGCGTCGAATGGCCGCTGTGCCGTCGCCGGTGCGCTCACAGGTCTGGCGGACAAGCACCATCTCCCGCAGATACTGCTCCCGAAGATCGTCAACTGCCAAAACGACTGGATTCATGATTGATTTTGCTGTGGCTCGCCGAAGCAAGAAGGAATTGTTATAAGCATAAGCGAAGTTTGCCCATATGTGAATTTTTGGTTCCGAGGAGTGGGAAAAGGGAAGGGGAATTCGCCCGAGGCTTGCACTTTCGACGGGCAAACTGGCGTGAGTTTCGCTCAATTTTCAGGTAATTATGCCGAACGGTCAACGAAGGGGAGAGAAACGACAGCCTCGACGCCTGTTTAGAGAGGGAAAGGGATGAACTTCTCTGAACAGGAAGCGGCGGCACCTTTTGATGCAGTTCCCTGCTGTGTAGAGTCTTCGCCGACTGGCAGTTCGAGGTTGGTTGGGCTGGGGCCGAGGCGGATGTCGGCGTGGCTGAGCGCATAGGTGTAAGTGGCGGAGTCAGTGATCTGGACGCCGTCGAGGATGGCGGAGACGCGGTAATCGCTGCTGTAGCCGCTGAAGGTGAACTTACCTCCGCCGGAGATGCGGACGTTGTGAAAGGTGATGTCGCTCGTGCTGGGATAGAGGTGTTTATCCTGTGTTCCGGCGTTAACGTAGTGCTCATCGAGAATGATGGGATGAGGCGAGTTGCGGATGCAAACGTCGTCGTATACGACATTGTGGACGAGGCCGCCGCGTGAGCTGTTGGACTTGATGCGAATGCCGTCGTCGGGACCGTCAAGGGAGAGGTCGAAGACACGAATACTGCTTGCGCCGCCGTAGGTCTCGCTGCCGATGGACATGCCGTGGCCCCAGTAGAAGTGGTTGTGGCTGACGGTCATGTTGGTGACGCCGCCGTGGCCAGCCTTCAGCGCCACATGGTCATCGCCGGTGCGGACGAAGCTGCGAGTGATGGTGATGTTCCTGGTCCCCTGTCCAGGGTCGATGCCGTCGGCGTTGTGGGCCTCGTCTTTCGGCGTGTCAATGCGGATGCCCCAGACCGTGAAGCCGTCGCCGTGCTCGTAGACGACGTGGAAGAAGGGCGAGTTCTTGAGGGTGATGCGGTAGAGGGTGAAGTTGCTGGAGTGGTTAGCGTAGATGATGCGCGGCACCTGCTGGTGGAGGCCGTTCCTGGCCTGCAGGGCGAGCTGCCACCAGGGAACGCTTGTGCCGAGCATGGTTTCTCCGCCACGGCCGTCGATTGTGCCGTTGCCCATTACGGCAGCGTTGGGCGCGTGGAGGACATTGATGAGGGCTTTGCAGCCGTCGTCAGAGTCTGCGACGACGCCGCAGGAGCCGGACGTGGTGGCGTAGAGTTCGGGGTTGCGAGAGGCGTAGAGGGTTGCGCCCGCAGCGACGATGAGCGTGACGCCGGGGCGAAGCTGGAGCGGACCGCTGAGGAAAGCGTTGGCGCTTCCGTGCGGTTGAAGGAGAACGCCGCGGCCTTTGGCGCAGGTGTCAATTGCCTTCTGGATGCGGCCCGTGTCGAGCCTGGTCTCATCGCCTGGAGCCAGAGAGCGGCCAGCGGTTTGCAGTTGGGCGTCGAGCACGGCGCAGGGCCTGGGCAGAACTGGCTCGACGACCTTGCGTGTGTCTTGCGCGGTGAGGATTGAAGCGAGGCAGAGCGGCAGGAGAGCGAAGATGGCGAAGCGGCGATGCATACGGTATTCCTAGCACAGCGACGGGATCGTACGGCAGTGCGAGGAATGGCTCGGTGACGCCCAAAATGAGCGGATTTTGGCTGAAATGGGGCAAAATGGAGGGTATTTGGGGCCGATATTTGACGAAAATGTATGGTGAGGTGTTACCAGTTAGTAACCTGGGGTTTCTCCTAACATGATGATTAAAAGTATGTTGTTAAATTTGCGATGGCTAAAAAACGGGTATTTTGCAGGCAGGGGGTGGGGGGTACAGAAAAAAGACTGATCTGGCGAAGGTTTGACATGCATTGATTATGCGCGGGTGGATGGAAATGATCTGCAAGAGAGTTGCAAGAGGTGCGGGCGTTGGGCGGTTCCGGGGCTGAACAGGCTGCGGAAAAAGGCCTGATTCTGGATGAAAAGCCCGAAGATCATTCCTCAGGGGCTGAATCCCACGTTGGTTTGATTAGCTTTATGCCGGGGATAAATCCCCGGCCTACCATCCGGAGGAGTTTTTACGCAGTATGTGAAGCCATCTCTTTTGCAATTCTGCGTTCAGGGGCCTGGAGGCCTCTGCTCCCTGCGTTAAAGACCAGTCAATGTTCGCGCGGAGGCAGATAGGCAGATGCGTGACGACTTGAAGGGACTGCACGCACGGCACTCAGATTAGCCCGACTCTGTTTCTACACCGTCTTCGTGACATCGGTTCGTGTTGTGTCTAGAATTGCGTTGTCTCTTTAGCCACACAACTACCTGGAGCTTGCCCATGCGTCGCATTCTTTGTCTGCTTATGATTTGCCTTGTAACGCTCGCCGTGCAGAATCGCGCACAAACGACACAGACGAAGAGAACGCAAGTTTCCGCGACCGCAGGTCCTCGCATCGAGATGCCGCTCCGTGACGGATGGCGCTTCAGACTGGGCCCAGAATCTGCGACTGAGCTCGAGGCTGCGCCGGACGCGACATGGACAACCGTGAGCGTGCCGCACACCTGGAACCGGGTGGGTTACTACAAGGACGAACCCGCGTCCCACATCAACACCGCGCAGAACGTGGTAATCACGCAGGGCGTCGGCTGGTACAAGCTGGTCTTCACGCCTCCCGCGAACGTGGCCGGCATGGAAAGTTTTCTGCAATTTGACGCAGCAAGCCGCATGGCAACCGTCTGGTTAAACGGAACCATGCTGGGTACGCACCGGGGAGGCTTCTCGCGCTTTCGCCTGGACAGCACGGCAGCACTGAAGCCAGGCCAGGCGAACACACTTACGGTGAAAGTGGACAACACGAAACCCGCACTGGGTAGCTCGACTGCCGACGTGTTGCCGCTCACGGGAGACTTTTTTGTGTACGGCGGTTTGTATCGTCCGGTAAGGCTTGTCTTCACGAGGAAAACGCATCTTGATTTGATGGACTACGGCTCGTCAGGCGTCTATGCAAAGACGGCGTCCATCGGTTCAGCGGGTGCGCAGTTGCAGGTGCGCGCGCGGGTGCGCAACGACAGCGAGCAGAGTGGCGCGGTTATGCTCCGAATCCTGCTTGTTGACGCGCAGGGCAAGGTCGCGGCACAACAAGAGCAGTCCGTCCCCGTGGGACCAGCCAGCGTGGAAGAGCGCACCGCAAATATGGCTGTGCCGCATCCGCATCTCTGGCAAGGCGTGGAGGATCCTTATCTGTACCACCTGGTGGTGCAACTCGCCGACAAGTCATCGCAAGTGGTGGATCGGGTCACGGTTCCCTTTGGTATTCGGCAGGTTCGTTTCGATCCGGACAAAGGACTGTTTCTGAACGGAAGACACGTGGCCGTCCACGGGGTCGGTTATCACCAGGATCGTGAAGGCAAGGGTTGGGCGTCAGAACCAGAAGACGTAGCTGCGGACGAGGCGATGATGCGTGAGATGGGGGTGACCGGCATTCGTCTCACCCACTACCAGCACGGCCAGCCGATTCACGACCTGGCAGACCGCGACGGCCTTGTGCTGTGGGACGAGATACCGCTGGTAAGCCAGTGGACGTTGGGCGACAGCTTGCAACCGACGGATGCGCTTCGTGAGAACGCCCGGCAGCAACTGCGGGAGCAGATCTCGCAGAACTATAACCACCCATCCGTCATTACCTGGTCCATCGGCAATGAGATTGATTTTGGAAATTCCATGCCCGGATTTGTGGGGAGCAGGAGAGGCGCCGGTCCTGATCCCCTGCCCTTGCTGAAAGAGTTGAATCAACTGGCGCACGAGTTGGCCCCCGACCGGCCCACAACGCTGGCCACCTGCTGTGAGGGGCGAGTTTCCGGACCAAATACGACGGTGCCGATCACAGCCGCGGTCACGGACCTGTCGGGCGCGAACCGCTACTTCGGCTGGTACTATGACAAGCCCTCTGACCTGGGCCCTCATCTTGATGCCCTGCACCACACGCGGCCGGCACAGCCGATGGCGGTAACGGAATACGGCGCTGGAGGTGCAATATCACTGCATTCTGACAATGCGCTGGGTGGCGCGGAGTCTCGCAACCGGCCCCAGGCGGAAGAATACGAGTCCTACATTCACGAGCAGAACTGGGCTACGCTGCGCAGCAAGCCGTACTTGTGGGGAACGTTTCTCTGGAACTCCTTCGACTTTGGAACCACCACGCGCAGCGAGGGCAACTCCCAGGACATCAATACCAAGGGCATCGTGACCTTTGATCACAAGCATAGGAAGGATGCGTACTTCTTTTACAAGGCCAATTGGACCGCAACGCCAACGGTGCACATCAACTCCAGCCTCTACACCGAGCGAGCCTACCGGATGGCGGATATACGGGTGTACAGCAATGCGCCAAAGACTGCGCTGAAAGTGAATGGAAAGCAGGTTGGTGCGCTTGCAGACTGCCCCGATCGGATCTGCGTCTGGAATAGTGTGGCGCTAAACCCCGGAGCGAACAACATTGTTGCGATTGGCACGTTCCCCAAAGGAGATGTCGAGGATAAAGTTGAGTGGCATCTTTCCGACGCGGCGGCGAAGAGTACCTTGATCGATTGCGGTGCGCTGGTTGCCGGCGCAAGCCCGGACAAACGCTTTGGGTCGGACACTTTCTTCGAGGGCGGAACGGCTCAGATGATCTCCGGTCCTGGAAATGGATTCAGAGCTCCAGCACCAGTGTCGATTGCGGGGACCACGAGTCCAATGGTGGCGGCTACCTATCGCACCGGAACTTTCAACTACCGAATTCCGGCGGCCGACGGTCCGCACAGTGTAATCCTCACGTTTGTTGAGCCGTCTCTCCATCCCGGCGACCGCATCTTCGATGTTTTTGCGAATGGGCAGAAAGTTTTGACCAATCTGGATGTGGCAGCCGTCGCGGGAGGTGTGCTGACCGCGTATCAACAGCATTTCGAAGTGAATGCCAAGGACGGGATTGTGATTCTTGAGTTCAAACCGACCAAAGGAGACGCGATAGTTTCCGCGATCGAGGTGCAGTAGCGTTGCAAGTGGTACAAGCCTGTGCCACCTTCTAACGGTGATCTGCGTCTCGTTGATCTCGGCCAGTCTTAGTTAGCCTTTGCGCCTGGTGCAATCCAATCTCTCAAATTCGTCCAAATTCAGACCTGATGACGGCCCCGCGTCAGGATCTCTACTGAATGATGATCGAGCGCCAAGGGGAGCAGAACTCAGGGCTCCGAGCAAGTGACTGTCTATTTGGCAGTTACTCGTTCATCGATATTTGCACGACGCTCGATTGAGCGGAGGCTGGGGGTTGGGGTGCTTTGGGCGTGAACGAGAGGAGCAGCCGCGGGTCCTTCGGCTGCGGCTCAGGATGGGGCACCTGGCGGAGAGGTTGCTATACACTGCGTTGAATGGATGATGGCATGAGAACGGGCGCTCGCTGGCTGGTGCTGTCACTCCCGCTGAGCCTGGCACTGGTGTTTTGCAGTGCGTTTTCCGCGCCGTTTGCTACGCCGAAGAATGCGGTTTTTGCGTTGACGGTTTTGCTGCTGGCGGCGCTTGTTCTGATTTGTTCATCAGGATGGAAGCAGGGGAGAGATGCGCGGCGGTTCTCGATTGCCGTAGGGGCGTATTTGGCGCTGAATGTGGTTTCTGCATTGGTGTCGCAGAACCGATCAATCTGTGTGGAGAGCGTTGAATTTGCAGTATGCGGAGTGCTTCTGTTTGCTGCTTCCAGGGTTGCACTGGGCGGAGCAAGCAAGGGCCAGAACACGCGCCATCTGCAGATTGCGATGACTGCGGCCGCCGTTCTGGTTTCAGTGGTTGCGCTGGCGCAATTTCAGGGAGTGAATTTGCCGGGGGGACTGGGGGCCTATGCCGGCTCAGGGGATCGGATGCGCATTTATGCGACCCTGGGCAATCCTGATTTTGTGGCGGCATTTCTGGCTGTGGCTCTACCGGCAGCGATGGGGTTGGGGATTGCAGCGGGGAGATTGCGCGCGCTTTGGATCTCTGCTTCTGTGCTGATCGGCGTTGCTATCCTGCTTACCGGGTCGCGGGGCGGAGTGATCGCGCTGGCTGCGGGCGTAGCGGTGATTGCTGCTGCCGGGATGCGTGGCAGCGGGCGCAGCAGGGGGGCGGTTCTGGCTGCTGTTGCGGTTGCATGCGCGCTGGCAGCGGGTACGCACCTGAATTCGCGCACGCCGCTGGAGAGTTTGCGGGGAAGGATGCTGATCTGGCAGGTATCACTGGGCGAAGGGGCGGCGCGAAGCGCGATGGGAAGCGGGCCGGGGAGCCTTGCCTATGAATATCCGACGAGGCTGGGGAGGTTTTTTGCCGAACCCGGACGGGAGGCGCTGCTGCGCTTTGCCAGTCACGAGCGACACGCACAGAACGACTATGTGGAAGCCTGGCATGACACGGGCTGGCTAGGACTGGGGAGCCTGCTTATGCTGCTGGGATGGTGGTTTGGGGTAGCTGTGCGGCGGCTTCGCGCATGCGAGGATGAGGCTCGACCAGGAGTGGCGGCGGCAATCGCGGCGGTCTCAGCACTTTGCGCGGCATCGCTGTTTGATTTTCCAATGCATCGCGCCGAGACATGGGCACTGTTTTGGATATGGATGGCTGTGCCGCTGATGGAACTGGACGTTTCGCCTGTTCCCGAGCGAGCCATGGCCTGGGCGAGATATGCCGGTGCAGGGTTGCTGTTGGTTGCAGGGAGTTACTTTGCTTTTGCGCCGCTGGCAGCGAGTTATGAAACAGGCAAAGGTGAATCGGAAGAAAGCAGCGGTCGATTGGAATCCTCGAGGGCGGCGGATTGCGCAGCGTTGCGTTGGGAGCCGTGGCAGGCGGATGCGAACTTCAACTTGGTGCGCGTGCTTGCGAAGATGGGCGACTACAGGGGTGCCTTGGAGCAGGCGGGCGTGGCTGCGCAGTACGTGAATGAGCCGGAGCTCTATATTTTGCGATCACGAATCCTGGAGAAAGCAGGGCGGAGCGGCGAAGCGCGGGGCGAGATTGAGGCAGGCGTGAGGGCCTTTCCCTATTCGGTTGAGTTGCGGGATGAACTGGCCTCGCATATGACACGAGGCACAGAGTCAGCGGGGCGGTAGCTAGTACAATCCCCGAAGTTTCACACTCATCCGTAAAGGAGAAATACTCGTGCGGTTTAGCAAGATCCACGTAGTCTCTGTAACACTTGCGTGCCTGCTGCTCTCTGGCCCGGCGCAAGGGCAATTTGGAAAACTGAAGGACCTGGCCAAGGACAAATTGGGCTCGAAGGCCAAGGACAACCAGGACAAGGCGACCGCGACCGCCCAAGACAGCGCCGAGCACAAAGGCGTTGCGGGGGAAGCCAAGGCGACCTATGCCCCCGGCGTCAAGAAGGTATCGGCCACGCCGAGCGTGGCTGTATCGCGCAGGGGCGGCGGGAGTCCTGAAGCGAATGTTTCGTCGTCGAGGGGCGGGGGCTCGCCGGTGAAGGGCGGGACATCGCAGGTTCAGGGAGGGAGTTCGCAGGTGGTATCGATCAGGGTTTCAGGGATAGACGCGAGGCAGTTTGATGCGGTGCGCGGCTACGGCACCTGCAACAAGCTGTCAAACTTCCAGATACTGTCTGCGACGCAACTCAAGCTCACGATGGATCTGACGGCGGTCAAGTCCAATGGAAGCTGCACGCTGTATTTCCGCTCCGGCGGAGAGACGGTATTTTCATCCGACGTGGCGTACAAAGCGAAGTAGGGGCGACCTACGCTTCAGATGGCGCTTCATGTAGCGATCGCTTGAAAATTGTAATTTCCCAGGTCTCAGAAACGAGACCTGGGGCACCTGCTTGAACTGGTAGTCGAAAGTGAACCGATGCGGGCGTGCAGGCCCGCATGACGGCCGGCGCAGAGGCCGGCGCTCGATTCCGGGCATTCCACGAAGATGCGGTTGTGAGACTAGAGAGCGGTTTCGCCGCGCTCGTCGTTGCGGATGCGGATGGCTTCTTCGACGCGGCTGACGAAGATTTTTCCGTCGCCGATGCGGCCGGTGCGGGCTGCTCCGATGATGGCCTGGACGACTTTTTCTTTGAGTTCGTCGTGAATAACCATCTCAATTTTGACTTTGGGGAGTAGATCGACGGTGTATTCGCGGCCGCGATAGAACTCGGTGTGGCCCTTTTGGCGGCCGTGGCCGCGGGCTTCAAGGATGGTCATGCCTTCAATGCCTGCCTCAAGCAGGGCATCTTTGACGGCGTCGAGTTTAGAGGGTTGTAGAACAGCTTCAATCTTGAGCATACGCAGAATGCCTCGTTTGACAGCGTATCAGGCGGGGCGGCAGAATCGCCGCCGCCCGCCGAAGTTTTTTGAAATCCGGAACCGCGAAGACAACAGATCAGGAGTTGAGGTCGTAGCCTTCCTCACCGTGCTGGGAGAGGTCAAGGCCCGCTGCCTCGTGCTCGGGTGAGACGCGGAGTCCGATGGTCTTGTCAACGACAAAGAGCAGGATGAGGGTGCCGACGATGGAGATGCCCCATGCGATTGAAACGCCGGCGAGTTGGTTGAGCAACTGGCCCCAGTGCCCATCAAGGACGCCTGTGGGGAGGAGTTTGCCAGCGGCGTCTTTGCCGAAGGCGGGGTTGATGACGCAGGTGGCGAAGATGCCGGTGAGCAGAGCGCCGAGGGTTCCGCCCGCGCCGTGAACGCCGAAGGCGTCGAGGGAGTCGTCGTAACCGAAGAACTTTTTGACTTCAAAGACCATGAAACAGCAGAAAGCTCCGGCGATGAGTCCGATGAACAGGGCGGCGAAGGGCTGTACATAGCCTGAGGCGGGGGTAATGGCAACGAGGCCTGCGACGGCTCCGGAGATGGCGCCGAGGGCGGTTGGCTTGCCGTTGTGAATCCACTCAGCGATGGTCCAGCCGAGGGCGGCGGCGGCGGCGGCGAAGTGGGTGTTGATGAAGGCGCTGGTGGCGAGGGGGCTGGCGGCGAGGGCGCTGCCGGCATTGAAGCCGAACCAACCCACCCAGAGGAGGCATGCACCGATGAAGCTGAGCACCATGGAGTGCGGGGGCATGTTGGTTTGGGGATAGCCGACGCGCTTGCCGAGGTAGATGCAGGTGACCAGGGCGGAGACGCCGCTGGTGACGTGGACGACGGTTCCGCCGGCGAAGTCGAGGCTTGGGAAGTGGCCGCCGGTGGCGTTGAGGAGGCCGCCTACGCCCCAGACCATGTGGGCCATGGGGCTGTAGACGAGCAGCGACCAGAGGGAGAGAAAGATGGCCATGGCGCTGAACTTCATGCGCTCGGCAAAGGCTCCGGTGATGAGTGCCGGGGTGATGATGGCGAACATGAGCTGGTAGACCATATAGGTCTGCTCGGGAATGGTGGCGGCGTAGTCCGTGTTGGGAGTGAGGCCGACGCCACGCAGGAAGAGGTGCTCAAAGCCGCCGATAAAGAAGTTCCCGTGTCCAAAGGCGAGTGAATAGCCGACGACAGCCCAGAGGATGGTTACGAGACCCATCATGGCGAAGCTCTGCATCATGGTGCCGAGGATGTTCTTTTTGCGAACGAGGCCGCCGTAGAAGAGGGCGAGTCCGGGGCCGGTCATGAGGAGGACGAGGGCGGCGGAGACGAGCATCCATGCGTTGTCGCCTGCCGACTGAGCGCTTGCGCTGGCAGCCTGGGCGTGGTCCACGGCCTGCTGCAGGGCAGCGATCTGGGCTTGAGTGACAGGGGCCTGAGCGGCTGGGGCGGGCGCCTGTCCCGATGCCAGGTGAGAGAACCCGAAGCAGATGGACAGGAGCAGCAGCATGATTCCACGACGACACATAGAGTTTTCGACTCCCAAGTAGATTGGATGGGCCAAGAAGCATCCAAGCGAGCGGATTACCGGACGTCCTCCCGGATGAGGCACAGAAATAGTGGCTGACAGCGTGCGTCAGGATTTAAGCGGGCTGGGGGGTGCGAGGAATCCAAAGAACAGTTCCTGCGGTAGCCCCCTGCTCGTTCAGGCAGTATTGTTGAGGCTAATATTTCATAAACCGTATAAAGAACGCATGAGGAAATGAAAAATCACTCTGGTAACCTGATGTGATTTGTGTATAGGTTGGTCTGGCTTCCCGCCCATTCCGGGATGAATTGCGGAAAGGGCGGGGAAGGGGCTAGATGGCGGATTCGCCGCGCTCGTCGTTGCGGATGCGGATGACCTCTTCGACGGGGCTGATGAAGATTTTGCCGTCACCGATATGGCCAGTGCGGGCAGCGCCGAGGATGGCCTGTACGACCTTTTCTCTCAAGGCGTCGTTGATGACGATTTCAAGTTTGATTTTGGGAAGCAGATCGATTGTGTATTCGCGGCCGCGGTAAAACTCGGTATGGCCTTTTTGGCGGCCGTGGCCTCGCGCTTCGAGGATTGTGATTCCTTCGATGCCTGCTTCAAGCAGGGCGTTCTTTACGGCGTCGAGCTTGGCGGGTTGAATAACAGCTTCAATTTTGAGCATAAGCGAATTCCTTGTTCCTTAGGGAGCAGGCCGCAGGCTGGTTGGAGAGCCTGCGGCGGGGTTGAATCAGCCGTTGAGTTCGTAGCCTTCCTCGCCATGCTGGGAGAGGTCGAGGCCGGCGGTTTCGTCGGCGGGCGAGAGGCGGAGGCCCAGCACCTTGTCGACGGCAAACAGGAGCACGAGAGTGCCGACGATGGCCAGCATCCATCCAATACCCATGGCGATGGCCTGGTTGAGGACCTGATGCCAATTTCCCTCGATGGCGCCGGTGGGTCGGGGGAGACCGGCGCTGTCTTTTCCGAAGACGGCGTTGATGGCGCTGGAGGCAAAGAGGCCAGTGAGCAGCGCTCCGATGGTGCCGCCAACGCCGTGGACGCCAAAGGCGTCGAGGGAGTCATCGTATCCGAAGAATTTTTTGACTTTGAAGACCATGAAGCAGCAGACGATGCCGGCGAAGAAGCCGATGGCGAGCGCCGACATGGGTTGAACGAAGCCGGAGGCCTGGGTGATGGTGGCGAGTCCGGCGACCGCGCCGGAGATAGCGCCGAGAGCAGTGGGCTTGCCGTTTTGCAGCCACTCGATGAGGGTCCAACTGAGAGCGGCAGCAGCGGCGGCGAACTGGGTATTGATAAAGGCGCTGGTGGCGAGCGGGCCGGCGGAGAGCGCGCTGCCTGCATTGAATCCGAACCAGCCTACCCAGAGGAGACATGCGCCGATGAAGCTGAGCACCATGGAATGGGGCGGCATGTCTGTATGTGGATAGCCGACGCGCTTGCCGAGATAGAGGGCGGCGACCAGCGCGGATACGCCACTGGTGACGTGGACGACGGTTCCGCCGGCGAAGTCGAGACAGGGCCAGATGCCGCCGTTGATGTTGAGCATGCCGCCGACGCCCCAGACCATGTGGGCCATGGGGCAGTAGATAAGGAGCGACCAGAGGGAAAGGAAGATGGCCATGGGACCAAACCTGACGCGCTCGGCAAAGGCTCCGGTGATGAGGGCCGGGGTGATGATGGCAAACATGAGCTGGTAGACCATGAAGGTCTGCTCGGGAATGGTGGCTGCGTAATCGACATTGGGAGTGAGAGCGACACCGCGGAGGAAGATGTGCTCGAAGCCGCCGATGAAGCCGTTACCGTGGCCGAAGGCGAGTGAGTAGCCGACGAGAGCCCAGAGGATGGTGATGAGCCCCATCATGGCAAAGCTCTGCATCATGGTGCCGAGGATGTTTTTGCGCCGCACCAAGCCGCCGTAGAAGAGCGTAAGGCCGGGGCCGGTCATGAGCAGAACCAAGGCTGCGGAGATGAGGACCCAGGCGTTATCGCCGGCGGACTGTGCATCGCGGATGGCTTGCTGGAGGGCGGCGATTTGGGCCTGTGTGGCAGGAGACGAGGGGCCCAGGGCGGGGGCCACAGCTAGCGCCATTGCCGGGAATGCGAATAAGGCGGGTAACAGCATGAGACGGATAGAGCGGCAGCGCATGATGTTATAGCTCCAAAGAAGGCGTTGTGGATGACCAGCGGATAATAAGGAGGGACCGTTGCCTTAATTGTCCCGAACGGAGCGCAATTGCGCAAGTTTTTCAGTAATCCTGATGGATTTATTACGGCAGCTATGATTACGAGTCAGGTGTGAGAGGGGCGAAGAGGCGCGATGCGAGGGAACCGCAACAAGTTATGGGTGGGATGTTTGCTGGGGTTGGGCCTTGCGCTTCTGGCACCAGCCAGGAGCCAGGCCGGGACAGCGGCCGGGGCGAGCTGCATGAAGGTTGTTCTGGGGGGCGAAGTCAGCGCCGGGCAGGAGTGGAAGGCGGCTATTGGGCAGGGATGGGTGTTTCGCCTGACGCCGATTTTGCCAGGAACGGCGGGGTACAGCGGGTGGGACCTGGTGGTGGACCGGGAACCGGCGGCAGGGTACCCGGATGCACTGCTTTTAGCTACGCCTCCCTATAACTCAATTAACGAACGTGAGGTTGGAACCACGTTTGGCTTGCGGGCGCAGGACGTTATTGGGTGGAATCCGCGCAGTTTTCGATTTTTGACAGAACCGGCGGCGTTTCGGGAGAGCCAGAGGCTATTCCAGGTGATGGAAGGGTCGAAGCATGTGAGTGAGGCTCCGGTGGCAAATAGCCGCGAGGGGAAGGCGATGGAACATCTGTTGAAGATCAATCAGAGGTCTACGGCAGGGCAGTTCCGCATTCTGGATGCTCATTTGTCGCCCGGGATTTCAGATGCGGCACCGTACGCGGAGAGGTGGGCGATTCAATCTGTGAAGACGCAACATACGTTTACGCAATCGGGGGCAGGGAAGCCAACCCCGCTGGGGAAGCTGGACTGGATTCGGTTTTCAGTAACGCTTTGGCTCCCTGGGGAGTGGAAAGCGCCCAAGGAAGTTCACGGAACGAGGGCGGCCTGTTCAGAGTGAAAGTGCTGGGGAGAGGGAGCAGGGAACAGGGGAGATTGAGGGCGGGCGAGCTAGTGCGTTGTAATAATTCAAGGGGAGCAATTCAGACCACATGGCAGGTTCCTGGGGAGTTATATTAAACGTATGACAGCGACGGCTGAGCGGGATCATTATCTTTTTGGAGCGCTGGAGAGCAGCGCCAAGAATCGCATCAAGCTGAAGGAAGTGAACTACGGCTATGAGGAGCCGGAGGGCGTCTTCCTGACTTCGATGGATTTTGCCGTGAACTGGATTCGCAAGAATTCAGTGTGGCCGATGACATTTGGCTTGGCTTGCTGCGCGATCGAGATGATGTCGATGGGGGCATCCCGGTTTGATGTGGCCCGGTTTGGCGCGGAAGTGTTCCGCCCTTCTCCGCGTCAATCTGACCTGATGGTGGTTGCGGGGCGAGTTTCGCAGAAGATGGCCCCGGTGATACGCCGGTTGTACGACCAGATGCCGGAGCCGAAGTGGGTGATTTCAATGGGCGCGTGCGCGACCTCAGGCGGAGTATTCAATAACTACGCGATCATGCAGGGGGTCAACCAGATCATACCGGTGGATGTGTACGTTCCCGGATGCCCTCCGCGGCCCGAGCAGCTACTTTATGCGATCACGCTTTTGCAGGAGAAGATCCAGCGGGAGCCGCGCAGTCTTTTGAAGACATTGAATGTAGGGTGAGGCATGTCGGCCGGAGCAAATCCGAACCCTGAATCATTACCAAAGTAACAGCCTCGTAGTGGGGGCTGGCATTGGTGTTATGAAGTCGGCAACTTGTTGAAAAAATTGTTTGACCGGAATCCACCTATGGTACGTTTAATAGTGCTGTAGAGACATTCGGGACTTCGCACACGCAGCGAAGTCGATGAGTTCGGGCCAGAAGTCTGTGCTCGCAAACAGCCATTTGTACTAGTACATCAGCTTAATTGCGGAGGATAAACGCATGTCTGCTCGTGTTTTGAAATCTGTGAGTCGGGTTCTTGCCTTGGCATTTGTGGCATTGATACCTGTTGCTCTCGGTGCCCAGGTAACGGCCACATCGTCCGGGAAGACCGCTTCAAGCGATTCCCCGTCAAGGTGGGACATTTTCTTGGGATACAGCTATCTTGCACCCAAGGGCACAGTAGTTACGCCCACCTCAAGCACCACGAGCGTAACGGCCAGCTATGATGCCGTCAACGTGGGCGGGCTGTTTAGCGGGGCTTATTACTTCAATAATCACATCGGTGCTCAAGTGGAAGTTGGTGAGCACGAGTGGGGCACGGCAAGCTCGAACAGCACGGTTGGCGTTCACGGCAACAATGATGGCTTCATGACCTACTCAGGCGGCTTGATTGCCCGCTTCCCGTCCGGGAATATCACTCCTTTTGTTCATGCGCTGTTTGGAACCGCCATGATCAATGGCCCGTATGACAACCCCAACACATTTGGAGTATCGCTGACGGCCGGCGGCGGCTTGGATTATGCAACGCCGTTCTTCAACCACCATCTTGGAATTCGTCTCTTCCAGGCTGACTATGAGTACATGCACGCTGATTTTGGCACAGGCACTTTGGGTGGCCGCGCCAACATCAATGCGGCACGCCTGAGCGCGGGCCTTGTGATTCATGTTGGTTCGATTGCCCCGCCCCCGCCGGTAACCCTGGCGTGCTCGGCGAGCCCGGCCTCGGTCTTCCCTGGCGAGCCGGTAACAGTGACAGCGACGGCCGGCAGCGTGGATCCGAAGCTGAATGCGATCTATTCGTGGACGGGCAGCGGCGTAACGGGCAGCGGGGCAACAGCCTCAGTGGCCACGGCATCGCTTGCAGCCGGCACCTACACGGTCAAGGGTGGAATCAAGGAAGGCAAGTCCGGCAAGGAAGGCCTGAAGCCTGGCCAATCCGCGGATTGCACGGCCAGCTTTACCGTCAAGGCTTTCGAGCCGCCGACGATCAGCTGCTCGGCCAGCCCGAGCACGATCAAGCCGGGCGAGACCAGCAGCGTTACAGCAGTTGGGATGAGCCCGCAGAACCGCCCTCTGACTTACAGCTACTCGGCCTCTGCAGGCACCGTAACAGGCAGCGGAACAACGGCTGTATTCTCCTCGACTGGCGCACCGACGGGCGTAGCAGGGATTACCTGCAACGTTTCGGACGACAAGGGCCAGACAGCAACCGCCAACACCAGTGTGACGATCACGGCGCCGTACGTGGCCCCCGCTCCTCACACCCAGGCGCTTTGCTCGATCAGCTTCTCAAAGGACGCGAAGCGTCCGACCCGTGTAGACAACGAAGCCAAGGCTTGCCTGGACGAAGTTGCGCTGGATCTGCAGCGTCAATCTGATGCCAAGGCAGTAGTCGTGGGCGAGTTGAACGCGGCTGAGAAGGCCAAGATCGCCAAGGAGCAGGCATTCGCCGCGAAGCACAAGCACTCCAAGAAGGCGATTGACAACTTTGCAGGCGAGCGCGCCGTGAACACCAAGGAATACCTGGTAACGGAGAAGGGCATTGACGCCTCACGTGTCAGCGTCACGACCGGCACCACGGATGGTCAGACGGTGGAAGATTACCTGGTTCCCGCGGGCGCGACTTTTGCGGCCGACGTAACTGGGACTACTCCTGTGGATGAGTCGGCTGTGAAGCCTGTGGTACGGAAGCCGCTTGGCGCGAAGCCCGCGCACAAGAAGCACGCCGTCAAGCCTGTGCAGTCAGTCAAGCCACCTCAATAAGGCAGCCTGCACTCTGGGCACTGATTCGCCAGGTCAAGCCTTCTCTTGTTGATGAGAGAAGGCTTGACTGAGGCGAGACGAAGCAACTCCTCCCGCAATTACTCGAGGCTGACCGGC
>Ga0316231_1001851_pt1 | contig 21904 bp, 19 predicted proteins | sample TBH18027metaG_FD_206002 | JGI IMG/M metagenome (GOLD analysis project Ga0316231, IMG submission 206002) | Freshwater microbial communities from Trout Bog Lake, Wisconsin, USA - TBH18027 | ecosystem: Environmental > Aquatic > Freshwater > Lake > Hypolimnion/Profundal zone | place: USA: Wisconsin... | reverse complement strand
AGATCCAGGCCGGTCAACAGCCGTTCGAAGCGGCGCACTTTCAGCAACTCAGGCACGATGAGTCCCTGCTCGAGCTCGCGCCACAACTCATGGTTGATGCGGCGGTAGCGCTCGAGATAAGCGGTTTGAAAGGGTGTGCCGAAATGACGGAAAGCCTCGGCGAGGGCGAAACTCTCCGCGCGCTCGAAATCGAACAGCGTGCCGTCGGCATCAAAGAGCAGCCATTGGTAGCGCCCGGCCCGGACGGGCTCGCCGGCGGGCTCGCGGATTGGTTGAGGGGCGCGGGCGCTCAAGCTTAGCAGGTGTATTGCTGGCGCAGGGCGCGGATGCGGTCACGGAGCAGGGCGGCGCGCTCAAACTCCTGCTTTTCGATCGCCTGGCGAAGCTCGCGCTCCAATTGCTCCAGTGGGGACAGCGGCCGCTTTTTTTCAATCTGCGCTTCCAGGTCGCGCAGGCCGTCGATGGATCGCTCGCGCTCGAACCGGAAGGTGTCGTCATCCAGGTCGGACAGGGCCTCGATTTGGGAAATGGCCGCGTGGGTGACGCGCAGGGCCTGGTCGTAGGCATGCTTCTCCACCGCCAGCATCGCCGAGGCGCTGGCATGGACGCGGAGCACGTAAGGACGCCATTTTTCGAGGAACTGCTGGTCTTCCTCGCGCTGAGCGTAACGGTGGACCAGGTCGAAGACGCGCAGGTTGCGCGCGGTGTCCCGGATGGTTCTCGGCCAATCCTGGAGTTGGAAGAGCTTTACGTAGCGGAAATAAAAAAGCGTGCCCTCGTTGAACAACTCACTGCAGGCGGCTATCCCCAGTTCGAACTCTGCCGCGCCTCCCGCCGCCTTGGCCCCCTCCAACCGCTCCAGGTAATAATCAAGCGCCGAGTCCTTCCCATGCGGCCGGACGCCATCCGGACGCCCATCCAGCTCGTATTGTTCGATGCCGGCCGGCGTGCGCACCTGGAGCACCTCCACCCCGTCGTCCCCCGGCACGATTCGGGCGTCGTGCTCCGGGTCGTAAGGCCAGCACTTCAGGATCCGCCGCAGATCAACCGACTCGCTCATATCTCGGCCTCCATTATAGCAGCTTCCTGGGGAAAGGGACAGACAAAGTAGCACGGCGAACCAAGGCAGCCCCGACGAAGTCGGAACTCCAGTTGCCGCGGATCAATAGGAACCGTTTCATGCCTGACGAATGGGGCTCGCGCAGCCGTTGTGGATCCGACCGTTGAAGCTGGAGAAAAGGACCAGCTTTTCGAATGGCCTGGCAAAAGCGCGGTAACCTGCGGACCAATGCAAATGGGTATGACCGGCCCCTTTTCGCTATGGCTGATAGCTCCCGTCCCCAGGTGTTTTACGACGGCGTAGTTGAGGGTAACGACTACGGCTGGCTGGGTCCGTTGCGCCAGCCAATTCCCTCGGGCGGCAGGGGCAATTGCTTTTTGACAATGGGTTCCAAGCGCGCGCCCAAGTCCTGCGGGGCACACCTGCCGAGGCGGTTCTCTATCCTATAAATGCGGTACCGGAACGGGGTTCGGTAGTACCGCCCGGCCGGGCCGGCGTCGAGTGAGTAGGCTCTGGGACGCACCATCGCTTCGCCGGTGTAAACGTGGAGCACGTCAAGGTTGTCCAGCACCAGCGGGCTGGCCAAGAACCCGGCCTCCAACATTCGGGCAGGCGCCCAAAACTTGTCTGCCCTCCCCTCGGACCCATCGCCCTCGACTTTGAGCCAAACCTGCGGCGGCTTGTAAAGAAACTGCCGCATCCGGCCAAGGAGCGTCGACTCCAAGGTTATCTCCAGCCAGAGGTCCAAGCCGCCAAAGGCCTCCAACTCGATCGGTTCTCCCGGTTGCGCGGTTCCCTCGCGCAGCAGAGTGAGCCTGGACGGGGTGCAGGATTTGAGTTTAAGCAGCAGGAACGGGCCCTCTGCCTCTACCGGTTCGTAATTCTGCAGGAGGAGTCGGAGCACAAGCGCATCTTCCACCGGGGGAAACCTCTCGTAGAGCGTGCTAAGTCTGAACAGGGCGTAATCGGGCGCGGACACTGCGGAAAGGTAAAACTGTTCATTCAACCGCATAAGCGGGGGACTGTAGGCCGTATAGCTCTGGAAAACTGGGCGCGGCCGGTAATTCAGGCGGTTGTGGAGGGCAAACGACTGATTGTAGCCGAAAACATCCACGGCACCCTCGCCGATTATCTGGCGGAGCCGCGTCAACTCGGCGCGGCGGATCTTCTCCTGTTCCTTCCTCATCATCTCACACCAGTACTCCGTAGGTCTCAACAGGCTATGAACATGGGACGTGCAACGGCGCAACGAGCCTAAGGAAATGAAGTACAGAGGGTCGCCCAGCCCTGCCAGCGGGTTTGCGAAGACATAGCAGCAGCAGGCGAGGGCCAATCCACTCCCCCATCTCTCCGCCGCGGCATTTTTCGGCTGCAACGCGCCAAACGCCAAGGCTAGCATGGGCACAACGGCCAGAAAGGCTCTCACGTGCCACGGGCCACCGTGTACGAAGCCGTGCTTCCAGGTTAGGAAAAGCAGGCCGCACGACCAAACCAACAGCAGCCCGCGACGTCTTTGCGAAACCGTTCCTCCACTTTCAAATGCCTTGAGAGATCGGAAAATGACAGTCGCGCCCGCGCATACGATTGTCATTGTGCCATGCCACAGAACGGATACGTCGGTTTTGCCTCCCATAGCGAGGTTATAGTCCTTCGCGACAGTGCAGGCCCCGGCCAGGAAGCCAGGGAGGCCCGACAGGAGTTGACCGAGAGCTATCCACAAAATGAGGGCGCCTGCGGCAAAGCCGAGTGCGATGGTCAGGGCCAGTGCCCGGCGGTCGCGGACGGCGCAGTCGCACGCAATGACCGCAAGGCAAAGGCCGGCCTCGGGAAGAAACGTCATCTTAGTCAGGCTTGCGAACATCGCTATGAGCACGAGTGTCACGGCATACATCCGCAGGCGTAGGCCAGACTCGGCCAGGCAAAGGACGCCCCAGCAGAGGATCCCAGCCTGGAGCATAACGTCAGTTCCGAGGATGGTGGGGATCGAGCAGGCCACGAATGCGGCGATTAGCAAGAAGCGCCAGAAGAGAGCAAGGCGCCAGGCGACCAAGGTAACTCCAAGGCAGATGACGAAACTGAGCACCAAGCTAGTTATCATTCGCAATCCCGCCAGGTCGGGCAGAAAGTCTGGGACCGTGAGGAAACCCAACGGTCCATAGGTGAACACCACATCGGTGCCGAATTGGAGCCGATGTTGGTACGCGTAGTCCAGGACCGCGCGCCACGATGGGTCGAGGTTGGTGTCGATCACTGTCGCAGGTATGGGGACGGTGATCGAAGTAAGGAGAAGCGCGGCCAACACCTGCCCGGCCCGACGCGCCGCGGCGCAGACGCACGGCCCTCCCCACTCCTGGTCGTGTTCGGATCGGGCTCGACCGTACGCGAACAGCAGACCACCGGCTGCCCCCAGCAAACTCACGGCCCCCACTGCCCCCACCCCGGACCACCAGGCGTCGCGAAAACCAAGATAGGAATGCCAAGCCAGGCAACCCAGCAGCACGCCGCCAACCGCACCCGGCCACGCCCCGCGCCAGAAGGCTCGGGGATGATCAAAAAACAGGTGGCAGAAGGACAAGTATGACCCAAGAGCCCACCATAGGCTCATGCCCGCCAGCCCCGTCGTGCCCAGCCCCACCGCCAATGCCACGGGCAGTCTCGGCGCCCAAGTCTGGCTGTTGCCGTTGAAAACATAGGCTCCCACGCTGGCCCCGATCAGGGCGCAGAGCAACCATAGGATGATGCGAGACCCCTGGTCTAATCTAACGCTCGGATAAACCTCCACCCATGAACTCTGTCCTTTTGTCTCACTCGTGGCGCCGCAGAGTTCGATGCGCGCGCTTGCGTCTGCCTTCTGCAATGCCGCAACCTGGCTTAGGGCTGGCGAGCCCTCTAATTGCTGGCCGTTGACCCGCACGCTCCAACGATCCGCCAGACCGAAATCCCGCATGACCCTGCTGAGCTGCCAGCGGAACCACCCCAGAAGCCTGGGTTGAGGCCGCCTTAGTTTCGCCTTCCCTTCCGTTAAAGGGCAGACTTTCTGATTTGCCTGTTCGCTGTTTCTCACGAAACGGTTTTCTGCCCACAGCGGTCGCTTGCCCGAGCCCCTGGATGAGCGCCCCTTTCTTACGCGAATTAAGCGCGCAGGAGAAGCGGAATTCCTTCGGACATGGCCTGAGCAGTGCTCCGAATCTCATCCCGAGCCCGAAATCCCCTCAGGCGATAGTCGCAATTGTCCTTTGACAGTCGGTTCCAGTCGTCGGCCCAGGTCCTGCGGGGTAGACCTGCCGAGGCGGTTCTCGATCTTGTAGATGCGGAAGTGGAACGGGTTCCGGTAAAACCGTCCAGGCGAGCCCGCTGCGACCGAGTAGGCCCTGGGACGCACCATCGCTTCGCCGGTGTAAACGTGGAGCACGTCAAGGTTGTCCAGCACCAGCGGGCTGGCCAAGAACCCGGCCTCCAACATTCGGGCCGGCGCCCAAAACTTGTCTGCCCTCCCCTCGGACCCCTCGCCCTCGACTTTGAGCCAAACCTGTGGCGGCTTGTAAAGAAACTGCCGGACCCGCCCGAGCAGTGTCGGCTCTAAACTAATCTCCAGCCAGAGGTCCAGGCCGCTAAAGTCCTCCAGTTTGATCGGCTCTCCCTGCCGCACGGTTCCCTCGCGCAGCAAGGTGAGCTCGGACGGAGCAGTGGATTTAGCTTTGAGGAGCAGGAACGGCCCCTCCGCTTCAATGGGCTCATAATTCTGCAGGAGCAACCGGAGCAAGAACGCGTCTTCCAAGGGCGGGAACTTCGAGTAACCCGAACCGACCAACCGGAACAGAACGTAATCGGGTGCCGTTGTTGGGGAAAGGTAGGACCGCTCGTTCAAACGCATCAGCGGTGCGCTATAGGCCACGTAACTCTGGAAGACTGGGCGAGGCCGATAATTCAAGCGGTTGTAGAGAGCGAACGCTTGATTGCAACCAAAAACATCGACGCTGGCTGCTCCGACCACCTGGGGGAGTCGCGTTAACTTGGCACGGCGGGACGCCGCCAGTTCCTGCTCGGACAGCTCACGCCAATACTCGGTGGGCCGTAACAAGGTGTGCATGTGGCGCGTGCAAGAGTGGACCGGGTCCCAAGACACGAAGAAGCGCAAGGAGTCTAAGGAAAAGAAGTGCCCGTGCCGACCAAAACCTGTGAGCGGGTTCGCGAACACATAGCAGCAGCAGAGCAGGGCCATCGCGCGCCCCCATCTCCCCGCCCGCGTGTTCTCAACCGGCAATGCGCCGAGGGCCAACGAAAGCATGGGCACGACCGCCAGGACGACAGCCTCGTGCCAGGGATCCGCTATGACGAAACCGTGCTTCCAGAGCATAAAAACCAAAGCGCACGACCAAGCCAACACCAGGCCTCGGCGCCGTTGCACAGCCGTCCCTCCCGCGGTGAATGCTGTCAGGGATCGTAAGACCACGACCGCGCCACCGCAGAGAATTGTCAATAATCCGTGCCCCACAACCCCAACTCCTGCCGCAGGGTCGCTCCCCATCGTCAGGTTATAATCCTTCGTGATGGTCCAGGCGCCGGCCAGGAAGGACGGAAGCCGCGACAGGCTTTGGCCGAGCGCCATCCACAAAAGCGCCGCGCCCACGCTAAAGACTACCGTCAACATCATGGCCAATGCCCGGCGGCCGCGGACGACACAGTCGCACGCTATGATCCCAAGGCACAAACCGGCCGCGGAAAGGAACGTCGTCTTAGTTAGGGCTGCGAAGATTGCGAGGAGCACGAGGATCCAGACATAAACCCGCAGACCTGGGCCAGACTCGGCGAGGCAAAGCATCCCCCAGCACAGCAGTCCCGTCTGGACCATCACGTCAGTGCCGAGAGGAGAGGAGGCCAAGATCGGGAAGGACCAATCCACAAATGTCACCAGTAGCAAGCACCGCCAGAGGAGAGTCAGACGCCAGGCCACCAGGCTGACCCCGAGACAGACGACAAAGCTTAGCGCCACGTTGGTCGTCATTCGCAGCCCCACGAGGTGGGGTGAGAAGCTCGGTGTTGTCAGAAATCCCAAAGGTCCATAAGTGAATACCAGGTCTGTACCAAATTGGAGGTTATACTGGTGCGCGTAGTCTAATACCGCACGCCACGACGCGTCGGCACTGGTGTCGACGGCCGTGGCTGGTATGCTGACGGTGATCACGGTTAGAAGAAGCACCGTAAGCACCTGCCCACTGCGCCGCACGGACGGGTTGATGCACGGTCCTCCCTGCAGTTGGTCGTGTTCGGACTGGGCGCGAGCATACCCGAACAAAACCCCTCCGGCGGTGCCCAACAACGCCGCCGCCCCCAGCGCGAAGGTGCGGAAACCGCCGCCATAACCTATGTAGCGATGCCAAGCCAGGCAGCCGAGAAAAACCCCCCCGAGGACCCCCGGCCCTGTCCCACGCCAGAATGCTCGAGGATGGTCAAGGAAGAAGTGGCAGAAGGACGAATATAACCCGAGCGCCCACCAAAGGCTCATGTGCGCTAGGGCCGCCGAGCCCAGGCCCACCGCCACTGCCACGGGTAGCTTCGGTGCCCAAGAGTCGCTGTTGCCGGTGAAAACATAGGCGCCCGCACATGCACCGAGCATGGTACAAAACATCCAGACGACTATGCGGAACGCAAGGTGGATGCCCCGATGCGGATAAACCTCGGCCCAGGGACTCTCTGGTTCTCCCGCGTCGGCGAGACTCTTGATCTCGATGTGCGCGCCCGAATCCGCCTGCTGCAATGCCGCCACCTCATCCAGGGGGTGGCAGCCTTCTAACTCCTCGCCGTCGATCCGCACACCCCAACGATCCGCCAGACCGAAATCGGTCGTCACCCGGCTGACCTGCCAGTTCAACCACCGCAAGAGCCTGGGTGGGAGCGGCTTCACCTTCACCTTCGCCTTCCCTTGTGGCAAAAGGTGGAGCCTTTGATTTGCCTTTTCGCTGTTTGCCACGAGATGTTTTCATGCCGCCAGGGGCGGCGCGCACGCAGCCCCCTGGCGAGGGGTCAAGGATAAACCGTGGGCGCCTGGTGGAACTCCAGGAAGCAGGGCCGATATTCCGGCATCTGGTTTGTGTCCAACACCAATTCGAACCGGGTTTCCAATCCGTAATGGTCGCGATAACATGTCTCAAAAACTTGAAACCGTCGCATCCCCAGTAAAATGCTAATGCTGCGGGGTATGACTTTGATTTGGGGTTCGCCCACCACCAGAACACCGTCTGGGCACCTAGCGTTGATGGCTTTCACAAGTAGGTAGGTACTTCGGGCCGTGAGCGACATGACGGCTTGCCGGAGATCCGTGGATTGATCTGTGCCACAATTTTGACCACGTCGACTTCGGTCGTGTCCAGTTTCGAGCATTCGACAAGGGTGACATATAAGCCCTGCGCGCTGAGCGTACTTGAGAGATAGCGCCGGCCCAGGAGAGGATAGCCCATGGGCGATCTCGGCGGGTTCATCAGGAGGCAGTCCGTCGATGCTCCGGGCAGCCGACCCATCGGTGAGCTAAGCTGTTTCATGCGAGCGTCAATGTGCATAGTCACGGGTTTTGGCTGCAGCACGCGCGCTATCCTGAGACATTAACCGTCCGCCCCCCATCCACCACCAACTGCTGGCCGGTAATCCAACGCGCCTTTTTTGAAACGATGAATTCTATCGCTTCAGCGATATCGGAAGGTTTCCCTGGGCCCAAAAGGTAATCAGCTTCGAGGCGATCGGCAAGCTGGGGATCATTGAACATAACCTCGGTCATCCTGGTCCGAACCCCCCCGGGCAAAACAGAATTTACACGTATTTCTGGGGCAAGCTCGACAGCCAAGGCACGCATTAACGCATCCAGTGCTCCCTTGCTGGCGCAGTAATAGCTAAACCCCCTTGCCCCAAAGTTGCTTGCGGTGCTAGAAACAAACACAATGTTACGCAAATGATGATTGTTTACACTCCTCTTGAGTAACAACCGGATGATTTCAGCCGCAGACAGACAATTGACGTTCATGATTTCACGGCCGATTGCCAATTCCATTTGGCGCATGGGCAGGATCTTCAACGTTCCAGCGCAATGAACGAAGCAGTCTATGTTCAATTCGTGTTTCGACATAAGTTCCAGCAGAGACACTTCAATGCCGTCGGGATCAGCCAGGTCCAGAGGCCACAGCACATGGCGGGCGGGGTCAACACAACAGTCGCGGGTTTCCTTCAGGCGGCTGAGGTCCCGTCCATGGAGAATTAATGGGCGGTTCTGCGACAGGAGCAACGCTATCGCGCTCCCAATACCTGAAGATGCACCGGTGATCAGAGTGTGACTTTGTGATTCCATGCTGAGTTAATCTTGCAAATGTCCCTATCTCACTGTGCCGTGTAGCCGCCGTCCACGGTCAATACAGTACCGGTGATCCATCTTCCTGTATCGGCCATCAGAAACGCGATTGCATTGGCGATGTCTTCGGGATCACCCCACCCCAAAGGGTGGAGATCGGCGATGCGGGCTTCTTGTTCCGGGTCCCAGAACTTGGCCGCTTTGCCGAGCATCGGTGTGCGCACAAAGCCCGGCGCCACACAATTCACTCGAATTCTCCTGGGCGCAAGTTCAATCGCCAGGGAACGGGCCAAGCCAATCAATGCAGCCTTGGTCATGGAATACCCGGCCACCGCAGGGGAGCCAACGATAGCCATTACGGAGGAAATGAAAACAATGGATCCGCTGATTCCCGCATAAACTTTCCGCCTCTGAAAGGCGCGGGCCAAAGCCAGGGCAGCTTCCGTGTTGATCGTGAAAACGTCACGATAAGTTTCCGGACTTAAAACCTTCAGCGGCACGACGCAAGGCAGCCCCGCGGCGTGGACAAGACCGTGCAGTGACCCCCACCGCCCCGCCAGTTGTGGCATCCACTGCGGAATCCCAGAGAGGTCGCGGAGGTCACAGGCATAGTGCGTGTGCCCACCACCCTGAAGTTGCGCGATTGTCTTCTCTAGCCCTTCCCGATCCTGGTCAACACCCGCGACACACCCTGACAAACGGCTGATGAGGATAGCCGTTGCTCGGCCAATTCCGGATGCAGCCCCAGTCACCAAAACACGCTTACCTGCCAGATCCAAGGGATTATGCATAGCGCTTCCGCAAGACGGCATGGCTACACTGAACTCTGAAGCCGAGATGGGCAATTTCCAGGTTCAGGATGGAGTAGTTGACGCCGGAGACGACGGTATGGAGGACGCGAATGCCCTCCTCATAGTAGGTTTGAAGCCCAACGTAGTCGTGAATTGCCCCCATGCCCGACTGTTTCAAGTCGCTAGCCACACCACCGATGAGGAGACGGACTTCCCATGCACTCAACTGCCGGAGTGTGCCGAAACTGACCACCTTGTCGGTGCCATCGCGCTTCATCACATAAACCCGCTCGTCAGGGTCCCGGTAAGATTTTTCGACATAGGCGCGATAACGCCGGCCGGAAACAGCCGGTCCAAATTGGGGATCCGTGGAAAACCGATCGTGCTCGAAGATGGTACCCGCTAACTCCAACGCGGCATTCAGATCTACGGACGTCGTCACCCGTTCCCAGCGGAAGGGGTAACTCTTCACGTCCAAGGCTTCACGAATTCGATGCCTTAAGGTGAATTGAAATTCCGCGAAATGGAAGCCGTGTCGCCCCAACACATGAATCGACCCAGTCGCTTCCGCTGGCACCTTGCAAAAAGCGACGCTTGGTTGGAGTGGGAGGATGGCCTCGCGCTCGAAGACAGCGAAGTCTTGTACGGGCGACCAATCCTGGACATCAACAATGTTCACCCCGGCAGCAGCAGTGTCGATCTGATTTAGTTCTGCTCGCATAACACTAAAGAAATAATGCTTCAGAGAATTGACCGCCCGCCATCGACAACTAGCTCCTGTCCTGTAATCCAGCGCGCCTTGTCGGAACTAAGGAATGCGACCGCTTCCAAAACGTCTTCCGGACTGCCGGGCCCCAACACAGCGGAATTGTGGCCGGCTGCTGTGAAATCAGCCTGACCGGAAAGTGGTTGCCCGTGCCCAGCCTCTAGGCAGCCCACGAGGATGGTGTTGACCCTGACCTCGGGGGCTAATTCCACGGCAAGGGAACGTGCCAGGGCGTTTAAGGCTCCTTTGCTGGACGCATAAACCGAATACCCAGGCACACCCACTCGGGTGGCGATACTGGATATGAAAGAGATGCTGCGCAGCGTCCGCGCATTATAGCGGCGGCTGGTCAACACCCGGATGATCTCCACCGCCGAGAAGAGGTTCACCGAGAAGAGCCGGATTACGCGGGACATCTCCACGGTTTTCGCCGGCATAAACTCGAAGATCTGCGCACAATGAACGAAATGGTCTACTCCTAGTGTTTGTGCCGCCAACAGGGAAACTAACCCACAGCCGACCTGTTGGACCTCAGTGGGGTCGTATACCCAGAGACGATGCCCTCCCGTGTTTTCACACGCCGCTCGCACGGCCTGCAGGTCCTGCTGGTCCCCGTCGGCCAGAATCAACTCCCGCGATAGGGCTAGTCCCCTCGCGAGACTTCGGCCGATGTCGGTACCCGCTCCCGTAATCAAAGTGCGAGGCTTGCTCATATCATAGCTGCCTTAGTGCTCTGGTATTCAATGATCCTGCAGGTGGCGAGCGGCCCCAGGTCCGCGACCATTGAACTCCACGTCAACCCGACGCCGAATCCGGAGAGACATACACGACAAGTCCCGCGCAACAAGCGCTCGCCAAAATTGTGGGCGATGTTCAAGGGGATGCTGGCGGAACTACAATTGCCATAAACTCCAACAATGTTGTTCGGGAGTTTGTTCTCAGGAATTCTCATCTTGGCCGCCATTTGCTTCAGGATAAACTGATTCGGTTGGTGGAACAAGAAGCACTCGATGGATTCACGCGAATTTCCGGAGAAAGAGACGATCTCCTCGATTTGCGCTGGAACGTCCTCCATTGTGAAATTGAAGACCGCTGCCCCGTCCATGTGCATATGTTCAAGACTGCGCAGGACGCCTTCCTCGACCTGCTGCAACTCCTGGGTTCCCGGCGAAGAAGGGGTGCGGTAGGCCCCGCCCGGAATGATCAGTGCCTGGTGGCGGGAACCGTCATTCTTCACGCTCAAATAAATGGCGTTTTCTTCGGGGCAACGTTCAATCACCGTTACCGAGCCAGCATCGCCTACTAGTGGATACGAAACCCGGTTTGACCTGGAGGTATGTCGGCTGCCAGTATCGCCGTTAAAGAGCACCACTTTGGGGATTTCCGGCAATTCCAACAACAGGAAAGCTTGCATCATGCCGATGATAAATCCAGCGCAGCCCTGGTTAATATCGAGGCACAGCACATCACGGTCCAACGCTAACCGTCCTTGAAGTACATTGCTGGTGGGCGGCAAGAAATAGTCCGGAGTCTGCGATACAAACAGCAAAGCGCCAATCTCTTCCCGCTTGAGGACGTTATCCTCAAGCAACCGTTGAAGCCCCTGGAGACACAAATCCGAGGTGCATACCTCCGGAGGAGCCACACGGTGGCGGTCCAACCCCATCATCCTTTTGAGTTTCTTGGCCTTTTCCGGACTGAGTCCATAAGCCGAGCATTCCTCGTCAAAACGATACTCCTCCTTCGGCACGACCGAGATGATGGCGCTGATCTTCCGATGCTTGAAAATGCACTTCATATCTGTGGCTATCAGGCAGCCGTGCGCCCGCCGTCCACTGCCCATAGAGCTCCGGTGATCCACCTGGCATCGTCAGAGATGAGGTACCGCACCGTGTTGACCACGTCCTGCACGTGTCCAATCCCGAGCGGGTAATTGCGATCAACCTGGTTTTGAAGTTCCGGATTACGGAGCGCCGCCACGGTCATTTTGGTTTCGATTAAGCCCGGAAGCACCGCATTGACCCGCACCGCGGGCGCCAACTCCACCGACAGCGATTTCACCAGCGCATCCAGGGCTCCTTTGGTGGCGGCATACAAAGCCACCCCTTTTTCCCCGCGCAAGCTCGCAGCACTGGAGATTAGGAGAATCTGGCGGAGGCCCCGGGTCCCGGTGTTCCGTGCCAACAAGCTTTGCACGATAGCCATCGCCGAGAACAAATTCACCGCGAAGATTTTCTGCATGTCGTGCAAAGTAGATAAGCGGAGCGCAGAGACCTTGACCATTCCCGCGCAGTGGATGAAGCCTTGGACTTGAAGTTCGCGCTTTACCAGGAACTCTTGCAGGCTGGTTCCGGTTTTTGCAACAGCGGCCAAGTCGCAGTTCCAAACCTGGTGGCTGCCGGGACGGGCGCACCGGCTCAGCACCGCCTCCAACCGAGAGGCATCTCGGCCGTGCAGGATGAGGTCGAAGGTTGGCGACAGGTCGAGGGCGATTGCCTCGCCAATCCCAGAGGAGGCTCCGGTGATAAGCGTGAAACTCGGCTCGCTGTCTGCTTTCATAAAAGCCTACTTCTGTCTGATGTCCACCAGAGTGGCAAGGTCGCCGGCTGTCACCACAGACCGAATGTCCTCAGGGGTGATCGTCACCCCATAGTTGGAATCTGCCATGGCCAGCACCGAAAGGACCGTCAAGGAATCCCATTCGCTGAAATCTCGCAAGATGTCTTCTGCCTTGACTGCATCAACATCCAAAATCTCCGTCAGCGCCCGATAAAAGTCTTCGTTGTTCATCGCTTCATTTTTCGGTTATGGTTGGTCGATAAGTTCACAAAAGTCCAGCGGGCCGAGGGGCATCAACATGGACGCCCACGTCAAGCCTACGCCGAAACCGGCGAGGCAGACGCGAAATTGATGCGTGGCCAGGGCTTGCCTCAGGCTGCTGGCTATCGCCATCGGTATCGTCACCCCGCTGCTATTGCCGAAACGCTCCACTACGTTCATGGGCATCTTTGCGTAGGGCACCTTCATCTTGGCCGCCAATTTCTGAAGCATGAACCGGTTCGGCTGATGAAAGACGTAAAAGTCGATGTCCTCCCTTTTGAACCCGGCAAAGGACAACAAGCTCTCGATCATCGGCGGCACCTCGAGTTGAACGAAGTTGAAGACAGCCGACCCGTCCATGCGCAGGTGATCCTTGGCGCGAAGATTGTTGTCGCCCACGTCTTCCAGCATGGCGGTTTCCGCCGAACTCGGCAACCGAAACCCGCCGGCAGGGATCGTCAGAGCCTCGCCTCGCGTGCCGTCCATCTTGAGATTCACGTACAGGGCGGTGTCCTTTGCCCCGCGCTCGATCACGGTGAAAGACGCGGCATCCCCCACCAACGGGTAGCTGTTCCGGTCTTTGGGGGAGGTCCGGCGGCTCAGCACATCAGCGTTGATCAGCACGACCTTGCGGATGCTTGGCTGCTCCAGAAGCAGCAAAGCCTGGATCAGCCCAATGATAAAACCGGCGCAGCCCTGGTTGATGTCCAGGCAAAACAAGTCCTGTTTCAGCTTTAGGCGACCCTGAATGATGTTGCTCGTGGGCGGCATGAGCTGGTCTGGGGACTGCGTAACCAGGATCAGGGCGTCGAAGTCGTCGCGTCCCAGGAAGTTCCGATCGAAGAGGTATTGCAGGCCAAAGACGGCGAGGTCGGACACGCAAACCCCCGGCTCGACGAGCCGGTGCTTGTCGTAGCCCATTACTTCCATAAGCTTGCGCGAACGCGCTTCCGGGAAGTTAAAGTTCTTCATTTCCTCCAAAAAGGAATGCTCGCGGGCAGGCACGACTGCCAGCAAGCCGGAAATGCGTTTGCCGCGAAACGTGAAGTTCATGGCTGGACACCGTAACGGTGCAGCAAAGTGGTGATGGTGTCGAGGTTTTGAAAGTGCTCCGGCACAATGTCCACGCCATCGATGGAGATGCCGTAAGTCTTGTCGAGCGTGGAAACCAAGGTGACCATGTCGAATGAGTCAAGCATGCCGTCACCGATGAAGTCGCGAGACAGCCTGAAATCGAACTCCGGCCGGATTCCGTTCAGTAGTTCAGCGAGACTCTTCATGGCCCTATTCTGTCATTCGCAAGCACATAGTCAACCAGTCCTTCCGGCGCGAAACCGTAGTGTTCGTATTTTTGGATGGTCCTGGCGTTGTCTGCCAGGACCCATAGGAGAAACCGCCTGACCCGCGGGCACTCGGCCAAGTACCGATTCATAAGTGCGGAACCCAACCCTTGATCCCGGTACTCCGCCGCTACCAGCCAGTAGCGCAGCGTGGAAGTCAAGCCCTGCGCCTCATGAAAAAGTAGCCCGCCCAACGCGCTGCCACACCGGGCCAACCAGATCTGACCGGCTTCGACCGCCGCCTCGACTTCGTAGAGCATGGGAATCTGTTCTGCGCGGCAATCGAACGACCGGAGCAGCAGATCAAGAATGGGTTGGCAATCCTCCTTGCCCGCCGTGACCATCCGTGGATCCAAAGCAGCGGCGGTCGTAGTCGCGGGTGGAGCGGTGCGTGCCATACGGAGAAGGCGATTGTAGCGCCTGAACCCGGCGTTTTCAAGCAACCCAAGCAGCTCGACGAGTGCCGCCTCCTGCCCCACCACATCGGTGATCACCGGCTCGGTCCGCAGCATTGGGAGCGCGGCCACGGCACATCGGAGCGCCACCGGGTCGGTGGCACAGAAATAAAGGTGCCAGAAGTCTCGATCCTGCCTCAAAAACAACACCGCCCCGTTGGCACCTTCGCAAAGAACCTCGCGGTGGGCGATCCAACCTTGGAGCTTTTGCGGAGCGAAAAAGAAATTGGAGCAATACGACTTCGCCCCCCTCCTGGCCAGATTTACCGCGTCAATTGCTTCACCGATGGAACCAACGATCTTCATAGCACCTCAGCAGAGTCTTCCGGCCAATGCGCGGCGGTCAATCTTGCCATTAGGGTTTCTTGGCAGTTGGTTGAGCCGGTGAAACACCGTGGGCAACATGTATTTCGGAAGGAAGTCCCCAAGGCGCTCGCGCATGACAGCCAGGGTCAGATCGTGATCGGACTCATAAAAGAGAGTGATTTCCTTGCTGCTTTGGTTATAGAGAACGCAGCCATTCCGAATGCCGTCCACCTGGAGCACCGCATGCTCAATCTCGCCCAACTCAATCCGGTAACCGAGGTGTTTGATCTGAAAGTCCTTCCGACCGATGAACATGATTTCACCCCGGGTGGTCCGCGAGACCAGGTCGCCCGTGCGGTAAATAAGGTCAGGGTAATGCGGGTTGAGCGGGTTTTGCACGAACGCCTGGGCGGTGCGTTCCGGGTTGTTCCAGTAGCCCAACGCCAGTGAACTGCCCCGGACACAGAGTTCGCCTGGCTCATCGGCCTTTACTGGTTGGTTTTGATCGTTGAGTATGAGGATATCCGTGTTGCGGCACGGAAATCCGATCGGCAGCTTTTCATCGTCAGAGAAGTTCCGGTCCACGACGAAGTAGGTGCAGTCTACGCTGATCTCGATTGGCCCGTAGAGGTTGACGAAAAGCGCTGCAGGCAGGTGCCGGCGCCAGTAATTCAGGTGTTTTGTGGGAAAGATCTCTCCTGCGAAGAAAACCTTGCGTAACGAGTCCAGTCTCCCTTTGCCCAACAAGGCCTGGTTGGCGATGTTGACCATGATCGTCGGCACCCAGAAGATAAAACTGATCTTCTGAGCGGCAATAAAATCCAGAAGTCTGGAGGGGAACGCGGCGCACTGTTCGGGGATGAGGACCAGCCTCGCCCCCTTGCCCAGGCAGAGGTAAAGCTCCAGGGTGTAGATGTCGAAATGGAATGGCGACAAGCTCCCGATAACCTCACTTCCGTCACATTCAAAGCGATCGAACACCCAGTCGATGAAGTCGATAGTTGCTCGGTGGCTCAACGCCACACCCTTGGGAATGCCGGTCGAGCCGGAAGTATGGATGATGCACAAGGGATCGGTGTCGATCACCTGGTCAAGCGCATCCTCGAGTATCGCGTGGTCGGGGGTCGCCTCTACGGTTTTCGTCTCTTCCACCAGGACGAGGCGGTCATCGGGCACACCTGCGGCTTGCAACGGGGCGGTGTGCGTGGCAGAGGTGATGATGAGGCTGGGACCCAGGTTCTGGAGGATGGCCTTGAGCCGCTCCGGCGGCGACCTGACGTCAAGGTTGGCGTAGCAGTTGCCGCTGTAAAGGACGCCGAGATCCGCGACAATAGTGTGCGCGCTCTTGGGCAGGAAAACGGCAATAGGCTGGTTGGCGGTGGTGGTGCGCTGGCAGATCAGAGCCGCGCAACGCTTGGCGAGCCGCCCAAGCTCCTCGAACGTATAAGGCCTGTCCTGGTCCACCACGGCGACTTTTTGCGGACATTTCGCCAGAGCGCCGTGCTCGAAGTACTCCAGTGCATTGATTTGCATGCCGGGTCAATTGAGGGGCCGGTGATAGTCCTGCGGTTCGATATTCAGGGTTTGTTCCACGCCGTAGAGCGGCCGGCCTTTCACTTCGTCGAAGACCTTGCCGAGGTAGAGGCCGAGGATGCCAAGGTTGGCAAAGCCGAGGCCGCCCAGAAAACAGATCAGCACGGCCAACGTGGTCCACCCCGGCACGGAAATGCCGGAGCGCAGATACTGGATCACGATAATAATGCCGTAACAGACGGCGAGACACGCGAGCCCAAAGCCGAAGCGGATGGAGAGCCGGAGCGGTTTGTTCGACTGGGAGACAATGCATTGGATGGCGAGGTCCAGCAGTTTGCCGAACGTGTAGGAACTTGGGCCGGCATACCGCTCCGCATGCGCCACGTCCACATAAGCGCGACGGAAGCCGACCGAGTTAAGGAATATCGGAAAGGAACGGTTGCGCTCGCGGAACCGGCGCACGCACTCAATGACCCGGCGAGAAGAGATCGAGAAGTTGGCGACCGAGTTGTCCGCTTTGATGTCGCCGAGGTAGTTGTAGAGCAGGCTGAAAAGCCTGGAACTGAGCTTGCGGTAGAGGGAATCGTTGCGCTCATGCCGTCGTGCCAACACCACGTCGAACCCCTCCTGGGCCTTGCAATAGAGCTTCCCGATCTCCTCGGGTCGGTCCTGGAGGTCGCAATCCATGACCACGATCCAATCGCCGGCGGCTTGGTCGAGGCCAGCGGTGATGGCGTAGTGCTGGCCGAAGTTGCGGCTCAGTTTAACGCCCTTCACGCGCAAGTCGCGCCCGGCGAGCGCGGCGATGCCTTCCCACGAGCCATCGCCGCCGCCATCTTCCACCATCACGATCTCGAAGCCCGGGGTGATAGGTTCCAGCGATTGCACAAGCCGGCGATGCAGTTCGACTAGACAATCCCTCGCCTGGTACACGGGGATCACCACCGAGAGCTGCGGATGGCGGGCCAAATCAGTCATGGGCCGATGATACCGGCGGCGGCCATAGCAACGCAAGCAGTTCAACCGGGCGAAACAGCTTTAGGCATTTCCTGTTTGCCATCGATCCTGGCCCGTGCTAAACCCGCCCCGGCAACAAAAGAATGATGTGAGATAACCAAACCCGCGCACATGCTTCACAAAGCCTTCATCCCGTTTAATCAATCGTCGCTCCAGGGCCGGGAACTCGAGTACATCTCCCACACGATGGCGATTGGCCAAATCGCCGGCGACCAGGTCTATTCCCAAAAATGCCACGCCCTCCTCGAGGAGGTGCTCGGGGTCAACAAGGCGCTCGTGACCACCTCCTGCACGCATGCCTTGGAAATGTGCGCGTTCCTGCTGAAGATTCAGCCCGGCGACGAAGTGATCGTGCCTTCGTTCACGTTCGTCTCCACCGCAAACGCCTTCGTTCTCCGAGGCGCCAGGATTGTGTTTGCCGACATCCGGCCGGATACGCTGAACCTGGACGAGAGCCGGCTGGAGGCTCTCATCACACCCCGCACCAAGGCTATCGTGGTCATGCACTATGCGGGGGTCGGCTGCGAGATGGTTGCGATTCTCGCTATTGCCCTCCGGTACGGTTTGGCTCTGGTCGAGGACAACGCCCATGGCCTGTTCGGCAAGTACCGCGGCCAGTGGCTCGGCACCTTCGGCCAGTTGGCCACTCAGAGCTTTCACGAAACCAAAAACATCACTTGCGGCGAAGGGGGTGCGTTGTTGATCAACGACCGCCGGCTGATCGAACGGGCCGAGATAATTCGGGAAAAGGGGACGAATCGCAGCCGGTTCTTCCGCGGACAGGTTGACAAGTATACCTGGGTGGATGTCGGCTCAAGCTACGTGATGAGCGACGTGTTGGCGGCGTTCCTGTACGCGCAATTGGAAGTCTGGCCAACCGTTCAGGCGCAACGTCGGCGCATCTGGGAACGCTACGATCGTCACCTCCGGCCGTGGGCGGAAGCATGCGGGATCGACTGCCCCGCCATCCCGGCCCACTGCGAGCAATCCTACCACATGTATTATCTAATCCTGCCCTCGCCGAAGCAGCGACAAGATCTGATTCACTGGCTCAAATCCCACGGAATCCTGAGTGTGTTTCACTATCTGCCCCTCCACCTCTCACCTATGGGCAAAGCCATCGGCGACGGCAAAGCGCGTTGTCCCGTGACCGAGCAAAAGAGCGCGCGGTTGCTGCGCCTGCCGTTCTTCAACCATCTGACTTCGGCTCAGCAAGACCGGGTGATCAAACTGGTGAGGCAATTCCCTCTGACAGCGGCCCCAAGGGCGAATTGTGGGGGCCGGGCTCGGTCGGCCGTGAAGCCCCAACCGAGGGGCGCAATTGCCCTGGTGAAGATTCCGGTTGGTCCGCCTACAGAGGGGGACCATAAGGCCTCGTGAAGACCTGCCTTTCTTGTGTCTGCCCCGGCGCAGCGTTCAGGCTGGCTACCCAGCTCCGCCGAACGGTTCTGGTTCGGGACTGCCCTGCTTTATACCTCCTGCACCAACTGCAGGCACTGGAGCAGCCTTGTGAGCGAGGATGCGAAAGGGGCCTACTCGCTTCACCTCTTGCCATTCTTCGTGTAGAAAGTGGAGGAGCGGACCTTGGTGGCTGGGGGCATAGCCATCCACGGAGAGGGCCTGGGCGTCGTTGACTACGACGAGTGGCCGTTCGGCTCTTCGTAGCGCGCTCACAACCCGCTGCTGGTGGTATTGGCTCAGCAGCACTGCTTCGCCGCTCATATTTAAGTACGTGGGTGGCGGTTTGCCTGTCCAAAAATAAAAACTGTTGAAGCCCGGATAGATTAGAAAGGTATCGCATGAGGACGCCAGGTACTGCGCGAGTTCGTGATAAGGCCCGACCTGGGAAGACGGAAGGCGAAGCAAACGGCTGCCGGGCAATTTAAGCGGCTTCATGTCAGCGTAATAGTCCCAGGCCCGGCCCAAATCGCACCATTCAAACGCGAAAAACCTCACCAACAGGATCAGAAACAGCACCTGTAGCCAGACCATAAGGCGGGCGCCGAAGGTCCGGGCGGGGACGGCGTGTGCCGTTGGAAGGTCTGGATCAACGTCACCTGCGGAGCGATCCTCACGCCGGCTTCGGCGATGGGGTGCGGCCGCCATAACCGCAATCGCGTTATACAGCGAGAGCGAGTAAATAAGAACCGACAAGAACGTCGCGATGTTGGCTCTGGGCCGTTCGAGGACGAAAAGCCGCAGCAGGACCAGAAGCAGCACTTGCAACCAGGCCTTGGCGGGCGTCGCAGAATGGTGCGGGGGCCTGAGGACCGTAATCGCGTTATACACACAGACCAGGTAAATCAAAACGGGCAGGACGCCGGCCACGTTGCCTGTCCATTCAAGCGGAAGGAACCACAGCAACAGCAGCAGAAGCAGCACCTGCAACCAGGCTCGGCCGCGGGTCGTGAGGGTTCGGCTGAAAATTGCCGGCTGGGGTGGAACTCCGCCCTCCCGGGAGCAGCGAGGCTCGCGCGCCAGGGCCGTAATGGCGTCATGTAAACAGAGTGAATAAACCAGGACTGGCAAGAACATCGCAATGTCTACCTGGGTGCCAGCCACCGGGTAAGCTTGAAGGCTCTGCCAGGTAGCCAACAGGCAGAGGAAAAGCCGGGCAAAACCCTCCCGTCCGTCCCAGGAGGAGCCTGGATTCGTCGGCAGCACCAAAAGCCATCCCCACGGCAGGAGGTAGGCAAATTGAGACCGCTCGTCCAGAAACAGCACCAGAGCGCCCGCCAGGCCGTAAATCCCTTTAGCGACGATAACCAGGAGACGGGCGTTGCTGAGTTGCCCGCGGAAAATCACGACGAAGACCGCCCCGAGCACCGCGGCGAGGCCTGACCAGGAGCCGTCTGCCGTTATCAGCGGCAGACAAAAGACACTGGGAAACTTGATCGCGCCCAGGATGACGCCGTCGAGCACTCCCGCGAGGGAGGTGCCGGTGAGGATGGGGAGCGCCAGCAGGAAGGCGGAGGCGCCGCAAAAACCGATAGTGACGGAAATAATGTCCTGCCAGCCGACCTTCCGCCTCTCTGAAGAGGCAGCCGAGGCCATCCCGGCGCCGAGAATCGCGGCGCAGGACTGCCAGGCATAAGCCCGCGCCCAGCCTTCCGCTATCTGTTGTCGCATCAGCGCGAAGGGGAGCAGGCTACTGACTGCCAGCAAAGCACAGAACCAGCCGCGGCGGGTTTGAAAAAATGAGGTTTGACAGAGCAAGGTCAGCGCCAGGGCGAACCCGAAGAAAGCACCGACATTGATCTTCGTAAAGGCTAGGGCGGCTGTCATCATGCCCAGGAACGGCAACATCCAGGAATGCCACCGATTGTTTGCCGTGGCCAGTATCGAGAGGGCCAGCAGGACTACCACCAATTCCTGCGGGTGGCCCGGTTCGTTGGCCAGCCCGCTCAGACGCACCACTCCTTGCAGGAAGATGAAAAGCGCCAGCATGAAAGAGCGAGTCATCACGCCGCCGGCCAGCCCCAGAAGGGCTGCCGCGGCCACCCAATGCACAACACACAGCGACCGGGTGACATCATGGGTCAACGGCAGTGAGGCGAGCCCGTGCAGCAACCATTCGTAAAGGTAGTAGCAAGGCCCGTAGGCGGTGACCTCCTGGTAAAGCGCATGGCCTTCCAGAAAACCGCGCACGGAAATCATCATGAAACCCTCATCATCGTAGGGCGCAAATTTACTGAAGGTTGTGGAAAACGCATAGACGGCGGCCAGGCAAAGAAAGATCAGCGCCACTGCCGCCAGGGCCCGAGCCGGCAGACCCGCGCGCGCGCCGTCGGGGTGATGGTCCGCGTTCATCAGCCGGCCTCGGGTTTTACCTGCCCCGGTTTGCTGGAATTGTTCATTGCTGGCGCCTGCATCCTTCCGGCGAGTCGTTGCACCGAAATAGATGCGGGAATCGATTACACCAAATCGGGCGGAGCAGCAATGGATTCCTCATGACGTTCCAAAAAGGGCCGGCTCGGCCCGTGGCAATTGGGGGGCCAGCCCTATCAGTGGCTAGTCATCGTTTGGCGCGAAGCTCGGACTCGGCCGTGCAAGTTGCGCATTCGATACGTCGGCGCCAGCTAACACGTCGTGAAACGCCCAGTCCTCGAAAGTTGATCTGTTGGAGTTAAACCACGCCGCTCGGGTCACCAGCGACGTCACCCCGAACCACGGCACTCGCGGCAAGAGGTGGGGCGGGGCCCCAGCTTTCCTTGCTCGCTTCACGTTGTCTTAACCCAGGCCGCTCTAAAGTGGAATCATGAAACGAAACATTTTCTTAGCTAGCCTCCTGGCGGCGGGCGTCACGCTGGCTGGCGAGCCTGCGCGGGCGGCTGCGTCCGCCAGCGGGGCCCCGGCCCCGGCGGCCACGAGTCCCTCGGAAACAAACGTCGTGGCGCTGAGCGTCCCGCAGCGGGCGGGCCTGAATTTTCATGACGACTCCCTGGATTTGGTCTTGGATTACCTGAGCGAAAGCCTGGGA
>Ga0316231_1001847_pt1 | contig 21956 bp, 17 predicted proteins | sample TBH18027metaG_FD_206002 | JGI IMG/M metagenome (GOLD analysis project Ga0316231, IMG submission 206002) | Freshwater microbial communities from Trout Bog Lake, Wisconsin, USA - TBH18027 | ecosystem: Environmental > Aquatic > Freshwater > Lake > Hypolimnion/Profundal zone | place: USA: Wisconsin... | reverse complement strand
TTAAGACTGAGTTCTTTGCAACCCCTGATTGGACGGGCCGTCCTGTGGCTGTTATCACCCAGCCTCTGGTCCAAACCGACTGGGAAGGTGCTTTGCCAGTGCCGCAGGTGGCGACTTTTAACTATTCTGTTCGTTGGAGCGGTACGCTTACCGTACCTGCACCTGGACACTACGTATTCACACTGGAGTCGGGCGACAGTTTTCCGTATTCGCCGGTTGAGAGCTACCACTTCTTTCTTGATGGCAAGGTTATCTCTGAAGGAAGCCTCCGCCAGGTGGGCGAAGTCTCCACATTGGGTAATTCCAAGTTTGCGCCCGGTGCCTCGCCCACTGCGCCGCCCGTTATGAGCTTTCCTAAGGTGCCATCACTTGCCGTAGATTTCGCGGATACCAAGCCTCACGATTTCCGACTGGAATACTCTCATGCAGGCGACCAGGCCGGTGGTGGGCTAACATTGAAGTGGGAAGCGCCTGCCCAAGCCCAACTCGATGAAGCTGTGGCACGCGCCAGGGAAGCTGATGTTGTGGTTGCCTTTGTCGGTCTCTCGCCGCAGCTTGAAGGTGAGGAGATGAAGATTAAGATAGATGGCTTTGATGGTGGAGACCGCACAAGCCTGAACCTGCCAGCAGCGCAACAGAAGTTGCTGGAGGCAGTTGCAGCGACAGGGAAACCCTTGATTGTCGTGCTTCAAAGCGGAAGCGCAGTTAGCCTGAATTGGGCCAACAAGCATGCGCAGGCAATTCTTGAAGCATGGTATCCGGGCGTGGAAGGCGGGATGGCGATTGCCCGCACACTGGCCGGTGCCAACAATCCATCCGGGCGGCTGCCAGTGACCTTCTATGCCAATCTTGAGGGCTTGCCAGCATTTACCGACTACAGCCTCAAGGGGCGCACATACCGCTATTTCCGCGGTAAGCCGCTTTGGAGCTTCGGCTTCGGCCTGAGTTACTCCACATTCAAATACGGCCCAGTCAAGCTATCGACGGAGACGCTGAAGGCAGGCGACCCGATCACAGCAAGTGTCATCGTGACTAACACCGGAGCAGTAATTGGCGACGAAGTGGTAGAAGCCTACGTAACAACTCCCCAGGTCGGTGGCCCAATCCGCACTCTGGTCGGATTCAAGCGTGTTCAATTGGAGCCTGGAACGAGCAAAGAAGTGACTATCGCCATTGATCCACGCTCGCTTTCAAGCGTGGATGATCAGGGGGGGCGTTCTATCCTCCCGGGCAAATACACGCTCACCTTGGGGGGGGCACAGCCGCAGGAAACTCAGGCCCATTCGGAGATTGGCTTTATCGTAAGTGGTTCTCTGGGACTACCAAAATAATGAAGACTCACAGAAAACTGGCTATTCGGTCTATGTTTGCCGCCATCAAATGCACATGCCAGCTGTCCTGATTGAACGGAATGAAGGCAAACGCAAAGCCCTGCATTGTATTCCAGCATGCTCGATGCGGGATCGTCCAGCATGACGGTTGTCGGTGCTTCGACAGCGGCTCAACGCATAGCGTTGGCGGTAGGTATGTTATCCGGCCAACCGCGTAAAAGGGAATCTATGAGAAATGCTATTGAAGTGATAAGGGGGCGCCGAAGTATTCGCACATATGCAGCCAATCCTGTTGAGCGAGCAATCATCGAGGAGATTATTGACTGTGCCCGTCTGGCACCCACTGCGATGAACGACCAACCATGGGATTTTGTAGTTGTAACTGGAAGAGAGGATCTGCATCGAATTCCAACCATGCTGGGACACGCGGAGTTCATTGCGAACGCAGCTTTTGCCGTGCTGGTTCTAGCGCGAGAAGCTAACTACGCTTTAGAAGATTGCTGTGCAGCCACGGAAAATTTGCTGATCGCGGCAGCCGCTCATGGCATCGGATCTTGCTGGGTTGCGGGGGCCAAACAGGCTTATGCGCCAGTGGTGGCCAAGGCCTTTGGAGCGCCGGAAGACAGGCATCTTATTGCCGTTGTTTCATTTGGGTATCCAGCCGAGAACCCGTATATAGAGAAGAGGGCGCTAGCGGACGTTTTGCACTGGGACAAGTTTTAGCGATCTGGATATTGATAAGATCTCCACTCTCCATCAGAGGGCGCGGCGAGGGTGGAAGACACGGTTTTGAGTGTTTACATGCATATATTAGCTCAATTTCTCCTGATAGGGTGGGGATTTCCGCCCGACAATGAGCCACAGCGTGATACTTTGACCCCGCCAATGCAGACGGGCATTGGTGTACTCGGCACTTTACTGATTGTAAACCGCGGGGAATAATATCCGTATTATTAATGTAAATAACTGTAGTTAATGATCTTATGTGCATTCTCTGATTTGTCGACGAGGCGTCTGGCAGACGAGCAGGCGATTCCATAGGCTCGTGACCGCTGTCACTTTCGTTGCATTCGTCTCGAGCTACACTCGGTATGTGGTTATCGATATGAATTTATCGAATACGTTGATAGTGAAGCGGCGAGAAGCGCCCTCGATTCCTCAGCCGAGCCTGATGCGGCTGCCTCAGTATCACCATTACCTAGTGGAACTTGAGGCCAAGGGAATCAGCCGGATTTCGTGCAGCGTGATTGGCCGAGAGCTTAACTGCGTTCCCGTACAGGTCCGCAAGGATCTGCAATACACGGGCATCATCGGCAAGCCGAAGACAGGCTATTCAGTCTCTGAACTGATCCGGGCGATCGAAACATTTCTCGGCTGGAACAACGTGAACGAAGCGTTTCTGGTGGGCGTGGGGAACTTGGGCACGGCGCTGCTAGGCCATGAGCGATTCTCGAAGTTCGGCCTGAGCATCGTGGCCGCATTCGATACCGACCCTGCCAAGATTGGCCTGTGGATTCATGATAAGGCAGTCTTGTCACTGGACAAGATGAGCGACCTTGCTCCGCGGATGAGTATTCATCTGGGAATCATCACCACTCCTGCGGAAGTGGCGCAGATGGTGGCCGATGAGATGGTCAAGGGCGGGATCCAAGCCATATGGAACTTTGCTCCTGTAAAGCTCAAAGTTCCTGAGCACATCATCGTACACAACGAAGATCTGTACAATTCGCTGGCTTCGCTTTCGTGGAAGCTGGCAAGACGATTCCGGGTACCAATTCAAGAGAAGGAGGCCGTTTAGATGGCTTCGATGCCAGTTTCTGTCGATCGCGCGGAGAAATTTGAGAAGGTGTGCGGCATTCTCAATCGTTTCGCACGCCGCCCGTCGGGGTTGATTCCGATTCTTCAAGCGATTCAGCACGAGTACCAATACCTGCCTGAAGAAGTACTCACGTATGTGGCGACTTCGCTGGATGTTCCTCCAGCGCGTGTTTTTGGCGTGGCAACGTTCTACGCACACTTTGCGTTGGAGCCAAAGGGCAAGCACGTGATTCGCATCTGCGACGGAACTGCGTGCCACGTGAAGCAGTCGTTGCCGGTGCTGGAAGCGCTGCACGCGGCACTGGGCACGAGTGAAAAGAGCAAGACCACTGCTGACATGCTGTTTACAGTGGAGACGGTTGCCTGCCTGGGTGCTTGCGGACTAGCCCCGGTGATTGTGATTGACGAGCAGGTATACGGCCAGGTGACGCCGGAACGCGCGGTGGGCCTGTTGAACGAGATCAAAGCCCAGGAGGCGTTGCTTGCGACCGCTTCCGCGCCGCTTGCTGAGCAACTCTCAGCCGAGGAATGCCATGACTAACGCCGAACCAGTTAGATTGGGCGCAGCACATGGGAGTGGGATCTCCACGCATGCCCAAGTACGCCGGGTCATCATCTGTGCAGGAACCGGATGCATGGCCAACGGGGCCATGAAGGTCTTTGAGCAGTTCAAATGCGAGATAGCCGGCTCCGGACTGCAGGTGATCCTGGAACTTCGCGCAGAGGCCACCAGTGACGAAGTGCGGCTATCCAAGAGTGGCTGCCAGGGCTTTTGCCAGATGGGGCCGCTAGTCTCAGTGGTGCCTGACGGCATTCTCTACACCAAGGTGCACAGCGAAGATGTTGCTGACATAGTACAGCAGACACTTGTGGGCGGGGAGATAGTGGAGCGTCTTCTCTACAAGGACCCCGCGACACGCAAGAGCTGCCGCGGCCTTGAAGACAATCCTTTCTACTCGCGGCAGAATCGCCTGGTCCTGAATGAATGCGGATTCCTTGATCCAGAGGACATTCACGAATTCATGCTGCACGGCGGATATCAGGCGGCGCGCAAGGCATTTGTAGAGATGTCGCCAGAGCAGATTTGCAAGACGATTCTGGAGTCGGGACTACGCGGCCGCGGCGGCGGCGGTTTTCCGACGGGACGGAAGTGGGAAGCGGCGCGGATTCAGAATTCTGTAAAGAAGTACGTGATCTGCAACGGCGATGAAGGCGATCCCGGCGCGTTTATGAACCGCTCAGTGATGGAGGGCAATCCGCACAGCGTGATCGAGGGCCTGATGATCGCGGCTCGCGCCATCGGCGCTAACGAGACACTGGTTTACGTGCGCGCTGAGTACCCGTTGGCTGTGGAGCGCATGCGCCGCGCAGTGGCCGACGCGGAGCGCGAAGGCATTCTGGGGAAGGACGTATTCGGCACGGGCATTTCAATGAAATGTGAAGTGATGGAAGGTGCAGGCGCGTTTGTCTGCGGCGAAGAGACGGCCATGATCGCTTCGATTGAAGGCCTGCGCGGCATGCCTACGCCAAAGCCGCCGTTCCCGGCGCAGAGTGGCCTGTGGAGCAAGCCGACAATCATCAACAACGTTGAGACGCTCGCGCACGTATCGCGCATTCTCAACGTAGGACCGGAAGTATTCAAGAGCATCGGCACGAAGGACTCGCCAGGCACCAAGACCTTCGCTCTTACCGGGCATGTGTCCAACACAGGCCTGGTCGAAGTTCCATTCGGCACCACGCTGCGCGAGATTGTGGTGAACATCGGCGGCGGGATTACGGACGATGCAGGAAAGATATGGAAGGCCGGATTCAAGGCCGTGCAGATCGGTGGACCCTCCGGTGGTTGCCTGACCGAAGAGCATCTGGACCTACCACTTGCTTACGAGTCGCTGCGGTCAGTGGGAGCGATGGTTGGCTCCGGCGGCCTGGTGGCGATGAACCAGGGCACGTGCATGGTGAGCATTGCGCGCTTTTTCATGGAGTTTACGCAGCGCGAGTCCTGCGGCAAGTGCGTACTGTGCAGGGAAGGGACTAGACAACTACTGGCACTGCTGGACGATGTGATTGAAGGCAGGGGCGATCAAGGCACGCTGGACCTGCTGGAAAAGCTTGGACACGCGGTGCAGATCGGGTCCTTGTGTGGACTGGGCAAGACGGCGCCGAACCCCGTGCTCTCGACGCTGCGCTACTTCCGCAAGGAGTACGAGGAGCACATCTTTGAGAAGCGCTGCCGGACAGGTCGCTGCAAAGCCCTGCTGAGTCCAGAGATCAACCAGGTTAAGTGCAAGGGCTGCGGCCTGTGCATTAAAGTCTGCCCGACAAATGCCATCACGGGTGAAAAGAAGCAGTCGCACCGCATTGATCCGGAACTGTGTATCAAGTGCGGTGCGTGCGCGACAGCCTGCAAGATTCATGCGGTCGAAGGGATATAGCCAGATGAATAGTGTTACGCAGCCAACTTTGACGATCGATGGAAGAACGGTAGCGATCGAAGGCGAGCGCAATCTGCTCGAACTGATTCGCAAGGCCAACATCGACCTGCCTACATTTTGCTACCACTCCGAACTCAGCGTGTATGGCGCCTGCCGCTTGTGTCTGGTTCAAATCGACGGGCGAGGAATTCAGGGCGCATGTTCGACTCCGCCGGAGCCGGGTCTGAAGATTCAGACCACGACGCCGAAGATCCGAGAGATTCGCCGGATTGCAATTGAGCTGCTGCTGGCGAACCACGACCAGAGCTGCCCGACCTGCCCGCGAAGCGCCAACTGCCAATTGCAAAACCTAGCACAACGACTGGGCGTAAAGAAGGTTCGTTTTCAGTCAGTGCACAAACAGGTTGCATTGGACGAGTCTTCGCCGTCCCTGGTTCGCGACCCGAACAAGTGCGTGCTATGCGGCGACTGCGTACGCATGTGCTCTGAGATTCAGGGTATCGGCGCAATCGACTTTGCGCATCGCGGGCACGATGTGAGCGTTCAGCCGGCATTCGGAAAGCTACTGGGCGATGTCGAGTGTGTGAACTGCGGGCAATGCGCTAGCGTGTGCCCGACCGGGGCGCTGACGCCAAAGTCGGAAGTCGATCAGGTTTGGGATCTCCTAGCCGACAAGAAGAAGACGGTTGTCGTCCAGATTGCGCCGGCCGTGCGCGTAGGACTCGGCGAATGCTTTGGCTTGAAGCCGGGCGAGATTACAACTGGCCGCATTGTTGCCGCCTTGAAGCAACTTGGCTTCGACCAGATTTACGACACGTCTTTCGCCGCCGATCTTACTGTGATTGAAGAAGGCACCGAGTTTCTGGAGCGCAAGACTGAAGGCGGCCAACTGCCCATGTTCACCTCCTGCTGCCCCGGCTGGGTGAAGTACGCAGAGCAGTATTTCCCGGAGCTATTGTCGAATCTCTCCACGTGCCGCTCGCCTCAGGCGATGTTTGGCTCACTGGTGAAAGCAATGCTTCCAGATCAAATGAACATCGAACGCAAGGATCTGAAGGTTGTTGCAATCATGCCCTGCACAGCCAAGAAGTTCGAGGCACAGCGACCGGAGATGGGCGTGGATGGCGATCCGGACGTCGATAACGTGCTGACCACGCAGGAACTGGCGCAGATGATTCAGTCTGCGGGCATTATGTTCGACATGTTGCAGCCGGAATCGTTCGACATGCCCTTCGGTTTCTACACTGGCGCCGGAGTGATCTTTGGAAACTCAGGCGGCGTCATGGAGGCGGTGCTTCGCTACGCTGCTGAAAAAGCCACAGGCAAGAAGCTGGACCAGGTTGAGTTCCAGCAGGTACGTGGCGATTCAGGACTTCGCGAAGCCAGCATCACGGTCAACGGTTCAGTACTGAAGTTGGCTATCGTTCACGGATTGCGCAATGCTCGCGTTGTCGCTGAACAGGTGAGGGCGGGCAAGAGCCACTACGACCTGATTGAAGTAATGGCATGCCCGGGCGGATGCGTGGGTGGCGCAGGACAGCCGGTAACAACTTCGCCCAACGCGCGAGCGCTCAGAACCAAGGGCCTCTACCATGCCGACAAGACGCTGCAACTGCACAAGTCGCAGGACAACGTGTTCATCACCGAGTGCTACGCGAAGTTCCTTGGGGACATTGGTGGAGAGAAGGCGCATCACCTTCTGCATACGAGCTACCAGAGCCGCCGCCGAATCGCGGATGAATTTCTTCCGCTCGTGGAGCCCAAGGGTGAAGACAAACTCAAAGTCAGCGTGTGCCTTGGAACGAACTGCTTTTTGAACGGGTCGCAGGAAGTGCTGAACGGCGTGCTGCGCCATGCCGAACAGAGCGGACTGGAAGGGAAGCTGGATGTGCGCGCGGGATTCTGCTTTGAGAAGTGCGAGACCGGGCCGACGGTGATGATTGGCAACGAGCACATTGAGCACTGCACATCGAAGAAGGCAATTGAAGAAATCAACAGCCGGATCGAATGCGACGGGCCGGCCCAGCTACCTAACACGCATGTTTGCAAGCATTGCCACGACTAAGCGGCGGGACAGGAGATTACCATGATCACTCAAGAACGAGCAGACTTCATAAACGAGCAGGAGATTGAAGGCATACTGGCTTCATGCCAGAGTCCGGAGCCGGCACGCGTACGTGAACTGCTGGTGAAAGCACGCGAGATGCGCAGGCTTTCGATGGAGGAGGTCGCCTATCTGTCCTTTGTTGAAAGTCCGGAGTTGCTCGCCGAGATTTTTTCGACGGCGAAGGGGATCAAGGAAGAGATTTATGGCACGCGGCTGGTTCTTTTCGCGCCGCTCTACATCTCGAATCGTTGCTCGAATGAGTGCACGTATTGCGCTTTCCGCGCAACCAACACATCACTCGTTCGCCGTACGCTGACGCAGGAGGAGATCGCGGAAGAGACCCGCATTCTCATTCGGCAAGGGCATAAGCGGATCTTGATGGTCGCCGGGGAAGAGCTTCCGCCCCAGGGCTTTCAATACATCCTAGATTCGATCGCAACCATTTATGAAACGCGGGTTGGACCGGGTGAAATCCGGCGCGTAAATGTGAACCTGGCTCCGGAAAATGTAGAACGTTTCCGCCTGTTGAAAGGGGCAGGCATCGGGACCTTCCAGCTTTTCCAGGAAACCTATCATCGCCCCACCTATGCAGAAGTTCATCTGAAAGGTCCGAAGAGCGATTACGATTGGCGCACGACGGCCTTCGACAGGGCTATGGAAGCAGGCATTGACGATGTAGGAGTCGGCGTGCTCTTCGGACTTTATGAATGGCGCTTCGAGATACTTGCGATGATGCAGCACATCCGCCATCTGGAGGAGAAGTTTGGCGTGGGGCCGCACACCATAAGCTTTCCGCGCATGGAGCCGGCGTCGGGTTCTGATATCGCATCGCAGCCGCCGCATGAAGTGAGCGACGGCGACTTTTTGAAGATGGTGGCCATCATGCGTCTGGCTGTGCCCTACACGGGCATGATCATGTCTACTCGCGAGACTGCTGACGTGCGTCGATTAACGCTGGAACTAGGCATCTCTCAGATTTCAGCCGGGAGCCGGACCGATCCAGGAGGCTATACGGAAGGCGAAGCAGGACGCAGCGGCGGGCAGTTTCAATTAGGCGATCACCGCTCTGTTGAGGAGGTTGTGACCGATGTTGTGTCGCTGGGATTCTTGCCTTCGTTCTGCACTGCCTGCTACAGGACGGGCCGAACCGGGCATGACTTCATGGATCTCGCCAAGCCGGGAGAGATCAAGTATCACTGTCATCCGAATGCGCTTTCGACGTTTCAGGAATATCTGTGCGACTACGCAAGCCCCGAGGCAAAAGCCGCAGGCGAAACGCTTATCTCAATTGAACTGCAACACATGGATTGTAAACAAACAGCCTGCGCACTGCCGATGCTCAATAAGGTCCGCGGCGGCGAACACGACATCTTTGTATAGAAAGGGAGATCTCCATGATTCGGGCAACTTCAAAAGGGTTCCGCTTACACATCGGTTTCTTCGGACGTCGCAACGTTGGCAAGTCAAGCCTGCTGAACGCCATTACTCAGCAGAAGGTTTCGATTGTGTCAGAGGTTGCGGGCACAACAACCGATCCGGTGGAGAAGCCGATGGAACTGCTTCCTCTTGGGCCGGTGCTGTTTGTGGACACAGCAGGAGTAGATGATGTGGGAGCGCTGGGCGCGCAGCGCATTGAGAAGACACGGCTGGCCATAAAGCGTACCGATATCGGTGTGCTTGTAACCGAGTCTGGCGTTTGGACCGAGTTCGAAGAGAAACTGCTGACTGAACTTCGCTCTCATGGGATTCCCGTGCTGGTGGCTTTGAACAAGGCGGATTTGCGCAGCCCCTCTGCGGAACAGTTGGCCCGTTTTGAGCAGGAGCAGTTGCCATATGCGGAACTGGTGGCGACGACCGGCCGGGGTGTGGATGCATTCAGGGCGCGGCTCTGGGAAGTTGCTCCAGTGGAAGCCGCAGAGCAGCAGGTGATTTTGCGCGACCTGGTTGGGCGGGAGGAGACGGCAGTGCTGGTGATGCCGTTCGACAAGGAAGCGCCCAAGGGCCGCATCAAGCAGCTGCAGGCGCAGTCGATTCGCGATCTCCTGGACGGCGAGGCCTCCTGCGTAGTGGTCAAGGACGCGGGATTGCAGAAGGCTTTGGACAATCTGAAGACCCCACCAAGGATTGTCGTAACCGATGCGGCGGTCTTCGAGCAGGTGGCGCGCATTACTCCGGATTCCATTCCATTGACAGCGTTTTCGATTCTACTGTCACGGCTGAAGGGCGACCTGGTTGCACAGACAAGGGCCGCGGTAGCGGTGGATTCGCTACGGCCTGGCGATAAGGTTTTGGTTGCTGAATCGTGCACGCACCATCCGGTGGAAGAAGATATCGGCCGGGTGAAGATTCCGCGGTGGCTGAACCAATACGTTGGCGGCGAACTGGAATTCACAACGGTAAAGGGGCGCGATTTCCCGCAGGATCTTTCGCATTACAAACTCGTGATTCATTGCGGTGCGTGCATGTGGAATCGCCAGGAGATGTTGACTCGCATCGGCGAGTGCCAGATTCAGGGCGTGCCCATCACGAACTACGGATTGGTGATTGCTTATGCGCTTGGCATTCTTGATCGCGCGCTGGAGCCGTTCCCTGAGGCGCTCGCAGCGTACAAACAAGCACGGCAAGAGCGGGTGGAATTGGCCGCAGTTTGCAGCGGATCTCAATTGAATGAAAGCAGCATGAGCCTGGTTAACTAGCTGTGACCGCACTAACCAAACTCGACCTTCTCGATGCTCTCCGCGAGGGCCGGCCCGACCGTCTGCAAGCGTTGTACGGCCGGGCCGACGCGGTGCGCAAGCAGAACGTAGGTGATGCGGTGCACTTGCGTGGGTTGATTGAAGTCTCAAGTCATTGCGTGCGGCATTGTATGTATTGCGGGCTGCGGCAGGCGAATCGCGATCTCCCGCGCTACCGCATGTCGAGAGAAGAGATTGAGGAATGTGTGCGCCAGGCCGAGATGCTTGGATACGGTACTGTTGTGATGCAGGCTGGCGAAGATGACGGATTGACCGCCCAGTGGATCGCGGATATTGTGCGCTGGATCAAGAGCGAGACGGCTCTGGCGGTAACGCTTAGCCTAGGAGAACGGAGGCAAGAGGAATTGCAGATGTGGCGCTCGGCAGGCGCGGACCGCTACCTGCTTCGCTTCGAGACATCAGACATGAATCTCTTTCACTCCATTCATCCCGACCGCTATGCGAATGGTCCCGACCGTTTGACTTTGCTGCGGCAAATGAAGGTGCTCGGGTACGAGGCGGGAGGTGGCGTCATGGTTGGGATTCCAGGGCAATCGTTTGAGAGCCTGGCCAACGATATTCTGACATTTAACGCGCTTGATCTAGACATGATCGGCATTGGCCCTTATATCGCTCATGCGGCGACCCCGCTCGGTACGGGCCTGCTGCGTCCGGCAATCGATCCAGCAGAGCAGGTCCCCAACAGTGAAGAGATGGTTTACAAGATGATTGCCTTGACGCGCATCGCTTGCCCCACAGCGAACATCCCCAGCACTACGGCCCTTGCCACCATCAACAAAGTAGACGGGCGGAAACTTGGACTGAGAGCGGGCGCGAATGTAGTTATGCCGAACCTCACTCCGGTTAAGTACCGGAGTCTGTATGAGATATATCCGGCGAAGGCGTGTATCGATGAGAGTGCTACAGATTGCAATCAATGCCTGCGCGGTCAAATTCGGTCCATCGGCCGCGTTGCAGGGCAAGGACCGGGAGGCAGAGGCGCTTCGGAGGCAGCCGCGCGCACCATGCGCGATGCACTGCCTCAATTTGTGCAATTGCCGTAATTGAGAGGTAACTCATGGGCACGGACGAGGATGTTGTAGAAATTGTGGTTTGTCTTGGGAGTTCCTGTTTCGCACGGGGTAACTCCGACAATCTTGCCTTGATCAATTCGCATGTCCAGAGCTATGGGATGAACGCGACTGTTCGGGTAACTGGCAGGCTTTGCCGGGATGAATGCATGAAAGGCCCCAATCTAAGCATCGGCGGAAAGATTCACAATGGTGTTACAACGGCAAGGCTGCACGAGCTTCTGCTGCAGCTGGGTGGGCAATCCCGGAGCGGGCATGGAACAGCATAACTTCATCAAGACCGGAGAGCATGAGTGTCAGGATTGCAACAAGTGTATTCGCGAATGCCCACTGAAGGCGATTCGAGTGCAGGACAATTGTGCCCAGGTGGTGCCTGAACTATGTGTGTTGTGCGGTAATTGCACTTTGGCCTGCCCGAGAAACGCGAAGCAGGTGTGTGACGATTTGCCAAGTGTGATCGCTCTATTGAATTGCAAGCGCGCTGTGATCGCTTCGCTTGCACCTTCGTTTGTTACACAATTTCCCGGGATCCGTCCAGGACAGTTGATTCACGCGCTAAAGAATCTCGGGTTCTTCGCAGTTTCAGAAGCCGCACTGGGCGCCCAACTGGTGTCGGATAGTGTTGTAGCCATGATGCGCAGCGAGCCAAAGCAAATATGGTTGTCTTCCACTTGCCCGGCTGCTGTGGATTTCATTCGCAAGTATCATCCTGAATGCTTGCCGCATGTATGCGGTGTTCTCTCCCCGCTACTGGCGCATTGCAAGATGCTGCGGGAGCATTACGGCAATGACATTGCGATTGTCTCTATCGGCCCCTGTATCGCGGAAAAGAGGGAAGCCGAAGAGCATCCCGAGCTTCTGGATGTGGCGCTCACATTCGAAGACCTGGCCAACTGGCTAATGGAAAAGCACATCAATCTCGACGAGGTTATCGATGGGCCGAGTGATTGCTTTGAGCCGCAGGAGGCGCAGGAGGGGGCGCTCTTTCCAATTGAGGGTGGGATGGCTGCGGGACTCGCACGCGAGCAGGCGGTGGATCGTTTCAAGTTCATGTCGATTTCTGGAATGCAGAATATTGAGCAGGTCCTCAAGGATATCTCAGATTGGGATTCTGACCAGAGCATGTTCTTCGAATTGAGTGCATGCGCTGGATCCTGTATTAACGGCCCGAAGGCAGCGCGCACTTCCTCGGTGGCGCGACGCCGCTATGACATTATCCGGTACGCAAAGCCAGCTAGCGATGCCTACCGCATGCCTTCGATTGCAATTGCAGAGAGCTATACCGCTACCCAGGTTGATGGCGATGAGTACAGCGACCTTCAACTGCGTGACGCACTGCGCACCGTGGGAAAGCGAACAAATGAGGACGAACTCAACTGCGGCGGATGTGGGTACGACACCTGTCGTGACTTTGCCCGCGCCTTGATTGCGCGCAATGCGGAACGAATGATGTGTTCCACCTATACTCGCAAGCTGGCACAGAAGAAGGCCAACGCACTGCTGCAGAAGATGCCGTCTGCAGTAGTTATCATCGACGAGGATCTCAAGATCATCGAATGCAATCTAAATTTTGCGCGTCTGTTCGCCAAAGACGGCGAGAACCCGAAGGCGCTTGAAGGCATAGAGGTGAGCACGGTGATACCGTTCTCCTACCTGTTCCGCCGAGTACTGGATTCCGCTGAAGATATTGTGGGCCACGACATCCGATATCAGCGCAGCATTCTTAATACGAGCATTTTTACCATTGAACCTCATACTGTTATGTGTGGAATGTTTCAAGATATTACCGAGCCAATTTTCCAGAAGGAACAGATCATTGGCCGGGCACGCGAGGTTATCCAAAAAAACCTGAAGACGGTACAGCAGATTGCCTATCTGTTAGGCGAGAATGCAGCGGATTCAGAAATCATTCTGAACTCGATTGTTCGCTCGTTCAGCCCCGAGGAAGTAGACGACAGCAATGCCGAGGGAAAACAGTGAATGTGGGCGAAAGCTTTATTGAGGTCGATTTCTACCAGCGCGCTAAACATGGGCAGATGATCTCCGGCGATGTGTTCCTCTCAGAGAAAGTCAAGCAGGAGGGCCGCATTGTTTCAGTTCTATCTGATGGGCTGGGAAGTGGTGTAAAGGCCAGTGTTCTAGCCACGATGACGGCGACCATGGCATTGAAGTTCACTGCAAGCGCTATGGATATTCGCAGTTCTGCGGAGATCATCATGGATACACTGCCGATTTGCAGCGTGCGTAAGATCAGTTATTCGACATTCACAGTTGTAGATATGGCTAGCACTGGGGAGACGCGCATAATCGAGCACGGCAATCCGTCCTTCCTGCTGGTGCGCCCCAAAGGCGCATTGAATATTGAAAAGACCGAGGTTCGCCCCAAACGCTGGCAGGATCGTGTAATCAGCTTCTCCACCTTCGAGGCTCAACGCGAAGATCGCATTGTCTTCTTCTCGGATGGCGTTACACAAGCTGGGATGGGTGAGTTCAGTACTCCTCTCGGATGGGGATTGGAGAGTGTTGATAAATTCATTCGGGAAACAATTGATCGATATCCATCTATCTCCGCACGCGAATTGTCGCGGCTCGTTGCCACAAGAGCAATAGAAGTTGATGGCCAGAGTGCGAAAGACGATATTACGTGCGGCGTTGTCTATTTTCGTAGCCCACGCCAGTTGCTGGTTATGACAGGGGCTCCTTTCAATCGTGCACACGACCAGGATTTGGCGAAGATGGCTGAGCGCACAACCGGGCGCAAGGTGATTTGTGGCGGAACAACAGCGAATATCATCTCAAGGCTTCTCAGCCGTGCAATTCAAATAGATATGCGGCATCCACTTGATCCAAAAGTTCCGCCTTCTGCTAGGATGGAGGGCTTCGCATTGGTGACGGAGGGCACTCTGACCTTGGGGGAAGTGCTTCGCCTCCTTGAAATTGGATTCGTGCCCGAGGAAATGAAATCCAATGCAGCCGTGCGGCTCGCAACCATGCTTCTTGATAGCGACATTGTAAAGTTCGCGGTTGGCACTAGAATCAATGAAGCGCATCAGGATCCGAACATCCCGATCGAACTGGACCTCCGGCGCAATATTGTGAAGCGAATTGCGCAACTGCTAGAGAGCAAATACATGAAACGCGTGCTTATTCAATATCTCTAAATGGCGAAAATTCTCCCGAGGTGACTGTGCTCGTAGGGTAAGTATAGTCAACTCTTTGCGACGGATGCAAAGTTAGGGATATACAGGGGAAGGGATATCGGGGTCGTTGGAGGCTTGTGTGCACAATGACAACCGCTGGAACTGAATCAATGCCCTACCCCTCGGGACGATTAGGAAAAGGCCGTAAGGTCCATGATCTTCACATCGCCGATCTGTGGCGTAAAATTCATATAGGGCAGGATATCGTGCTCGATGCTAATACCTGGGGCTATTTCTATGAGTCGCATACCGCTGTTAGTCAGTTCGAATACAGCCCGTTCAGTGACATACAATACAGCCTGTTTCTGCTGTAGCGCATAATCGGCGGAGAACGTGATTCGTTCAACTTTGCTGACCAGCTTTTGAATCTGACCAGCTTTTAGGATTTCAAGTCTTCCGTCCTTCCACGAAATCTGGCTTCCCTGTGCATCAAATGTGCCGCAGAAGATAACTTTCTTTGCATTCTGAGCAATCTCTATAAATCCGCCCGGACCTACAAGATTTCCGCCAAGATGTGAAACATTCACATTGCCTACAGCATCCACTTCCCCCATGCCGAGAAACGTAATATCAATTCCCCCGCCGCTATAGTAGTCGAACTGCTCGATGGATGGCAGGATTGCTTCGGCGTTCCGAGCCGCGCCGAACAGGCGGTCATTCAGCATCCTGCCATTGTGAACGCCTTGCTCGACACTCATCCACAGATCGTGCTCAATCCCTTGTTCGGCAATCACTCCAAAGATCCCACCTGGGATTCCAAAACCAAAATTGACGGATGCGCCAGGCCGCAACTCCATCGCTGCACGGCGCGCGATAATGCGTCGCTCCAGCTTCTTGGGTACTTCCGCTGCTATATCGCCTAAATGCGCTCTGCGAGACCCGCTTACAGTAGGGTCATACCCGATTCCATAGAAGAGTTGCTGGTCGGGCTGTTCCACAATATTATCGATCATGATGCCAGGAACACGTACATTCCTCGCGCAGAGGTTGCCGGCCTCTACCACCTGCCGCACCTGAGCTAGTACAATTCCTCCACAGTTATGCGCTGCGAGCGCGAGCGAGTGGATATCCATATCGACAGCTTCTTCCTCTGAACTGAGATTGCCTCGAGTGTCCGCGAACGTTCCGCGGATGATAGCTATGTCGACCTTGAATGGTTTATAGCGGAGTACCTCCTTGTTGTCGATAGACAACAACTCCACCAGTCTTTCCTGACTTCGAAGGTTGCAGCGCCCGCCGTCCTGCCGCGGATCCACAAACGTCCCAAGCCCGGAGTGAGTAATCAGACCAGGACGGCCGGCCCCTATCTCGCGCAACAGATGTTGAATTACACCACCGGGGAAGCAGTATGCCTCGATCTTCTCATCATGAATCAGCTGTTGAATTCTCGTTGACCATGTGAAGTGCGAGGCAATGATCTTGCGAATCATGCCTTCGTGAGCAAAGCGATTGGTCCCAAGCTCGCCGCGGTCTCCCAAGCCAAGGGAATGAACCAGTGTCAGGTTGTTTGGTTCACCGGTCTCAAGGAATTTCTTTTCAAGAGCGGCGAAGATAGCCTCCGCTGAGATCATCCCGGCTCCGTTGCCGCTAATGGCTACTGTATCGCCGTTCTTGATCATCGATGCCGCTGCTGTTGTCGTGAACTTGGTGATACTCATTTGCGACTCCAAGGTTATCGATTTTGGAAAACAGGTTTGCGCTTCTCGATAAAGGCCAATACACCTTCCTTGCAGTCCTCCGTAGCCGCTGCCTGTGCAGCCGCCGAGGCGTGAGCGTGCCGCATGTCGGTGTGCATCGTACTCAGCAGGCCTTTTGTGAGTGACATTGCAACCGGCCCGTTCGATAGCAGTCTATCCAACCATCGCTCGATCTGTTCTTCCATGGCAGTCGCATCCTCCACAAGTACAGTGAGCAGTCCCCATTCAAGTGCCTGTTCGGCGGGAATCAGAGCGCCAAGCAAAGTTAGATGTCTGGCTCGCGCCACGCCGATTATTTCGGCGAGCCGTCGTATTCCCGCCCAACCGGCAATCATTCCTAGTGTGACTTCAGGAGTGCCAAATTTCGCTGATTGGACTCCAACTCGCAAGTCCGCAGCAAGTACTAGCTCCAACCCGCCGCCTATTGCATGACCGGAGATTGCAGCTATCACAGGTTGGGGCAGGGAAGCGATCTTGTCAAAGACTCGGATTCCCCTCAGTATCCAGTTGGTTCCCATTTCGTTCGGAGACAGGTTACCCCATGCTTCGATGTCGCCGCCTGTACAGAAGAAACGGCCATTCCCTCGAATAACTACGGCGCGCAAATTACGATCAGATTGGATGCAAACAATGTGGGACTCCAATTCCTCTAGCATCGGTAAGGTTAGCGCGTTCCCTTTCAGTGGACGGTTCAAAGTGATCTCTGCCCATGCGCATCCCCCTCGCTCTTTGCGTAAGAAGCAAATCTCAGGTTCCATTGAATACACTCCTTTATGAGTTGTGTCGATTAGTATCGCGACATTACCAAGCCACCATCCACTTCGATTGCCTGCCCTACCGTATACAGAAGGCGACCTTCTGCCATGCAAACAACAGTAGAGGCAACGTCTGCTGGATAGCCCCATCGTTCCGCTGGCACACGATGATCGCCAATCATTTTGTCATAGAGGACTTTGACTGGACGGGTCATTTCGGTCGCAATAATGCCAGGGCGTACTTCGTACACCCCGATGCCAGCCGATGCCAGTCGCAAGGCAAAGAGTTTTGTCGTCATCGAGCAGGCTGCCTTCGATACACAGTACTCGCTTCTCGTGATCGACACAGCCTTCACATTGCTTGATGTAATATTAATAATGCTACGATGTTTATCATGACGATCATCTTGACTGAGCATATAACGGGCAACTGCTTGGCTCAGGAAGAAGACGGCGCGGGTATTCACGCTTATACACTCATCAAAAGTGTCCGGTTCGACGTCAAGTATATCGCCTCGCCTGCGAGACGGGATACCGGCGTTGTTCAGCAGGCAATCGATCCTTCCCCATCGGTTGATTGCAGCTTCCAGCATGGTGGCATGAAGTGCCACATCGGCCACATCGCTTAGGAACGGAATGCTGTCAGCTCCGCAATCACACAGTTCATCTCTAATATCCTGAGTTACTCCGTAATTGTCATCAATGTCTCTATCGTTCAGCAAGATGTTGAAGCCCGCCTTGCCGAGCTTAAGGGCACATTCACGGCCGATTCCACGCAATGATCCTGTGACAATAGCCACTGGGCGGGAACAGAAAATCAGAGACATGAGTATCTCCACAACCAATCTCTTGCAGTCAACCAACTAGTTAGTTACTATACACCATAGGTGAAACGAGGACAAGATGGCCATAATGAGCCCCAAGAAATCTCCCGCACGAGACCGCGAAGCAACTAAGGAAAGAATCTATAGGGCCGCAGGCAAAATATTTGCAAAGTGTGGCTTCGATGGCGCCAGGGTGGATCAGATAGCAATCGAGGCTAAAGTCAACAAACAGATGCTCTACCACTACTTTGGCAGTAAGGACGAACTCTTTACCGCAGTTCTCGAAAGTGCATACCGGAGTATCCGCGCTCAGGAGGCAGAACTGGAACTTGACTCTCTGAGTGCCGATAAGGCAATCCTCGAACTCGTGGATTTCACTTGGCGATACTACCTTGCTAATCCAGATTTCATCCGCCTCCTGAATAGCGAGAACCAAATGGAGGCGCGGCACCTTAAGCTCTCTCCGCGAACCCATGAGATCAATAAGAGCCATATCGCGATCACAGAGCGATTGCTATCCAGAGGGAAGCGCGAACGGAGCATAAGGCATGATCTCGATGCGGTGCAACTTAACGTTAGCATTGCGGCACTGGGATTCTTCTACTTGATGAACAGGCATACATTGTCTACCGTCTTCCAACGCGACCTGGGCTCGAAGCAGATGCTCGATGAGAGACTCGCTGCAATGAAAGATACGATTGCCCGCTGGATAAGGCCTTAATTGAGTCTTGAAGGCAGTGTCCTAAAGGGTAAGGAGATCCCCCGGCTCTGCCGGGGTGGCAGTATCAGTTTGACATTTACGGGAGTCCATCCAAGAAACTCCAAACGTGAGCCGACCAAAGCACACGCAAAGGATAAACCGGATGGACCAATTGGAGAGTCTAAGCCACTCGGTGTGGGAGTGCAAATACCATGTGGCATTTATCCCGAAGTGCCGCCGCAAGGTGCTGTATGAAAGCCTTCGGCAGCATTTGGTTGAGGTGTTCAAACGTTTGGCCGAGCAGAAGGAATGCCGCGTACTGGAAGGCCACTTGATGCCTGACCATGTGCATATGCTGCTTTCGATTCCGCCCAAGTATGCGGTGTCGGAGGTGGTGGGCTTCATGAAGGGCAAGAGCGCGATTCACTAGGTGCGGACCTACGGCGAGCACAAGCAGAACTTCGCAGGGCAGCACTTCTGGGCACGAGGCTATTTCGTATCTACGGTGGGCCGCGACGAGGCAGCGATCCGCGCATACATCCAAAACCAAGAGGTTGAGGACAAGCGCCTGGACCAACTGAAGATGTGGAAGTAGCCGCCGAAAGGCGGCCCCAATAACGTCGGGGCCGCGTTAGCGACCCCGCTCAAGCCGCTTTGAGCGGCTCACACAATCAAGCCCCCGGCTCTGCCGGGGGTATTGACATCAAAGGAGCATAGTCGAGGGTTTGTGTCGGCTGGGCCTTTCCGAGGAGAAGAACGCAGGTAGAACGTGAAGAAATGTCCAGATATCCGGACTTAGTTGAATCTCGCCACCTTGCAGGCAGTCCAGTGCTTCTGGATGTATTGAAGACAGTCTGTTCCTGCTCCATAGGGTGTAGAATCTAGCAGTCAATTCGTACGAAACTCACGTTCGTCTCTTGATTGTGGAGTCTCTGTCAATATGGATCGTCGCAAATTCTGTATCAGTGCAGCTTGCGTTGCAACCTCTGGGGTGCGCGGTACAGCAGCATTTGCCCCAATCGCTTCTTTGTACGAACCATCATTTTCAGCGCAAGAGATTGCCCGAATTGACCGCGAGCGGATTCTCTGTGCTGCCCACCAATTCCTTGCTCAACTCCCCGTCACGATAACAGCATTTAGTTCGCCACGCAGCCACGGCAGTAAGCACGACTATTTTTCCGAAGGTGATTACTGGTGGCCAGATCTGAAGAATCCCGGTGGGCCATACATACGTCGCGACGGCTACTCCAATCCTGAAAACTTCAATGCGCATCGTGAGGCTCTCATTCGCCTCAGTCTGTGCGTACCAGCGCTGGTGGCCGCATGGCTGATTACGAAAGAGAAGCGCTATGCGCAGCATGCTGCCCTTCATCTTCGCGCATGGTTTCTCGATTCCGACACGCGGATGAATCCCTCGCTTGACTATGCACAGGCTATCTTCGGTATTACACCTGGCCGCGGTACTGGCGTCATTGATACCCTGCATCTTGTTGAGGTCAGCCGAGCCATGCAGCACCTCGAAATGGCTGGAGTCTTCACTCCAGCAGAGTTCTGCAGGTTGCGTAGTTGGTTCGCGGAATATCTTGATTGGATATGTACATCGGGAAATGGAAAAGAAGAAGAGGCCGCCAAGAACAACCATGGCTCCTGTTGGGTAGCTCAGGCCGCCGCATTTGCCGATCTTACTGGTAATAGGGACGTGATAGCGCTTTGTCGTCGTCGTTTCAGGGACAATCTCCTGCATGACCAAGTTGCGCCAGACGGCAGCTTTCCATTGGAACTGGCTCGGTCAAAGCCATACAGCTATTCTCTTTTCAACCTCGACGTGCTGGCGATCATCTGTCAAATTATCTCCACTACAGATAGCTCGCTGGACAACCTCTGGAAGTATGCTCTAGCCAACGGCATTCACTTCCAATGCGCTGTTGATTTTATGTATCCATTCATTCAGGACAAAGGGAAATGGCCATATGCGCATGACGTAGAGTATTTTGGCGACTTGCCCAACCGCCAACCAAGCCTCCTTTTTGCCGGACTTGCGTATCACGAGTCAAAGTATCTCGCGCTCTGGGGGACCCTGCTCCCCGATCCAAGAACTGCAGAAATCATACGTAATTTTCCTGTACGCCAACCGTTGCTTTGGGTCTGCCCAGTCGGCTGAAGACATCCTCGGAGATTCTGGATTGCAAATGTTTAACCACCTACGAGCAGTGTGATAGGATTCCGTCGATACGTCACCGAGTAGTTTAGGAGCAAAGATGCGGGAGCGCAGGGTAGGGATAATCATGAATGGCGTCACTGGGCGCATGGGTCTTAACCAACACCTGATTCGCTCGATTCTGGCGATTCGGAGACAAGGTGGGGTCGCTTTAGGGGACGGCACGGCTCTCATGCCTGACCCCATCCTTGTAGGTCGAAATGAAGATAAGCTGAAGGCCATCGCCACCGCGCATGGACTTCAGCGGTGGAGTACAGACCTCGCGCACTGCCTTTACAATCCAGAAGACACTATCTATTTCGATTCAGGGTCGACAGGAATAAGGGAGCATAATGTTCTTCAAGCTATATCAGCAGGGAAGCATGTTTACTGCGAAAAGCCACTCTCGACGACGATGAAGAGCGCACTTGGACTCGCGCGTTCTGCCAACAAAGCGGGCGTGAAGCACGGTGTTGTCCAAGACAAACTGTTTCTACCTGGTATTCGCAAGCTCAAGCGCCTGATTGATTCGGGCTTCTTCGGGCGCATCTTGTCGGTTCGGGGCGAGTTTGGCTACTGGGTATTCGAGGGAGACTGGCAGAGCGCGCAGCGTCCGTCATGGAATTACAAAAGAGAAAATGACGGCGGGATCATTCTGGATATGTTCTGTCATTGGCGCTACGTCCTCGACCATACCTTCGGCAAAGTACATGCGCTCTCATGCACCGGAGCGACCCATATCCCGATGCGTGTAGATGAGGCGGGAAAACCATACGAATGCACCGCCGATGACGCCGCCTACGGCATGTTCGAATTGGATGGAGGAATATTCGCGCAAATAAACTCCTCCTGGGTTACGCGAGTTTACCGGGATGAGCTCTTCAATCTTCAGGTAGATGGAACTGAAGGCAGCGCAGTAGTTGGACTGCGTGACTGCAAGGTTCAGCATCGCGTCAACACACCCCGGCCCACGTGGAATCCAGACTTGCCAAATCCATTTCAGTTCCGCGAGCAGTGGGCGATTGTACCAGATAATGCTGAATTCGACAACGCATTCAAGGTGCAATGG
>Ga0316231_1001844_pt1 | contig 21990 bp, 20 predicted proteins | sample TBH18027metaG_FD_206002 | JGI IMG/M metagenome (GOLD analysis project Ga0316231, IMG submission 206002) | Freshwater microbial communities from Trout Bog Lake, Wisconsin, USA - TBH18027 | ecosystem: Environmental > Aquatic > Freshwater > Lake > Hypolimnion/Profundal zone | place: USA: Wisconsin... | reverse complement strand
TCCGCCGTCAGCGCCACGTCGGGAATGTTCCGCAGGGTCGTGGAGCCGCCGTTGGCGGCCATGCTGAAACCCTGCTGCCAAGAAGGAATTTGGTAGGTCGTGCTGATGCCGCCGCTGCTGCCAATGCCATTGTCGGCGGAACCATATTCAACGCCCCAGTTCCAGGTGGTTTCTGACGCATAAGATCCGCCGGTGCCGTTCATCGTCAGCGTCGTGCCGCCGACCTGCGTGATGTTGGTGCTTTCGGAGGGAAAAGGAACCGCCCCGGTAAAGGCGTCGCTGTCGCCGCTGGCGTTGAAAAAGGACTGGCCCTGCGCGGCAAAGGTCTTGAAAATATTTTCGGAAGCCGCGTTGGGACCGCCGCCGCCCCACGAGCAGCTTAAATTCTTGACCTGGTTGCTGGCCGCCATCGCGTTCAAGATGTCGTTGAAATAGGCGGTGTTGTTGGGCGCCTCAAACACCACGATTTTCGCCAGCCCGGGCGCCATGGCCATCGCCATTTCGATGTCCAACGAGACTTCGCCGTTGCCGCTGTTCGCCCCCGTGGTCGGCACGCCGTTGAACCCGTCCAGCAGGACGGTCTTGATGACAATGTTCGTCCGCCCGCCGCCCGCCGCCGTCGCATAGGCGGCAATGTCATTGGCATAAAAGCCGTCGAACTGCAGCAGCCCGACCATTTGCCCCGCGCCGGTCAGGGCTGTTCCCGGCACATAGGCGTTGCGAAAATCATCGCCGAAGTAGGACGACCCGTCCGGCGCGGAGCCGATTCGGGGCGCGGCCAACGTGGAGTTCATGACATGGGACTTCGGAAACGCCCGCGCAAAATCGCTCAAGCCCTGGATGTCAATCACCGGCAAGTTGGTCGGCACGGACGGCTCGGTGTCCGGCGCAAAAAAATCGCGCGCCTCCTTCGGATGATGATAGGTGCGCAAGGTGACGTGGAAAGCGCGCCCGACATTTGTCGCGCTGGCCTCCACATCCAGCAACAGACGGTTGCGGGGCGTGCCGGTGATGGCAAAGCCGTTCGTGCGGGCAAATTCTTTCACCAAATCATAGTCTGCCTCCGTCGGGCCGAACCGCGCGGTGAATTCTTCCGGCGTGAGAAATTTGTGAAAGCCGGGGCTGCCCGGATTGTAAAGCTCCTGCAGCAGCCGGTTCAGCGCGTCCTCATTTCTCAACGGCAGGCCGATTGCCAGATGCAGCCGGTTCGTCGCCGGCAGATCGCCTTGCGGCGTCAGGTGCGCCACCGCCGCCGGGACATGGCCGCGCAAAATCTGCCGCCCCGGTTCCGCGCCCAAAACGGCCGTGCCGGCGGCGCAAAAAATCAGCGCCAGCAGGCCGGCTTTTTTGGGGAATAACATGGGCTTACAAGCAACATTAGCCTGCGCCGGCCAAAACGGCGAGACGGATTTTTGCTTCAAGACGGACATGGCGGGCGTCGGACGTTTTTCAGGGGACAGGCTGGAGCCGGTAGAATTTCTGCGGATAATTGGCGATGTCCCGGTCCAGGAACTCGAGCGCGTTGGTCTCGGATGAAACCGGACTGCCCAGGTTGAGCCAGTCCGCCTGCGCCAGGTTGGTCTTGTATTGAATCTGGTAAAGCTCGCCCGGGCCGGCGTCGAAGGTGAAATGGAAGCCCGCCGGACTTTGGACAACCGCGCGGAGATGCGGCGCGGCCACCGGTTTCACGGTGATGTCGTCCAAGCCCAGATAATACGGGTCATCGCGGAAACCGAACTGGAGCAGCGAGCCGGCGGCGGACGCCGTGACGGTGAACTGCAGGTTGGTCCATTTTTGGAACGGCAGGTTGACGCGATCATAAATCGTCGCGCCCTCCCATTGCACCTGGAATTCGTTCGGCGTCGCACCGTTGGCATTGGTGGGGTTCGTGAGCCAGAGCGAGAGCAGATAGGTCTGCCCGGCGGCCGTCGGCAGCGTCTGCGAAAGCTGGCCCAGCGCGGAGGCCTGCCCCAGCTCGGCGCCGTATCTTCCGCTGTGAACCAGGCCGGCGCGGTTGCCGACCTGGGTGGTGCTCGTGTCCGCAGTGAGCGACCAGCCGTTGAAATTGCCGGTTTCAAAACCGCCGTTGGACACGATGTTCTGGCCGATGCTCAAGGCGAACGGCAGGCTCTGCAAAATTATATTCTTGCTGTTCCGCAGCGTCACGGTGGCCTTGTAAACGCCGGCCTTGAGCGTTTTCGCCGTCGCGGTCAGGCTGACGGTGAAACCGGCCTGGCTGACGGCCGCCACCGTGCCGCTGGCCGGGCTGACCTTGAACCACGAGCCGGTGCCGACGATTTTCCAGGCGGCGGCGACGCCCCCAAGATTGGCCACGGAAAAATTCTGCGTGGCACCGATGAACGGCCCGCCCGCCGGCCCGCTGGCCGTAAAACCGGCCGGCTGCACGGACAGCACCGGCAGCACCTGGAGCTGGAAGCTGACCGTTTGGACGGCCGGCGCGGTCGAGTTGGTGAAGTTGAAGCTGGCCGAATATTTTCCCAGCGCCAGGTTCGTGGTCGCCGCCGTGAATCTGATTGTCAGGTTCGTCACCGCCTGCGGGGCCAGCGTGCCGTTGGTGGGAGACACGTTCAGCCACGTCACCGTCTTCGGATTGGTCAGAGCCCACGTCAGCGGCGCGGAGCCGGAGTTGGTCAGCGTGATGACGGCGGTGGACGGAGTGAACGGTCCGCCCACGGCGCCGGCGGCGGCGAGCTGCGGGCTGGAAACAATTCCCAGAAAATTTGTTGTTGATGCGGTTGAGCCTCCCTGCCCGACCAGCGCGTCAATCAGGTTTTGTCCCGCCGGCGTGCCCCAGCCGGTGCAGAGGTCGTAGCCGCCCACGGCATAAAACTGCGACGGGCTGCCGCTCCAGGTGTTGTCGCCCTTGGTAATGTCATTGAAAGCCTGCGCATAGCCGGAGCCGGCGCCAATCGCATACACCGGCGCATTGATCAGGCCGACCGATGCCGCGCCGAGCGCGGCGGCCTGCTGGTTGGCCAGCGCCGTCAGGCCCGCCCACAACGGCGCCGCACAACTGGTCCCGCCAAAGGAACCGGACGAGCCGTTGTCCGCGATGGCATAAACATTGTCCGCCGTCAGCGCCACGTCGGGGATGTTGCGCTTGGTGGTTGAGCCCTGGTTGGCCGCCATGCTGACATTCGTCTGCCACGACGGAATCGCATAGTAGCTGCTGACGCCGCCGCTGCTGCCGACGCCGTCATAACTCGCACCAATCGAGTTGCCCCAGTTCCACACCGATTCCGACTGCCACGCGCCGCCCGGCCCGGTCGTCACCAAGGTCGTGCCGCCCACCTGCGTGATGTAGGGCGAGCTGGATGGCGCATTTTGGTTGTTGGGATTGTCCACGCCGTTGGCGGAACTGGCTCCGGTCGTGAACGCATCGCTGTCGCCGGAGGCGTTAAAAAACGACTGCCCCTGCGCCGCCATCTGCTGGAAAATCGCGTCCGTCGTCGCGTCCGGCCCGCCGCTCCAGCCCCAGCAGCAGCTCAAGTTTTTCACCGTGTTGCTCGCCGCCATCGCGTTCAGGATGTCGTTCTGCTGGCCGTTGGGGCCGCCGGAGAAACAGATTATTTTTGACAGCCCCGGCGCCATCGCCATCGCCATCTCGATGTCCAGAGCCACTTCACCGTTGCCGCTGTTCGGCCCCGTCGTCGGCCGGCCGCTGAAGCCGTCCAGCAGGACCGTCTGGATGGCGATGCCCGCCCGCCCGCCGCCCGCCGCCCGCGCATACGCCGCGATGTCGCCGGCATAAAACCCGTCAAACTCCAGCACGCCCACCGCCTGCCCCGCGCCGGTCAGCGTCGTGTCCGGCAGATACGCCGCGCGAAAATCATCGCCCAGATAATCGCCCGTCGGCGCGGAACCCGTCCGAGCCGCGACCCGGCCAGCCACGGCATTTTTTTTCACCAGCTTGGGATGCGGCAGTTCGTAGTTGTTCAGGCCGCTCACATCCGCCACCGGCAGGCTGACATCCACCGTCGGCTCCGCGTCCGGCGCAAAAAAATCGCGCGCCTCGGTCGGATGCCTGAATTTCCGCAGGTTCAGGTGAAACGCCCGCTGGATGTCCGCCACGTTCGCGCGCACGTCCAGCAGCAGCCGGTTGCCGTGCGTGCCGGTGATTTGAAAGCCGTTCGCCCGCGCAAAATTTTTCACCGCCGCATAATCCTGTTCCGTCGGGCCGAAGCGCGCGGTGAATTCTTCCGGCGCAAGATAATGCCGGAAGCTCGGGCTGGCCGGGTCATAAACAGCCGCCAGAAATTTCGCCAGCCCCGCCGGGTCGCGCAGCGGCAGGCCGATGGCCAGCGACAACTCGTTGGTCGCCGGCAAGGCGCCGAACGGCTGCAGCCGGCTGACGGCCGCCGGCACATGGCCGGGCAGACTTTTCAGGCCGCCACCAAAAACCGGACACACGCCGGCTGTCCAAACGAGACAGAGAACTGCCACAACCCTGAAACTGCTGGTTTTGCTAAACATTTTGATGATAACGCAACTTTTCAACAATAAAGCACTTTGCGTTCCGAAATCGCAAAATGCCTTTTGAAAAGGGTAGCCCATCCCGCCGACAAGTCAATTTGCGCAAATCAATTTACCGGACGCCCTTCTCCGGCTAAAATCTGCGCGTGTCCGTTCATTTCACCATCCTCGGCAGCGGCTCGTCCGGCAACTGCGCCTACGTCGAGACCGCCGAAGCGCGCATCCTCGTGGACGCCGGCTTCTCGCCGCTGCAAATCCGCAAGCGCCTCGCCAGCATCGGCAAGACGCCGGAAAATCTTTCGGCCATTTTAATCACGCACGAACACTCCGACCACATCGCCGGCATCCTTGGTCTCGCGGATAAATTTCATATTCCCGTTTTTTGCAATCGCGGCACGCAGGACGGAACCATTTGGGCGCTCAAAACCAAATGGGATTCCAAAAAGAAACCTGCCTTTGAAGGCGCAGACGGCACGGCACACTTGAAGGCGAAAATTGACTGGCACCTGTTTGACACCGGCGGCGGCTTTGAGATCGGCGATGTCGGTATCGAGACTTTTTCCATTCCGCACGACGCGCAGGATCCGGTCGGATTTATTTTACGCACCGCGTCCGGCAACATCGGTTTTGCCACCGACCTCGGCCACGTCACCAAGCTCGTGCTCGACCGCATCCGCGTCGCGAACGTCCTCGTCCTCGAATCCAACCATGATGTGAAGATGTTGCAGGATTGTCCGCGCCGCTCGTGGGCGTTGAAGCAGCGCATCCTCGGACGACACGGCCACATCTCCAACGCCACCGCCGCCGAGACCGTCGCGCAAGTCATGTCCGCCGGATTGAAGCAGCTTTACCTCGCGCACCTGAGCCGCGAATGCAACAAGCCCGAACTCGCGCAACACGTCATGGCCGAGCAGCTCCATCACATCGGCGCCACGCACGTCCAGATGCAAATCGCCGCGCAGGATGTGCCGTGTAAAACTTTGGAATTATGAAAAATAAAATTTCAACGGCCGCCGCATACATTTCTGCAACTCTTTTTATTGGATTTTTAATCACTTACCTATACGCCGAAATCGCTGATCCACATTCAGACATTGTAACGCAACCCAATTCATGCCCTCACGTTTCCTTTGGCAATGTTAAAATCACCACTGAAAAACAAGCTTTGGGTGGATATGTAATTTTCTTTAATCAAGAAATCCCAAATGGGAGAACCATGTTTGACCCACTCGACAAAGAAATATTTTGGGCTAATTATGGAATTTATTTCCGGTTAGTCAAAGACCCTGCTCTAACGAATAGCTGGTGGACGGTGATGATTAGCTTTTGGTATCCAATTATTATTTTCAGCATTTTGCCCCTGCATTTTCTTATCCAAAAATGGCGCATATTCAGGAAATAGTAATCTCGCAAAAAAAACCAAACATACCGTTTCCAGCGCCGTAGGCGCGGAATCTTTGTAGAAACGCCGTCACCAAAATTTTCCAAGCTCCGTAGGAGCGGCATCTTCCGCCGCCGATTTCGCTCCGACGGAGCTTGGTTCGTTTTTGAAATCGGGTTCTACAAATATGCCGCGCCTACGGCGCTCGGCAGCACGTTGCACCTTGCCCCAAAAATCAAACCGGCGTATCGTTGCTCCATGAGCAAAGAACGCGCTTACCATTCCGATCCGGAAATCCTCGGCGGCACGCTGGTCTTCAAAGGCACGCGCGTGCCGGTGCAAAGCCTGTTCGACCACCTCAAGGCCGGCGATTCGACGGGCGATTTTCTGGAAGGTTTCCCCAGCGTGAAGCGTTCGCAAGTCCTCGCCGTGCTCAAGGAAATGGAAACGGAAGTCCTCACCCACGCCTGACGTGAGAATCCTGCTGGACGAAAATCTGGACTGGCGGCTGGAAAATTTTCTGCCCGGCCACGAGGTGAAATCCGTCCCGCGCCTCGGCTGGGCGGGATTGAAAAACGGAAAACTTCTCGCCCGCGCCACACAGGAAAAATTCGACGTTCTCCTCACGATGGACGGCTCCATGGCGAGCCAGCAGAATCTCGCCAAACTCAAGCTGGCCATCGTCGCCCTGCGCGCGCCGTCAAACCGTCTGGCCGACACTCGCCCGCTCATGCCAAAAGTGATTGCGCTGTTGCCGACATTGAAACCGGGAAAAGTGGTTAAAGTTTCCGTATAATACGCCATGTCGCGCGTTGTATCTTGTCCAAAAAAATCAAACCGGCATATCGTTTTTTCATCATGGGCTACAAGGCTGAACTGGTTGCACCGCCGCAAATCGAACACGCGATTCTCTTGATTCGCGGCCAGCGCGTGATGCTCGACCGCGACCTCGCGGCGATATATGGCGTCACCACCGGCAACTTGAACAAGGCGGTTCAACGCAACCGGTCGCGCTTTCCCGCCGACTTCATGTTCCAACTCACGGCGGACGAGGCTTCAAGATTCCAGTTTGGAATCTTGAAGAAGGGCATGAATATCAAGTATTTGCCCCATGTTTTCACGCAGGAAGGCGTCGCCATGCTGTCCGGCGTGTTGCGCAGCCCGCGCGCCGAGCAGGTCAACATCGCCATCATGCGCGCGTTCGTGCGGCTGCGCGAAACGCTGTCGCTGCACAAGGAACTCGCGGGCAAACTTTCGGAGCTGGAGCGCAAGATTGAAAACCACGATGAAAACATCCGCACGCTGTTCGAGGCGATTCAGCAGTTGATGACACCGCCGGAAACACCGCACAAGGAAATCGGTTTTCACGTCAAGAAAACCAGCGCGCCCTACCGCGTGAAAGTGAAACGCAAATGAATCATTTGCGGATTCAAAAAATCTCCTCGCTCGATCTGCCCGAGCTTGCGCCGTATCGCACGCTCAAGCGTTCGGCGGCGCACGCGGAGCTGGGCATCTTCGTGGTGGAGGGCGACAAGGTTTTGGATCGGATGCTGGAAAGCGATTTCACCGTTGTCTCCGTGCTGCTCATTGAGGAGCGCCTCGCCGAATATGAGCCGCGCCTGCGCGCCCGGCCGGAAGCGGACATCGCGCTCTTCGTCTGCGAGCGGTCGGTGATGGCGGACATGGTGGGCTTTGAAATTTATCAGGGCGTGCTGGCCATCGGCAAAATCCCGCCGCCCATCACCTTGGAAAAAATTCTCGCGGACAGCGCGCGGCCGAGATTTTTTGTCGCCATGGATGAGCTGTCCAACTCGGAAAATGTCGGGGCGCTCATGCGCAACTGCGTGGCGTTCGGCGTGGGGGCGCTGATCTCCGGCGAGACGTGCTGCAGCCCGTTCCTGCGCCGCACCGTCCGCAACTCGATGGGCGCGCTGTTCAAGCTGCCGGTGCTGGAATCCCCAAACCTTGTGGAAACCTTGCGCGAACTGCGCGCGCACGGCGTCCGCTGTCTCGCGGCGCACCCGCACACGGACAAGAAAACTCTCTCGCAGGCCAATTTCACCGGCGATGTCTGCGTGGTTTTCGGCAGCGAAGGCCACGGCATTTCCAAAGCAGTTCTGGCCGCGTGCGATGAAGCCGTGGCGATTCCGATGTTGAACGACGTGGATTCGCTGAACGTGAGCGCGGCGGCGGCGGTGTTCTTTTACGAAGTAAACCGGCAGCGAGGAAAAAGCTGATCAGCCACAGAGACACAGAGGCGCAGAGAAAATTCAAAGAAGTCTTTACTCGGTGCCTCTGTGCCTCGGTGGCAAAAGATTTCCACAACATCAGCCGCGCCGGTCGCGGTGAATTTCCTCCAGCCGTTGCACGACGCGCACTGAAAATGGCCGCCAGTCCAGTTCAGTTTTTACCTTTTCGCTCGCGGCACCGCCCCAAGCGTGGCGATTCGTCGGTGATTCATCGAACCAACTCAAAACTTTTTCCGCGAAACTTTCCGGGTTCATTTCGGAAAACCGGATGATGGGATTATTTCCCCAGTAGCGCATCGTGCCGCGCAGCGGTGTGCAGACCATCGGCACGCCCATCGCCGCGTATTCCACCGTCTTGGCGACCATCGTGCACTGCGCGCCGGTCGAGGTCGCGTAAGGCACGATGCCAACGGTCGCGTCGTGAATCTTTTTTGCGACATCGGCGTAGGGCACAAAATCGGTGCATTCAATCGCCGCGTCGGGGATGCGGCCTTTCAGCATTTCCAGCGTGCGGCGCAGCGCGTCAGTGCGCTTGCCCACAAAACGAAATTTCGTGTCCGGCCGCTTCTGATAAACCTGCGCCAGCGCCGACGCGCCAAATTCGTTGATATGATGATGATCCAGCGAGCCGTGCATGACGACCAGCGGCGTCGGCGAGGTTTGAAACGTGGGTTGAAACAATGCCCCGTCGTAGCCGTAATAAATCGGCAGGGTCTTTTTCTCCGGATAACCGGCCTGCTGGAACAGGTCGGCGAGTTCGTCGGAAATGGTGAAGATGCCTTCGGCGTGATATTTGATGGGCAGCGACAGCTCAAACTTCTTCAACTGATTTACAATTGCCGGCGGCGCGAGATATTTCGGCCAGCTGTCAAAGTAGCCGGTGAGGTAATCGAGGAAATTCATCGCCACGGCGCAATCCAGCGGCTGGCGCAAAACACCGGCGGCGACGCAGGAAATCGCGTGTTGCGCGAGCAGCACGTCGAACTTCACGCCGCGCGCGGTTTTTTGGACGAGCCGTTTCAGAAAAAACGGATACGCGAGATATTTCAAATTGCGCAGCGAGGTGTTGCGCCCCATCTGCCACGTCATGAACGGATGGATCTTGATCTGAAACTTCGCCTCCAGCTCCGCGACGTTTTCGGACTGCGGCGCAAAGACGTGGACTTTGTGGCCGCGCCGAACCATTTCTTCGACGAGATAAATCGCCTGCGAGGAGCCGCCGCCGCTGGGCGGATAAAAAGGTTCGTGCGTGAGGATGCCGATGTTCATCAAGTTGAAGTGGCAATTTAAGAAATGCGCGGCGGCGGCACAAGCGCGCGGATGCAGCCGTTTCCAATTGAAATAAAATTTTGACTCCGTGGGGAGCGGATGTTTTCCTATTCGCCTATGCCGAAATCATTGGTTACCGGAGCCGCCGGATTCATCGGGTCGCACGTCTGCGATGAGCTCCTGAAAATGGGGCACACCGTGGTCGCGCTGGACGATCTCTCTGGCGGGTTTCCCGAAAATGTCCCCGCGCGCACGAAGTTTGTGAAGGGCAAGGTGGAAAATCAGGCGCTCATCGCCAGGCTGTTCAAGCAGCACAAGTTTGATTACGTCTTCCACCTCGCCGCCTACGCCGCCGAGGGCTTGAGCCATTTCATCAAGACTTTTAATTACACGAACAATCTGATCGGCAGCGTGAATCTCATCAACGCGGCGGTCAACGCGGGCACGGTGAAATGTTTTGTGTTCACGTCGTCCATCGCCGTGTATGGCCGCAACCAGTTGCCCATGCGCGAAGACCTCGTGCCGCAGCCGGAAGATCCCTACGGCATCGCCAAATACGCGGTGGAACTGGACTTGAAGGAGGCGCACGAAATGTTCGGGCTGAATTCCGTCGTCTTCCGCCCGCATAATGTTTATGGCGAGCGCCAGAATTTGAGCGATCCGTATCGCAATGTCATCGGCATCTTCATGAAGCAGATCCGCAATGGCCAGCCGATGACGATTTTTGGCGACGGCAAGCAGACGCGCGCCTTCAGCTACATCAGCGATGTCGCGCCGATCATTGCCCGCAGCGTGGAGCGGAAGAAATGTTACAACCAGATTTTCAACGTCGGCGCCGACCACGCGTATTCTGTGCTGGAACTGGCGCGGGAAGTCGCGCAGTGCATGGGCGTAAAACCGGACGCGCGGCATCTGGAGGCGCGCAACGAAGTGGTGAACGCCTACTCGGCGCACGACAAGGCGCGGGAATTTTTTGGCGACCTGATTGGGGACGTTTCCCTGCATGACGGTCTCGCGCGGATGTCCGACTGGGCAAAGACCGCGAAGCTGCGGAAGACCAAGCCCTTTAAGGGCATTGAAGTGGTGAAAAATCTCCCGCCGTCCTGGGCGGCAATGATGAAGAAGTGATTTTCCGGCTGCGCCGACAAGATTGCGGCGGCGGAAAATGCTTTGACTTGTGGCGCAGAAAAATTAGACTGCGCTTCCGTTTTTTCGGGATGGGGTCATAGCTCAGTTGGTAGAGCGCCTGAATGGCATTCAGGAGGTCAGGAGTTCGAGCCTCCTTGGCTCCACCATCCGAAAAATTGAAAATCCCCTGTTTCACTTGTTGGTGAAACAGGGGATTTTTGTTTATATCACCGCCGGGCGAAGCCGTTTTATTTCCTTATAATTGGAGCGGGGGAATCAACCATGGCAGCAATTTTAGCCTTGGCCGCGTCCTCGGAAATCTTGTTGCCCCAACCAATGATGCAAGTCGAGCCGACAAGGCACAGCAGCATCACCACGACGAGCGATTTGGTCAGCGCCTTTGCGCCGCGCCATTCCTTGAAGAAAATTCCCCACAGCGTGCTGAAGATGATGATGCTCGCCATGTGCAGCGTCCAACTGGAGAATTTGTAGTTGCCCATCTGGCTTTCGCCCATCTGGTAGAAGAAAAATTGGAAATACCAGAACGTCCCCGCCAGCGCGCAGAAGAACCAATTGCCCAGCACGGGAATTTTCAGGTCAGTCGGCGCGGACGCCGCGCCGGTCGTTTGCGCGGGGGCGTGTTCGCTGCTGCCCGTGCCGCCATGGTGCGCGTGTTCGGCTTTGACGTGCGAGGCGAGGTATTGGTAGCCGGTGCGGTTCTTGATGTTCAACAGCACGCACCAAATGAAGTTCGTGGTCAGGCCGCCCAACAGAATCACGAGGATGACCGGCAGACCGACCCACAACGGCCCGGTGCCGTGGCTGGCGGAAATTTTGGTGATGGGATCGCCGAACTGGAAACCGTAAGAAAAACATGAACTCATCACGCCGGAAAAGGTCGCGATGGCCAAACCCTTCATGAGGCTGAATTCGGCGATGGCGGAAGATTTGCCGTCGTTGCCCATGTCTTTTTCCTTGCGCACGCCGGCGACGCCGCCAATCGCGATGCCGACCAGACAGACGATGACGCCGAGGAAACAGATGTTGCCGCCGTGCGTCTGTAGCAGCTTGGCGGCGAATTCGCCTTTCACCAGCGGCGGAACCAGTGTGCCGAACGCCGCGCAGTAACCGAGCGCGACCGCCATGCCGAGTGACATGCCGAGATAACGCATGGTCAGACCGAACGTCAGACCGCCGAGTCCCCACAACGCGCCCATCAGATACGTCATCCAAAAGGTGTAGGAAGATGTTTCATGCAGAACAGCGAGGAGGTCTTTTGACAGCACGAACGCGCCAATCCACGGGCAGATGAGCCAGCTGAACATTCCGCCGGCCAGCCAGAAAGTTTCCCACGACCATTTGCGGACGCCTTTGTAGGGCACATAAAACGTGCCGGAGGACAGGCCGCCCAGCCAGTGGAAGACGACGCCAAGTAGAGGATTCGGTTGCATTATTTATTTTTGGTTTTTGTTTACTGCCGTTTGCTTAAAATATTTTTCTCGTAGCTTTTCACTTCCGCCAGCCACGCGTCGCCCACGGGCACGCCCTGCTGTTCGCAGTAATAATCCCAGACCGCGCCGAATGGCAGCGTCTTGGCCTCCTCCTGCAACGCGAGGCGCGTCGTAAAATCTCCGCTGGCTTCCGCCGTGCGGATGAGAGGCGTTTCCAGCAGCGCGATGAGCAGTGCGCGGATCATGTTGCGCGTGCCAATCGTCCACGCGGCGACGCGGTTGATGCTGGCGTCGAAATAATCCAGCCCGATGTGAACACGCTTTTCAAAACCGTTTGCCGCTATCTCGCGCGCGATGGCCAGCAGGTCGTCGTTGAGAATCACGACATGGTCGCTGTCCCAGCGGACGCCACGGCTGACGTGCAGCAAAATCTCCGGCATGAATTGCAGGACGCTGGAAATCTTGTCGGCGATACCTTCGGTCGGATGATAATGGCCGGCGTCGAGCGTCAGCAGTTTCTTCCGGCTGACGGCATAGCCCATATAAAATTCATGCGAACCGGTGACGTAGCTTTCGCTGCCGATGCCGAACAGCTTCGGCTCGACCGCGTCGAGATTCAGCTTCGGAGAAATTTGCTTTTTGAAAATAGCATCGAGCGATTCGGCCAATCGCGCGCGCGGCGCGACGCGGTCGGCGGGCGTGTCCTTGTAGCCGTCGGGAATCCACACGTTGGTCACGCAGGTCTTGCCGAGCGCCTTGCCCATCGCCGCGCCGATTTCGCGGCTGCGGATGCAATGCTCAATCCAGAATTTGCGAATCCCCTTGTCGGCATTGGACAAAGTGAAACCGTCCGCCGCCTTCGGATGCGAGAAGCACGTCGGGTTGAAATCGAGGCCGAGGCCGTTTTTCTTCGCCCACGCAATCCAGTTGGCAAAATGTTTCGGTTCAATTTCGTTGCGGTCAACTTTTTTGCCGCCGAACTCGCCGTAAAATGCGTGCAGGTTCAACCGGTGTTTTCCCGGAATGAGCGAATAGGTTTTCTCCAGATCGGCGCGCAGCTCGTCCGGCGTGCGCGCCTTGCCGGGATAATTGCCGGTGACGGCCAGGCCGTTGCCGAGCGCGCCGCCCATGTTTTCGAAGCCGCCCACATCGTCGCCCTGCCAGCAGTGCAGCGAGATGGGAATCGTGGACAGCGTCTTCAGCGCGTGTGCCGCATCCACACCTAGGGAAGCGTAGCGTTCGGCGGCGAGTGAAAAAGATTTGGCGGTCGTGACAGTCGTCATAGGAATGTCGGCCAGTGTATGAATTAAGAAGGCGTCGTGTCCAGTTTGTTGATTGGCTGATTTGGTCGCCGCCTAAATTGGCCGTTCAATCGCCGTGTAATTCACCGTTGCACTTTGGCCGGCGCGGATTAAATTTCTTCCATGAATAAAAACCTCGCCGCAATAATCCTCTGGCTCGCCGCCGCGCTGTTCATCGCCGGCTGCGCCACAAACCGCGTAAACTGGGACGGCCGCGTGGGCGTCTTCACCTACGACCAGGCCGTGACGGAACTCGGCCCGCCCGACAAGCAGGCGAAGCTCACCGACAACCAGACCGTCGCCGAATGGGTTTCCCGCTACAGCACCGGCGGCAGCGTGGGCGTGGGCACCGGATTTTACACCGGTGGCGTCGGCGTCGGCGTCATGCAGAGCACGCCAACCTACCGCGAAAGCCGGCTGTGCCTGACCTTCAGCACCAACCATGTCCTCACCGCCTGGTCGCGAAAATAAAATCAGCCTGCTGAATTCCCTGACGGCCGCCGGCAACGGCGGCCGTTTTTTATTCCCGCGCCCGTTGCACCTGCCGCACACAGGCCAGCGGGCGCTGTTTCAACGCACACTCCCAAATCCGCACCACCCGCCAGCCGCCCCGCCGCAGGGCGCGGTTCACCCGCCGGTCGCGCGCCTTGTTTCTGGCAAACTTGTTTTTCCAAAATACCCGGTTGCCCTTGGGCTGCGTGCCATGCTTCGGGCAGCCGTGCCAGAAACAGCCGTCCACGAAAACCGCCAGCCTGAACTTGGGGAAAACAAAATCTGGCCGCACCTTGAAAATTTTGCCTTCCGCCTTCTTAATTCTGACTTCGACCTGCCTGCGCCAGCCCGTGATTCCGTGCCGGCGGAATAATCTGGCCAGCGCAACCTCCGTCGCCTGGTTCCCGTGCGAGCGGATGCACGCCATTAGTTCCGAACGCTTCTTTTTGGAAAAGACATCAGCCATTTTTTACCCGCAGATTAACACAGACGAAAGACGGTTAAAAAGAAAACTGGCGGACACGGATTGCACGGATTGGCACGGATTCCGATTCTAAAAAGCCAGTCCGTGTAAAACTTCGTGCCATCCGCGTCACAAAATCTGTGTTTATCTGCGCCCATCTGTGGTTAAAATATGTGTGTGGACATTGCAGAAAACCTGAATTTAATCCGGCAGCGCATGGCCGCCGCGTGCACGCGGGCGGGGCGCGCGACGGACAGCGTCACGTTGCTGGCCGTCTCCAAGTCGCATCCGCCGGAAACCATCCGCGCAGCGATGGAGTGCGGGCAGCTATATTTCGGCGAGAACAAAATCCAGGAAGCGAAGGCGAAAATTCCGCTCTGCCCCGGCAAGGCGCGCTGGCAGTTCATCGGCCACCTGCAATCCAACAAGGTGCGCGACGCGGTGGAACTGTTCGAGCTGATCCAGGGCGTGGACAGCCTGGCCATCGCGCAGGAAATCTCCAAGCGCGCCGCGCAGGCAAGCAAGACGATGCCGATTTTGATCGAGGTGAATGTGGCCGGCGAGGCGAGCAAGTTCGGCTACAAACCGGAACAGTTGCTGGCGGAGCTGAATGAGCTGAACGCGCTGCCGAAAATTGAAATCCACGGGCTGATGGCGATTCCGCCCTTCACGCCGCTGCCGGAAAAAGCGCGGCCTTATTTCCAGAAGCTGCGCGAGTTGAAAATTGAATGTGAAAAAATTCTGGGCGCACCGTTGCCGCACTTGAGCATGGGCATGAGCGGGGATTTCGAGGTGGCCATCGAAGAGGGCGCGACCATTGTGCGCATCGGCACGGCGTTGTTCGGGGAGCGGTTGAGCAGTGTGCGCCGCGCGCCGGAGTGATTACTGGTCGCGCACGGTGTCGCCCACCTGCGCCTCGCCGGAAGCAAGGTCGGCGACAATGTAATTGTCCAGTTGCTGACCCGTGACGTGGACTTCGGCCACCTTCAGCCCGGCGCGATAGAGGAAAAGCACCTGGTCCATTTTTGGCATCTGACCTGCGGGAAAACTCAAGACGACAAACCGCCCGACGGTGTTGACGGAAACCACCTTGGCCGCGAGCGAATAATCCGGCGTGACAATCGCCGCCGGCGCGGCGGTCGCCGGCTGGGCGGACGGCGCTTTTGGCAGCCAGGCGCAGCCGCCGGCGGCCAAGGTCAGCAGCGCGGCGAAAAGCGGGACGGAAATTTTCATTTTTAGCGCGTTCAAATTCATGGCTGATATTCTCCGATTTTTGCCGGCGGAATCAAGCCAATGCCGCGCCGGGTTTCAGCCGGCGGATGAAACCTTCTCGCAGCTTTCGGACTCATTGAGGCCGGCGAGCAGTTGCGCCACCGTCCGGGTCTGGCCGGGCAAAACCAGATCCGGCGCGATTTCGCACAATGGCTGCAGCACAAATCTCCGCGTGTGCGCGCGCGGATGGGGCAACACCAAGTCCGGTGAGTTGCGCGTTTCTTGTCCAAACGCGATTAAATCCAAGTCCAGCGGGCGCGGCTCGTTGAGAACTTTCTTGGGCGTGCGACCGAAAACTTTTTCCAAATCCTGCATTTTTTTCAGCAGCGACTCGGGCGTTTCATTTTGTTGGGGAAGAAAGCCGACGACAGCGTTCAGAAATTTTGGCGAACCGGGCGGACAATCAACAGGATCGGTTTGCCAAAGGGATGACCGCCAAACTGGCACGTCGGAGATAAATTGCGCTGAAGTCATCGCATAGGAAATGGTTTCCCACGGTCGTTTCCCGGCATTGGCGCCAAGCGCAACAAAAACGTATTTTTGAAAATCCGGTTTCACTTCAAACCGAGCACATCCTGCATATTGTAAAGGCCGGGCTTCTGTTTCACCAGCCACTGTGCGGCGCGGAGCGCGCCGTTGGCGAAGGTGTCGCGGCTGGACGCCTTGTGTGTGAGTTCAATTCGCTCGCCGTTATTGGCGAAAATGACCGTGTGGTCGCCCACGACATCGCCGCCACGGATGGCGTGGATGCCGATTTCGTTTTGCGTGCGTTCGCCGACGATGCCGTGGCGGCCATGCCGGAGCGCTTCCGCAAGTTGCAGCTTGCGCACGTCGGCAAGAATTTCCAGCAGCGTGTTGGCCGTGCCGCTGGGCGCGTCTTTCTTGAGGCGATGGTGCATCTCGACGACTTCGAGGTCGAAGCCCGGGCCGAGAATTTCCGCCGCCTTGCGCGTGAGCCAGAACAGCGTGTTGACGCCGGTGGAAAAATTCGTGGCGACGACCATCGGAATCTGCGACTGGAACGCGACAATCTTGCTTTTTTCGTCCGCGCTGTGGCCGGTGGTGCCGATGACGACGGCCTTCTTATTTTTCGCGCACAGTTCCGCGACGCCGAGCGTGGCGCTGTGAAAACTGAAATCAATCACGACATCGGCCCTGGCAATCACCTTGCCGAGGTCGTCGCCCTGGTCCACCGCGCCGACGACTTCGAGTTCGGGAATGCGCGCGGCGCAACTGATGAGCGCCTGTCCCATGCGGCCTTTGCTGCCGGTGATGATGATTTTTGTCATTTTATTTTGGCCACAGAGTCACAGAGACACGGAGAAAATAAAAGAACTCTGTGTCTCTGCGCCTCGGTGGAAAAGAATTTACTTCAAAATTCCCGACGCCTTCAGCGCGGCCTTGAGCGTGGCGCGGCTGGCGGCGCCCATCTGCACGAGCGGCAGGCGGTATTCTTCGTCAATCAAACCGAGCATCGCGAGCGCGGCCTTGACGGGAACGGGATTCGTCTCGATGAACAAATCCTTGAACAGCGGATACAGCTTCTGGTGAATCTGCAATGCCTTTTTCACATCGCCGGCGGCATAGACGCGCACCATCGTCGCCACTTCGCGCGGGGCGACGTTGGAAGCGACGCTGATGACGCCCTGCGCGCCCACCGCCATGAACGGCAGCGTCAGCGAATCATCGCCGGACAAAATCTCGAACTTGTTGCCGAGCGCGGCGCGGAGCTGGGAAATGCGGTCGGCATTGCCGCCGGCTTCCTTGATGCCGATGATGTTGTTGCAGTCGGCGGCGAGGCGTTTCACCGTCGGCACGGCAATCTCGATGCCGCAGCGTCCGGGGATACTGTAAAGAATTATCGGCAACTTTGTGTTGTTCGCGATGGCCTTGAAATGTTGATACAAACCTTCCGGCGTCGGCTTGTTGTAATATGGCGCGACCTGCAACGAGCCGTCCGCGCCGGCCTTTTCGGCGGCGATGGTCAGGCCGATGGCCTCGGAAGTGGAGTTCGCGCCGGTGCCGGCAAGCACCTTCACTTTGCCGGCTGCAAGTTTCACGCAAAGTTCGATGATGCGGATGTGTTCCTCAAAATCCACCGTCGGCGATTCGCCGGTGGTGCCGACGGGCACGATGCCGTCCACGCCGCCCTTGATCTGGAATTTGACGAGGCGCGCGAGGGCGGCCTCGTCCAACTGGCCATTCTTGAACGGGGTGACAATCGCGGTGTAAGTGCCGGTGAACATAGTTAATTCAGTGAATCAGGCTCGCAAAAAGATGCCGGCTTGGCGAGCGGGAATTTTGGGCGAAAACCAAGCCGCCGTTGCTTTCAAGGAAACAACGGCGGCCTGAATGCGTTCGCAAAATTTCAACTCATCCGCCACGGTGCGCGGTAGGCGCGGGTCATGAGATTGCTCGCTTCGGGGTCGCCGAGAATTTTTTCGCCCGCCACGTCCCAATTAATTTTGCGGCCAGTTACCATGGAAATTAAACCGAGATGGCCGGGGATGGCCGAGTGATGTGCGGTCTGGACAGGCGTGATCGTCGGCTGGCGCGACTTGACGCAATCGATGAAGTTCCGCTGGTGGTTGGACGACTCATACAACTTCACCTTCCGCAGCTCTTCCGGCAGCGATTTGCCTTTTTTCCATTCAGGATTGGAACCCTCGAAGCCGCCTCGGTTCACCCAGACCCAGCCGTCGGTGCCAATCCATTTCGTGCCTTCCTTGATGTCGTTGTGGCCGCCGGCGACGGTCATGGTGATGTCCTGCGGATACTTGAGTTCGATGCGGTATTTGGTGCTGGTGTTCCAAATGGCGTTGGCGGCGGGAAAATCACCGTGGCCTTCGATTTCCGACGGGCCGGAATTGTCAAAGCCCAGTCCCCAGTGTGCGATGTCAACATGATGGCCGACCCAGTCCATCAACTGGCCGCCGCCGGTGTTGTAATTCCAGCGCCAGTCCATGTGGACGCGCTGCCGGATGTAGGGCTCCATCGAGGACGGGCCGATCCACGTCTCGTAGTCCAGCTCGGCGGGCGCATCGGTGACGGCGATTTTCCACGCGTCCGTTCCGGGGGTGACAGCGGCCAGATCGGTCACGTTCAACGCCTTCAACTTGGCGAGCAGCTCCGGCGCGGTCTTGGCAAAATCATTGTGCCCCGACGGCAAACCTACTTCGACGTGCGTGACCTTGCCGATGAGTCCATTGCGGACAATTTCCGCCGCCTTGCGGAAAACCGCCTGCGAACGCTGCCACGAGCCGGTCTGCCAGATGATTTTATTTTTTTCGACGGCGCGGACAATGGCCCGCTGTTCGGCGATGGTTTTCGCCAGCGGCTTTTCCCCGTAAATGTCTTTTTTCTGGCGCGCAGCCTCGGTCGCAATGAGCTCGTGCCAGTGATCCGGCACCGCAATCATCACCGCGTCAATGTCGCTGTTCGCCAGCAGTTCGCGGTAGTCGTGATAGGCCTTGCAGTCCTGGTTCTGGTAATGGTCGTTGACGGTCTTGACCGCGTCGGCCAGATGGTTTTTGTCGAGGTCGCACGCGGCGACCACCTGGCAGTCGTCCAGCGCCAGAAACGACTTGGTGTTGCCCGGCCCCTGCATGCCCCAGCCGATGACGCCAAGATTGATGCGGTTGGACGGACGGGCGCGGCGGGCGGAACCCGTCGCGCAACCGGGAAGAATCAGCGGCAGGACAACGCCCGCCGCCGTGGTGGTGATGAAATGACGGCGGCTCCAGCCGGCGGATGAAGTTTTTTTCATGGATGTGTGCGGTTGATATATCGCATTGGCAGAGCGCGTGACGACCAAAAAAGTTACAGATTTAGGAATTCCTTCGCCAAGGCCCGCCGGCTATTTGTTGACCAGACCGAACGCGTCCCGCGCGATCCAGCCCGTCCCGTTCGCGGTGCGGATGAAAAAATAATCTCCCCGCGTCCGCAGCCGGCGCGCCGGTTCGCCCGTATTCAAGCTGGCAACCACTTCGCCCTCGCGCGTCGGCGTCAGCAGCAGCGACGCGTTTTTTTTGAGCACGAAACCGAGATTCGTCCGGCTCACGACGCCGACGTTCGCCGTCATGGCGGCCAGAAAAATTCCCAGCCCGATTGCCGCCAGCGCCTGCTGCCAGCCGGATTTTCGCCGGCGGAAAAATCCCGGCAACGTCAGCGCGCCCACCGCCAGCCACAGGCTTGCGCCCGCGAGCCACACCCACGCATCCGGCGGCAGCCATAATGACGCGGCCTCGAACCATTTCAATTGGGGCTCGTCCACCTGCGCCACCGCCCGCGCAAATTTCAAATTATTTTCGGCGCGCGCATCAAACGGGTCAATCCACCGCGCCTGTTCCCACGCCAGAATGGCCGCGCCCGCGTGGCCGCGCTGCCATTCGGCGATGCCGAGGTTCACGAGTGTGCCGGCCGCCGGCTGCGCCTGCGCCGATTTTTCAAACGCCGCCGCCGCCTCGGGAAACCGCCCGGCGCGTTCCAATGCGACGCCCTGCGCAAAAAAATCATTCGCGCTGTTGGCGCGGGAAAGTTCAACCGCCAAAAACAGCGCGAACAGAAAAATGAAATGGCGGCGGCTCACAATTTTTCCTCCAGTTTCAACAGCACGGCTTCAACTTCCGCCTGGAGCGCGAGCCAGTCGGCCTGCGTTTGTGGCGTGACGGCAAACCGCGCGTCCGCCGCCGCAAAAATCCGCCGCACCGTTTCGCCCGCGCAGCCGTCCGGTTCCGCGCCGTCCAGTTGCGCCAGCACGTCGGCGCAGACCAGCGCCTGCGGGTTGGCGGGATAATTGGGCGCGACCGCGATGCACAGCGCGTCCGCCGCGTGCCGGACAAAGGCGTCCGCATCGCCGGCGGCGAAGGCGGTTTGCAGCTCGCGCTTTTTGCGCCGCAGCGCGCGCTGCGCCTGGCGGCGGCGGACAATTTCCGGGTGCGCCTCCAAAAACCGGCGGCGGCAATCCCATCGCCACAGCGCCATAAATCCAAACACCGGCAGCAGTTGCAAAAACACAAACCAGCCTTGCCGTTGCAGCGGTTTCAGGCTCGCGGCGGTTTTGCCCGGCGCCGGCGCAAGGCCGCCCAATTTCAGCGGCGCGGCGGGTTTTGCGTCGTCGTCGAACACGGGCAGTTCCGCCGGCAATCCTTCACCAACCACCGTGACGGGCAGCGGCGGAATCGTCAGGTCAGAATATTTTCCCGCCACCGGATCAAAAGCGCTGAACGGGATCGCGGGCGTCGCGCGCGCCTCGTCCGTCAGCGGAATCAGCGTGAAGCCCGTGGCCGGCGGGTTGTCCGCAATGACCTGCCAGTCGCGCGAGCGCGGCGGCGCGGGCGGCACGAAGCGTGTCAGGTCGCCCTCGCCGTGGAAAATAATTTTCAAGTGGATTGGTTCACCCACGCGCAGCCGGTTGGTGGACAACTGCGGCGGATCGCTGAAAAATTTCCCCATCGCGCCGGTGAAGCCGGGCGGTTCGCCGTCGGCCGGCAGCGGGCGCACGTTTATTTTCACCGGCGCGGAAACCAACAGGACATATTTCGCCGGGCCGCCGGAAATCGTCACCTGGCCGCGGATGGAAATCGGCCCGCTGAACTCGCGCCCGGCGGTGAAAGCCTGCGCAGAAAATTCCTGCGCGCCCGCCGCAATCGGCGTCACCGTCATTTCGCAGATGAACGCCGGCGCGGGCTGGCCGTTGACATTCGCCACCTCGATGGACTGGCGCTGTGCCGTCTTGTCAATCATCAGGCCGCCGCCGTTGAGCTGGATTTCCCGCAGCGCCTCGATCTGGTTGCCCGCGCCCGCCGGCAGCAGCACGCGGACGTGAAACGGCTGGCCGAGAAAAACATTCGTCGCCGAAAGGCCGAGCGTGAGCATCCGCGCCGGCGGCAGATTGGAACTGTCCGCGACCACATCGAGCCCCGCCGCCGGAATTTCCACGACCGAGCCGGAAGCGTCCACGCTGAAATTGGTGACCGTGAAATGTCCCGCCGCCGCCGGCCGCGCCTCGTAGATGAACGACGTGAACACGCGGAAATTGTTCCCGAGAAACTGCGTGACCTGGCCGCGCGCCGACGCGCCGAACTTCAATTCCGCCGGCGCGGGAATTTCCTCCGGCCATTGGATCGCGGATTCCGTCGCGCTCACGGTCACGCGGTAAAAAGTTTTTTCGCCGGCGCGGACCCTTGGCGGGTCAAACTCCGCCGTGGCCGTCACCGGCGACGTGCTGTCCACCGCCGGCTGCGCGACCTGGAGCTGCATCTGCAGGCCCGGCGGAATTTGCGGCGGCGTCTGCGCGCGCACACACAATGTCGCGAACAGCACCAGTAATATTGATTTGGAAATGGCGAAACACATTTTCAATTTACCAGTTGCGCCCTTTCCGGTCGCCCGGCGGCGTCCCTTGTTTGTCGCTCATGGACAGGCGGCGGCCGCCGTCCAGCGAAAGGCCGTCGAGAATCTGCCCCGCCTGATCCGGCGAAAGCCGGGC
>Ga0316231_1001843_pt1 | contig 21999 bp, 20 predicted proteins | sample TBH18027metaG_FD_206002 | JGI IMG/M metagenome (GOLD analysis project Ga0316231, IMG submission 206002) | Freshwater microbial communities from Trout Bog Lake, Wisconsin, USA - TBH18027 | ecosystem: Environmental > Aquatic > Freshwater > Lake > Hypolimnion/Profundal zone | place: USA: Wisconsin... | reverse complement strand
GCCGAGATGCTTGAGCGCTTCCTCGACCTCCCCATGGCGGAAATTCTTCACGCCATCGGCTGTTTGCCCTTCGACTTTCCAGAGATCGTTGGATTCCCCCCGGACGCCGTGACTTAAGATCACCAAAGAAACATTGGCGCCGTGTTTAATGTACTTGGCGATGGTTCCGCCCGCCCGCCAGACGAAATCAGCCGCATGGGCGCTCACAACCAGCAGGTTTACACTCTTGTCAATCATGTTTTCTCTCCTCTATTTCAGCATCTCTAACCTTCTAAAAGAAGCGCAGTAGCTTCTACAGGCGTTTTGGGTTCCGATACTTGTCTAAGACCAAAGTTCTCGGCACCACAACCTGCCCTGTATGAACATAAAGATCATTGACTCCGATCAATAGCTCTCCTATACCCCCACTGCCCCCCCTCAATCCGGACCGCTTTGTCGTCAAAATTGTAGAACAATATTGCTCTACATTTAGAATTTACACTACTTTCTTCTTAGTGTCAATTAATATCTTCTTCTTGTGACAACCTTCATTTTCTCGCGAAAGATGCGTGAAGGAATCCGTCAGACAATTAAAAATCTCCTAAAACTTATTTAGGAGATTGAACTAGATAAAAAGGCTATTCTTATGATAAATATTGGTAATTATTTTCAATGGTTTGCCGCACTCCGGCGACATGTTTCTTCACAGATTCCTCGACTTTCTTTTCATCGCGCTCCAGTAAAGCTTCATAGATTTGAGTGTGCTCAGCAAAGGAATCTTGCCTTCTTCCCGGAATCAAAATCGTCCGGAATTGATATCGAATGAGTTGCGTTCGAATCATTGTAATTAATTCGACTGCCTGGGTGTTTTTTGCGGATTGATAAATGATTTCATGAAACTCTTTGTTCAGCATCGAATATTTGTCAAATTCGTTTTTACTCAGATGTATTTCCATTTGAATCAAAATATTTTTTAATTTCTCCAAACCAAGATTGCTGATGTTTTTAGTGGCACCTCTTGCTACCAGACCCTCTAAAACCTCGCGAATTTCAAGATAGTTTAGCACTTCTTCCAGCGTAAAAGATTTGATAGTAGCACCTTTGTTGTCTTCTATCTTTACAAGATTCTCCTGTTCCAGTTTCAAAAGCGCTTTCTTAATCGTATTTCTGCTTACTCCGATCATTTCCGCCATTTGTATTTCAATCAGTTTTTGCGATGGTTTTAGAGTGCCATCCAATATGTTTCGCTTGATATATTGATAAGCGATATCAGTTTGTTTGCTCATTATGCCTTCCTACCTTCCAGGATTATATACTACAGTACAGGAGCCGACTAATTGTTTGACAATATTGCTGCACAATGAAAATATATACTACGCCTAGAAGGATGTCAAATGTCATCCGATTTAATCTGAAAACTAACAAAAAATGTCGTTCCTTGTGGTGTTGTCGTGACATCAATCTTAGCGCCGTGTCTTGCGGCAATCTGGTAGCAGACAGGCAACCCCAGGCCGACACCATTTTCCTTGGTCGTTAGAAAAGGCGTTCCCAATCGAGTCAATACTTCAGCGGGTATACCTGGGCCATTATCCCGAACTGCAAGGGTTACAGTGTCACCACTGTAATATGTGTTAAATGCAAGAATACCGCCGCGAGACATAGCCTCCAACCCGTTGCGCGTAAGATTCAATATCATCTGTCGCAGTTCGTGCTCGTCAAACCTGAATTCGGGAATATCGCCCAGTTCTAACTGAATGTTATGTCCGAGGTGAAACGCTTCCGCCTGCAGCAAAGGAAACAAGGCCTGGATGAGGTTGTTTAGTTGGCGTTTCTCTAAATTGAGCGACTTATTTTTAGCAAGAGACAGAAATTCTGTAATAATCGCATTGGCTCGGTCGATTTCTTCGATCATTGTGTCAATTTGCCGGGAAATAGAGGTCAACTCATTTTTCCTCTGAAACAATTGCAAATAACCCCTTACCGTCGTCAATGGGTTCCGCACCTCATGTCCGATGGCGGCGGCCATTTCCCCTATCAAGTTCAGTCTGTCGAGCCGAGCCATTTCTGAAGCCAACTTCTTTTGTTCACTTATGTCGACGAAGGTCACTACAACTCTATCCGCTTCAAGGGACCGTGCGTTGACCAGGAACCATCGGCCCAAAGTCGGGGAATATTCTTCAAAGGACAGCGGTTGTTCGGATTTAGTGAGCTGGGTGTACCGCTCAGACCAGGATGGCTCCATATATGCAGCGACTTCGACAAATCTCCGGCCCAGAACTTGCTCACGTTTTAAACCGGTGAACCGCTCATAGGCGGCATTAACCTCCAGTATCCGGTAATCGGCCGCTCTTCCCTGATCATTATGAACCACTTCCAGCAGCACAAATCCCTCACCCATCGAATTCAACAGGTATTGACGCTGCCTTTCGCGCTCCTGCCCACGAAGTTGTTGGGACCGAAAACGCCCGGCAATCCAGCACACAATAGTGCCACTTCCTAAGTATACCGCCAACCGCATGATCTCTATTTGAGTGTTGGATGCTTGTCCTGGGACAAAGAGCCAGTAACCCAGGACCATCCCACTGAACATAGTGAACAGGCCCGGCCCAAACCCAACCAGACTGGCGGAGCAAAGAATAGCCACATAATAGCTACCATAAGGAAAGCCTGTTCCAATAGCGTCGCTCGCCCACCAACGAACTAGCGTAGCTACCGCGACACTAAACATGGCAAGTCCATAACGTTTGACGAACTGACTCACTAGAGGCGGCGATACCTTCAACGAGAATAGTTTCATTATTTGTCTCCTGCACTAAGTACAAATCATTGGTGTGAGACTACCTTCTTTTTTCGACAATCTTGGTGGTTTTCCTGGTCGTCCAAATAAAGACTGACAAGACAGTCTGTCTGCCTGTGTCTTGACGTAAGCGGCAATGAGCCTACCATACCCATATCTAATGTCTTGGTACTGTCGATAGACAAAGGTCCAACCCGTCCCCTTGTCTGGTCAGGGACATCAAACATATAACAAGATGTGGGCATTCACAGATAGTGTGAATGAAATTATCTTTATAGATATCTTATAGTATAATATTAGCTATAGCGATAGTTCTTAAGGAGCAAATATGGACTCATTAGGGATCAAAGCATTTTTGGCTGTCGTGCGTCATGGCAGTTTGACTGAGGCTGCCAACTCGTTATTTCTCTCCCAGTCCACCTTAAGCAATAGGCTGGCCGAACTGGAACGCGAAGTGGGAATGACCCTGATCGACCGCGGTCGGGGCCTTCGGTCTTTGGTCCTGACCGAATGTGGAAAAGAGTTCTTACTTGTAGCTAAAAGGTGGGAAGATCTTCTTCAGGATACCAAACGAATTCAGTCCCGGACGAAGGATTTGACTCTGGCTATCGGCGCCGTGGATACAATTCATACCTTTGTGCTGCCACCGCTCTATCAGGCGCTGCGCGACAGTGAGGAACAGATTAAGCTGCGGGTCAGAACCCATAACTCAACCGAGCTATATTTCCAGGTAGATCGTGGAGAACTGGATGTTGCCTTTCCTCTTCAAGATCTACCGATGAAAAATATTGATGTTCAAAAATTCTATGCGGAACCCAGAGTGGTCGTACGGCGCGAACTTTCGCCCGGCGAATGCAACAAGCTGATTGAGCCCACAGACCTTGATCCAACCAAAGAAATCTTCTTTGAAGCCGACCCGGTTTTTCAGCGCTGGTATGACAGATGGCGAGGTGACCGGGATTATCCGGTAATGCAGGTCGATACGGCGCAATTGTTGCTCCCCTTATTAAATCACTTGGGGTCGTGGTCGGTTGTTCCGCTTTGTATGGCCCAGAAGTTTGCGGCTTCAGGCACTTTCTCCTTCTACCGGTTGGAAAATCCACCTCCGGAACGGATATGCTACAAAATACATACTAAAAGTCCTCGATCCAGCGTTAAGAAGGCCCTTTCGATCCTGGACTTATATCTCAAAGCCTTATTTAGTCACACTGTTCCGTGATTCCCAAAGAACAATGAGCTGCACGCGTCCGCGCGTTGCAGCTCATCATTATTTAAGGGCAATGTCCGTCCGGCATGAGTCTCCTGTCTGTGGGGGATAGCTACCATAAAAATATCCAAAATCCGAATATTAAAATCCGAATATTTCAATTTTACAGTAAATTTCACCCGAGTTTATAATTGTTTTAAAAGCTAGGGACTATCAGACAGGAACGCTACACAATTACAAATTAAAGGAGCGTGCAAACAGATGGCGGAAGTCACGAAAAAAGGCATGGGTCTTTCGACCCAAATTTTCATCGGTCTTATACTGGGTGTTGTGCTCGGTTACCTTTTCCCCCAGTGGGGCGTAAGTTTGAAGCCCATAGGCGACATCTTTTTGCGAATGATCAAGATGATTGTGGTTCCGCTGATATTTAGTGCGCTGGTTATCGGCATCGCCGGGAGCGGCGATTTTAAGCAACTGGGGCGGCTCGGCTTCAAGACAATCCTCTGGTTTGAAATCGCGACAACAGTCGCCTTGGTCATCGGGATCGCGGCAGCGAACATCCTACAGCCAGGAGCTGGAGTTACCGTTGCCGCGGTGGATGCGACGCTGGTCCAGGAAGCGGCAAAGAAATCAGTGGATATGATGCAGATGCTGATCGATATTGTCCCGACCAACATCGTGGATTCAATGTCTCGCGGCAGTCTGCTGCAGATCGTGTTCTTTTCAACCTTTTTCGGGGTGGCCGCGGCGGCATCCGGCGAATATGGCAAACCGGTGGTTAAGCTGGCGGACAGTGTCATGCATATCATGTTTCACTTCACCATGTATGTGATGAAGCTCGCCCCCATCGGTGTCTTTGCGACAATTGCGTTTACTGTCAGCCGGTTTGGCCTCGGGATGCTGATTCCGCTGGCGAAGTTAATCGCGTCCCTGTACTTGTCCCTGGTCATATTTATCCTGGTTGTGCTTTGTGCGGCGTCTTTTATCGTACGGGTAAACTTTTTCCACCTCATGCGAGCAGTGAAAGAACCCTTGCTTCTGGCGTTTACCACCGCTTCGAGTGAAACCGCCCTGCCTCTTCTGATTGAGCGGCTTCAGGAATTCGGGGTTCCTAAGCATATTGTTACATTCGTACTTCCCACCGGCTATTCATTCAATCTGGACGGGGGAACGTTATACTCTTCAATGGCGGTTGTGTTTATTGCCCAGGTTTATGGCATTCCCATGGATCTTAGCCAACAGGTCATGCTGGTATTGACTTTAATGCTCGCGACAAAAGGGATGGCCGCTGTCCCTGGCGCGGTTCTCATAACCATTGCTGGGACAGTTGCATCGTTTGGACTTCCGATAGAGGGCGTGGCCTTGATTCTTGGCATTGACCGAATTCTTGATATGGGCAGGACAGCAACAAATGTAGTAGGCAATACAGTCGCGACAGTCGTGGTGGCAAGGTGGGAGAATGCACTCCCTGATGCCGTTCTTCAAGAGTCCTACACCAAAACCTATAACGGCTGATGTTTCTTTTTCGAAGTTGACAAATTGAATGACTTGGAGGTGCTCCCATGAGCACAAAACTGGGCCTTGAGCCCAGATTGCTTCCTGATAAATTACTGCAGGAGATCCGATCCAAATTCGCCTATGTTGAAGAATGTCCGCACGCCGGCAGACGGATATTCCTTGATACAGCGTCTGGGTCCCTGAGACTCAGCGCCTTGATGGAGGTCGCGCAGCGGGAGCTTTTTCTACCGGATAATTTTGCCCGACCGACCAAAGGCTCTGCCCACGCCTATGATGTAAAACAAAAAGGCGAAGACGATGTCCGCCTTTTCCTTGGGGCCAAATCCGGTACAATTATGCCTTGTAAGACTGCGACCGAAGGAATGTTCCGGGTAGTCAGAGACGCAGTGAGACAGTTTCCCGGTACAAACGTGGTCACTACCGTACTTGACCACCCTTGTACCTTTGACTCGTCGCGCCTTGCCGCTGAAACCTCCGGCAAGGAATGGAGGGTGGCTCCGCTTGATCCCGAGACTGGTTTTATCAAAACAGACGCAATCTTAAATCTGGTTGATAAAAACACCTCGCTGCTTGCTTTTATTCACGGCTCCAATATCACTGGGGCGCTGATGGACGCAAAAGAAATTGTCCGGGAAGCCCGAAAAATCAAGAAGGACCTGTGCGTAATCGTGGACGGAGTTCAATATGCTCCGCACGCCCCGGTTGACGTGGAAGACATCGGTGCCGACGTCTACCTCTTCGGCTGTTACAAAGCATACACCCGGCGTGGCATGGCTTTTGCCCATCTCTCCGAACGTTTTTCAGTCATCCCGCACGAACGCCTTTATGGTAAGAAAGCCGATGAATGGGCGTTAGGCAGCGCCGACCAGTTTGACTACGCGGCCTGGTCTATCGTCGTTGAATACATTTGCTGGCTAGGATCGCACTATACCCCCGTAAAAGACCGCAGAGAACAGTTAACCGCCGGGCTGCTGGCCATGGAAGCTCACGAACTTGCGCTTCTTGAGCGGGTAATGAGTGGGACTCAAACTCAAATTGGGTTTCGGGGGATGCCTCACGTCCGGACATATGGTCTGCCTGACGATATTACAAGCCGCAGCTGTTTGGTTGCTTTCAGTGTGGATGGCGTGGATACAGGTGAAGCGGTGGGGCGGTATATCGACCAGGGCATAATGCTCACCGACCGTAAGATGGATGCCTATTCCAAGCATATGCTGGACGCTTTGGGAGCCGCGGGAATCATCCGCATGTCAGCAGCTCATTACACGACGCCTGCAGAGATCGACCAATTTCTCAGATTAACCGAAGTTATGCATCCGTGATCCATAGCCGGGATACGAGGGCCAAGCGGAATAAAGCCGCTCGGCCCTCGTATATTTCTGTTGACCTTTTGCCAGGCATTGCTGTAGGTTTTCCTCGAGGTCGTACAGCTTTCCTTTTACCTCAACCGCAGCACCTTGGTGAAGCGTCAATACAACCTATACCTGTCCATTGTGACTGCCGGCCGCTGAATCGGTCGTAAATTGCGCACGACCCAGAAGGAACGAACAAGACGGCTATTTGGTACTCGTTGGCTATTAAAACTCAAGTAAAAGGGCTGCCTCAAATAGGTTTCTAAAACCTATTTGAGACAGCCCTTTTATTATGATCCTGGTCGCCGGCTTCAGACCTATTCAGGCTGTACCACTATCTTGATCGCGGTGTTTTGCGGATCGGCCAGCATTTCAAAAGCTTCGACCAGTCCGTCGAATTTTACGTGATGGGTAATTGTCCTTTGCAGATCTATTTTCCGGTCAACGAGAATTTGCATCGCCGTATCGAAATCTTCTTTAGTATAGATATGGGAGCCCTTTATGTCCAGCTCGCAACCCTGGATGGTGTTTATGTCGATCATAATCGGCTTGCTGAACAAAGCGATAACGATCACCTTACCGCCGCGTCGCACCAGTTTCACAGCTTGATCCAAGACAGCCGCAGAAGTGACCGCAAGTAAGATCACATCCGGTCCGTTGGGCACGATTGACCTGATGATATCCTCGACCGATTCTTCATCGGCTTTAATCGGATACAGTCCCATTTCCTTAGCGATACCCAAGCGGAAAGTGTTGACATCGGTGCAGAATACCTGCCCGGCTCCCGCTTCCTGCGCCGCTACGGCAGCCAGCAGGCCGATGGTTCCGGCGCCAAGAATCGCGCAGGTGGAATTAGGCTTCATAGCGGCAAGTCTTACCGCGTGGGCTCCAACCGCCAGTGGTTCTACCAAAACACCCAGGTCATAGCTCAGTTCGGCTGGCAGTAAATGCACACGTTCTTCCGGAGCGACAAAGTATTCGGCAAACGTCCCATTCCACCCGCCCAATCCCGCCGGCACTCTCTTGGGGCAGAGATTATACTTGCCGTCCAGGCAATACACGCATTTTCCGCATGATTTGATAGGTTCAACAGTCACCCTGTCGCCTGCTTTTACTCTTTTTACGTCCGCGCCTACCTTAACGACTTCGCCGGCAGCCTCATGGCCGAGAATCATCGGCGCCTCGCGAAACGGATGCGACCCATGAAAAGTATGAAAATCCGAACCGCAAAGACCGGCCACCTTGACCTTGATTAAGACGCTCTTGTCGTCGCAAGGCGGAATATCAAACTCTCGTACTTCAATCTTTTTGGTCTCTACCAAATATCCAGTCCGCATCTTCATTTCTTCTTCCTCCCCTATTCCCTCATGTAACACCGCCGCCTGGGGCGAGTTCGCCAGTTTATTGAATACTGCCGGCTTTTAAATGTTACCTTTGACATTGGGTGAACTTGACGGAATATTAGCGCCATTTGACACCGCTAAATGGGCGTCGATTTCTTCAATCGATTTTTTCTTTGTCTCCAAACCGAACAGGAAAGTGATGCCTGTGATGAGTTCCCATGCCCCCATAAAGATGAAGGCCGGAATGATCGCGTCGATGGTCGCTCTCGGAGTGACAACATTGCTCGACCCTGCAAAGAAAGCCAGCGCAATCGGGCCAATAATCTTGCCCAAGCCGCCAAATCCGTAAGCTGATCCCATGCCGGTGGCCCTAAGATGCCGTGGCCAGACTTCCGACCCATAAGGGCCTACAATGGCAAAGCCGCCGTCCACGAAGAAGTAGGCCGCAACCATGAATACCCATATCAGCGAAACATCACCAGCAAAATTGTTGTAGTTCAGTCCCGCCAGTATGGTCAGCGTACAACCGCCCACCCCGATCAGGAACCCACAAATTCGGCGCCCCCATATGTCGGAAACGTAGGACCAGAACAGACGCCCAGCAAAACCGCACACAGTAACCGAGATAAACATTTTGGCGGCTTGCATGGCAGGGATCCCAAGAACCAGCACCAGGATGGTAGGACCCCACAGGGTAAAGCCATAGTAACAGATCTGCTGACCGAGATTGGTGATCCAGGAAACAATCAGACTGCGGGGATACTTGAAAAGATCAATAAAGCGGGGTTGGGGAGCGTTCATCATCGAATGCGTTCCTGTTACGACAGTAACTTTCGAGACCCCGGAATCGATAAATTGACTTCTTTCCCCGACAACCCAGTTGATCGCATTCTCCGCTTCCTGCAAACGGCCTTTAGATATCAACCACCTGGGGGACTCAGGTACCCAAGCCCGGATAAGCAGCGTAAGGACCGCAGGAAAAAGGCCGATAAGAAACAGACCCCGCCAGCCTACATAAGGGGTGGCATAGGCGGCAAGCACACTGCCCAGCATCGTTCCGATCGGTACGCACGAAGTGATGATGCCGCTTACTCTGCCGCGGTAGTGGGAGGGAACAAATTCCTGGACAAGCGGCAGATCAACACTGTACAGGCCCCCCAGGCCAAAGCCCACAAAAAACCGGAAAACAGTGAGGAACAGCCAATTCCCCTCCGGCGTAAAGTACATGAAACCTGTGGCGACGGAAAAACAGAGCACCGTCATAATGAAGACCGGCCGGCGGCCTATCCTGTCGGCAACCACTCCGAAAAATGTGGCTCCGATCATTGCCCCGACCCCGGCAGACAACAGCACGATAGATGTTTCCGTATAATTGAGTTTCCAGGGGACAATAATGAACGCCAAGACATAGCCAATGAGAAAGAAATCGAAAAACTCCAGCAAATCCCCCAAGATAGCCGCAGTAATCACCTTGTAATGGTTGACTGTCAACCGGGATTTCTCTAGCTTGTCAAAGAGAGCGTCGATATGACTTTCCAAGTTATTTTCCCCTTTCGTTATCGGTGCAGGCCAGCTGAACTTACCGTCCAACCCCCTTTCCGACCGTCATTTTTTTAGGGGCTCCCTAAAGCAATTTCGAGGAGTTAGCTTGTCGAAGGGCAGACCGGGCAGGCGAATCCTGCACCGGTCATCTGCTCCAGCTCTCTACTCTTCCCACATGGCAAACGCCCTCATCGGACTCCCGGTCAGGCCTACGAATCTCAGGGGAAACATCGCGAAGTAGAAATTGTCGTGGCGGGGAATCTTGGTCATGTTGGCAATGTTCTCGGTATGGACCACCAGTCGCTGGCCGTGTACCGTGTGGTTGGGGTAATCCTTATCAGAAGGAGTGTCAAGGCTTGTGGCGTCGGTGCACACATTGACTACACCCTGATCGAGTATCCATTCGCTGGCTTCCCGATCCAGTCCGGGATATTGGCTGACATAGGTCGGGGTGTCTCCCCAATACTTATCTACGCCGGTGTAATAAAGCAGCGTCATGCCTGGCTTGAGGGTAACCTCGACCTTCGCCAGCGCTTCCTGCACATCCTTCAGGGTAATGTGGGTCAGCGGCGGTACGTGGGATACGTCAATCCATGCGGCCGGCGTAATCATGTCATAAAGAGAAATCTTCTCAACCGTCAGGTCGGGGCGATGCCTGTTGAAGTGATAAACCGCATCGACGTGCGTAGACACATGGTCGCAAGTAACCACACCCCGCACAGCGTAACCTTCGAAAGGCGTATCTCCCAAGCGCAATTTGCACTCGTCATGGGTCATGTGCCACCAGGAGTTAGTTTTCATATGACCCGGATAATGAGGCATCTCGCTGCTAATTTCCCTGCTGATGTCAAGCACGCGGATTTTCTTGCCAAACATTTCGATAAGCGCTTCAGGCTCAAACGTCCGGGGTTCGTTTACTCTGCCCATCTTCTAATCACCTCATAATTTATTTTGTCGGCATACTCGCAACGAATATGTCCGAAGCGTAACCCTTGCGGCCGAATCCGGCTCGCGTTGACAAAGGTTGCCCCCTTTCCAACAGGTTGCTTTTTATTACCGGCATCGTGCGTGCACAACACAAAGCAGGTATCAACGTGAAAGTGTTCACTATTATCTATTGCAAAACCCATGCCAGCAACCTGCGAAGTAAAAAGAGTCCTGTTCTTGACATATCGAAGGATTGTCAAGAACAGGACTCTTTTAATATTATCCATGCCTATACCCAATCACCAGGCAGGCTGCGGGGGCACCTGCCCAAACCCGGATTAGATCTGATATCACGGATTATCGGCGCGCCAGGTAATAGGTTGACCGTCGTCCAGGAACAGGGGACTGATGCGATATTACATCACAATAATAGTCTAAATATTCTTACATATTGATTATCAACGAACTACGGACCGATGTAATAACGCATCGCCAGCGATGCGTTATTACATCGCTAGTCACTCAGCTCGATACCCAATTTCTTTGCTTTTCTCACGACATTTGACTGGTCGATCTTCAGTAACTGCGCCGCTTTTCTGGTGCTTCCGCAAAGCGCCAGCGCTTTTTGAATCGTCCGCTTTTCCATATTGGCCATAATCTCCTTGAGGCTCAACTCTTTCTGCCGAAGATCGATATAGTACGGGTCGACATTCAGCAAGTTCGCAACCTGCTCAACAGAAATGAGGGTATCCTGGTCGGAGATAATTACCAGTCTCTCAATGACATTCTGGAGTTCCCTTACATTCCCCGGCCACGAATAGCGTTTCAGCAGTTCCATGCTTTGGTGTTCAATAGCGGCGTATCTGCTATATTTTGCATTATAGATATCCAGAAAATGCCGGGCAAGTTCTTCTACGTCGTCAGGCTTCGCCCGCAGCGGCGGAATATTGATAGGAAACACATTCAGCCTGTAGTACAGATCTTCCCTAAACTTGCCTTCTTTCACCAAATCCTTCAAATCCCGGTTGGTCGCGGCAAGAAGTCTTACATCAAGGGTGATGGGTTTCCTGCCCCCAATTCTTGTTACCTCTTTATGCTGTATGACCCGCAAAAGTTTGGATTGAAGGTCAATAGGCATCTCGCCAATCTCATCTAGCAAGATGGTTCCTCCATCCGCTAGTTCAAACATACCCAGTTTGCCGGAGCTTGAGGCGCCGGTAAACGCGCCCTTGTCATAGCCGAACAGCTCGGTTTCCAGTAAATTTGAAGGTATAGCCGCGCAGTTGACCTTGATGAAAGGATTATTGTTCCTGTTACTGCTGGAGTATATTTCATTGGCTACCACCTCTTTGCCTGAGCCGGTCTCACCGATAATCAGAACGGTGGCATCAAGATTGGCGACTTGCCTGATCATTTTAGTGATCTGTTGGATCTCTGGACTATGCCCAATCAGATGTTTATTTAATTGCAGTCGCCTCAGGTGCTGAATTTCCTGCCGATCCTTGCTGAGGTCCTTTTCCACTGCCTTCATTTTTTCCAGAGAGGCTTCCAAATCAGCCCGCATTTCCAGGAGATCAGTAATCTCTCTGTCAATAACGACCACTTTCTTTACATTCCCCTGCTCGTCGAAAATGGGGTTGCCAGTAATCAAGACTTTGTTGCCGGTCTTAGGCGCCTCACCCATTGAATTCACCTGTTTTTTGACGCGGAGGACCTCAGGCGCTACCGGATTTTTCAGCAACCCCTGTCTGGCAATATCGCTTATATACTTGCCCAGGACTTCTTCCGGACTGATTCCCGTTATTCGGGTGTAAGCTTTGTTAAGATACAAAGCTTTACCGGTTTCGTCCGTCAAAATGATCCCGTCATAGAGACTGTCTACTATTTCTTTGAAATCGAATTCCTTGGCCTGCTCCAATTCTTCCAGCACGATCCTGAGCCCGGCTATCAGCGCTTCCCTGTCTCCGGAGAAATCGCGACTACGTTCCGCCAAAGCATCCAGCAGCTCCTTTAAAAAGCCAATGGATCTGAAACTGCCCTGTTGGTTCATGCTGGAACACCTCCGCGATCTGGCATTAATACTAATTTACTTAATTCTCCGGCAACTACCTAATGCCTCTTGCCACAAAAATAATTGTGTTCCTATCAGGACAGGTAAAATCAATTTGCCTGAACATAATCTTTAAAATTAAAATCCATATAATATAGCTCCCGATTCTTCATGTCAATTTATAATAAAATACTCTATTGTCTCTAAATATCAATTAAGCAAAAAATAAAAAGGCCAAGAAATACTTGGCCTCGTGTTTAGCCATATTTACCACTTTTATTGCGAGACTTTCGATACCTGAGCACTATTTCGCCCTGCTGCACAGAACTTTCCCCAATACCTCATTCGCATTGTCGGCTTCCTTCTCACCGACTCTGGATTCGATCACAGATATCAACCTCCTCATCTGAGCCTCAGTCAGCCCGGTATTGAACCCGATATTAAAATGGGCCTGCAGTTGGGGATTTACTCCCCCCATGCTTGCCAGGGCCGAAATGGTAGCTATTTCCCTGCTCTGGTAATCCAGGTTATCGCGTCCGAATATGTCTCCGAACAGATGCCCTTTCAAAAATTCGTCTATGGCAGGGGCGAACGTATAAATTGCCCCGCGAACAGGTGCTCCAGCCAGTCTTGTCTGAACTTCCGTGCCCAGTTCGATTCTGCTTTTGTCGGTGGGAAGGGGGCTTGGTTCCTTGCCCATCTCATCCTTGATTCCTTTGGCCTTCCGTTCGTCCACGACTCCCATGAAGGTACTGATCCCGTTTAAGCTGCGAGGAAAACCACAGTAAGCGTACATCTGCACAAGGATTTCCTTTATTTCATTAACAGTCAACCCGGCTTCCAGCCCCTCGTTCAGGGCCTTTTTTAGTTGCGGCAGATCACCTTTGGCTGTGAAGGCCGCGATGGTGACTATGTTTTCCTGCCTGGCGGTTAAGACTTGGCTTTCATTTTTCATGCTCTGCGCCTCCGAAATGTTAATTACGCTAAATAACGAAAAAATTATTCCCATTACAATGAACGCGATTTTTTTGTTCACTGTTACTACCTCCTGCATTTTTTTGTTTTGGCAACCGACCTTTTACATTCTCGAATTTAAGTCTATCACCTGGAGTTAACTCCGGGTCAAGCATTTTTTTGGTGAGAGTGCAAAACGTACGCACTAAAAAATTAACAAAAAACCTATTGACTTTGAGTCCACTCCAAGTTGTAGCATAAGATTTAATCAATAGTTTAACTTGTACTAGAAAGGGGAAAAGGAAGAATGTCCAGCAAAGTATATTTTGTAAACTTGCGGGCGAGAACAAACAAGACCAATAAAATCAGCAAAATACAAAACCTGTTTGACAGTGCCGGGTTCAACGAACTGATTCAGCCAGGAGACCTCACGGCTATCAAGCTGACCTTCGGCGAACGCGGCAGCGACGGCTTTATCAGTCCTGTTTTTGTCCGTCAGGTGGTGGATAAGGTAAAGGTAAAGGGTGCCAAACCGTTTCTGACCGACACCAACACCCTTTATTCAGGAAGCCGGCACAACGCCGTTGACCATCTGCTGACCGCCCTGGAACACGGCTTTGACTACACGGTTACCGGGGCGCCGATCATCATCGCCGACGGACTGTGCAGCGAAAGTGTCACCGAAGTGCAGATCGACAAGAAGCACTTCAGCCGGGTAAAACTAGCCAAAGACATCGTCAGCGCCGATAGCGCAATCGTCCTGTCGCACTTCAAAGGCCATGAGATGGCCGGTTTCGGCGGGGCGATAAAAAACCTCGCCATGGGGGGAGCACCAGCGGTCGGCAAAAAGGAGCAGCATGCCTCAAAAATTGTCGTCGATCAGGGCAAATGTGTCGGCTGCGGTAGGTGCGCCGAGGTCTGCCCGGAACAAGCGGCCATCATAACGGAAAAGAAGGCGCATATCGCTCTGGATAAATGCATCGGCTGCGGCGAGTGCATGACCGTCTGCCCGGTAAAGGCCATCGGCATGGATTGGACCACAGACCTGAAAGATATGCTGGAACGGATGACCGAATACGCTTACGGCTTCGCCAAAGCCCACGAGAAACGCATCGGCTATATCAACTTTCTTTTGAATATCACGCCTGATTGCGACTGTGCGTCGTGGAACGATGCACCGATCGTTCCCGATATCGGTTTTTTGGCGTCCACCGATCCTGTAGCCATTGATCAGGCAAGCTTTGATCTTGTGAACAAGCAGCTTGGCTTCTCCGACACTCTTCTTTCCTCCAACTGGGAGGCCGGCGCAGACAAGTTCCAGGGTCTGCGCTCCCATATCGACTCTGCCGTCCAGCTGCGCTACGGGGAAGAAATTGGTTTAGGCAGCCGCGGTTATGAATTAATCGTCCTTTAGGGATTGTTGAGTTCCAAAGAATAGAATGTAAAAAAGGAGCCACGAAAAAATGGCGACATCGGATAATCATGAAGAGAAAAAAACCAAGGAATTTACCAGGCGCGATTTTCTGAAGGCTGCCGGTGGCACGATGGCCTTGGCGGCTGCAATCCCCACCTTTTTGCAAGTGTCTGCCCATGCGCAGGAAAACGGGCAGACGCAGCTGACTTGGGATGGGTCACATGCCGTTCCGCAGGTTGATCCGAGCAAGCCCATTGTCTATTTTACAAGGGACTTGAGCCCGGAAGGCGTGCAAAAGATTTACGAAAAAATTAATAAGGGGATTACCGGCAGAGTAGGGATCAAACTGCATACCGGTGAGCCGCACGGCCCGAATCTGCTGCCTCTTGAGTACATAAAGCATTTGCAGAGCAACATTCCGCACAGCGCAATTGTCGAATGCAACGTGATGTATAAAAGTCCGCGCCGGGAAACGAACACCCATCGTGAAACAATTAAAATCAACGGCTTTGACTTTTGTCCAGTCGACATTCTGGACGAGGACGGAGATATTATGCTACCGACAGGCGCAAAAGAATTTCTCTATAAGCAGGCCGATAACTTTGGCGAAAAATTTCCTTTCGAACCAGGAATTCATTTGAGGGAAATCGCAATAGGAAAGCATGTACTAAACTATGATTCCTTGCTTGTCTATACCCATTTTAAAGGCCATGCAATGGGGGGATTCGGTGGTTCTCTAAAAAACATTGGAATCGGTATGGCTTCCGGTAAAGTAGGCAAAAGAATGATTCATGGAGATGGCTTTCCACTCGGCAAAGAATTCTTGGAGCGAATGGTTGAATCCGGTAAAGCCACGACCGAGCACTTCAAAGGTCACATTACATATATTAACGTTTTGAAAAATATCTCTGTCGACTGTGACTGCGCCGGGTCTCGTGCCGCCAAACCGACTTGTGATGACATTGGTATTATTGGCTCGACTGATATTCTGGCAGCTGACCAGGCTTGTGTAGACCTCATTTACCAGATGCCTGGCGACCAACGCCGCGATATCGCTGAACGCATGGAATCCCGTTCCGGCCTGCATCAGCTCGAATATATGGAAGCACTGGGCATGGGCAGTCGGGAATACAATTTTATAGAGATTTGAGGTCCGTGCCGAAGCGCTAGCTGTAACCGATATAACAGCAAGCTAGGGTTGTTAAAAACAACAAATTAATCTTAATTTGGAGGAAAGAATCAACTATGAATAAGGAGATCACCATAAGCAATGTCATTGTCGTCATCGGAGCTGGATCGATCGGTCAGGCAATCGTGCGGCGGATCAGTGCTGGCAAGCATGTTCTGCTAGCCGACCTAAATCCGGGGAATGCCGATGCAGCAGCCAAAGTGCTGGGCGATGCCGGATTCGAGGTGAGTACCGCGTCAGTCGACGTTTCTTCACGCGAGTCAGTTCACTCACTTGTCGAGCTGGCAACGGCAATCGGAAATGTCACTGGCATCATCCACGCCGCAGGCGTCTCCCCCTCGCAGGCGTCGCCAGCGACGATCCTTGCCGTTGATCTGTACGGCACAGCACTGGTGCTGGAGGAGTTCGGAAATGTCATCGCCCCGGGCGGCGCGGGCGTCGTCATCGCCTCGCAGTCTGGGCACCGCTTAGGTGCGCTAACAGCCGAGCAGAACGCGGCGCTCGCAACGACTCCTGCCGACGAGTTGCTGTCTCTGGCTATGCTCCAACCGGATCAGGTGACGGATTCCCTCCACGCTTACCAGCTCTCCAAACGCGGAAACTCGTTGCGGGTGATGGCCGAGGCGGTGCGGTGGGGTAAGCGCGGTGCTCGGGTCAACACAATCAGCCCCGGCATCATTATCACCCCGCTCGCCAAGGACGAATTGACCGGTCCGCGCGGCGAAGGATATCGGCGCATGATCGAGTTGTGCCCGGTCGGCCGTGCTGGCACGCCTGACGAGGTAGGAACCATCGGGGCACTCCTTATGGGCGCGGACGGCGCATTTATCACCGGCAGTGACTTCCTCATGGATGGCGGCGTCACGGCCGCATACTGGTATGGTGAACTCGCTCCGACGAAACCGTAAGCGCGCATACGCAGTGCAATCGATAACAATTACACATTGTGTAAGTGCTACATCTACAACTAAGAGAAACAGGCTCAACCCTTTTCATTTGAGCCTGTTTTTCGCTTTCATTTACCTGTTATTTATTCGACTTTTTCCCACCAGCGGGAAAATTGCTGTTTCTGATTATCAATCTCTACCGGCTCGCCGATCATCGGGGTCAGAAGCCTGTACTCCTTGTTCTGGCTAGCCTGGGTTATCCGCTCGAACGGTTCGTCCCAAGGATGATTGGCAATGGCGAATTTACCCGCATGGCCTGGTAATAGCGCCTTGGCCTTCAGTTCTTCGGCGGCCTGTGCCACCTCTTCCGGCATCATGTGTATATACGGCCAGTTTTTATCATACTGGCCATTTTCCATGATTACAAGGTCAAAACCATTAAACATTTCTCCGATCTGCTTGAAATGCGGCCCGTAACCTCCGTCGCCGCTGTAGAATACACGGCGGTCCGGCGTCACCAGGGCGAATCCGGTCCACAATGTCTTGTTCCTGGTGAATAAGCGGCCGGAAAAATGGCGAGACGGCAATACATGGATAATAAGACCATCCTCAAACTCCAAGACCGTAAACCAGTCTGCCTCATGGATAAGTATTGGTTCAAAGCCCCAGTCTTCGAAATATGAGCCTACACCCAAACCGCAGACTACATTTTTGACTTTTGGTTTCAGAGCAATAACAGTTGGATAATCCAAGTGATCCCAATGATCGTGAGAAATAAGCAAATAATCGATTTCCGGCATATCTTCCGCCGTGTACAGATTTGTTCCATTGAAAGCCTTGTTGGCAAAAGAAACAGGTGCTGCCGATGAGCTAAACACAGGATCAATCAGTATCCGTTTGCCGCCAAGCTGCATAAAGTACGACGAATGACCAAGCCAAACGACCACATCCTTGCCTTTGTCCAGGGTCTTAAAATCAGTTTTCATTGTAGGAATGAAGCTGTCGGTATCAATCGCTCTTTTTTCTCAAAAAGAAAGTACCACCACACTGAAGCAATATTGTTTCCTTGGCTAAACTGCGGAGTGAGAATCAAGTTCTGAAATTTCCCGTCCACGTAATTGGGGGAACTTTGGATTCTTTCAAAGCGGGCGCCATGGGGCAAGGTTCCGAATTTAGGCTGCTGGACATAAAGTCCGATACCGATAGCCAATATGACAAGACTAATTAGCAATGCTATTAGCATTTTTCCTACCCATCTTTTCATTCAATACTCCGATATGTAATAAAGACAAGTTACATGGTGTGCTTCAGGTATGCCATGTAACTTATAGTTTTTTCGAGCACCTTATTTCCCGTTCTTATTAAGTGTTTTTTCCGCCGGAACTACTGCCTGATCATAGCTGGCAATTTTATAGTCCAGGCGTTCCAGTGTTTTCTGCATGTCTTCCATTCTCTTTATTAGCAGCCTGCGCTGCTCCGTAAAGAGTGCTTTTCTGGCCTCAATGGTTTCATCCCCCTGTTGAAACAGCCCAACATACTCAATCAGTATTTCAATCGGAAGACCTGCACTTCGCATACATTTGATAAATTCGACCCACTTGCAGTCTTGTTCCGTAAAATCCCTGATTCCGCTTTTATTGCGGTTCACACGGGGAAGCAGTCCTATGCGTTCATAATAGCGGAGTGTATCCTGAGGAAGATCAAATTTCTCACTTACCTCGGTAATCGTCATGGGGCTCACCTCCTGATGTCTGATATTATACCACTTGGAGTTGGCTCCAAGTCAACTCTCGAAAAAGGGAACTTGCGTCTTTACCGGATAAAGTTGGTCAATATCGTTTCTTCTCGCTCAGGGAATGTAACACCGGCTTTAATTCCTGCCTCTTTGCACTTCAGGAACCATGCCATATTCCTTGCCAGCACGCGCATGGTCTGCAGCCCTTCTAAATCTTTCTTCACATCTTCCGGTGTGAAGCCGTGAACCATATTCCAATACCGCGATGAAATAACAGGCATCTCCGATATGGTGAAATACTTGTTGAGCTGGTCAAAGGTGGCGGTCGTCCCGGCCCTTCTGGCTGAAACAATAGCCGCAGCCGGTTTTAAGTAAAATGACTGTCTGCCGGCAAGCATATCCGAAAAAAATACGCGGTCCATAAAAGAGGTAATCGCACCGCCTGCGGACGCATAATGCACCGGAGAACCAAAAATAAATCCGTCGGCATCTTTGGCGAGGTCAACGAAGTCGTTGACACCGTCCGAAAAAACGCAGCGCCCGGTTTTTGCGCAACTTTCGCAGGCAATACAACCCGCCAGAGGCTTTGTTCCGATCTGGAAAATCTCTGTTCCAATTCCCTCTGTATTCAGCGTCTTTGCCACTTCTTCTAGTGCGGTATAAGTGCACCCATTGGCGTGAGGACTGCCATTTACCAACAAAACATTCATGATTATCCCTCCGTTTATTTTACGTCAGCTCAGTTTCCTGTTATTTGCCCGTTCTCCTTAAAGTTCCTAATTGCCTATAATCCTCATCCGTTACGGGTTCTAACCATTCAGCGTCTCCCCTTTGGGCATTAGTACTGATCGCGATATGTGCAAGCCAGTTATCCGGTGTCGCGCCATGCCAATGCTTGACATCCGGATAGATTTTTACAACATCCCCTTCCGTTATTACCTGTACAGGCTTGCCTTCTTCCTGATAATATCCTATGCCGCCGGTCACAAGCAGAATCTGTCCACCAGGGTGCTTATGCCAATTATTTCTTGCGCCTGGTTCAAAAGTTACATTACCGATTGGGCAATTAAAGATAGTGTCATTAGAAACCAGCATCTTAAGCCACGTTTCCCCCATGAAATAGGCATTCGTAATTTTTTCACCCTTTGAGAAGATTACGCTTTCACTTAAATCGTTTACTTTGTCCATGATTTTCTCCCTTTCCTTGATGCCGTATCATTAATGTGTTCCTTTAAATTCAGTGTAATACTTAGAGTTAACTCCAAGTCAAGTGTTTTTTATGAACGCTGGGGGAAAACCCGCTTATGCCCAAAGGGGTCGAGCATTGCGACGGGGTGATTTGGCCTGCTTCCTTAAGGCCAAGTTCTTCACTCTACGGATGAGGGAAATGCGCAAGATGGTAAGAAATAGCCCCTTAGTAGGGGCAACATAATTGCTTCTTATGGGACTTACACATCCAAATCGCGCGTTGCGTTTAAATTGGATCATTACAGGACTCCCCAGCATGGGGGTTCGCGCCAACACATACAAAAACCACCGCATTAAGCGGTGGTTTTCATTTTGACTTAAGCTAATTATTAGCTGTCTTATCCAGTCTCATCTTATGTGAAATCAGTCTCATGTTATCCGGAACCTACACAAAAACTGTAGGGTTTCACATAAGGTGAGACTGGCCTAACGGTAGAATGCGGGTTTGCGGGCTTTTTTTGCAGTTAAGTTGAGACCGGAATTGCACATAAGGTGAGACTTGGCTTCAAAATTCGCACATAAAGCGAGACTGACCAACCGTGTATCCAGGGCCAGAGCCTGCAGCTTTGCTGTTGTGGCATACAGCTTTACTTAGCAGAACTATCCAAAACACCGCTTAACTTACACCAATAGTGTAATATACAATAAAATCATACAATAAGATGTAAAAGCGGAGGACATGTGGAGTATATAGCTATAAGTGCTCAATTATTTGAGCCGACTCGCGTTAAGGTTGATGTAGCATGTGCGCTTCTGGGGATTTCTAGGGCTGAATTTATACGTAATGTTGCAACCTTAAAGTCGGGACGCAGGCTCACATTGCAAGGAAGAGAAATTTTCGGCACGTTTTCACGTCAATATTTTGAACACTTGTATCAAGTTGAAAACAATAAAAAAGAAAAAAAATATCGCCGCTTTCGGCAGACAATAAAAATCCCACGTGAGGATCATGATGTTTTAAATAAACTGCATAAGACTATACGTAGACCACTTGGAGATATTTTAGAAGGATGGCTTATCGATGCAGTAGACAATCTGTTTGAATGTTATCCTGAGAATTTTGGAGCACTCGTTGAAGCTGTTCTGGCAATAAAACGAGGAGAAACCATTGACGATATACGTTCGCAGGAAATAATCTTGGAATTAATGAAAGGTGAGATAAGTGAAACAAGGGCGAATTTTAAAGGTATAGATAGAACATGGCCAAATGTGAGATGTTAAATCGAGTCTTCATAAGCACTGCGCAAGTCTGACTTTGAGACTTTAAGTCAAGGACTCCAAAAAGGTTAGGCAAAATTTAAAATAATTAGGCTAACAAAGCGGGTATATTTTGAAAAACGAAATAGGGAGTGTGTTCTTATGATTAAAGGGCTTGTAGAGATGTTAGTAAAACATGGGGGGCCAATATTGTGCGCCGAGATAGGAAAGGTGATGGCAAGCAGCCTTCAACGTATAACAGCTAGAAAACCTACTACAATGGAGAAAATAGCCAAGTTTAATAAGGATTATTCAAATATGACTACTCCATTTTTTCTGGCATGTTTGGGTGGAGTGACGACAGTGTGCATCGATAAATACAAGAAAAGAGCTAATATCAACCATCAGATTAGTATTCCACTAATTAGGCAATCCGTTGTTTCCACCGTTAAAGAAGGAGCTCCTAAACAGGCATAATAGATTGTGCGGAAAACCTAATTGCAAGGTTGGCAAATAAGTCAGCTACATAACAGAAAGCCCAGGATGCTTTAAACGGTAGTGCTGAAAATTTTGTGTAAAGTCCAACTGCCAGATAATCGCAAAATGAGTTCATCAGGCTGCCGGCCATCTTGGTTGGCAGCTTTCCCGTTGTTAAAGAGT
>Ga0316231_1001838_pt1 | contig 22037 bp, 18 predicted proteins | sample TBH18027metaG_FD_206002 | JGI IMG/M metagenome (GOLD analysis project Ga0316231, IMG submission 206002) | Freshwater microbial communities from Trout Bog Lake, Wisconsin, USA - TBH18027 | ecosystem: Environmental > Aquatic > Freshwater > Lake > Hypolimnion/Profundal zone | place: USA: Wisconsin... | reverse complement strand
ATTTGATAGACGCCCAGCGCCAATGTGCCAAGGGTCTGGGTAAAACTGTTCGTGGCCCCGAACGGCCCGACCGCAGCGTTGGTCGTGTAGGTTGGATTGTTCGTCAGCTTGTAATAGTAAGTCACCGAATACGGCGAGACGCCACTATACGGCGACACGCTGTTGCTGACCGACGCCGCGGCGGAAACCGAAGAACCGCTGACAAATCCCGCGCCGTTGGTCGGACCGGTCACCGCCACCACCGGTGTGCCCGGGGCGTAGGGATACCTGACAATCACGATGCCGGAGCCGCCGGCACCGGCGCCGGTGCTGGCAAAATTACCACCACCACCACCACCCGTGTTGGCCACACCAGCGGAACCGGGACCACCACCACTGACTCCGCCGTTTCCACCGCCGCCCGATCCGCCTAACCCGGTGCCACCAGGAGCAGGGACAGGAGCGTTATTGATACCCCCGCCACCGCCGGCATAATAGTTGGTCACGCCGCTGATGGCATATTGCAAGCCAATGCCACCGTTTGAGTTTGTCGCTGCCGCTCCAGCTCCGCCACCGCCGCCATAACCGTTCACAGGAGAAAAATCGTAACCGGCGTTGCCGAAACCGCCACTGGTGTTGGTAGGTTGGGTGGCTGCGCCAGCACCAAAACTATTATGATTACCGCCGCCAGAACCTCCAGCCAGTCCGCCTGAAGAACCAGTATTGTAGCCGCCGCCGCCGCCGCCGCCGCCCAGGGCGGTCAGCGTGTTGAATACGGAATTAGCCCCGTTGGTTCCGGCGTTCGCGCCGGTTACGGACGAGCCGGTGTAGCCACCACCGCCAGCCCCAATGGTGACAGTGTAGCCGGTTCCGCCAACCAGCGAATTAGTCGTGTAAATCAACCCGCCCGCGCCGCCACCGCAGCCATATTGCCCGCCGCCGCCGCCGCCGCCGGCCACCATCAGGATAGTGGCGTTGGTGGTGGACGGGAGGATCAGCGTGCCGCCAGCCGTGAACTTATGCACCACATAGCCGCCGATATAGGGCGGTGTGGCCACGGGGTTAAGCCCGTTGGTGTCCGTATAGACAATCGTTCCGCCTGTTCCCGTGTTGTCGGACACGGAAACCGTAAAAGTGTTGGTCACGGAGGTGACGGTGACGGAGGCGCTGTCGGTCACGGTCGCATAGACCTGATAGACACCCACCGCCAATGTGCCCAGGGACTGGGTAAAAGTGTTCGTGGCTCCGAACGAACTCGACGGGCCGACGGCCGTGTAGCTGCCGGCTGTCGTCAGCTTATAATAGTAGGTCACCGTGAACGGCGACACGCCATTATACGGCGGCGACACGCTGTTGTTGACTGACGCCGTGGCGGAAACCGGGGCACCGCTGACCAATACTGCGCCGTTCGCCGGGCCGGTCACCGCCACCGCCGGCGTGCCGGGGGCGTAGGGATACCGGACGATGACGATGCCGGAGCCGCCGGCACCGGCGGCGGCGCCCAAACCACCACCACCACCACCACCAGTATTGGCTGTGCCAGCGGCACCTGTAGCATTACCGCTGACTCCGCCGTTGCCGCCGCCGCCCGAGCCGCCTGTCGAAGCGGCGTTGCAGCCGCCGCCGCCGCCGGCATAATAGCTGCTTACGCCGCTGATGTTATATTGCTTGCCAATGCCACCGACTGGGGAGGTCGCCGCCGCTCCGGCTCCGCCACCGCCGCCATAACCGTCCGGAGAGGCAGGGTTATTATAACCGGCGTTGCCAAAACCGCCACTGGTGTTGGTAGGCTGGGTGGCTGAACCAGCGCCGAGGTTTGCATGACCACCGCCGCCAGAACCTCCAGACAGTCCGGCTGAGGATGGTGGAGAAGCTAGGTAGCCACCACCACCACCGCCACCGCCAAGGCCGGTCAGGGTGCCGAAAACTGAAATCGCCCCGCTGGTCCCGGCATTCGCGCCGCTATTCGCACCGCCAGTGTAGCCGGCACCGCCGGCACCGATGGTGACACTGTAGTTTGACCCGACAACCAACGAGATATTTGTGTATATCAACCCGCCCGCGCCGCCACCGCAGCCAAAGTTCCCGCCGCCGCCGCCGCCGCCGGCCACCACCAGCACATCGGCGTTGGTGGCGGACGGAATGGTCAGCGTGCCGCCGGCCGTGAACTTATGCACCACATAGCCGTTGGTATAGGGCGGTGCAGCAACGGGGTTGAGCCCGTTGTTGTCCGTATAGACAATCGTGCCGCCCGATCCCGTATTATCAGCCATGGCGGAACCGGCGAAGTTTAGCAGAGCCAGGCAAACCAGGCTCGCGAAAACCTGGCATTGGGGAAGATGTAGTTTTTTCACAGTTTTTTTATGGGGTTGGACTGATTTAGTTTTTAGAGTTTGGTTGTTTTTTTTACTCTGCTTCAGGCTGGCTGGCAGGGCTGGATGCCGGCAGGAAACTGATTTAAAGGGTTTAATTCGTTGGGTGACACGGGTAATTCTCCTAAAAGCTAACACGGAACGCAGGTGTGACAAGTCACTCGAAGGAGTGACACTACCGCCCAAGCTGCCAAATCACTTTCAGGGCCGGCCGGCAAAATGACTTTGCGCCACTGCCCAAGCGTGTTAATCTGCCCACATTCAGACAATACCGGGCGGCGCACCCGATGGTGCGGGAGCTGTTCTCAACCGCGCACGCCGCCGGGTCTGGCGGTTTTAGGCTGCATCATAATAACCAGGCCACGACAGCATGCTTCCCGCGAAGCAAGGCAGAACACAACGACAAAAACGTCCGATGATTCTTGACGGCGACAACACCGTGCGGCGGCGGCAGTGCCGGCCGGCGCTGGTGGTCATGGTAATCCTTGGCATGGCCTTCGCCGCAGGTGATCATTCTCCGGCGGCGACCGTGCCACCGGCGCCCGCGCTGATACAAGACACTTTGCCCGCCTCCGCCTTCGCCATGGTTGGCGACCGGGTCACTTTTACGACGGCTTTCAGGGAGTCCCCGGACGCCGTTTTCCAGTGGCAGAAAATCTCCGGCGAGAATCTTTGGGAGATTCCCGGAGCCACTAACATGGCGCTGACACTGACAAACCTGCAGCTGGCAGACACCGCATCCTACCGGCTTAAAGCCGTCCTTTCCACGGATCGTCAGGCCATCGTTTACACCTCGGCCCGTCCGCTGGTGGTTGACCGCATACCGGCGGCGGTGAACAACATTGTCACGATGGTCGCCGCCCAAACCGGCCTGGGCGGCATGACCGCTTTCACGCCCACCTGGACGGTCACGACGAACCACAGCCTGATTGCCGGCCAGTCCCCCAGCAGCGCGTTCGACGATTTCAGCCTGCAAGTGCCTGGCCGCAGCGTCGAGTGCCTGACCCGTGCGGGCGACAATTCGCTCAGCATGGCCAGGATCCCGGGATCAATGGCGTATAGCTCCTGCACGAACTATGTAACCTGCGGCAACGGCGAGCACGCGGGCTCATCGGTCACCTACACGCTCACCGGATCAAAAACCGGATATAATCTGACCGGCATCACGGTTTATGGCGGCTGGGCGGACAATGGCCGGGATCAACAGGCTTACACGGTCTATTACTCCACGGCGCTGGCCCCGGAACTGTTCATCCCGTTGAGCGTCGTCAGTTACACCCCGGCAGACCCGGCCAACGGCCAGTCGGCCACCCGGGTGACGTTGCGACCGGTGAGCGGCGCCCTGGCCAGGAATGTGGCGGCGGTAAAATTTGATTTCACGAGCCCGGCCTCGAAAAACGGCTTTTGTGGCTACTCGCAAATTGTCTTGTCCGGCGCTGGCTCGGCCACCCTGCCCTCGCCAGAATTTCCGGACGACAGCCCTTTTTTGACCGGGACGGGCATTAGTCCTGTTCTTAACGATCTTGATTTGCTGGGGTCGTGGATTTGGGATGCCAAAACTTATGACGGACAGACTGTCCAGTTTTGGAGGACTTTTGACATCCCCGCCCATGGCAAAGCCAGCCATGCCCGGCTGCTGGTGACGGCCGACAACGAGTTTTCTTATTACCTCGATGGCCGTGAATTGGGGCGGGGCGACGACTGGCGCGAGTTGTTCGATTTCAATCTCACCCCGCTGATGTCTCCGGGCCGGCATGTGCTGGCGATCAAGGCGTTCAACTCGGTTAAACTTGCGGGCATGATCCTGGGTTTGCGAGTGGACTTGGCGGACGGACGATTTATCGAAATCAAGTCGGATCCAAGCTGGAGGATTGTCCCCAATGAGGAAAAAGACTTTACAGAAATGATCAAGCCACATACCAACTGGCCGGCGGCGACCATTATCGCTGCCATGGGTCGCCCCCCATGGTGGGTGCGGCCCGTAAATATTGACACGATGCTGGTCCCCCCGCCGGTCACGCTCTTCTTCTGGCAGACGGCCTGGTTTCAAATCACCGTTTTGTCCCTGTGCGGATTGCTCCTGCTGACCATCGGCTTCCTGGTCGTTCAACTCGCGCTGCACCAGAAGGAACGCTTTCTGTTGCAGCGGGAGCGCGCCCGCATTGCCATGGATATCCACGACGACATCGGTTCCCGCATCACCCAGCTGGTGCTCAACGGCGAAGATGCCCAGGAGGAACTGCCGGAGGATTCCAAGGTGCGGACGAAACTGGTGGGAATCTGGGATGACGCCCGGGCGGTCCTTTCCAGCATCGATGAGATTCTTTGGGCGCTCAATCCGCGGCTGGACACGCTGCGGGACTTTGCCGATTATATCTGTGACTACACCCAAAAAAACCTGGAACCTTCCGCCATCAAGTGTGTCTTTGAAGTGGATACTGGCATGCAGCTGGCGGCGGCGGATATGCCGTTGCGGCGCAGCCTGCTGATGGCCATCAAGGAATCGCTGAACAACATCGTCAAGCATGCGGGCGCCACCGAAGTGCGCCTGAAAATTGAACGGCAAAACCAGCACCTCAGCGTGGTGGTGCAGGACAACGGCAAGGGCTTTGACCCGGCGGCCGGCAAACCCGGACGCAACGGCCTGAATAACATGTCGCGCCGGATGCGCGAGCTGGGCGGGAACTGCCACCTGTCCAGCCAGCCGGGCAAGGGCTGCCGCATCGAATTCAATATCCCGCTGAAACGCCCGCGCCGGTTTGCCTGGTCCAAGAAATGACCTTCATCCATCCCGGCATAAATTGAAAAACAAAAAGCTATGACGCCACCCGACAACCTGAACCCAAAGCCGGCCGGCAAACGATCACCGCCGGCGCCCTCCGCGCAGCACCCGATCCGGGTCGCCCTGGTGGAGGATCAAGAACAAGTCCGCGAAAACTGGTCCCGGCGGATCAATTCACTGCCTGAATTTCAGTGCGTCTGCGCCTGCGCGTCCGCCGAGGAGGCCCTGACCATCATTCCCCTGAAAAATCCCGATGTCGTCCTGATGGATATTTTCCTGCCGCGCATGTCGGGCATTGAATGCGTGGCCCGGCTCAAGGCGAAGCTGCCGGACATCCAAATCGTCATTCTCACGGCGATGGACAACCAGGAACTGCTGTTCATGGCGCTGCAGGCGGGGGCGGACGGTTATCTGCTGAAACGGACCAAGCCGGCGGATTTGCGCCGGGCCTTGCTGGACGTCTTGAGCGGCGGGGTGCCGATGACGAGCCAGATTGCCCGCCGGCTGATCGAGTCGTTTCGCAAGCAGCCCAAGGACAAAGATGAATCCCTGAACCTGTCGCCCCGGGAAGAACAGATCCTGCAGCTCGTGTCCAAGGGTGATTCCAACAAATTGATCGCCGAACATCTCGACATGAGCTTTGACACGGTCCGCACCCATCTGAAGCGCGTGTTTAAGAAGCTGCATGTCAAGTCCCGGACTGAAGCCGCCATGCGTTATCTCAACTCCAAGATGACGGAGCAGCGGCCGGATTAGGACGAAGCACCAGCCGGTCTTTCCGCCCGAAACGGCCGGTCAGCCACCCGCCAAACAGCGAACCCGGCACGATCCCCTAAAGCGCCGCGCCGGAAATGACCACGGTGTCAAAGCCCAATAAAAATCCCGCGAGCGCGGAGACGGGCGACCAGAAGAAGATTTGTTTTTATGATTTTTTCAAGACCGGATAAACCAGCGCGAAAAAGTTTTGCGCGAATTTCATGCGGCTCAAATCATTGCCACGCGGATTTTAGCTGATGCACCCTCAATGAAATAATTCTGGCGGCGCCGCCCTGGCAGAAGAGTTTCAAGTTTTGATTTTCCGGTGAAATCCTTTTCGCCAGCGGCAAATAAACCGTTCCGCCGCCGCCGTAGATGTCCACCGAGACGCGGTCCACAAAAATGTGCAGCGCGATTTTTCCGTCCTGCGGCACAAGCGCGGACTGGTTTTCGAGGCAGGAAATTTTTTGCGCGGCGACATCGTAAGTCACCGGCACACCACGCAGGTCGAAGCTGATTTCCTTCGCATCGCCGACGGCGATTTCAGCTTCAATCTCGAAAAGGTCGCCATGAATTTCCGACAGCGGATTGTCTCCCGGCTTGAGCGGCTGGGGCTTGATAATGTGTGTGGCCTGGCGGAGAGATTTAAGCTCGCGCGCCGGATTGACCAGCAGCGATGCGCCGGAACTCGTCGAGTGCAGCGTGAGTTCCACCGGCAGGCCCATCATCTGATTGAAGTTCATGCCGCGAAAAAATTCGCGGTCCTCCGGTCTGCCCCACGGAACCAGACTGCCCCACGGAACCAGAATACAGCGGCCATCGCTGGCGGGAATGTCGGAATAAACCTGCGCGGCATACCAGGAATTGCCGTGGTGCAGCCGCTGCGGCTGCGTTTCCGGCGTGAATTTACGGCCGTCGAATTTGCCGACGACATAGACGCCGCTCGCGCCAAAGAAAACCCAGCGCTGATTGTTTGCATCGCCGTCCAGCGGCAGATGGAAAAAGTTCGGACACTCGGAGTCGCCAGGAAGCGTGAGGTCTTGAATTTTTTTCCACTGCTTCAAATCGGGCGACTCGAAAATGGCGTAATCGTTGCGGATGAGGTAGAGCGCCATGACCCATTTTTTCTCCGGCGCATACCAGGCCATTTTCGGGTCGCGGTTCGCTTCGGCGATCTGCGGCAGCACGGGATTGTTTTCGTATTTGGCCCAGGTGCGGCCGCGGTCGTTGCTGAAGGCGAGGCCTTGCGTGTAGGAATGCCCGGCGGCGGTGAACATCGCCACCAGCGGCGGTTCCGTCCCGGTCTGAAAACCGGCCGTGTTGTTCCAGTCCACCACCGCCGAACCGGAATACATCGGGCCATGTTGATCCGGATACAGCGCGTTGGGCAGTTCCTGCCAATGCACCAGATCCGTGCTCACGGCATGGCCCCAGGTCATGTTGCCCCACTCCCAGCCGTAGGGATTGTGCTGATAGAACAAGTGATACTCCCCTTTGTAAAATACCAGCCCGTTGGGATCGTTCAGCCAGCCGCGCTTGGAGCTGAAATGAAACTGCGGGCGCAACGCTTCGTGGTAAGTATTCGCGTCATCTTTAATGGCGTCCGACTGGTCAATCTGTTCCAAGCCCAAGGAGTCTTCCGGCAGCTTGTCGGCCTGCAACACCACGGTTTGCCCCTTGAACGCGGAAACATCCAGAAAGGCCCACCAGTCCGGTTTGGCATCGGCCAGTTCAATCTGGAACTCCCGTTCCGTTTTTCCGTCCACCACCAGCTTCAGGGTGCGTTTGGTCGCGCCATTTTTGACGGGCAGGTTCAAGTAACGCTTCTCCACCTTCAGCGGCAGCTCAACCTCGTGCGGCATCAGCCCGGCCAGCTTGTGGTCGGTCTGGATGATCTGGTCAACACTGATGTGTCCCCAGCCATCGGTCGCCTGGTCCACGATTTCCAGGACGACGCTTTTGCCCGCCAAGGCGCTGACATCCCAGGCCTGCCAGTCGAGGTGCTCGCTGCCGCCGGACTGCGTGTTCAGTCCAGTGGCCATCCGGACCAACTGGCCGTCGCACAACAGATTGATGCAGGTCTTCCCGGCAAACCCGCCGCCGCCAATCAGAAACCCGATATATTTGCGCGCCACCTTGAAGGCTGGCGAAGTAAGTGTGCCCGTGCTGCCGTCGCCGCCATGAAACGAACTGGCGAAGCCGCCGCCCAGAAATCCGTCCACCGGCATCTGGTCGGGCAAGGTGCCGTGCGCCGGCCCATCGCCGAAGGCGGCGCCGGCCACCTTCCAACCGCCAAAATTTGTCCCCTCAAAATCCGCGACAACCAGGTCCGGGCGGTTCGCAATCACAGCCGGGTCGCCGCACCGGCCGGTTGAAGCCAGGGCGAGGCCGGCCAAAACCCAGCCCAGCAGATAAAGAGTCCGGCCGGCGATAACATTTAACTTCAGGTTTTTGACTGGCGGCCTGGCCTCGGTCTGGCGGACTGCGTTGGGGTGAAGCATGCGGCATGGTTTAGTTGATTTGGATTGCGAAGTCCACCGGGGATTTCGGGGCGACTTTCAAACTGTCGTCCTCACGTTGACTTTTCATCTTGCTCAACACGTTGACGGCTTGCGGAAGAGTGGTCACAGGGGCACCGTCTTTATCCTCCATACGGACGCGACGAACAATCTTTCTGCCGGTGGCCGGGTCGGTAAGAGTCAATTGACCGTAGAATGTGCCGTTGCGCTCCCAGAGTCCGCGTAATCTGCGCTTGCGCGCGTCGAACATTTTCTGGTATTGTCCGCTCCCATGTTGACTGGCAGCCGAATTTTATCACCGGCAACTTGGGTTATGTTGGTTTGCGATTCATTGCCTTTCATGGCGATACCGCAGCACAACGTCAAATCGGCAGCGTCATTGATTGCGTAAGTGCTTGTAAATACGGGTCGCACCCATAGCTCAATTGGATAGAGCGGCTGACTACGGATCAGCAGGTTTCAGGTTCAACTCCTGATGGGTGCACCACTCTTAAGCTTCAATGGTTTCAATGGGTTTGTGATATTTTCAGTTTTATAAAAACTTCAAAAACCGCATTTTTTACCTGACAAATACCTGACAACTTTTCGGTTGTTTATTCTTTTTCCCCGCTCGTCTGCATCTTCAGCGATCCCGCCACCATTGACAAAACGCCCCTACTCTGGTCAGGTCCAAGCAGTTATACAGCGGGACATAATTATACATAATATGCTTATTATAATAAGTTTACATCGTGTTGCAAGTCTGATACTATGCTCACAATCAGAAAAGGAGCAGTTGTAAAATTATGAGTATCAGAAGCAAAAACATCGTTCGAGCAAAGTTTCCCAAGGTTTATGAATATGAGCACCGCAACAGCGGCACCTACTATTTGGTGGATGCCCGTAAGAAAAAATTCGGTCTGACCGAGCGGAAAACATTCCAATCAAAGACCCTCGCCATCAAGCACGCCGCCGACATTGAGCAGCAATTGATCAAATTCGGCGCACAAGCAGATGTGCCCAAAGAAAAAGTCGTTTTGGCGGATCGTTTCCAAGGACTGACGGAGCAGCTGGCGCATTTCGGCAAAACACCCGAAGACGCCGTAAAGCATTATGTGGAGCAGTTGGGACTGGAAGCACTGCGGCAGGTAAAACCGTTCGTCAGCAAACTGGTGGACGATTGGATGGCAAACAAACGGGCGGATTCCACTGTCAGTAAGCGGTATCTGTATGAATTGTCCCGCCATGCGAAATTCATCAAAAATAAATGGGGAAAATTAAAACCTGACGATGTAAAAAAGAACGACGTGGATTTACTGCTCAAGGGCATGAAGGTTAAAAATAACACCCGCCGCAAGTTTCGCATCGTCATCGGCATGTTTTTCAAGTGGGTCATGGAAGAAGGGCATATCACCAAGAATCCGGCCACGGGGTTGAAATACAAGTCGGACGACTTCAACGGAGATTTTTACTCGGTGGAAGAATCCAAGAAATTGCTGCGCTACGTCGTGGATCATTCCAAGGATTTGATCGGATATTTTGCCTTGTTGACCTTTGCGGGATTGCGCCCGACTGAGGGACTGCGGGTTCAATGGGAGGATTACAATGAGAAAACGCACCAGCTCTATGTGCGGAAGGGCAAGACCCCGGCACGTTACGTGGACTTGGAGCCCATAGCGGTTGAATGGATGAAGTTCCATCGGGAAAACACACCGGAAGGCAAACCATTCGTCACGCTGACGAATTTGGAAAACCGCATGAAGGTGATCCGCACGGCGGTATAGGACATGGGGTAACCGGTCATCCCGTTCACACAATCACACGGTCAGAGAAATCTTGGCAACCCCGGCTGACTTGGTGTCCGTGCTGACGGTAAATTCTCTCCGCCGATACCAGTCTGGCAGATCTGGATTTGCCGAAGCTGGTGTTTCAATTTTTATTACGGCAATTTCCCGTAAGTGCTGCTTTCAGGTGGTTGTCCCACAGGGTTGATTATGTATTGACCACCCGGAGGATGCTCAGGAATACCTACGCCCATAGAAGGAAACTTGTCCAAAAAAGGCTTAAGATCGTCCCAAGTTGGAAGCGATCCTGTTGTTTTTCCATTTGTTAGAGCCCACATGTTCTTTGCATAATCTATCCGACGTAAATCATTAAAGACTGAATTTTCTAATTCATTAGCCGTCATATTGGAATAATTCCGAATAGGTATGGGATTTAACAGATCGTGATATTTAACCTCCAGTTTATCAAATGTCCCATATTTCGTGCTTTCTGGTGGTTGGCCGACGGCATTAATAATGTAATCACCACCCGGTGGATGAACGGGAAATTCTCCATGTGAAAAATACTGCTTCAGATCTTCCGCAGTTGGAATAACTCCTCTGACTTTTCCTGTTTCCAAAGCCCATTGATTTTTTGAAGCATTAATCTGTTTTAATACTTTCACGACAGTCAGTTCTTCCGAATCGGAAGTTTGCTGTTTTTGCGATTGGCTTGTAGCTTCTGTGGCAGCTTGCATGGACTTCCTAGTTGCTGCTTGTTGTGCTGCAGCTGCATCAGCAAGTGTTGGAGAAGCAGTTCCAGAACTTGTCGCTGAACCCGTTACAGGGTTTGCGCTTTTTATGTCTATTTCATCCACAGACCAGCCGTTTTCTTTTTTCTCGAAACGAATTACGCCACTGATTTTTACTTGTTGGCCCTGCTTCACTATTGTGCCCGGCATAGCGTCATCAGCAGCGAATTGAGCTAGGGCACCTAATGATCTATTTGGCAGTTGAGATGTGCGGAACCCCATTTCGATGCCTCCTAAACCGGTAATCCATTTGCAATTGCCGGTGAACTCAATTACGGCCTCGTATTCTAAGTTATACACTTTAACCGCATTAACCTCTGCCAACTGTCCGTTTGTTTTGTGGAATTCAACGAGCTTGATTCGGCCTTGAGAATCTTGGTTGATTTGATTTTGAATGGCTTGCTCGCCGTCGCCGTCCGAGGGTTTTGATGAGCAACCAGAAAAAACAACGGCAAAACTCAAAAGCAGTGAGAATAAACCGAATGATTTTACAATGGGGATCGAGGGTTTCATAAATATTAGATTCATAAACTGTGCGAGCAGGTTAAAGAACTTTAATTGAGTCGCAACCTAAAATCACCCTCAACTCATCCAAAATCCAAATCATTCCCTCGGTGTCCTGCCCACAATATTTCTCAAGGGCACGCCGCACCCGCTTCCGTTCCGACTCGCTGACATCGCCAAACGTGACACGAATGAATTCACGGCTGGCAGCTCCGCCCTCTTGAATTTCCAAACTCGTGTAGTCCTTCCCCGTCAACGCTGGCAGAACCAGTTTCATGGATGCGCTGCCGCTCTGGTCAGGATGATAAAAATTGAATGCCTTGAATGGATTCAGCAAATCCACGATCCGGCTGTTTATCGCCGTCACCCACGATGCGTATTGCGGCAGGACTGCCGCACATTCCTTCAAACGACTTTTTTCAAATGAAGCGTTGAACACCACGATTGAGCCGGATGGTTCAATTGACGATTTCAACTCACGCATGAATTCCGCCCGTGGATCGCTCCGCCCCTCAGCCAGGAATTGACGATGCTCAGGCTTCGCTCCCGCCTTGTGGACGATGTGCAGGGAGAATTGAAATGGAATTTGTTCGTATGGAGATGTGCCGTCAAACATCGGGATTGCAGTTTGGAAAGTTTCAAAATCCAAGAAGTGAAGCGGGTATTGCAGTCCTTTCAAAAAGGTCTGGATCTGGATCGTTTTGGCATGTGGTTTGCCGGAAATCGCCGTTGCTCGTTGAATTTCCTGCTTTGCCGACAGTGAATAATCAGCGGGAATCTCATCAAGCCGCAAGACTTCACGCTTTAGCAAATCCCAACCCCGTCCTTTTCTGTCGTCGTAAAGTTCAAGCACATTGCGTGGCGGCAGAAACGACCAGCAATGGTCATGCAAGGCACAGGTGTAAGGATGGTCACAATGCAGGCCGATGGGCGTTTCTGGCTGGGATGATTTCCTGATGACTATTTTCATCTCGTCCAATTGCCCCTCAATATCACGGATCAAAACCGATATCTGGCTGGTGACATCCTTGAGCATGAAAAACTTTTTGGGGTCAATCTCGCCATCCCGCACAAATTCATTGTTGATGTGCGCCAAATAACATTTTCGCAATTTGATGCCTGCACTCCTCAGCACAAATGCTTGGAATGCGATGTCTGGCAAATGAACATTTTCTTTTAATCTGGTCGTGGATTTGACCTCAATCAAATCCCATGAATCAATTGAAACTGGATTCAGGATGTCAACCCGGGCGTAACCGCCATTTGCCGACAGTGTGGCCTCAAAGATTGGACGCCGTGCCGCCAGATGCTTTTTGGTCAGCTGGATTGCACCCTCAAAATCGGCGGCGTCAACATCCACTTCAACGCCATCGGGGAACATCTTCTTGGCGAGTGCGCCAATCTCGTGTCCCTGATCAAACACCGCTTGCAAGGCGTCGTCCACAGCGGGAAACAGATGCTTGGCGTTGTAGTCAGACCACAACAATTTGGAGCATTGCAGGCCATGCAGAAATTTCGTTTTTGAAATGTATGGCGAGCGATTCACGACGACATTGAAGGCTACAGGTTTCTCCAGAGCAAGGCCATTTGACTTGGCGGCTGTGATACCAAGGGTATGGCGTTGATTTTGAATTGCTTTGGCGGACAAAAATGTCAGGCTGTCATTGAGTATAATCAATGATTCTATACCGATATTTACCGCCACAACGGTTGGACTCTCTTTTGAGTGGGGAGCTTTTTTTTACGCCGCCTATCCGATTCAATGACCCTTTTGACCTACGCCCAGTAATTGTTCCGATAACCAGCAGATCCTATTTGAGATCGGCAGCAAGGGCGGCTGAAAAGGAGCTAAATTTGCCTAAGCTAGCATTTAAGACCAAAGCGGCTAAAAGAGCTTTCCTTCGGGGAACTAGAAAAAAGGTTGTTAGCGAATGGCGAAAGAATGCTTCGGCAATCGCTGTAAATACGCAATCGGCATTTCCGAACGCTGGCGACGTTCTTGCAAGAGAAGGGCGTTTCAGAAGAGGACATTCGGGATTTGGATGCTGCAATAAAAACTGACCCCCGTCCCGAACCCAGCAGCAAAACATTCGGAAAGAAAGTTGCTGCATGGGTTGGCAAGATGATTGCAAAATCCGCTGAAGGAGCTTGGAAGGTTGGAACCGATGTGGCGAGCAAACTCTTGATTGAAGTCATCAAGAAACACTATGGAATGAATCCTTAGACCATCAGGGGGGTGCTGTTTACCTGACAAACCTGACAAAAATCTCGCCGTTATAATAAATTCCGACCCCATTATAATAATTCAGGAGGGGGAGATCACAGCAGGGAGTTTTTTTAACAAAAGTGAAATCCCCTTGCAAACAAAGGCGTTTTCGACGGATTTATTATATTCGTTTTTCAACGTGTCCCTGGAGCAAAATAAAAAAATCACTCTACGGATCAGCAGGTTTCAGGTTCAACTCCTGATGGGTGCACCACTTTTCCCCTTGTAAACACAAGGGGTTAGGGAGCTCCCCAAAAAATCTTCTGACTCCAAAAAAACGAGTTAGACCACAAATTAGACCACGTCTGACTCCGCCTGATTTCGAACTTTTGTGTTTCGCGCCAAACACAAAAACATGAAAAACACAGGTGCAATCATTCAAGTTGGCACCGCTCATTTTGAGCGGGTCGAAACCGGTCTCTACCGAAACATCGTTTCCAACACCTATTTCTACCGGCCCAAAGTCAGGGGCCGGAGAACATGGCGGTCGCTGAAAACCAAAAACCTTAAACATGCCCGCGAGGAACTTCATCGCCTGCATGTGGGCGCGGTCAGCCTTGAAATTGAAAAATCCAAAAATGTCGTGACCGTCGGGGAAATCATCCGGCGATACCAAAAGGACGGTTACCCCGACCGCCAGAAGCAACCCCGCCAGGGGCGCACCCTCGAATTGGAAACGGCCAACTGTGTGCTGCTGCTCAGGCACTGGGACAAGTTGGCGGTGACGGAATTGTCTCTGGTCGAGTTCGACAGCTACCACGCTTGGCGGAAGAAAAACGTCAAGAACGGACGCGGCGACCGGACGGTGGACATGGAGTTGAACACCTTGAGCAACGCCGTCCTCTGGGCGATGCGTTGCGACCTCATGCGCCAGAACCCGCTCAACTTCCGCCGCCCCCGGTATTGCTCGGCCAAGACCGTCCAGCATTGCCGCGAATTCATGCCCCATGACACCGAGGCGCTCCATGAAATCGCCGCGTTGCTGTGCCGATGGCATACAAGAACATCCGCGACGTGATGGCGGCGCAGAAGGACCTGGTCACGGTGCTGGGCGAATTTATGCCGAAGCTCGTGAAGATGGCGCCAAGCGGTGAGCGACCGGAGGATTGACGGGAAGCCAAAACACCGCGGCCACATTTTTTCGCTTGCAATAAATACTTTGCGATGCAAAGTGTCTGTATGGAAACCAAATGGGCCGTTGATAATCTCCAGACCATCCGCACCTTGATGGAGCGTTCCGCGCTTTACCGCCGGGCGCTGGCACCCATCATGATCCTGGCCGGCGCCAGCGGGCTTGCCGCCGGGCTGACCGGATGGCTTTGCCGGATCGAAAGCAACCGGGGGTTTGTGTGCCTGTGGGTGGTCACGGCCATCATTTCACTGGCTGGCGCCTTGCTGCTGATGCGCCGTCAGGCATTGAAGGATTCCGAGCCCTTCTGGTCACCACCCACCCGCCGCGTTTGTCAGGCTTTATTGCCGTCCTTTTTCGTCGGCCTGGTGATGGCTTGCCTAATCCTGGCATTCAGCTCCGGATCCGGGGGCGAGGGGATTCAACTTTTTTTGACAATCCTCTGGGTGTTGTTTTATGGCTGCGCCGTCCATGCGGCCGGCTTTTTTATGCCGCGGGGCATTCGCTGGCTGGGCTGGCTTTTCATAATTGTCGGTTGTGTTATCCTCATCTCCCTGAGCTTAGGGGGACATTGGGCGGATCATTTGCAACCTAATCTGCTGATGGGGGGAATCTTTGGCGGCCTTCACCTTGCTTATGGCATTTATCTTCACTTTACAGAGCGGAAAACATCAACCGTGTGAACCCGGAACTTTTCCCCCAGCTCAACCGTGTGATCCACGAGAAAGGGCGGCTGGCCATCATGTCGGCACTGGCCGCCGCACCCGAACTCACCTTCACGGAGTTGCGCGATCTGCTGGACATGACGGATGGAAATCTCACGACGCACATCCGCACCCTGCAACAGGAAGGCTTTGTGTCCGTGACCAAATCTTACCAGAACAACCGCCCGCTGACCTCCTGCGCGCTTACGGCGGCCGGCCGCAAAGCCTTCGCCCAATACATTGACCTGCTGGACCAGATCGTCCGGCAGAGCAAATCCAAATAAAATAATTCTTTGAACAGAATTCCATGGCCACAGTCTCACACTTTGTATCACAAAGTATAAATCATGAAAATTCTTCAAGCGGAACATCTGGGCATGTGCTTTGGCGTTCGCGATGCCATCGCACTCGCCTTGCAGGAGGCGGCCAATCAGCCGCTGACCATTCTCGGCGACTTGGTTCACAACGAAGCCGTGCTGGCCCGACTGCGGTCGAAGGGCATTCAGTTTCAAAACAAGGCCGGTTCGGTGGCCACGTCACGGGTGATGATCACCGCGCATGGTGCCTCAGACCGCAAACTGGCCGAAACCCGTCAGCGCGGATTGCAAGTGATCGAGGCGACGTGTCCGCTGGTTCATCTGGCCCACCGCAGTCTTAAAATGCTTGTGGAAGAGGGGTTTTACCCCGTCATCATCGGCAAGCGTGAACATGTCGAGGTGCGCGGCATGACGGAAGATTTGAATGAATTCGAGGTGGTGCTGACCGAGCATGAGGTGGCCCAGTTGCAGGCGCGTCCCCGTTTCGGCGTCATGGCGCAAACGACGCAGCCAATTGAAAAAGTCCGGCGGCTTGCGCAAGTGCTCCGCGAACGGTTTCCGCAATCCGAAGTGCGTTTCGTTGACACCGTCTGCCAGCCAACCAAACAAAGGCAGCATGCCGCTGTGGAACTCGCGAAGCAATGTGATGTCGTCGTGGTCATCGGCGGCGCGCACAGCAATAACACACATGAACTGGTCAAAACCTGCTCGCAGTTTTGTGCGCGCGTGCACCACGTCCAGACGGCTGCTGATTTGCTTCCGAACTGGTTTTCCGCTGCCGACACCGTCGGCATCACGGCCGGAACTTCGACGCCGGATTTTATCATTACAGGAGTTGAACAACGCCTTCATCAATTTGCTACAACCCATTCTTCAACCATCAAAGCCAAGGACATCTTGAACTACGCCAAATGGATTGAACATTTCAAGCGCAACAGGCACAACCGCCCGGAACCGGACTGGGCCGCACCCGTCCATATTCCGCCTGTCGTGCTCGCGCCGGTGCTGCGGTCAGTCGAACAATTCCGTCTCGGCGATGGCGGCGGACCGGCCTCGCTCATCGCGTTTAACCGGGAAAAATTCCGATGCCGCACGGATGAGCTGCGTCAAATCGTGGACCTGTGGTTTGCGGAGGAGGCGGAGCACGCGCGGCTGCTGGGGTGCGCGGTGCGGCGATTCGGCGGACGCGTCATCACGTCACACTGGAGCTTCACCGCGTTTTGCCTCTGCCGGCGCGTGCTGGGCGTGCGTTTCGAAATGCAGGTTCTGACCCTCACCGAACTGGTCAGCACGGGCTACTACCGGATGCTGCGCAATCATTCGCCCGATGGTCCGCTGGCGGCCATGTGTGAACTCATTTTGCGCGACGAGGCGGGGCACGTGGCGTTTCAGCGCGACCGCCTGGCTTCCGATGGATGTCCCCGGCCTGGTCTGCACGGCTGGCTTTGGCGGGTTCAATTTCTCATCTGCGGTTACGCGGCGGGGACGGTGTTATGGATCAGCCATGCTCCGTGCTTGAAAGCCATTGGTGGCACCCGCAGCGAGTTCTACTCAGAAATCACCCGGCAAATGACGCGTTTCATCCGGTCGCTGCGAACACAAGCCAAACCAGCCAAGGTTCCTGCGCGATGGGCAAAACCTCATTCAGTCCAATTTCAACTGGCGAAATGAAACTCGTGATTCCAAAACCGGGCTGGCATCGCTGGTGGTTGGTCGTGTTCTTTGCCATTGCCATGGCGTGGGTCGAATCGGCGGTGGTCTTCTACCTGCGCTCGATGATTGACCGCATCGAGCCGTATCAACCTAATCCGTTGCCGGTCATTGGCGGATTTGCGGCCGTGGAACTGCCACGAGAATTTGCCACGCTGGTCATGCTGTTCGCCGTCGGCCTGCTGGCGGGACGCACGTGGCGGGCGCGGCTGGGCTACGCCGTCATCGCGTTTGGTGTCTGGGACATATTCTATTATGTCTTCCTGAAAGTGATTTGCGGCTGGCCGCATTCGTTGCTGGATTGGGACGTTCTCTTTCTCCTGCCGATGCCGTGGTGGGGGCCGGTGCTGGCGCCCGTTCTGATTTCAACGCTGATGATTTTGTGGGGCACTCTTGCCAGTCAGTTTGAACGAATTCACGCCCCCATGCTGTCCAATTGGCGCGTGTGGATTCTGAATTTCGCCGGGGTGATGCTCGCGCTTTACGTTTTCATGGCGGATTCCTTCGCCGCCGCACATCGCGGACTGGATTCGGTTCGCACGATGCTGCCGGAACGGTTCGACTGGCAGTTGTTTTGGATTGCGCTGGCATTGATGGCTGCGCCGTTGATGAAAACTGGCTGGGAGTTTTTTGTGCTGGAACGTGTAGAAACTGCAGTCACTGAACCGTCGGAACAATTTGGATGCACCCGCAACCCGAAAAACTGAATTTATATTCGACCGAAATCGCCACGCTGCTGCGTGGTGAAGCCGAGTCGTCGCATCAATGGTTGCATGGTGGTGATGCACTTCGCCTGGCGCGTGAATTGGGCGTTATTGTGATCGGAACCAGCTGTTATGGCGCGGCGATGGGTTGGTGGCGTTCGCCGGAGCAGGCCTTGTTTGTCGCCATCAAATTTCCGCTCATCATCCTGCTGACCACGCTCGGCAACGCCTTGTTGAACGCCATGCTTGCGCCATTGCTGGGGCTGAACCTCACCTTGCGCCAGTCGCTGCGGGCGATCTTGATGAGCTTCACGGTTTCGGCGGCGATCCTTGGAGCCTTCTCACCCCTGGTGGCCTTCATGGTCTGGAATGCACCGCCGCTCACGACGGAAACCACTCACAACACCGTCTATGGACTGATCAAATTAACGCACGTTTTGGTCATCGCCTTTGCGGGTATTGTCGGCAACACCAGGTTGCTGCGGCTGCTGGTGAGTCTTGCGGGGGGCGATCGCAAGGTGGCCGGGCGCGTCCTGTTTGGCTGGCTGGCGGTGAATTTGTTCCTGGGCAGCCAGCTGTCATGGATTCTCCGTCCGTTCATCGGCGCGCCGTCTTTGCCGGTGCAATTTCTCCGGACCGACATCGCGCTTCAGGGAAACTTTTACGAGAACATCTTTCACACGGTGCTGCAATTTTTCCACGACTGAACCATCAAACACAATGACACCATGAATGAAATAAATCAACCTCCGCAAAACAGCCCCGAGCCTCCGCCTCCAATCCCACCGGTCATCAATGGGCCGCGCGCCTTGGGCGACGACCCGGCGGAACGCGTCCCGATCAACAATATCTTCGGCATCATTGAGGCCGTATTACGCCAGCCTCGCCGGCTGCTGTTTCAGCTCCGCCAGCCCGGGGCCGGGCGACTCATTGGCGGGATGCTGTTCGCCAGCCTGATTTGCGGTCTGGTTTACGGCGTGATCATCGGCTCATTTTCCGGGCACGAACAATGGTGGGCCGCCCCCATAAAATTTACCGGCGGATTATTTCTCTCCGCGCTCATCTGCCTGCCAAGCCTTTATATTTTCGCCGGCTTGAGCGGCTCCACGGCCCGGCTCGGTGAAATTTTCGGGCTCGTCGCCGGCCTGCTGCTCCTGATGACCGTGTTGCTCATTGGGTTCGCGCCGGTGGCTTGGCTCTTCTCGCAATCCACAGATTCGGTTTTGTGGATGGGGTTTTTACATTTGATGTTTTGGTTCGTGGCCACGGCTTTTGGCCTGCGGTTTTTGGATGCCGGCTTCCGGCAGACCAACGCCCGCAGTGGTGCCGGGCTGAAAACATGGACGATCATTTTTGTGCTGGTCGTGCTGCAAATGAGCACGGCGCTGCGCCCGTTGCTTGGGCGGGCGGACACCTTTCTGCCCGCCGAGAAAAAATTCTTTCTCGCTCACTGGGGTGATTGCATGAAAAATCAGGGTGAAAATGACCAATCCCATTCCAACAGATGATCCGCAGCCGGATATGAGCCGAGACCATCGCCTTCGCAAGCGCATCCGGTGGCTGACTGGTTTCTTTATTATCGGTCTTGCCATTAGCGGGGCAACGGCGATACCTCTCACCGGCGAATTGAACTTGCTGGCAAACCTGTTTGGAAGCGGCAACGAATTACCGGGCCTGACGCATTGGCTGATTCGCGTGCGCGATGCTTTGGCACAAACACAGATGCAGTATCCGTTTCTGTTTTACGGGACAGACTGGCTGGCATTCGGACATTTCATCATCGCAATCGTTTTCGTCGGCGCGTTGCGCGATCCCGTCCGCAACCGCTGGCTGTTCGATTTCGGCCTGATCGCCTGTGCGCTGGTGATTCCCTATGCGTTCGCGTTCGGTGGGCTACGCCGAATACCAATCTGGTGGCGGCTGATCGACTGCTCCTTCGGCGTGCTTGGGTTCTTACCGCTTTGGTTTTGCCGCCGATGGGCAATCGAGCTGGAAAACCTCACGGTCGCGGCGAGAAGATGAAAATGACCAGAACCAACGAAAGGCTCGTGCGGCGATGAATTGTAAGCCCATCATTTATGTGAACAATCGTCTGGAAGGGGATGAGCTGGAGGTAAAAGCTTGCTGGTCATGGAGTCGTCGGCATGGCATTGATTTCAATCTGGTTGGTTGTGTCCACTGTCGCGGTTCCCGCAATACGTGAATTGGAAAAAAGTGCCGCGTTTTGCGCCTGCGACATTTCGCCACCCACGGCAGAATTGTTTGCCGTTGCGGCGGTCTGCAAATTAACCATGTTACCCGCCAGGGGAATCAGGTTGCCGGTGAACACCACGTTTTGTTTCGAGGTGCGGTTTTGTCCGGTTACGCGGAAATAGAAAATATTTCCCGCCGCGCCTTGATTTTGTGCCGCGACGGAAATCTGGCTTTGCGCTGTTCCGGGCGGTGTGACCGCCGGCAAAGGGCTTTGTGGAACCGGGCTGTTTGTCTGGAGCAAACCTTGGTAAACCGAGCCGTCTGCGTCCACTACAGCAAGGTTGCTGCCGTTCTGCTGCAACTCAAACGACACCAGCACCGGCGTGACATTGGCGCCGGCATTGCGAAACCGTTGCGAATTGCTGTTGATGCCCGGCGCTTCAGATTTGGTGCGCTCGGCGCCCTTGAAAAGCTGTTTCACCGGCGCTGCTGCCGCCGCCGCCACAGAAAGATCCCTGTTTTCTAGCGCAAGATTATTTCCACCGCCAGCGGAACCGTTCAGGCCGTTCAACGCAAAGGTTCCATCTGAAATGACGGGCGCGGCAACCGGAAGAGCCGGACGGTCGAACGCCACCTTGGCACTGGACTGGCTATCCCCCGCGACCTCGCGGCGCGTGCTGGCGACTTCCGTCGGCGCAGCGGGCGTAGACAACGTGCGCCGCTCCAAATCGTCAAATTGTTTCCGGCTCATCATTTGCACCGAGCCGTCGGCCAGCAACACCGCTCGCCCTTTTTTGTCTTCCGGCGAATATGCCAGAACCGCGTTGCCCGCCAGCGCGTCCAGTTTTTCGCCGCCGCCGGCAAACACAAATTGTTTGCCGCTCACCGGGTCGGTCAAAACTTTTTCGGAGAGCAGATGATTGTTCGTCAACTCACCCAGTGTTGCCGGCAACCGGCCGTTGTTGTCCACGGCGGCAATTTGCGCCGCCACGCCGATTTGCTTGAGGTTGGACATTGCCGAAGCGCTCTGCGCTTTCATCTTGGCCTTGCTTAACACCGGCAGGAAAAGCGATGCGCCGAAGAAAATCACGAGCGCGAAGGCCGCCAGCACCGCCCATTGTTGCCGGAACAACTGCCACAGCGAAACCGATTCTTCCTCCGGCGGCTCGGCGAACTGCTTTTCCACTTCCGCCTGCAACCGCCGTCGCGTCGCCGGATGCAGCGTGAACGCATCGCTGGCGTCGGCGCGGCGTTTCTTTGCGTAGGCCCGCAGCAGTTTTTCGATTTTGCGTTCCGGTTCCATGTGTTCGTCAATCTGTTGGACGGGAAAAACCCGAGTTTTCCCGCGAAAATATTTTTCGCGCAATCTGCTCCAGCTGGTCGAGGCATTTGCTCAGGCGCGAACTGACCGTTTTTGGGTTCAGCTTCAACGTCGTGCTCAACTCGTCGTAACTCAAGTCGCCAAAGTAGCGCAGCTCCACGATTTCGCGGCACGGCTCGCCAAGCTGGTCGAGCGATTCGCGCACCAGCCCGGCGGATTCCGCATTC
>Ga0316231_1001831_pt1 | contig 22163 bp, 20 predicted proteins | sample TBH18027metaG_FD_206002 | JGI IMG/M metagenome (GOLD analysis project Ga0316231, IMG submission 206002) | Freshwater microbial communities from Trout Bog Lake, Wisconsin, USA - TBH18027 | ecosystem: Environmental > Aquatic > Freshwater > Lake > Hypolimnion/Profundal zone | place: USA: Wisconsin... | reverse complement strand
AGCCCGAAATTCCCGTTGAGAATCCAAAGCCAGATCATCGAGCTCGCCACAATCGGAATGAGCGAGGGCAGAAAGAAGATCGCGCGGAATGTGGAGCGCGCCTTCACCTTCTGGTTGAGCAGCAGCGCCACGGAAAGCGATGTGACCAGCCCCAGCGGAAGCGCGAATGCGGCATAGGCAAACGTGTTGCGAAGCGCCTGCCAGAAGATGTGATCCTTGAAAATCTCCCGGTAGTTCATCGTCCCAACCCAGACCGGATTTGAGAGCACATCGTAATCGCAGAAGGAATAGATAATGGTCGCAATGACCGGATAGACGGTAAAAGCAAGAAAACCCACAATCCACGGGCTGACGAAAAGCAGCCCGGTCAGCAGGCGGCGGCGTTCCAGGCGGGTCATGGCTGCTTCCTTTTCCCGGGCTTGGAGTGATGGTCCTGTTTCAGCATGTAGCTGCCGGATTTTCGCGTGCCGGCGCGTGTGACGAGTCCGGCGACCATGAGTGGACGCAGCAGGTCGAGCGCGCCTTGCTTTGAGACGCCAACCGCTTCCCATATTTCGCGCGGCGTCATGCTTTTTCGGTCGCGCAACAAGACGAGCAATCGTTCCTGTTTGGGGCGAAGAATGAGTGGTTGGCTTTGCATTTCAACGGATAATTTTTGCACGCGTTCCCAGACGCGTTCCAGGGTGCGCGACAAGCCTTCGGCCGTGTACTCGAGCCATGTGGTCAGGTCGTCTCCTTCTCTGCGCGCGGCCTGTAGCATTTCATAATAACGCGGACGGTCTTCCCAGTAGAACTCGTCCACGGAAAAGATATGATGAGTGTCAAATCCGCGGCGGTACAGTTCCCACAGGGCCAGCGCGCGTCCTGTTCGTCCGTTGCCGTCGGCAAACGGATGGATGGTCTCGAACCGGTAATGCAGGATAGCCGAACTCAGCACCGGAGACAGTTCAGCGGAAGTCGTATTCCACCATTCAAGCAACTCGCGCATAAGCCCGGAAATTTCTTCCGGCGGAGGCGGCACATGCGGACCTACCCGCACACGGATGGTCCGGTAACGACCCGCCGATCCCTGGTCCATGACGCCTGCGGCAATCACCTGATGAAGAGTCAGAATATCGTCATGCCGTATCGGCTTCAGATCGGCGTGGGTTTCGATGAACCGGAGACCCGCGAAATAGTTGAGCACCTCTCGTCGTGCCCGGTTGTCGGAGGTTGGCTGGTCGCGGCCCTCTTCAATGGCCCTGACTTCTTCCAGCGTCAACGGATTGCCCTCAATGGCCGTGGACGAATGTGCGTTACGCGCCCGCGTATCCAGTTGGAGGGCGGGCATCCAAGACACTTGGACGGTCGCAGCGGCAATGGACTCACGTATCGTCGCAATGCGCTCCACATGCCGGAGGAGCGCGGGCGTAATCTTGAAAATGGGCGTGTAGTTCATGGGGCTTGAAATGAGTCAAGCATAAGTCAAGTTATGAGTCAAGTGCCTGAATCATGCGGATGGCGGGTCATGGCTGCCCCCAGACTGCGAGGCGGTCGCGCTTGATCATGTCCCAGCGTTGGCTGATCCGGTCCAGTTGCGGCTGGGCCTGGTTTTGAGCGTCGCGCAAGGCCTGCTCAGGCGTCGCAGAGAGCGAAAGCACGCGATCCGCCGCCACGTTCAACTCATCGCCATAAGCCCTCCAAGCCGGCGTGCGGGGAATCGCGCAGACATTCGGACTGCGCGCCAGGTCGATAAAGAGCTGGATGCGCGGATTCGGATGGCCGGCCACAAACCCGGGACTCATGGAAGCCAGCGGACTGAACTTCAGTTGCAAGCGGTTGAGCTTCTCCGACGGTCCTTGCGAATTCACATAACGCATAAATTCAAATGCCTCCCGGACATGCCGCGCGCCGCGCGGAATGACCAGCGCATCCGTCTCGGCAGCCGTGACATTCGGCAGACGTTCCGGGTCCACGGATGGAAACGGCGCAGCCCCCCACTCCAGGTCCGGCGCATAGGTGTGGATGAAATTGTACATCCAGACGCCCTGCATCTCCATGCCAACGCGTCCGGCCAGAAATGGATTCTGAGGCGATGAGAAGTTGCCGAAGGATGCGCCAAATGTCCGCAGGTTTTCCACGCCGTATTTTTCGGCCTGGGCGCGAAACCATTCAAACGTGCGAATGTTTTCAGGCGCAGTCGCTGTCAGATGACGGTCGCCATCCCAGATGCGCCCTCCAAACCAGTAGGGCCAAAGCGCCATCCACCACCCCGGCTCCTGGGGAAGATGGCCGACCTGCACAAGCCGAAACTCCTTGGCCGCCTTCTCAGCGGAAGTCAGGTCCGTGAAACGCACGCGCTGGGTCGCGCCTGTGCGAACCAGCTCGACAATCGTGAGGCGCTCGGCCATCGCATCCAGTTCGGCCAGCGAACGCGGTGGATGGTTGGGGTCGAGACCGGCCTCGCGAAACAGGGCCTTGTTCCAATGCAGCGCTGTGGTGGCCGGCGTGCTCGGCAAGGCCCAGACATAACCGCGATAGGTGCACAAATCCCAAAAGATGGGAATGTAGTTGGTGCGACTGATGCCCGCCTCCGCAAGCATGTGGTTGAGCGGAAGCAGCGCATTCTTTTCCGCAAAAGGTGCCACGCTGTATCCCCAAAGCCCGGCCAGATCGGGAGGATTTCCGCCTGCTGTCGCAAGTATCAGTTTTCGATCCACATCGCTGACAACAAGCATGCGGACGAGAATGTTGGTCTGCGACGCGTTGAAATCGTCCACCACGGCCTGCATGGCCTCGCCTTCAAATCCGCTCCACTTCTCCCAGTAATCCACGATGATCCGCCCGGTCGGCGTGCGATCATTCACCGCATGCCCGCATCCGCACGCCAACAGGAGAAGCGGCAACGCCAGAAGCCCGAGGCAGCGGCGACGCGCAGAGAAAAAGGCGTGGACACGGGGTTGTACCATGTCACACGAGTACGCTACTGCGCGGCGCGTGTCAAGACAGCAGCCTGTAGTGTTGCCTCTTCCCGTAAGGTCCGCGCGCGGTCTATAATGTCGGGCAAGCATCTTCGGGATGGTGGATCATGGCTGTTTCAGTCCAGATTGATCAGGTTGTCAAATCGTTCGGCGCCTTGCGCGCCGTGGACCAGGTGTCCGTCAGGATCGAACCCGGCGAACTCTTTTTCCTACTGGGTCCGAGCGGGTGTGGAAAAACCACACTGCTCCGGTGTGTCGCCGGATTTCATCAACCCGAGTCCGGCTCGATCCGCATCGGCGAACGAGACGTGACCCATCTGCCCCCGCATCAGCGCGACACCGGCATGGTCTTTCAAAGTTATGCGCTCTGGCCCCACATGACCGTGGCGGATAACGTCGCCTTTGGACTGGAGATGCGCAAACGGCCCCGTGCGGATATCCGAAAACGCGTGGCCGAAGCCCTGTCCCGCGTTCACATGGAGGATCGCGCGCACGCGAAGCCGAACCAACTCTCCGGTGGCCAACAGCAGCGCGTGGCGCTCGCCCGGGCCTTGGTCATTGAACCGCAATGTCTGTTGCTCGATGAACCGCTCTCCAACCTGGATGCCAAGCTCCGTCTCGAAATGCGTGTGGAGATTCGCCGGATTTGCAAGCAGGCTGGATTGACCGCCATTTACGTCACACACGACCAGAAAGAGGCGCTCTCCGTGGCTGATCGCCTCGCCGTGCTGAAGGATGGACGCATTGAGCAAATCGGCACGCCATCCGAAGTCTACCGGTCGCCGGTCAATCGCTTTGTCGCCGGATTCATCGGAGAAGGCAACTTTATCGAAGGCCGATCAGAAGGCGTTGTGAACGGACTTCTTCAAATCGCCACGCCGCTGGGTCGCCTGCTCGCCGCGCCTCCTGCCACCGAGCCGGTGTCGGGCGCAGCAATTACCGCCTGCATCCGCCCGGAAGCGATCCGCCTGGATGCCGCGCCTGCGGGTGCGATCAATCGCCTGCAGGGACAACTCCTCCGCACGGTCTATCAGGGCGAAGTGGCCCAACATGAACTCGCGCTGCCGGGCGCAGGCGGAATCGAATGGAAAGCCGGCGAGTTGAACCCAGTGGCCGGAACGGATCGAACGAACGCCCAAGTCTCCCTGTGGGTTGCGCCGGAGCATGTGATCGTGTTGACGCAGTAAATGCGTTGCATTGTGCGAAAGTCCCGCGCGCGGGACGCTGTCATGAAAAATCTTCTCGTCATTCTGGCCGCTGCAATCATCGTCGCGCTCCCCTTTCTTTTTAAGAAAGCGACGGACACCGGCGATTGGCATGCAGGCGATCCGGTGTTGGTGGTGATCACGCCGCACAACGAAGCGGCGCGTTATGAGTTTGCCGAAGCGTTTAGCCGCTGGCACCGGGCGCGCTATGGCAGGCCGGTGAAGGTGGACTGGCGCGTCATTGGCGGCACCACGGAGATCATGCGTTACCTGACCTCTGAATATGCCTCGTCGTATCAGGCCTGCTGGAAGCGCGAGGGTCGCCCCTGGCCGGCCAATGGAGCGGAAATCATTTTTGACACCCGCTTCAAGCCGGACAAACCGCCGGCAGACGCAGCTACAAATATCTCCGTTCGCGAAGCCTTCGAGTCGCAGCGCGCGCTTTACACCGCATTTCGAAGCACGGACGATCCAGCGGCCTGTTCGTGCGGCATTGATCTTCTGTTCGGCGGCGGCTCCTACGATCACGACAAGGCTGCGCGGCAGGGAATCACGGTCGCGCCCTGGCGCGGGGATGAACTCAAGCAACCGGAAGTCATGGAGATGCTGAACGAAATCCCTGCGCAATGCGGCGGGGAGGTTTGGCGGTCTGACATGTTCTTCGGCAATGTCATCAGTTCGTTCGGCATCTGTTTTAACCAGGACCGCCTCGCAGACATGGGTCTCGCCAAACCGCTTGCGTCCTGGCGCGACCTGGCTGACCCGCGCTTGTTTGGACAGGTGGGATTGTCCGACCCCACCAAGAGCGGGAGCGTGGCCAAGGCTTTTGAGATGATTGTGCATGAGCAATGCTGGCAGGCTGTGACCGCCGCTGGGTTCTCACACGAACAGGTTGCGCAATACGAAGCAGCCATCGCAAAGGCCAGGCTGCCGCCCGGTCAACTACCGCCAGGCGTTCCGGCTGAATATCAGGCTGCCGTGGAGCAAGGCTGGGTGAACGGCATCAACCTGCTCCGCACGATTGGCGCCAATGCCCGCTATTTCACCGACAGCGGAGGCAAGGTAGTCACGGATGTCAGCGCAGGCGCAGTTGCCGCAGGCGTGGCGATCGATTTCTACGGTCGCTTTCAGGCGGAGACGGAGAAAGCGCCGGATGGACACGAACGCATGGGGTACATCACGCCCGTCGGAGGATCCAGTGTGAGCGCGGACCCGATCAGCTTGCTGCGTGGCGCGCCGCATCGCGAACTGGCGGTGCGATTCATTTCCTTTATGCTCAGCCCGGCTGGCCAAAAAATCTGGTGCTGCCGCGCCGGAACGCCTGAAGGTCCCATTCGCTTCACCCTGCGCCGCATGCCAATCCGGCGCGACTTTTATCCGTCCGATGACCCGGCCACACAGGCAGCCTACGAAAGCCACAAGCCGTTTCTGGCCGACAATCTGGAAGACCCCACGGTGAATCCTTATATTCTGGGAAGCCGATTTGCCTATCAGCCGCGCTGGACCAGTCTACATTTTGGAATCCAACGCGATCTGGTGCGGGCCATGTGCATGGACTCGGGAGATGAGTTGCGTGACGCGTGGCATGCCATCCTGACACATGGCGGCCCGGAAAAGAATCCAAAGGCCATGGCCTTGTTGTACAACCTGCCGGATGCTCCCTATCCGCTGAACTGGCGATCCGCCATCAGCACCTACGCCAATGCAGACCGCAACGTCTGTTTGCGCGACTGGACCGCCTTTTTCCGCGCCCGCTACCGCGAAGCACGCGCAGCAGCGGAATCCAATCACACCACAGCGCCTTGAACCATCCTGCGATTATCCGCGGTTTGCCCGGATGCGCGCGAGCCAGGAAGCAGCGTTGTCATAAAAGAAGCCATCCAACTGGGCGGTGGTCGGCGGCGTGGGAAGACGCGAAAGGATATCCTGCCAGATGGCGAGCTGGTATTCGTATTGCGATGGCCAGCCATCCGCCCATTGGGCCGGAAACACACCGCTGGTTGTGTCTGTGGACCACATGATCCGGCTCCACAGCGAGGCGCGGCCTTCCAAGGCGGCAGCCAGAAGAGTGGGATTCACGCGCAAAATGTGGCGGCATCCGCCGCAGGCATCCCAGATCAGATTAGGCGAATAGGTCGTGGTGAGCAGCGCCTCGGTGATGTTGGGCGATCCCAGATGCGCGCCCTGGATCAGCAGCTTGGGAAAACGGCTGGCAATGGTATCCAGCATGTCGGCGCGCATCAGGCTCATGCCGCAGCCAATCGAGCGTTCGTACTCGCCTTTGCCCAGCAATCCGACATGAAAGAGCGCCGGCATGTTCAGCGCCTCCATGCGGGCAAACATCGGATCGTAGAAACGATCGTCATACGCCCGATTGGGAGAAATCATTTTGATTCCCCAATAGCCGGCGTCAAACGCCCGCTGCACATCATCCGGAGATCCCTCCACCATATCCACGCGATAAAACGGAATGGCTTTTTTGCCGATGGGAAGCAGGGCATCCACCTGTTTCAGCCAATCCGCTCCGGGCTGGCGCTGTGAAATGACAAAAGCGCACTCGACATGGTACCGGTCCATGGTTTTTGCGAGTGTCTCCAATATCTTTGGATCGCCGTCATAATGCACATGCGGGTCCATCAGTCTGGAAACCGGCGCAGCCTGCCGGGCTGCCCAGTCAAAAGATGTCAGGCGAATATCCATTTTCATGCCATTGTCCTTGCACGCGGCGTCTAGTGCCGGAAGCTGCGTTGTCCGGTAAAGACCATGGCCACATTGGCCGCATTGCAACACTCGATCACATCCCAGTCGCGCAACGCGCCGCCCGGCTGAACCACGGCAGTGACGCCTTCACGCAAGCCGACCTCCGCGCCATCGCGAAACGGGAAGAAGGCGTCCGAGACCATGCAACTGCCGATGAGTCCGCCCTTTTGGGCTGCTGTCTCCTCATCAATGGCCTTCTTGGCGCGGGCATCCTGAAGTTCGTTGTAAGGCGTGTGCAACCGTTCCCAGGACAGCCAGTCGGCATATTTGCGATAGGCTTTGTCGCGCGCGATCTCGGCGACGCCCACGCGATCCTGTTCGCCGGTCCCGATGCCCACGGTGACGCCATCCTTCACATACAACACGGAGTTGCTGGTCACGCCCGCCTCAACCAGCCAGCCGAAAACCAGATCGTCCATTTCCCGCGCCGTGGGAGGACGACAGGTGCGGTAGGTCTTCCCCTGATGTGTACATGTCGCAGGGAGGAACTGCTCCGGCTTGCGGGCTTCAGGAATAAAAGACCACTGGGCAATCAGGCCGCCATCAATCATGGACTTGAAATCCACAAAGCGCTGCGTCGCAAACTCCGCCAGGCGCGACATGTTGCCGATCTTCATAACGCGCAGGTTCTTCTTGGCGCCAAAGATGTCCATCACGCCGGGGGCAAATTCGGGAGCGACAACCACTTCGGCATAATTCTCGGCAACCCGTTTGGCGGTTTCGACATCCACCTCGCGGTTGAGCGCAATGCATCCGCCGAATGCGGCAACACGATCCGCCTTGTTCGCGCGGGAATAGGCCTCGGCCAGGGTGCGGCCCCTGGCTACGCCGCAGGGATTGTTATGCTTCACGATCACTGCGCAGGGCGTATCCATCAAATAGCGCAGGATATTCAGACTATTGTCAGCATCCGTCAGGTTGGTTTTGCCGGGATGCTTGCCGAACTGCAACAGTTCGGGATCGGAGGCCAGATAGCGACCCGGCTGAACGCTGGTCACATCGCCCAGCGTCAGGTTGCCGTTGACCAGCTTGAACATGGCGGCTTCCTGTCCGGGATTCTCGCCGTAGCGCAGTCCCTTCTGCTCGCCATCAATCACCCAGGCAACCTTCTCATACACCAGCGTCTGCCGGTTCGCGCCGTCTACAAAGCTGATCTCCATGCGCGGCGGAAAATGATCGTCCATGATGGTGCGATAGGCGGCTTTCAGGTCATTGGCAGGCATGCTTATTCTCCGGTCGTGTGGTTCGGTTGGCGCGAACCTGGCTCAAACTTGGATGAGTCGTAACGCCGCGCATTTTGACATGTCCGCCAGACGACGGCAAGGGTGGCAATGCCCCAGCGGTCTTGCCCCTTCTCCGCAAAGGTGGCCCGTGCGTTCCGTCGCGCGGGCATCGTGTCCACAGACATGCGCCTGTCTTGCCCGCCCGCAGAGCGGCCGGGCCACCTGAAAGCGACACTGCCTGACTTCTCACGCCACAGGCAGGTTCCCCGCCAGACGATCCTGCAGCGTGGTTCGCCGCTCGCGCACCTCATTGTTCTGGGTGGCAATCCAGACCGCCTTGGATGATCCCACCACGCAGACCAGCTTGCGCCCGCGCGTGATGGCCGTATAGAGCAAATTGCGTTGGAGCAGCTTGAAATGCTGGGTGTGAATGAGCACCACAACAGCCGGATACTCGCTCCCCTGCGACTTGTGGATGGTGGCGGCATAGGCGAGCACCAGTTCATCAAGCTCGGTTGAGTCATAGCGCACGGGGCGTCCGTCAAAGGTGATCACCAGCGCGCGATCTTCCTCGTCCACCGTCTTCACAAAGCCAATGTCGCCGTTGAACACTTCCTTGTCGTAATTGTTGCGCACCTGCATGACGCGGTCCCCGGCGCGAAAGATCGTGCCGCCGCGCGAGAGGGATGCGCCTGCCGGATTCAAGGCCGCCTGCAACACGCTGTTCAAATTCTCCGCGCCAAGCACGCCGCGCCGCATGGGCGTCAGGACCTGAATCTCGGAGCGCGCGACAAATCCGAACTTCTGCGGCATGCGGCGCGTGACCAGCTCAATCATGCGCGCAATGATCTGCTCGGGTTCGGCGGTGTCGATGAAGAAGAAGTCGCCGGCATCCTGGGAGGTCTCGAATCGTTCGCCATTATTGACATGGTGCGCGTTCCGGACAATCAACCCGCTGGCATCCTGCCGGAAGATGGTCGTCAGGCGGCAGCAGGGAATGGCTTTGGAGCGAATGATGTCGCGCAGCACATTGCCAGGCCCCACGCTGGGAAGCTGGTCAATATCGCCAACCAGAATCAGACAGGCTGATGTGGGCACCGCTTGAATAAACTGCTCCATGAGGCGAATGTCGATCATGGATGCTTCATCTACAATAAAGGCATCCGCCTCCATCACGTTGTCCACGCAGAATTCAAATGTGCGCGTGGCCGGCAGATACTTGAGCAGGCGATGAAGGGTCAGGGCCTCATGCCCCGTGGTCTCAGTCATGCGCTTGGCTGCGCGACCGGTGGGCGCAGCGAGGCGAAGGTCCAGTTTCTTGGCGCCAAAGATCTCAACCAGCGCGCGGATGATGGTCGTCTTTCCGACGCCAGGACCGCCGGTGATGATGGCCACTTTGGAATTGAGCGCAGTCAGCAGGGCTTCGCGCTGGGCAGGCGCCAGCACTAGCCCCATTTTGCGCTCAGCCCACGCCACGGCGCGCTCGGCTGGAAGTTGCTCGAATCGGCGCGGCGCATCCATTAACCGCCGCAACTGCCCGGCCACGCGCCGCTCAGATTCAAACAAGCCGCGCAGATAGATGCGGTCCTGCTCGCGAACCAAATGGCCCTGTCGAATCTCCTGCGCAAGCGCCTCCGTGATGGTCTCAACCGGAATATCCAGCAAAGCCTGCGCCTGCAGGACGATTTCCGCCTCGGGCAGAAAGCAATGACCCTCCTCGGCTGCGAATTTCAAGAGGTGGGCGAGTCCGGCGCAGGCGCGCGGCAGCGAATCTTTCGGAATGCCGACGTTCAGGGCAATGCCATCCGCAGTCTTAAAGCCGATCCCCCAGACATCATCACAGAGCCGGTAGGGATTCTGCTTCACCACGGCAATGGCATCTGCGCCATATTGACGATAGATGCGCGCAGCCTGGGCGGTCCCAATGCCGTGCGACTGCAGGAAGATCATGATGTCGCGCACCGCGCGCTGCTCCGTCCACGACTCCTTGATCTGTACGCGCCGACGCGGTCCAATGCCTTCCACTTCCTCGAGGCGCTTGGATTCTTTCTCGATGATGTCGAGCGTCTCAACGCCAAAGCGCTCCACGATGCGATCCGCCATGACGCCGCCCACGCCGCGAATCAGGCCGCTGGCCAGATAACGGCGAAGCCCCTCAATGGAAGTCGGCGCAATGCAGCGGATTGTTTCAGCCTGAAATTGCCGACCATGCTGGGCATGGCGCGTCCAGCGTCCCTCTGCGATCAACTCCTCACCTGCCCAGATCGCCGCGCAGTTTCCCACAACCGTAATGGGAGAATCCTTGCGATTCAGCGGCTGGACCGAGCAGACGGTATAGCCGGTCTGTTCGCTGTGAAAGAGAATGTTTGAAACCGTGCCGGAGACGCTTTCCACAGGTTCGCCGTCACCATTCGACGGCGCAGCAGGAGTCGGTTTTTGAGGCATATCGGGCATAGGGCAGAGCATCCGCATGTCGCAGGGGCATCATAAACGGCATCCTGGGGAAAAGCCAGACGCGACCAAGCTTTGCGCTATTCGCGCAGCCGCCTCCTCAGCGGGCAACCGAGTGCCCTGTCAACGCGCTCAGCATCAGACAGGTATAGACCATATCGAGCTGAAACTGATCCAGACCAAAAGATTCATTCGGCGCATGAATGGAATCTTGCTCCCGGGCAAAACCCACCAGCAGCGGCGAAGCGCCCGAAACATCGCGCAACGCGCCCACCACAGGAATCGAACCACCCATCCATGTAAAGACCGGGCCGCGCGGATCCATCTGCTCCAGCACATGCGTGGCCAGCCGGACCAGCGGTGTCTCCAACGGCAGACGCAATGCAGGCGAGCCGGTGGAGATTTCCGAAACATCCAGCGTCAACCCCGTTGGGCAATGCGCCTTCAGGTGTTCGACAATCTGCTCGATACAGACGCTGGGAATCTGTCCCGGACAGAGGCGGGCGCTGAGCTTCGCCACGGCTACAGCAGGCAGAACGGTTTTGCTGCCTGGTCCGCCATAACCTGAATGAATGCCGTTCACCTCAATGGTTGGACGAAAACCCGCGCGCTCAACAGCCGAGAGACCCGCTTCGCCGCCGACAGGCGCCACGCCTATTTCGCGCTGATACTCCTCGGCGCTGAACGGTTCGCTGTTCGCCAGTTGCAGCTCCTGTGCAGTGGGCTGATGCACCGAGTCCAGAAATCCGGGCACGGCAATGCGGCCCTGCTCATCATGCAGACTGGCGATCAGGCGCGCCAAACCGGTGGCCGGATTGGGCGCCACGCCGCCATGCATGCCGGAGTGCAGATCGCTGGTTGCGCCGCGCAACGTAACCGTCATGTGCAGAATGCCACGAAGTCCGGCCACAATGGCCGGGCGTCCCGACTTGTGCATATCCGAGTCCGCAACCATCAGGATATCCGCCTGCAGCCGCTGTCGCCAATTTTGCAGACTGGCCAGCAAACCACCGCTGCCGGACTCCTCCTCGCCATCCAACACGAGACGAAGCGTCGGCAGTTCCACGCCTGCATCGCGCAACGCAGCCACGCCTTGAAGAAACGCAAAGAGCTGCCCCTTGTTATCCGAAGCGCCGCGCGCATAGACGCGGCCCTCGCGCAGCTCAGGCTCAAAGGGCGGTGTCTTCCAGGCATCCACCGGATCAGCGGGCTGGACATCATAGTGACCATAGAACAGGACAACCGGCGCATCCGGCTTGCCCAGGCGCTCGGCGAGCAATACCGGCTGACCACTGGTCAGGCAGACCTCGGACTCAAAACCCATTTTTCGCAAATAGTGTTTCAGCCAGGCCGTACACCGGGCGCAATCCCGCAAGCGCTGCCGATCCGTGCCGATGGCTGGAATGCGCAGCAACTCAAACCAGTCCGCAAGGATGGTTTCCCGATGCTGTTCAAAATACTGCTGCGCCAGACGCGGAGTTACAACCATACGACACCCCAATAACGCCCGTCATTTCTCCCGGACGCATGGCCACAGAGTCGCCGGAACCCGCCGCGCATGCAAGAGGAAAAAAGGACGGGCGAAAACACCTACGGACAAGGCTCTCAGGTGGCCCGTGCGTTCCGTCGCGCGGGCAAACAACCTGCAACTTCGCCCGCCCGCGGAGCGGACGGGCCACCTGGCAATCACCTGAAACCGAAACAGGAGCCGCCATAATGCCTACTCGTTGATGGGCGATCCCGCTTCCCGTATCTGTTTTTCCAGTTGATCTCTCGCCTGTTGAAAGTATTTACTCGCAGGTGTCAGTTCTACAGCCTTATTCCAATCTGCCAGCGCGAGACTTAATCTGCCTTGTTTACCGTAGACTTCCGCGCGATGCGCATAAGTAATCCCTCTCTTCGGATCAAGTTCCAATGCTTTGTTTAGATCGGCTAAAGCCATGTCATATTGCTTTTTGCGAATATAAAACGCGCCTCGATCAAAATAGGAGAGCGCGTCTTTCGGGTCGAGATCAATGGCTGTGTTGTATTCCGTCAAGGCGTTGGCGTCCTCGCCGCGTAAAGCAATCATGGTTGCCAGCATCCTGTGCGGATATGCGCTTTTGGGTTCAAGTTCTACTGCTTTTTTGAGATCAGCCAATGCCAGGTTCGGGTGAGTTCCCATACAGAATTGTGCGCGGTCCAGGTAAACAAAAGCAGCCATAGGCGCCAATTCGACAGCCTTGCTGTAATCTTTCATCGCCAACTCATCGTTAGCCAAAGCCAACGACAAGTCACGATTGCCTGTCAATTGAGCATGTGCAGCCCAAAGTTGATAGAAATGAGCGCGTTGCATGTATCGCCAAGGGTTTGACGGATCACACGCGATCGCCTTCGTGTGATCGGCCAGCCCCAATTCATACTTGCCCGCAAACGCGAGAATAGTTCCACGTTTCTCGTAAAAATCGGCATTCGTTGGTTCTAGGTCAATGGCTTTACTGCAATCGGCGAGAGCCAAATCGCACATACGCGGTTCAACAGACATGTTGGTGCCGCCAAAATACATGCCTGTCGCGGCTAGTCCCAGATAGACGCTACTGCGTTTTGAATATGCCCATGTATTTTTTGGATCAAGCTCAATGGCCTTGTTAACGTCTTCCAATGCCAAGTCGTTTCGACCTTCTTTGACATGCATTTGGCTGCGTTCAAGATACTCTTGCGCGGTTTTTGTCGCTCTGTTTGAGTCAGAAACACATCCGAGACCGAAAACACACACGACGGTTAGAAGCGCAATCGTCAGCTTCATTGTGCCAGCCCTCTGCCTTGAGTAGGAACGACTTAGAGTCCCGTGTATCTTGCCTTCATTAACATCGCTCAATAGCCGACGCATCAGCGGTCAGCGCCAAGCCGTAGTTGGCGAACTTTCTGCATGAGAAATACAATGAACCAACAGCTGCCGATAAAATCCACAATGAGCATCACAGCATAGCAGACACGTTCAAAGGAGTGAAATTGCTCAGATGAAGAGAAAAACGGCGGAAGTGGCATTGACGTAAAGCAAGGGATTGCATAGAAAACCGCCAGGAACGATGCCAGCGCGTGAGATGCGATCAGAAAACGAAGGGAGATGTGACGGAACACGCGGTACAGCATCAGATATACCGCCAGCGCAAGAATGGTTGCGATTGCGGCAGCGCCCTCATTGAATTTGAATAGCATATCTTCCATTTCTGTAATCTCCGCGCCCATGTCAGGCCTGCGTTGCCGTTTTTTTGGACTGCAATTTTCGGATCGATCCAGCGCAGCCAAGGCTTGGTTGGCTAGACGAGTTCCTTCTTCAGCGACTCCACGGCTTCTTTTGCCTGTTTCAACCCAACTTTGTGGATCGTCCGATAGCATCGGATCGCCATAAGCTCTTCTCCAGCCCGCAGGAGGCGAGCAACATCATCCCCTGTCTCTTTCCCATTTTCTGGATAGATGCCACGCCGGCGTAGTGCCGTGACTTTCCTTTGCGCAATGAAGCTTCCTATGAGAAAAATGACGATGACCAAACCGACAAGCATTAGCATTGTTTTCATGGGTTTCTTGCCCAAACCTTACACCAGCCAGAGCTATGCCTTCAATCGTTTTCAGGCCAAATACATTGAAATGTGCCATCCGGCAATCACAATGGATGGCGTTAATGGCAGGACTGATTAGGATCGGGTCATCTGATTGCTTCTTCCGCCCAATTTAGAAACTCTTCGAGTATGCGTTCCAGTTTTTCTGTATCACCTGCGCCATGGAACACAGTCCCCTTGACTTCGCACACTAGCCAGTCTGATTGATTACAGAAGCCTGGTTCAATGCCTGCGGCGATTCGATTCATCTGCTCAACTGAGACGTTGCGCGAGACGACGGACTTGAACGTCTTGTTCTCCAGTGCCGTGCCGGCCAGGTCAATCTTCACCCACCAACCCGGATTGTCACAGGATTCTATGGCTAGTCCGTGCTTCTGTTCCCATTCCCCATTGCATTGGGATCGATACCACTTCCCCAATCGTTGAAGCGCGGTTTTGCTAGATTTACTCATGTAATCTGTCCTGCTCATCGTTTCAAGGCTTGATGTTCAGTCAAGGCAGGCACCGTGGTCAACTCCTGTGTGAAGCCCGTAGACGCCACGGAGATCGGGTTGGCTTGGTCGTAAAAATGGACTTGGAACAGCCACTTTTGGACCCCGGTTTTCTTCGCCGCCTCCTTTGCGATTTCCTGGCGCTCCACCCTGTCAATATTGAGGTTTTGCTTGTAGATGAGTGTCAGGTCGAGCCGCGCCTTGTCAACCCCGTGAAAGGTCAAAGTCGCCGGAGCCACGACAAACCGGAAGGAATCCTCGACCTTGATCCACTCCAGAATGTAATTGATCTCAAGGATCAGATCGAAATCATACCCCTCTGGCGGGTTGTTGATGCGGATTCCGTGGACGCGATTGTCATGCCAAGACATGGCATCGAAGTCAATATGGGTCCATTTCTTAGGGTATTTTTTCATACTATTGGATCAGGCTTTTTCATGGATCACTGTGCCTGTGGGGCTGAGGCACTGTTCAGCGAGTGGCGGTGCCTGTACAGGCATGCCACTCTATGACACGGCGTTAGCCTTCAATATTCTTTCGATCCGGACGTGGTTTAATGATCGACATCCATCGCTCTGGAGTTTGCAGTTGCTGAAACCCGCATTTTGCATAGACCCCATGAGCGTATGTTGTGACCAACAACCACTGATAAACGTCCTTTAATTCCGCATGCGCGATTGCGAATTGAACCATTTTTTGACCGATTCCTTGACGTCTGAATTCGTCCGTTACGATTACATCCAAGAGATATGCGAATTGCACTTTGTCAGACACCACTCGAAGAAAACCCACTTGTCGTTTGTCCGCCAAGTAAGCACCCACAACAAGCGCAGAATTCCGAATTCCTTTGCGAATTTCCGGCTCGGCGATCCCTGGCGACCAGAATGCTTTTGCGAGCATCTCATGAATATCTGCGATCCTGAGTTTGTTTGGGTCGGAGCTGATTTCGACGTCCATAAATTCTCATCCTCTTATGGCTAAGTCTATATAGGTCACGAGCGGTTTTGCTGGCAGTACAACTTCAATGGTTGCAATTTAAGTCGTCAAAACAGGATTGGTCAATCGTTTTCAGACCCAACGCCTTCAGCAATCCGGAAAAGACAACCGACAGCGCTCCTGACCCGCGCGTTTCAATCGCCACGCGGCCCTGCAACGCGGGTTATTGCGATTGATCTCGCGTGCCGGGTCATGGATAATGAAAGTTCTTTTTGAGAGGGAAAAATGGACACATCGAAATTGCGCTACACGAAGGATCATGAGTGGATTGGACTGGATGGCGCGGTGGCCGTGATCGGCATCACGAATCACGCACAGCAGGCTCTGGGAGACATCACGTTCGTGGATCCGCCCAAGGTCGGCAAGGTTTTGAAGCGTCATGATGTGATGGGCGTCGTGGAGTCCGTGAAGGCTGCCAGCGACATCTTTGCGCCTGCGGCAGGCACCGTGGCTGAAACGAATGCCGAACTCTCCGGGAAGCCCGAGCTGGTCAATCAGGATCCCTATGGTCGCGGCTGGATCTGCAAGCTGTCAGGCGCGAAGCCGGCTGATCTGGATGCGCTGATGACGCTCGCGCAGTATGAGGCCTTTTGCGCATCCGAAAAGTAGGATGATCGAACGGACGGCGAACCCGTACGGAAAGCTTTGGAATCATGTCCTCCTCCGGCGAGATTCTCGATCTGCTGCAACGTCTGGTTGCGTTTCGGACGGACACCTCCGAGCAACAGCAGACGACGTGGCTGGCGCAACTGCTTGAGCGCTGGGGCGCACAGACGCGCCTGGATGAGATTCTGCCGGGGCGCGTGAACCTTCTGGCCACATGGCCCGGACAGGACGCCGGACGATCCCTGCTGTTTGAGGCGCATGGCGACACCGTCGGCGGCAACGTCCCCACACGTCTGGATGCAGCGGCAGGTCTTCTGCATGGCCGTGGCACGTGCGACACCAAGGCCTCGATCGCCGCCATGCTGACCGCCATTCAGCGGAGCGTGGCCACAGGCCGGCGTCTGCGCGCAACCGTGCATTTTGCCTCCACCTGCCGGGAAGAGACCGGCGGAGAAGGCGCAAAGGCGTTGATGTCATCGGGGTTTCGTCCCTCCATGGCTGTCGTTGGCGAGCCGACACGATTGGCGATTATCCGCGCGCACAAGGGCGCATGGCGCGTCCGGATCACCACGCGCGGCGTGGCTGCGCACAGTTCAGACCCCAGCCGCGGAGTGAACGCCATCTACGCCATGCGGCGCGTGCTGGAACTGCTCGAAAAACACTATCCTCCCCTGCTCGCTGCCCAGCAAAACCCGCTTCTCGGCGCGCCAACCATGAGCGTGGGGACCATCCACGGAGGCATGGCCGTGAATGTCGTGCCGGATCGCTGCATGATTGAAGTGGATTGGCGGATTGTGCCCGGACAGGATGTCACAGCGCTGCTGGCCGACTTGCGGGCGCGGTTGCCGGGTGTCGAGGTGGAACCGTGCGAGGAGTGGTATCCGGCCTTTCACGAGCCGGATGATTCCCCGGTGCTCGCCCTGGCTCAGCGCGCCTGCCTGAAAGCCCTCGGACAACCCGCCGCGCTGGGTGGCGTGCCCTGGGCAACCAACGCCGGCTTTTTCAGCGAGGCCGGCATTCCCTGCGTTATTTTCGGTCCAGGCAATATTGCACAGGCGCATACGGCATCGGAATATGTCGAATTGCGGCAGGTGAAACAGGCTGCGGACGTCTATCAGCAGATGCTGCTTGAAGCATAAACCAAGGAAGGATGACTCATGAAGGGCTACGTAGACATTCAACTCAACGGTTACTATGGCGTGGATTTCAATGACAACGACCTCACGGCTGAGGCGTTTCATGCCACATGTCTGAAACTCAAGGAGCATGGCGTACAGGCGTTTCTGCCCACATTCACAACAGCCGCGCTGGATGATATGTGCATCCGCCTAGCGAATGTGGCTCGCTATGTGTCGACCGATCCCCTCGCCCGCCAAATGGCCCCGGGATTTCATGTCGAAGGTCCGATGCTGAACGAGACAGCCGGCTACCGGGGCGCGCATCCGGAGCGCCACATCATCCCAGCCACCCCGGAGGCGGCCAAGCGGCTGGTGGATGCAGGTCAGGGCAATGTCCGGCTGTTCACCCTGGCGCCGGAGCGCGATGCGAAGATGGCCACCACGCGCTGGCTGGCCAAGCAGGGAATCAAAGTCTCAGCCGGCCACACCAATGCCACGTGCGACGAGCTCAAGGCAGGCATTGACGCAGGTCTCTCGATGGTGACGCACCTGGGCAACGGCGTGCCCCTGCAGGTGCATCGTCATGACAACATCATCCAGCGCGCGCTTAGCCTGCGCGATCACTTGACGCTCTGCTTCATCGGCGACGGCGTGCATGTGCCGCTCGTGGCGCTGGGCAACTACCTCGCGCTGGTTGGATGCGACAAAGCCGTGGTGGTCACCGACGGCATCCATGTCGCAGGACTTGGCCCAGGGAATTACACCACGCGCTGGGGCGAGAATATCGTGGTGGGCGAGGAACTGGCTGCATGGGCGCAGGATCGCTCGCATCTGTGCGGCTCGGCATTGACCATGCCACAGCTTGAAACCAACCTGCGCGGCATGGGCTTCACCGAACGCCAGATTGGCCAACTCATGCGCGAAAATCCGGCGCGCGCGGTTGGAATCAAATTGTAATCGGATCTTTTTCATGGCCAATACGCAATCATTTCTGGATCGTCTGAGCGAAGCGCCGATCGTGGGCGACGGCGCCATGGGCACCTATTTACATGAGCTTGGCCATGACATCCGGCAAGGCCCGGAGATGCTGGCGCTGACTGATCCCAATGCCGTGCGGCAGGTTCATGCCGCCTATCTTGAGGCCGGCGCCGAGTTGCTGGAGACCAATACATTCGGCGCCAATGCGCTGGCCCTGCGGGATCAAACCGCAAGTGCGCGCGATATCAATGCCGCGGCCGCGCGCCTGGCTCTGGAAATAGCAGGATCGCGCGCCTGGGTTGTCGGCGCGATGGGACCCGTCGGGTTGACCCCGCAGGATGAAGGCTGGGATGAAGCCCGCGTGCGCGCCGCTTATCGCGAGCAGGCTGAAGTGCTTTGCGACTCGGGTGTGCATGCCCTTTTGCTTGAGACCTTTGACGACCTCGACACCCTGCTGATCGTGCTGGCCGAGGCTCGCGCCATTGCGCGCGGGCGGATACCCATCATGGCCCAGATGGTCTTCACCGATGGCAGCGCAGCCTGTGGATTGGCCTCGCGTGAGGTGGCCACGCGCCTGATCGATGCAGGCGCAGACGTGGTCGGAGCCAATTGCGGACGCGGGTTGCAGGCCATACGTCAGGCGGTTGACGGGTTGATTGAAGCCGGCGCCGGGCGGGCTTTTGTCAGCGCGTATCCCAACGCCGGCTATCCGGAGCGCATTGCCGGGCGCACCGTATATCTCTCCACACCGGCTTATTTGGCAGAGCAGGCGGCGGATTGGGTTCGACGCGGCGTGCGCCTGGTTGGCGGATGCTGCGGCACCACGCCTGAAACCATCCGCGCCATCCGCAATGGCCTCGCAGCCATGCGCCGCATTCCCAAGGTTACGACCGCCGCGGTTCGCCCAGCCGTTTCATCAATCTCAGCGCCGGCAACAGAAGCCGCGCCAGCGTCAACCACCCTGCGCAAGCCGGGCGGTTTTTTGGACGCCCTTTCCACAAGGCTGCCGATTATCGCCGAGCTTGATTCGCCACCACATCTGGACTGGAGGCCGATGGTGGCGGGTGCCAAGGCGTTGCTCGATGCCGGCGCACAGGCCATCAGCCTGGCGGAGAATCCGCTGGCCTCCACGCGCATGGATAATTTCTTTGTCGGCGGAGTCATCGCGCGCGAAACCGGCAAGCAGGTGATTTGTCACATCACCTGCCGGGACCGCAATTCGCTCGGCCTGCAATCCACGCTTATGGGCGCGCACGCGGCAGGCATCGAGGCGGTGCTGGCCATCACCGGCGATCCGGCGCAGCGTGGCGGACACCAACGCGTGACGTCCGTGTATGAACTGAATTCACTCGGGCTGGTCCGGCTGGTCTCCAACCTCAACGCGGGAAGGTCTGCAACCGGACGAGATTTGCGGGGTGCGACCAACTTTTCCATCGGCGTGGCGTTTAACTCGGCCAGCGTCAACTTTGAGGCCGAGGTGGCGCGGCTGCGGCGCAAGCAGGAGGCAGGCGCGGTCTTTGCGATGACTCAACCCGTCTTCTCGCTCGATCATGCGAAACGCGTCCTGGAAAAAACGCGGATGGACCGCTTGCGCGTGTTTCTCGGATTCCTGCCACCCATCACGCTCAAGCTGGCCCGTTATCTTCACCATGAAGTTCCCGGGATTCAAATTCCAGGAGAGCTGATGTCCCGCCTCGCCGCCCTGGAGAATCCCGCCGATCAGGAAAAACTCGCGATTGAGCACACGACGAACCTGATCGCGTCGCTGGCGGATGAACTTCAAGGCGTCTATCTCATTACACCCGGAAATCGATGGTCATCGCTGATCCCATTAATCGCGCATATTGACACGATAAGAATGCGTGGATGAAAATCAGGCAGTATGCCATTGGCGTAGTCCAGGACGCCAACAGTTGCGGCGAAAAACAGGCGATTTGTTGTTTGAAAAACTTTGAAAAAAAGTTGCCATGCCCCTGTTGACACCTTCGAGCTCATCTGCTATGTTCGTTTCGTCATTTTGGAACCCATCAAGTGACCGGTGTGATGACGTGAATTTCAATGCGATGGTCGCGCAGCCAGGCGATCTAAGGAAGCGGATGCAGGGACCGTTTCCGAACGCGAAAAGAGCCTCCCTACAAAACATATAATACCTCCTACGGCGGGTGAGGTTTTGCCTCACCCGCCGTTTTTCTTTTCTTCTGCAAGGCTCAAAAAAGCCGCGCGCAAGCGCCCAAGCATGGGGTGTCATAAAACAAAAACGCCCATGTATCATGCCGAAGCATTCACATGAGCGTCTTTTTCAACCGAATCTGGGCAATCAACTCGCCGAAGCGTTTGCCCGATTACGATGCCTCCGATAGGCCCAGTAGGCTGCAACAATCAAAAGGCCTATTGCGCCCATAATATAAACACCGGGCTCTGGCGCGGCAGGAGGAGCGACGACACACGCAGGAGCGGCCTTGCTCTCAGCTGCAGCCATGACACCGGTTGTGCCCAGCATCACAATCGCAGCGGGCAACAACAACGTATGAATCGTTTTATGCACGGATTTCATCATTCACCCCTTTTCTAAAATATTAGAGCTCCCTTTGCATTTTCGCAACAGAAAGAAACAAATTTAACGCTTTTTGATTGGGCTGTGTTTGAAAACCGTGAATTCTGAGGTTAACAAACAGCGCGTTATCTCGGATGGCTTGCAAGATAATACGGGCATTCGGCCCGCGAGCATTTGAGCGCCTTGGGCTGACCGTCCGAAGCACTGCTGATGGTGGTGCCATTGATGTTGCACAAGGTTCCATCAATCTCCCAGCACCGTTTGCCGTCCAACACGCCACGCATGACACATCCCGTCTTGCCACACCCCCATTAACTCGTAGCATTTCATGACGCGGGGTTGCTTGGCATTGAGACGGCCAATCAAATCTTCAACGAAGGCCTGGGCCTTTGCATCATGTATTCGGCTCTGCTTCCATTCCTGGATACCTCTGGTATCCCACGTCACAGTGCCGACATGATTCAACAAGGCTGTGAATTCATCCATCTTGGATGTGCTTTTCCCAAGCGCGCTTCGGGCGATCAACCAAAGAAAGACCCAAATCAAGCGGTTGGCATCGGTTTCGATCTTTTCATCAAGATTGGAGAGCACCACCAGCGCATCCCTGGGCTGCCCACCACAAATCAAGGCGTCTGCTTCAATCAGCGCAGATAATACATATAGCGAAGGGAAACCCATTCACAAGCCTCTTCTTGAAAATCATCATAGGCTTCCAATGTTAACCCTTGCAAGGGGAATTCTTTTGAGCCAGAAGCGGGCACACAAAACCCTGTATCCGTCTTTTGTGGCGCGCGCACCGGGTGACAGGGACGCCATGAGGGGACGCGCGGGGTTGCGCAGGCGATTCCCTTCGTTCGACACTTGCACAAGGAGAGGCGTTTCGCTACCTTTTGAACTAAGGTTGATTGGGATGGCATTACGTCACACACATCGTTTGCATGGACGGCTGCCTGTCTTGGGGCTTGTTGGGATGCTCGGCATTCTGACAGCCGGGGTGTTGATGTCCTGGCAGATACTCGTGGACACCCGTCATGATCTGCGCGCAGATGTGGTGCAACAGGCGCAATTTGCCGTGCAGGCGCTGAACCTGGAGCGCGTCCAGACGTTTGTCCAGGCGCCGGCAAATCAGGAACAGCCTGAATATCAGCGGCTGAAAAATCAGCTTTCAACCGCTTGTGCGGTTTTCCCAAAATGCCAACGCCTGTATCTGATGGGGCAGCGA